>FLNX01003108.1_pt1 | contig 69787 bp, 72 predicted proteins | sample 1140341 | NCBI WGS metagenome assembly FLNX01 (sample SAMEA3878208, study PRJEB12797) | bioreactor metagenome | biome: Moose rumen | place: Sweden | collected 2011-10
CTGCTTGCCACATGCAAGGCACAGGAGGTCAACCCCAGGGACTACCTCAACGATGTCATCGAGAGGATGCCGAGGATGAAGGATACCACCAAGGAGGAACTGGTGCAGTTGCTGCCACACAAGTGGAAGTTGCAGCACAGCAAAGACTGACTTCGGCACTACATATAATAATAATGTGACAGCGGCAGTGGTACTACCATTGCCGCTGTCACTTTTGGAGGGGGTGTACTTCTTCGAGTGCTTACGTCTCTTCAGAATTATTGCCTACATGCCTACATAGTTGCCTACATAGTGCAACATATTGACAGACAATAAATTAAACGAAAATGTAGGCAATGTAGGCACAATCTAACATTCACAATTCTGAAATTACCCATAAGTGACCGCGCCGCTCTTCCGTTTAGCCACCCTTTCCCCTTGAAGAGGAACTGGTGGCAAGGCGGAAGAGACGGCGCGGGCCGACAACATTTACATTCTAAAGAATCAAAACAGGATCATTCTTTCAGAATACTACCTCATCATGAAGTCCATTTCTTAGATGAAGTGGTTTCTATTCAATTACGATTTTTTCTGTCAGTTCTTCTTCATCATGGGGCTTAACACGCACAATATATATACCACGTGGCCAAAGAGACGTACTTACTGAGTAGGAATCGGTTGTCACACATTCTGAAAGCATCTGCTGTTTTGTCAAAGCATTGAAAACGGAAACTTTCCATTCCTCTGAAGAAGATGCTCCAGTTGTATTTTCGAAATTGTCTGAAACCGACTTTTCAGGTTCCCCATAAAGATATGATATTTCCAGTATATTGCCATCGCTTGACAATTTCAACGGTGAAGTATAAGGACCGCTACCTGATGTGACGAGTAGTGTGATGGTATAGTTTTCACAGCCACCTACAGCATGTATATTGAGTCGATCACCATTATTGGAATTCAATAATACAACACGAACTGTTTGGTTTCCATCATAATAGAAGTAGGAAGGTGTAGTGCCAGTATGGGAAATGCTCATCCCCTTGAACTGAGGTGATGTTATAACCACCTCTCGGTCCTTTCTGACAAACAATGGTGGGCCAGAAGGAGTAAAACTCTGATTGCTGGCAATCCCCGTCTGCGACCATGTGCCGCTAAAAGTCGAGGAGTGCGAGTACAATGTTTTTGATACGCTTTTCACCAGTGTACCAACAGAATCATTAATATTTGCCGTAAGTATAACAGAGAATTCGGAAGCATTGGGACGAGTTATCGTGCAATAGTATGGATAGCTTGAATTGATCGAGAGAGTGACGGATGACGTGCTTCCGCCTGAAAGGCTCCATGCTACGGTATGTCCAGAAGGAACATTGGCCACGGCAAACATACTGCTCTCGCACAGAACACAATCTCCATTGATTCTTATGTCATCGCACACACAAGTTACGCCAACAGCCTTCCATGCTGCCATAACTTTGTTAGCCAAAGAATAATTCCTCATCTGGTAATAGGCATAATCATGCAGGCTCGTTGCAATATCTGACCAGCTCTTCGTATACCTAAGGGCATTAGAAAATAAAGCATGAATAATAAGTCTCTCCACCAAGTCAAATCCGACTCCAGCAATATTGTATGATTCTCCCAGTTCATTCGTACCTGAACCTCCATTAGTCAGCAGATAGAACCATCGTGAAAACAAGCCCCCTTTTATATGTTCATCGGAGTTTAATTCGTACCTCAATCCATGGTAAGTTGTGGCTATCTTATTGTAAGCATTAGTGTTTTCAGGATGCTCTATGTCTCTCCAGCATGAATAAGAGAAACCGTCACAACACTCTTCTCCTATTTGCCATCTGCCTGACGTGCCCTTGACATGAGATTCCACGATAACACCCCAGATATCGCTAAGACCTTCGTTACAGCTATTTATTTCAGTTTTTTGTTCATTCGTCAACGTGTATAAATACGAGGAATTTACCCAGTTGGTTTTATAAGTAGAAACAGCATGACCGAATTCATGGGCGATAATATCCAGCGAAACGAGAGGATTGAACGATTGCGTATAATGAGAAAAACGAAATGACAAGCTATTATAATCCCAGGCTGCAAAGTCAATTTGATTACCATAATTTATGTAGGCCGTAATGTCATGACCGTGACCGTCAAAGCTGTTAATGTTGTATTTCTCTTTCAGGAAATCATAGACCTGCAACAGTCCCCAATAAACATCATGCCCCAAATACTGATAGTTGGACAATCTCTCATTCTTGTACCAAATATTATCAGTATCCACTATTTCTGTCTTTGCTGAATCGTATGTGCTGTCGTGTAAGTCCCAGACATGTATGACTGCATTGCGTGTTGAATCCACCAAATGGTAGACACCATTATAATACTGCGTGTTCACGTGTTGGCTTCCGCTATACAACGTTTCTAATGTGGCATTTGAGGAAAAGTTTTCTACCGATGAAGTGGAAAACTCCACCTCCCCGTTCTGAGCATTTACAAGGCCACACTTGGAGGCTGACGCAACCGACACTTCATAAACAAGGTGCGAGGTCGGCATTTTGGCTTTTGGACTTTCCTTTTGGGCCAAAATTAACAGAGTGGCTTCGCATTTCTCTTCACTTTCAATCTTAATGTTTTCATGACGTGCAAAACTTTGCAGAGCATCATGGCTGGAAAGCAATGGGTGCGTGTCTGCTTTTTCAATCGGAATGTAATTACCGTTGGCATACACGATGCATCCTTGCAAAAAATTCAGGACATAGCCACCTCCTGACACTTTGATGCCTTCAAAGTATTGGTCATACTTTTCATGCAAACCGCCAAATTCATCAACATAGGTGTCGGACTTGACAAATGTTTTGTCATTTCCAACATTCAAGATAGAGTTAAAGAACTCCTGTGAAGATCTGATATAACCTTTTTCGAAGCCTATTCGATTGATGGTTCCATATTCATTATACGACACAGAATTATTGTTTTGGGCATGTGCGTTGATTGCAAAGATGGCAATCAATACTATCAACATGATTGTTTTATTGTTCTTTTTCATTCTACTATTCCTTTATTCTGACATATAAATGTGAATGGTCGCCACAGTAAGCGAAATTGTTGTCGTAGAATCTTGCGGAATCAGGCCATAAGTAACACATGCAGGAGACTTCGTAACCAAGCCACTTGACTGTGGAAGTTATTTCAAAGACGTTGGCTCCAAGAATCCTGGAACATGTCTCACCATAAGGAAAGGTGTATGTTCCAAACTGTACATCATCTCCCACGGAAAATACTACGGTGCCATCTTCGTTGAGTACCAAAGAGGTCTTTTCGCCTATCCATTCTTCTGAACCTTGTTTCACCAATTCCCATTTGCCCACCAAAGTATCTTTGGGTATATAGTAGGTGGGTAACGTTATGCGTATTACCTCTGGCTCTTCAATTTCTTCAAGAGCATTGTCACTTGAGCATCCGGCAAGTAAGGCCAAGACTACGGGCAGCGATAGTAGCTGCTTTGTAAATATCTTCTTTTTCATTTTTATTAAGATTATATGTTATAATGTCATGTTTCCTTTGAACAGGTACGTGTCGTTGGATAGCTGCAGCGTGTAGCTGCCCGAGAGGGTCGGTGGGAGGACGGCATATTTCCAAAAGCCAGTCTTTGATGCCCGCGCCGCCCCTCTTCTTGCTGAGGAGCCAGCGCGGGTCATCTGCACTTACATCCTATAATATATGCTCAGAAATTGAAAAGCCTGCAATTATTTCACCGTAATCTTGCCCGCAAGCGATTCATCTCCCACCAAGGCACGGACAACGTAGACACCAGCCTCCCATCCGTCCGTATGGAGGAGGAAAGAGGGTTCGGCCACTTCTTTCGAGAAAGCCTTCCGACCGGTAAGGGCATTGGTCACTTCCAATGTCCAGGGCTTGCTGAACAGACGAGGGGCTGCGCAGTCGTCTGCCGCCGAGCTTGTTTCTGGAAGGACCCCATCCTCCGTTTTCCTAATCAGGCTCAGGGCGTATGTGCTATTGCCATCTGGAGAGATATTGAGGCTATAGTCGTCGAGCATGACGGCTGGGAAGAACTTCAGCCGGACTTCATCGTCGCAGCCTTCTGCCTGCACAGTGATGACGACAGGAGCACCAGACCACGAGCTGAGCGTGAACCTCACCAAGCTACCAGAGCGGTAGTAATTCGTGTAGGGTCCGCTGATGCTGATAGACTTGCCGCTGAAGTAGTCGGATTTTACTTTCACGAGGCCTCCGACGTAGACATCCATTTCCCTTGAACCGGGGATGGCCGTCAATGGTATGGACGGCGTGAAGCTACTGTTGTACAGGATACTCGTCTCCTCGTAGGTGCCGGAGAAGGGCAATGGCTTGCTGATGACTTTCTGTAAGCTCTTCACCGTCACACCGTTCATGATGACATCGGCCTGAAGCGTCACCGTGTTGAAACCGCTGGCATTGTTCAGGGTCAGCGTACACTGGTTCGCAGAAGGGCTGTCGGACTGTAGCGAGACGCATGAAGTGTTCCCGCCGACAAGGCTCCAAGAAACGGTAGCTCCTATGGGGAGGTTAGTGATGAAATAGCTATTGGAATTGCACAAGACAACGGAACCAGAAAGGGTCAAATTAACCAAACAACTATTAATACTTGGCAAATACTGTATAGCTGTTCTCATACGTTCTGATTGCAAATCAGAGAAATAGGACATGCAAGAAGGTGTCGTATACGACATAATCAGATGTACATCAGGAGAATAAGGTTGGCCCAACGCATCAGTATCAGTTCCTGTATACATACAATAATTATTTACTTTGCCTGACAAATTGGGGTCTGCCGGGGTGTCTTCTATATAATCTCCGCAGGTATCAGAATTGCTACCATTCACTAATTCTTTACAATGGTAAGGATCATTGCCGTTTTCCCCATTGGTATCGAATGTACCATGATGAGTATGGAACAAATTCAGGACATGCCCCATTTCATGGGAAATGACATGGGTTGTACAAAGATGCGAAGTGTTATAGCTCCCAATCAAATAGAATTCCGTACCATCTCCTATTCCGTTAGCCAACCCATGGGGGGAAGAATAATCACTTCGAAATAGATATATGTCTATCCCGTCACTATGGTTATTAACATTATATATGTCTTCAGATGGATTATTATCATAATAATTGTTGTTGTCAATATAATCCACAATACCATTCCATACGAAAACAATACGACTATCACTGAAATCGTTATTGAGCATATTGACAGCTGTTTGAATACTTGGATAACTAACCCCTCCTGTTCCATTTGAGTTTCTTATCACATGAAAGTAGATTTTGAGAAAATAGTAGGAGCCTGTTACACTTCTTACATGTTTTGTCAACAAATTGCGATTCTCTATATTTGTCCTTGTAGGAGTAAGACAAAAGCCCTGTGCATTAAGTTTAACAAAAAAACAAACGAAACACATCAATATAATGATTCTTTTCATGCGTTTTTGCTTTTATAATTGACTTCTTTTTCTTGATTTATTACGGTTCCATTGAGAATATATGTACCCTCATATCGGCCACCATATTCCCTAAAAAACAGATTGTCCAAACGTAGTGTTATGACACGCTTGTTATCCAGTATGGAATTCTCTTCAACAATTATACTACCATTAGTAGCCTGCGGATAACTCGACCTATACTCCGTTGCAAGAGTATGAAAAAACAGTGTTGCCTGAAACTGACTGATATCAAGTTTCTCTCCGACACTTAAATCGCCCAATAATTCCGCATCGCCGATTTTCCTGCAATCAATCTGGAGGGCATAGACATCAGAAGAATTGTCTATCTGGCAATCGAAATGGTATGGACAGCCTGACTCTTCTTTTGCATTGACAAAACACGTGCCAGCCGAAACAATGTGGCTTGTGGTGGTCTTGGACTCTTTTTTACTTATATATATGACATTTGATTTGGAGAAATCGGCTTTAATCCAATCATCATCGCCGTCATCACCATTACACCCATTAATCACAGGCACTAAAAGCAATGCGACTATCAGCGACATTAATTTATCAAATCTTTGCATCTTATTCATAAGTTAAATTATTGATATTTTGTCTATTTAAAACTGCCATCCCGGGCATTACCAGTTATAACAACTTCCTTTTTTTGTTGTTCCTCGCTTTTAATTTCTGTAATTGTATTGGCGGTGTCATTCTATTTCATATAACAACATGGATGGAAATAATACTGCATGACAAGTGCCATATTTATTAATTATTAACCATCGCACATATAGCTATTCCAAGCCAATCACACCTGTGAACGGGTACGTGTCATTGGATAGCTGCAGCGTGTAGCTGCCCGAGAGGGTCGGTGGCAGGGCGGCATATTTCCTAAAGCCGGTCTTTGTTGCCCGCGCCGCCCCATTCCCTATGAGGCTTATGGGTGGCGCGGGCCAGATGTCACTTACTTCTTTCTTAGTCTTTTCCTGTGAACTCACCCACGAAGAAGATAGCACCCGTGTTGGCCTCCATGATGATATAGACAAACGGGCGGGTGGCATGGAACGTCGGGAACTGTGGCTTCTGGTCGGTGTTTCCCTCGCCAATCGTTACCTGACCGGTAATGGTGGCCGCGGCGGCTTCCGTCCCTTCCTCGCTCACCTCGATGCGAGCCTTCTGCTTCATCAGGTCGAAATAGATGTTGCCCGACTCGAGCATGCTGCCATAGTCGGCCGCCGTCGTGAAGGCTGTCGCTATGCCCATCTTCTCGAGGATAGGAACGAGATTCTGGCTCGTTTCTGTCGTGAACTTTGGCAACAGGATGTCAACGCCCGTCATTAGCTGTGTCTCGGGCTTGACATATTCCTGCCAGAGACCTTCGCAGAGTCTGTCGATCAGACTGCTTAAGGTGTTACCGTTCTCAGGAAGCATGCACACCATGCGGAAGGCGCCTTTGCCGTAGGGCAGGCTGACGGCCTTCATCACTTCATCTTCCCAGTAGAGGACGTCGTCCTGCTTGTGCATCATGTCCATGCCGACTGTCTGGCCGTCGGCCGTCGTGAAGTCATGCTGCTTCGTTTCTTCCTTGTCGAAGACGGTCGTCCAGTCAGCCTTGAAGTAGACGGAGTTCAGCAGATAGGCCATGCCGTTGGGATTGAACTCGTCGTTGTCCAGGATGGTGGGAATCAGGCCTTTTGTAGAGCCGTTGCACCAACCGTTGATCTTGTCCAGGGTGTTCGCTTGGGTGAAGTCGAGGCTCTCGATGCCTGCCTGATAGTAGCCCATCATATCAGCCGCAAACGGCTTGGCAAATGCCACACCCTGACTGCTGTTGGCAAAGAGGGCATTGGCCGAGGCGATGTCCACCTTCTCGTCAACCGTGGGGGCATTCACCAGCATGTTTCCAAAATACTCGTTGACGGACTTTGCTGAAGAGTTTCCAAAGCCCAGCGCCTGCATCAGTTCATCCTGAGTCTTTCCTTTCGCTCCGTCGTTGAGCATACCCAAAAGGTAGCCCACGCTCATGGGCGAGATGACGAAGCTGCAGTCCTTCACATCCCTGTTCACGCTCTGCAGAAAACGGAGCGAGAATCCGTTGCCCTGACTCACCATCAGTTTCTCTCCTTCCGAAAGGTTTATCTCTCCTGGCGTCGAAGTGACCATGGGTGCCTGATTCTTCTCATAACCTTCGGTGCCGTCGTTCGAATCACAGCCAGTCGCCAGCACTGCTAACGAAATGGCAAACATTAAAACTTTCTTCATACTTTTTTTAGTTAAACAACTGCAAATATACAAACTTTTTTAAATATTACCTTGATTTTGCATATATTAATATTTATTTAGTTAGGATAGATGTTGTAGAACATCGATACGTTGTAACTCAAATTATAATTGTGATTTCCCTGCACAGGAGGAACCCATTCATGCATGGCAAATAACATGCTTTGCGTATCGAATACACCACTGAGGAAATAGCCGTTACAATCACCGCCCCAGCCCCAGTTACAATGCACAAGTCTTTCCGTTACGGTCTGTTGGTATGTTCCACCATTGCCATTATCAAAAGTCTTTCTAACGTAACGTTTGTAGGCATCATCTATGACCCAGGCGTGCCCTGTTGTGCTGTTTTGCAGAGAGCCTAACACCAGAACAGGTCTTCTGTTATCGCGATTGGTCTCGCATTTTTCATAACTATAAGAAGAATAGTTATAATGGTAGTTCATAGAATCTAATGCTAAATGTACATTGATAGACGAAACACTTGTGCCGTTGATTCCGTAGTTGGCGTGATCAAACACGCCTATGTCATGAATGAGAGATGCCACACTTGATCTGCCAATATCATTCTGAGGAACATACCCGGAAAGGATATCGTCCCAGTAGTAATTGTGGTCGGATGAAGAATCTGGAGATTGGTGGAATGCAAATATCTGTCCTGTAGCTATAGGTACACAGCCAGCCACGGTCGTGTCTTCTCCGATAGTAGGACATTCGTCGTTGAAAGGCGAGCGCTGATGCCATTTGGTACTCAAAAGGGGCGAAGGAATTCTTATGTTTTGATCAAACGGGTGGCCAGGGGTCACGGGGTTTACATATCCTGTTGTATCAGGAATGGTGTCTAATAGAAAGTCTCCATACACAAGATAATCGCCTATGCCATCTAAGAATAACTTGAACCCAGGATTACTTATATCCTCAAAAGGGCTCATGTACCCCTTTTCAACGTATGCAAGAATAGTTTCTTTATTCCTGTCTGCAGAAACAAGTACGTAGCCTTCATCGTTTTTGAAATTCACGATATACATGATTGTATCAGGAATCAGGTCATATACTTCGCCGGAGCGGGTCATTGGATATAGCTGGTCCTTACGCCAGGCATACACATCACCAACTTCTATGTTAACATCCGACCGCGTCAGAGTTATCATATCATTGATAAATAGAGCTGCTTGCTTTTGGGCTTCTGCCGATGTGATGGTTCGTGAACTCGGTTTTAACAACCTACTTCTTTCATAATGAAACTGGTCGTCTACATCTTGACAACACATTACGCCAAAACTCACCAGTAGTAGAGAAATGACAACATAAAACATTTTTCTCATCGTTCTGTTGTTTTAAGTTAAACAAAAGTTGATTTTTAATTACTCCAAGTCAATCACACCAGTGAACAGGTACGCGTCGTTGGATAGCTGCAGCGTGTAGCTGCCCGAAAGGGTCGATGGCAGGTCGGCGAACTGTACGCCTGTGGCGACGTAGGTCTGATAGACGACGATGCCGTTGTCGTCCAAGAGGGTGAGCGTGTACCCCGTGTGCTGCGACCATATATATAAGGTGTGGTCGTCGAGGGTGACGTACGGGGGCTGGACGGGTGCCTTGGGAAGCTTTACGTCCATTGGTGTTTGAGGGTCGATAATTCCCACTGCCAAATTGACTGGCGTTCCGGTTTGGGGTTCTTCTGTACTTGCCATTGCTAAGATTGGCAATCCGACAAGTGCAATGATGGTGATTGTTTTTTTCATCATAACTTATTTTTTATGTTAACTTTAATATGTGTCGCAACTTCTTACGTAAGTTGTCACGATATCTGCAAATTCTGGTGCAAAGTTAGCATTATTTTCTCTTCCTACCAAGGAAAATGGCATAAAACAATTTCCCATCAGTTTCCCAAAACGCTGTAAGTGTCTAAATGAGAGGAGTTTATACAATCGGCGTACAATACTCTTGTCGTGGAGTTTTCAGATACATTCTTTCAAAATTCGATCAAAGTCATCTGGTTTTCCAACTATGTGGAAAATATTCTTGAGTAGCTTTCTACGCGTTTTGGAAACGGACGAAAGCTCCTTTTCCATAATGGAAGCAATGTCTCCTGGCTTAAACCCCAAAACGTCAAGCATGCACACTTGATAGTCGTGTCTGGATATTCTGTTTTTCACTTTCAGAAGAATCTTGAATGAAGGATAATACAATTCGATTAGGTCTTCTAATTGTTGCCATTGCTCTTTTGAAGGCTTGTTTTTCCTTTGTTTCTTGTATGATTCGAAAGCTGCGTAGACTTCTGTCTTGGTGATGGCGACTATTCCCGAATCGTCGAAGGTACTGGATTTGAAGAGGTTTTCGTACTCATTGATCGTTTTGTTGAGATCGTCAATCTGACTGCTCTTCTGCTTTATGACAGTCTGAAGATTCTGAACCAAATGCTTGGAATCCTCAAGTTCTTTGTGCAGTTGGTTTGTCTCATCCCCAATCTCTTTTATTTGTCGTACTTTGCTAGATATGACGGACTGTAGTCGACCACTGATACTCTTTTCTGTTTCCAAAAGGACGTGCAGCTCTTTCCTTTTCTCTTCCAATGCTTCTTTGTCTTTCGCATACTCAAGCAACATACGGTTCATCTCTTTCTCTTTTTGCCTCGTGATATTCCTGCGTACCCAGATGATAATACCAAAAGCAACAGAAATCAGCACGATGACAATACAAAGCATAGCGTTTCTGTCATTGGTCTTTCGGACTTCCCGACTTTGCTTCAAAGCCTCCTCTTGATAGCGCGAATAGTCAAACATGGCCTGCATGCGGTGTAAACTGTTACTGACCGATTCCTCATAGGCGGAATCGCTCATGGCATAACTGTACATAGCATACTTGGCTACTGAATCGCTAAGGTGAAGCTGCTGATAAAGCTGGCAAAGTCCCTGTGAGGCACAAATCTGGTCGTTGTGGCTCTTTCCTGTGTTGAGTTCCTTGCGGAAATAGAGTTCAGCAGAGTCGGTCTCCCCAATCTGCAGCAGATAAAGTCCCTTGCTGTAATAGTACGTCTCACGTCCTTGCTCAATGCTACCATCACTCATAAACAAGCCAGATTTCTTTTCATACTCTGCCAGATACCTTGAAGCTTTTTCCAAATCGCCTCTTTCCAAGTGTGTTATAGCTGTTGTGCCCAATGCTATTGCAGAAAGATTTCCATATCCCATATCGCTGAATGCCTCTGCACACTTTTCCTTTATGGCAATAAAAGAGTCAGGCATGTGCAGCTGAAGATAGCAGTTGGCAGAATGTTCTGTGTATAGCCAGTAGGAAAGGGAGTCGCTATCATGCAATGCATAATGAGCAGCTTTCTGTAGTTCTTGAAGCCTATCTGCCGGCATGTGCATCCTACTATAAATCATGCTTGTTTGAGAATGAATAAGACTGAGCAAATGGTAATCACAGCTCGATAGTGTCGTGTCTGCCAATTCTGCTGCATGATGGAACTCCTCTAATGCTGCGGGGGCCTCGCCCATATCAGAATAGCAGCGGCCCAGCAGGTAGTGAGCGAGCATAGCCCCCTCCCGACCTCCCCGAGGGGAGGGGTGACGGTCGTAGTAGTCGCAGACGCGGCGCATCAGGGCGGCGTGGCGGGCGGTGAGGACGGTGTCGCACTTGTTCTGGGCGTTGGTGCGCAGCAGGTGGAAGCGCATGAGCGTACGCTTCGACATCTGGTTGGTGTCGGGCAGCAGGGTGTTGAGGAGGGCCAGGGCAGAGTCGGGTCGGGCGTTGACGAGGGAGTCGATGGCCCCTAACCTCTTCAGGGGGGAGGAGCGGTGACAGGCTACTGACAACAACGCCAGCAGCAGGAGTGCAACGGATGGGATAAACTGTTTGCCGATTCCGGTCATTCTGATGGTATTGATTTTAAATTTTATGCAAAAATACAAAGAACCATCAATACTATCAACGAACAAACCGATATTTTAATGTTATTTAGCGGTACAGCAGGCAAGTTAAGTGTTCATAACATCAACAGGAATTCTTATTCCTGCAAAGGACATAAAAAAGAGTGCCACCACCCAACAGAATGGGTTGTGGCACTTTCATGATATGAAGCTTTGTACTTTGATTATTCAGCTGTCTCAGCCTGAACTTCTGCTGCGGGTGCTTCGCCCTCAGCAGCCTTCTTCTTACCACCGCGGCGGGTACGCTTGGCAGCGGTCTTCGGAGTCTTGGCCATGTTCTCGTCGAAGTCAACGAGCTCGATGAATGCGATGGGAGCAGCGTCGCCCTTACGGAAACCGAGCTTGATGATACGGGTGTAACCACCGGGACGGTCGCCGATCTTCTCAGCTACTACGCCGAAGAGTTCCTTCAGTGCCTCTTTGTTCTGCAGATAGCGGAACACGACGCGGCGAGAGTTGGTACTATCGTCCTTGGCGCGTGTGAGGAGCGGCTCAACATACTTCTTGAGTGCCTTGGCCTTAGCCAGAGTCGTAGTGATTCTTTTGTGCATGATCAGCGAAATGGCCATGTTGGCAAGCATGGCGTCGCGATGTGATGCAGTACGGCTCAAATGATTAAATTTCTTATTGTGTCTCATTTTTAATCTTAATCTTTATCTAATTTGTACTTTGAAATATCGGTTCCAAACGACAGATTCAGACTCTCGAGCAAATCATCAAGCTCGGAGAGCGATTTCTTACCGAAGTTGCGGAACTTCAGGAGGTCGGTCTTGTTGTACTGAACCAAGTCGCCGAGGGTCTCTACGTCGGCAGCCTTCAAGCAGTTCAGGGCACGGACGCTGAGGTTCATGTCGATGAGCTTGGTCTTGAGCAGCTGGCGCATGTGGAGCACTTCTTCGTCGAACTCCTGATTGCCTTCCACGTCATTGTTCTCTAAGGTGATCTTCTCATCGGAGAACAGCATGAAGTGGTAGATCAGGATCTTGGCGGCCTCTTTGAGGGCGTCCTTCGGGTGAATGGAACCATCCGTGATCACTTCGATGACGAGCTTGTCGTAGTCGGTCTTTTGCTCCACACGATAGGGCTCGACAGCATACTTGACGTTACGGATAGGTGTGTAAATAGAATCGATTGGAATAACGTTGACATCTGTGCAGTATTCACGGTTCTCGTCGGCTGTGACGTAGCCACGACCCTTGTTGATTGTGATGTCTAACTGCATGGATGCTTTGGCATCTAAATGACAAATCACCAAATCTGGGTTTAACACTTCAAATCCAGTCAGATACTTGCTGATATCACCTGCCGTGAACTCGGTAGAATTCTCTACAATGATACTCACTTTTTCGTTCTCGAATTCTTCTACTACTTGTCTGAAACGCACACGCTTCAGGTTCAGGATCATGTTGGTGACATCTTCTTTCACTCCGGGTACGGATGAGAACTCGTGCTCGACACCAGCAATCTTGATGGTGTTGATGGCAAAGCCCTCAAGGGATGAAAGCAGGATGCGGCGCAGGGCGTTACCGATGGTGACACCGAAGCCGGGCTCAAGCGGACGGAATTCGAACTTACCGAACTTGTCGTTGGCCTCGAGCATGACCACTTTATCAGGTTTTTGAAATGCTAATATCGCCATTAATTTAATGATTATTTAGAGTACAACTCAACGATTAACTGTTCCTTAATATTCTCAGGGATATCGGCACGCTCCGGCTTGTGCAGGAACTTACCACTCTTGGTGTTCTCGTCCCACTCAATCCATGGGTACTTGCTGTGATTGAATCCTGCAAGAGCAACCTCGATGACTTCGAGCGATTTGGCTTTCTCGCGTACTCCAACAATCTGTCCGGGCTTCACGAAATAGGAAGGCACGTGAACCACGTTACCGTCGACAACGATGTGGCGATGGGTGACGAGCTGGCGTGCAGCGGCACGTGTGGGTGCGATGCCAAGACGGAACACTACGTTGTCGAGTCGGCTCTCAAGGTTCTGCAGAAGAACTTCACCTGTGATGCCGTCGGCCTTGGCTGCCTTTTCAAACATATTACGGAACTGACGCTCGAGCACACCGTATGTGTACTTAGCCTTTTGCTTCTCTGCCAACATGACTGCATACTCAGACATCTTGCGACGACGGTTGTTGCCATGCTGTCCCGGGGGGAAGTTCCTGCGGGACAAAACTTTGTCGGCACCGAAGATGGGTTCACCAAATCGGCGCGCAATTTTTGATTTCGGACCTATATATCTTGCCATAATATAATGATATTGTTTCTAAGTGTGATTATACGCGGCGACGCTTCGGTGGGCGGCAGCCATTGTGTGGTAACGGTGTTACGTCGATGATTTCTGTCACCTCGATACCGGCTCCGTGGATGGCGCGGATGGCGCTCTCACGACCGTTGCCGGGCCCCTTGACGTATGCCTTCACTTTGCGCAGTCCGAGGTCGTAGGCAATCTTTGCACAGTCCTCGGCAGCCATCTGTGCTGCGTAAGGAGTGTTTTTCTTTGAGCCACGGAAGCCCATCTTACCGGCAGAAGACCAGGAAATGACCTGACCCTCGCTGTTAGCTAAAGACACAATGATGTTATTGAAAGAACTGTGTACATGCAGCTGTCCCAGTGCATCTACCTTGACGTTTCTTTTCTTTGCGACTGTTTTCTTTGCCATTGTCTTTTCAATTTTTTAATTGCTCAATTCTTAAATTTACTTGGTGGCCTTCTTCTTGTTAGCAACAGTCTTCTTCTTTCCCTTACGGGTACGTGCATTGTTCTTGGTGCTCTGACCGCGAACGGGAAGACCATTACGATGGCGTACGCCACGATAGCAGCCAATGTCCATGAGACGCTTGATGTTCATCTGGATCTCACTGCGAAGATCACCTTCTACTTTGAATTCAGCGCCGATAATCTCACGGATCTTAGCTGCCTGATCGTCGCTCCATTCGTTGACCTTCAGGTCGCGACTGACACCAGCCTTGTCCAATATCTTTGCTGAACTACTTCGACCTATACCATAGATATAAGTCAATGCGATTTCGCCACGCTTGTTCTGGGGCAAATCTACTCCAACAATTCTTATTGCCATTACTTGTTTTAATTAAAAAAATAACTTTAAAAATTAATCATGCGATAAAAAGCATGCAAAGGTACGAAAAATATTTGATTCCTCATGCCTTTTTATGCATTTTTAACTTAGCCCTGACGCATTTTGTACTTCGGGTTCTTCTTGTTGATGACGAACAGACGACCTTTACGACGTACGATTTTGCAATCGGGTGTACGCTTTTTCAATGATGCTCTTGTCTTCATATCAATAATTATTTGTATCTAAAAACTATTCTTCCTTTGGTCAGGTCGTAGGGACTCATCTCCACTTTGACCTTGTCGCCGGGCAATATCTTGATGTAGTGCATGCGCATCTTACCAGATATGTGGGCGATGATCTGTACTCCGTTTTCCAATTCCACGCGGAACATTGCGTTTGAAAGACTCTCAACAATCGTTCCGTCTTGCTCTATTGCTGACTGTTTTGCCATAATCAGTATATGTTACCTTCTGTTTGTATAATCTCGTCGAAAGAAGACAAAATTTCCGACTGACCTCTGCGGATGACGATGGTATGCTCGAAGTGGGCTGCCACGCTATGATCGCGTGTACGGATGGTCCATTTGTCGTTGGCATCCATGTAGATTTGCCGGTTTCCCATCGCGACCATCGGCTCGATGGCGATGCACATGCCTTCCTTGAGAAGGATGCCGTTGCCTCGTTTTCCGTAGTTGGGCACGGGTGGGTCTTCGTGCATCTTACGTCCGATACCATGTCCGGTAAGTTCTCTGACAATTCCGTAGTGCTGAGCTTCACAGTGACTTTGCACAGCATAGCTGATATCACCCAAGTGGTTGCCTGCCACTGCTTTCTCGATGGCGAGATAAAGACTCTCTCGGGTTGTCTTGAGAAGCTGCTTGACATCGTCGGCCACCTCGCCCACACAGAAGGTGTAAGCAGAATCGCCATTGAACTCGTCGAGCAGCGTACCGCAGTCGATGGTAATGATGTCGCCTTCTTTCAGGATCGTGCTCGCATTGGGCACGCCATGAACGACGACATCGTTGACAGAGGTGCAGATGCTCCCAGGAAACGGACTCCCATAAGGATTTGGGAAATTCTTGAATGTTGGGATTGCTCCATGGTCGCGGATGAACTCATCGGCAATCTTGTCCAACTGAAGAGTCGATATTCCTGAGCGGATATGTTTTGATAATTCGCCGAGCGTCTTGCCTACAAGGCGATTCGCCCGGCGCATTAACTCAATTTCGTCTTCTGTCTTCAGAAATACTTTCATCAGCAGAATTAGTAAGCGGTGATGACACCATTGTGTGTGGAACGAACGCGGCCAGAGTTCAGCAATCCATCGTAGTGACGCATCATCAGGTGACTCTCAATCTGTGTCAGTGTGTCGATGACAACACCCACGAGAATCAGCAATGATGTTCCGCCGAAGAACTGTGAGAATCCCTGCTGTACGTTGAGCATCGAGGCCAGCGCGGGCATCACAGCGATGAATGCGATGAAGAGTGAGCCGGGGAATGTGATTCTTGACATCACGGTGTCGATGTAGTCGGCAGTAGCTTTTCCTGGCTTAACGCCGGGAATGAATCCATTGTTGCGCTTCATGTCTTCTGCCATCTGTGTGGGATTCAACGTGATGGCCGTATAGAAATACGTGAAGAGGATAATGAGCGCAGCAAACACGATGTTGTACAACAGGCTGTCGCGGTTGAGCAGGGCCTGGAGCACTGGATTCGTTGAATTGGTTGAGAACTGCACGATGGTCAGCGGGATGAACATCAGGGCCTGAGCGAAGATGATAGGCATCACGTTGGCTGCAAACAGCTTCAACGGGATATACTGACGAGAACCACCATACTGCTTATTTCCCACAAGGCGCTTTGCATACTGCACAGGCACGCGGCGCACACCCTGCACGAGGAGGATGGCAGCACATACCACAGCATACAGGATGAGCAACTCGACGATGAACATCACGATACCACCACCACTGATGGCAGTGAAGCGAGATGTGAGCTCCTGCATGAATGCCTGAGGCAGACGGGCGATGATACCAATCATAATGATGATGGAAACACCATTTCCGATGCCACGGTCGGTGATGCGCTCACCCAGCCACAGGATGAACATGGAACCTGCTGCGAGGATGAATGCGGAGGTAATCATGAAGAAGCTCCAGCTGACACCCGACGACAAAGCACCGGCAGCCTGCATCTTCAGGTTGGTGAGATATGCGGGACCCTGGAAGAAGAGGATGGCCACTGTAAGTACTCTCGTGTACCAGGCAATCTTCTTTCTGCCGCTCTCGCCCTCACGCTGCATCTTCTGGAAATAAGGCACAGCCACTGCAAGCAGCTGCATCACGATGGATGCAGAGATGTATGGCATGATTCCCAATGCAAAGATAGATGCATTGGAGAAGGCTCCACCTGAGAACATGTCAAGGATAGACATCAGACCTCCTGCTGTCTGTTCCTGCAGCTTCTCAAGGGCGGCAGGATTGATACCTGGCAATACCACAAACGAACCGAAGCGGTAGATTGCCACAAACAGGAAGGTGATGAGGATTCGCTGGCGCAAATCCTCGATCTTCCAACAATTTCTCAGATACTCAATTAATTTCTTCATTGATCAACTTAGATTATAATTGCGTTACCACCTACAGCCTTGATAGCTTCTTCAGCTGTCTTAGAGAAAGCATTTGCTTCTACCTCGAGTTTTGCCTTGAGTTCACCCATACCGAGGATCTTTACCAGTTCCTTGCCATTGGTGAGGCCGGCAGCCTTGAGTTCTGCAATGCCGATCTTAGTGAGATTCTTCTCCTCTGCGAGCTTCTGCAGAGTAGACAGGTTCACAGCAAAATATTCCTTGTGGTTGATGTTCTTGAAGCCTGCCTTTGGAACACGACGCTGCAATGGCATCTGTCCACCTTCGAATCCAACCTTCTTCTTATATCCAGAGCGAGCCTTGGCACCCTTGTGACCACGAGTTGACGTGCCACCCAGACCAGAACCCGGTCCGCGACCGAGACGACGGCGAGAATGTGTAGAACCTGCTGCAGGCTTTAAATTACTTAACTTCATAGTCTATACTGTTTTTATAAGTTCAACGATGATTATTCTACTACGGTCACGAGGTGATGAACTTTGCGGATCATTCCACGGATGGAAGGATTGTCCTCTACTTCAACAACCTGTGAGATCTTGTGCAGACCGAGTGCCTGCAATGTACGCTTCTGATCAATAGGATAACCAATCTTGCTCTTGATCTGCTTGATTTTTATTGTTGCCATGTTGAAATCCTTTTATCCGTTAAACACTTTGTCCATACTAATGCCACGTGTGCCTGCAATGGTGTAAGCATCGCGCATCTGACTCAATGCGAGAATTGTGGCCTTCACCAGGTTGTGCGGGTTGGACGAGCCTTTCGACTTGGCCAGCACATCCTTGACGCCTACGCTCTCGAGCACGGCACGCATAGCACCACCAGCCACCAGACCGGTACCAGCAGCAGCTGGCTTGAGGAATACCTGTGCACCACCGTAGCGAGCTTCCATCTCATGAGGCACTGTGCCCTTGAGCACAGGAACCTTCACCAAGTTCTTCTTGGCGGCCTCTGTTCCCTTTGCAATGGCTGCGGTCACTTCGCCGGCCTTTCCAAGACCCCATCCGATGACTCCATTGCCGTCGCCGACTACAACGATAGCAGCAAACGTGAAGGTACGACCACCCTTTGTTACTTTTGTAACACGGTTAATAGCTACCAGTCTGTCTTTCAACTCAACGTCGCTATTTATCTTAACTCTATTCAATGCCATAATCGTTTAAAATTTAAGTCCACCTTTACGTGCTCCATCTGCCAGCTCCTTGACGCGGCCGTGATAGAGGTAGCCATTACGGTCGAACACGACCTGTGTGATGCCAGCCTCGAGTGCCTTCTTCGCGATGAGTTCGCCAACTTTGGCAGCCTGTTCTTTCTTGGGCATGGTTTCCATTCCGAGAGAAGAAGCTGATGCCAGTGTGTTGCCAGTCAGATCGTTGATCACCTGTACATATATCTGCTTGTTGCTGCGGAATACGCTCATGCGTGGGCGCTCAGCAGTTCCGTTCACATTCTTGCGAATTCTGAACTTTATCTTGATTCGTCTTTCAATTTTCTTTGTTGCCATAATCGTCAATCATTTAATTACTTGGCCGAAGCCGACTTACCAGACTTTCTACGGATAACCTCGCCTTTGAACAAGATACCCTTACCCTTATAAGGCTCAGGCTTACGGAAAGAACGAATTTTAGCACAGATGAGACCGAGCAATTCCTTATTGCAAGACTCTAAGATGATCTGGGGATTCTGATTTCTTTCAGACTTGGTTTCCACCTTCACCTCAGGCGGGAGCTGCAGGAATATCGGATGAGTGTATCCAAGAGCAAACTCTAGGAGGTTGCCCTGATTAGAAACACGGTATCCAACGCCGACGAGTTCGAGTTCTTTCTTGTAGCCTTCGCTGCATCCTACAACCATGTTGTTGACCAGTGCGCGATAGAGGCCGTGGAAAGCCTGCTTCTGCTTGTAGTTTACAGGACTGTTCTCGTCAATCTCGAAGATAATATGACCATCTTCAAACTTGAGCTTGATGGAAGAGTCCACTTTCTGTGAAAGCTCACCTTTGGGGCCTTTCACGCTTACGATGCCGTCCTTGTAATCAACTGTGGTGCCGGCAGGTATTACGATGGGTAACTTACCAATTCTTGACATATAATACCCTCCTCAATTAATAAACGTAGCAAAGAACCTCGCCGCCAATCTTCTGGGCAGCAGCCTCTTTGTCAGTCATGACACCTTTGGATGTAGATAAGATAGCAATACCTAATCCGTTAATAACTCTCGGCATGTCCTTGTAGCCCGTATACTTACGAAGGCCAGGTGTGGACACTCTCTTGAGAACGCGGATAGCGTTCTCTTTGGTGGTGGGATTGTACTTCAAGGCAACCTTGATTGTTCCCTGTGGGCCATCCTCGATGAACTTGTAGTTCAGGATGTAACCCTTCTCGAAGAGGATTTTCGTAATCTCCTTCTTCAAGTTTGAAGCCGGTACTTCAACAACACGGTGATGAGCCATGATTGCGTTTCTCAACCTCGTCAGATAATCTGCTATAGGATCTGTCATAAATTATTGATGTTTTTAATTAATCGGGACTTCCCCGACAATATTAAAGAGATCTGTTCTGAAAGGTGCCTGCAGCAGGCTTTTCGTTGCTGCCTGTGCACGGACACCTTGAAAAGTAGCTTACCAGCTGGCCTTCCTTACGCCGGGAATCAGGCCTGAAGAAGCCATCTCGCGGAACTGTATACGAGAGAGACCGAACTGACGCATGTATCCTTTGGGACGCCCCGTGATCTTGCAGCGGTTGTGCAGACGGATGGGGTTGGCATTCCTGGGAATAGACTGAAGCTTGCGGGCTGCCTCATAAGCCTCTGCGGGATCGTTAGAGGTAGCGATGATTTTCTTCAGTGCGGCACGCTTCTCAGCATAGCGGGCAACGAGCTTGGCACGTTTGACCTCGCGGGCCTTCATTGATTCTTTTGCCATATCTTTACTTATTTGTTTGCGTTCTTGAATGGAAGACCGAAGGCCTTGAGCAGTGCATATCCTTCTTCGTCGGTCTTAGCAGAGGTGACGAATGTGATATTCATGCCCTGGATGCGGTCGATCGTGTCAATATTAATCTCCGGGAAGATAATCTGCTCTTCGATACCCAGTGTGTAGTTGCCACGGCCGTCGAACTTGCTCTCGATACCCTTGAAGTCACGGATACGCGGAAGAGCGATGCGGACGAGTTTCTCAAGGAACTCGTACATGCGCTCGCGGCGGAGTGTTACCATGACGCCGATTGGCATCTTCTTACGGAGCTTGAAGTTAGCGATATCCTTCTTCGAATAGGTTGCCACAGCCTTCTGACCTGTAATTGTGGTGAGCTCGTTGATAGCGACGTCAATGATTTTCTTGTCCTGAGTAGCGTCGCCAAGACCTTGGTTCACAACAATCTTCTTGAGTACAGGAATCTGCATAGCAGAACTGTAGTTAAACTGTTTCTGCAGGGCAGGAGCGATGTTCTCCTTGTATTCTTTTTTCAACTGTGCTGTATTCATTACTTAATCTCCTCTCCTGACTTTTTAGAAATACGGATGACATTCTTTCCCTCATGCTTGATGGAAACGCGAGTGGGCTTGCCGCTCTTCGGATCGATCAGACTCAGATTCGAGATATGAATAGGCGCCTCCTGCTTCACGATGCCTCCCTGAGGATTCTTGGCACTGGGCTTCGTGCTCTTGGAAACCATGTTCCAACCTTCCACGATGGCCTTCTGCTCTTTCACCAGCACCTTGAGGACCTTACCTTTCTGGCCCTTGTCCTTGCCGGCAAGGATGATGACCTCGTCACCTTTTCTTATATGTAACTTTACCATTACTTATCCTTGTTTAAATATTAAAGTACTTCAGGTGCCAAAGAAACGACTTTCATGTTCACAGCGCGGAGCTCACGTGCCACGGGGCCGAAGATACGGCTTCCGCGGAGCTCACCAGCATTGTTGAGAAGCACGCATGCGTTGTCGTCGAAACGGATATACGATCCATCGGCGCGGCGAATTTCCTTCTTTGTGCGTACAATCAAAGCCTTCGATACTGCACCTTTTTTAACATCACTTGTCGGGATAGCGTTCTTGACCGTTACGACAATCACGTCACCCACGCTGGCGTAGCGACGGCGGGTACCACCCAGTACTCGGATGCAGAGTGCCTCGCGAGCGCCGCTGTTGTCAGCTACTGTAAGTCTTGATTCTGCCTGTATCATAATTACTTAGCTTTTTCTACGATTTGAACTAATCTCCATCTCTTTGTCTTTGACAGCGGACGGGTTTCCATAATGAGCACGGTATCACCAATGTTGCACTCATTCTTCTCATCATGAGCATGGTACTTCTTTGTCTTCTGGACAAACTTACCATAAATCGGGTGCTTCTCCTTGAACTTAGCCGCAATAACAATGGTCTTATCCATTTTGTTGCTGACCACGACACCCTGTCTTGTTTTTCTTAAATTTCTTGTTTCCATCTGGACCATTGTTATTTGTTAAGTTCTCTCTGGCGCAGTTCCGTCTTCATACGAGCGATGTCGCGACGAGCAGCCTTAATCAGAGAAGGATTCTCCAGTGGGGTGATTGCATGGTTGAGCAGCATGCGATGATACTTTTCAACCTCTGTCTCCAAACGCTCGTTCAACTCATTGGTTGCGAGCTCTCTAATCTCACTTGTCTTCATCTTACTTAAGCATTTTTATCGTAATCGCGTCTGACGACGAACTTTGTTTTAACTGGGAGCTTCTGTGCTCCGAGGCGCAGGGCCTCCTTGGCGATGTCGAAGGGAACGCCTTCAACTTCGAAGAGAATTCTTCCTGGTGTGACAGGTGCAACCCATCCTGCCGGGTCACCCTTACCCTTACCCATTCGGACGTCGGCGGGTTTGCGGGTGATGGGTTTGTCGGGGAAGATACGTATCCAGACCTGACCTTCGCGTTGCATATAGCGGTTGATGGCAACACGGGCAGCCTCCAACTGACGGCTGTCGAGCCACTTGGCGTCAAGCGTCTTGATGCCGAAGCTTCCGAAAGCCAATTGTGTTCCCCTGTGGGCGTTTCCTTTGTTTCCACGTCCGTCTTGGGGTCTTCTATATCTTACTCTTTTTGGCTGTAACATGATAATTTTCCTCTTTTCTTAATTATTTATTTCTCTTGCGGTCACGACGTCCCCCGGGTCTTCCGTTACCACGTCCACCCTGCTTCTCCTGCGAGAAGTTAGGCGAAAGGTCTCTCTTTTCGTAAACCTCTCCACGGCAGATCCACACCTTGATGCCAAGCACGCCCACCTTCGTGAGAGCTTCAGCGTGGCAGTAGTCGATGTCAGCGCGGAAAGTGTGCAGAGGAGTTCTGCCTTCCTTGAACATCTCGCTACGTGCAATCTCGGCTCCGTTCAGACGACCAGAAATCAGGATCTTCACACCCTCTGCACCAGCGCGCATGGTATTGGCCAGAGCCTGCTTGATAGCTCTTCTGTAAGCGATCTTGCCTTCAATCTGGCGAGCCACGTTGTTAGCAACGATAGTGGCATCGAGCTCAGGTTTCTTCACCTCATAGATATTGATCTGGATTTCCTTGTCGTAGAGTTTCTTCAACTCTTCCTTGAGCTTGTCTACATCCTGTCCGCCTTTACCGATGACGATACCTGGGCGTGCAGTACAGATGGTGATGGTCACAAGCTTCAGCGTGCGCTCAATCACAATCTTCGAAACGCTGGCCTTCTCTAGGCGCTTGTTCAGATACTTGCGGATTTTCTGGTCTTCCACCAGGTTGTCACCGAAGTTCTTGCCTCCGTACCAGCTTGAGTCCCAACCGCGGATGATTCCGAGACGGTTGCTTATTGGATTAACTTTCTGTCCCATTCTTATTAATTATTTTTCGTCATTAGGTTTGGCGTCTACAAACAGAGTGACATGGTTTGAGCGCTTGCGGATGCGATAGCCACGTCCCTGCGGTGCCGGACGCATACGCTTCATGGTGACGCCTTCGTCAACAAAGACTCTTGACACATAGAGTTCGCCGTCTTCTGCCTTGCGGTCATTCTTCTGTTCCCAGTTGTTGATGGCAGAGCGGAGCAGTTTCTCCACATCAGCGGCAGCTGCCTTCTTCGAGAAGCGCAGGACGCCAAGTGCGCGGTTCACTTCCATACCGCGAATCAAATCAACGACGTAGCGCATCTTGCGGGGAGATGAGGGACATCCCTTCAGCTTGGCGAAGTACATCGTCTTCAAGGCCTCTTTTCTTTTTTCAGCCGAAATATGTTTTCTTTTTCCCATTATTGCTCTAAATTAAAATGGTTTCAGCCCAGCTTACTTCTTGTTACCGGCATGGCCACCAAAACGGCGTGTGGGAGCGAACTCACCCAGCTTATGGCCCACCATGTTCTCAGTAATGTAAACAGGGATAAATTTGTTTCCGTTATGAACAGCTACAGTGTGACCCACGAAGTCCGGGGAAATCATTGAAGCTCTGGCCCATGTCTTAACGACATTCTTCTTGCCGCTCTCGTTCATGGCGAGAACCTTCTTTTCGAGCGATACGTTAATGTACGGACCTTTTTTTAATGAACGACTCATAATTTACTTCAGTTTACTTGATTATTTTTTATTTGCCCTTGCAATGATATACTTGTTGGATTGCTTCTTCGGTGCACGAGTCTTCAAGCCCTTAGCGTACAAGCCCTTGCGCGAACGCGGGTGTCCACCAGACTGACGACCTTCACCACCACCCATCGGGTGATCATGCGGGTTCATGACAACGCCACGGTTGTGCGGGCGGCGTCCGAGCCAACGCGAGCGACCAGCCTTACCCGACTGTTCGAGAGCGTGTGTCTCATTTCCTACCACACCGATTGTAGCCTTACAAGCACTAAGGATCTTGCGGAGCTCTCCCGAGGGAAGCTTGATGACGCAGTAAGATCCTTCACGAGAAGTAAGCTGAGCAAAGTTACCAGCCGAACGGACGAGCTTCGCACCCTGTCCCGGGCGCAGCTCGATGTTGTGGACCATCGTACCCACGGGGATGTTGGCCAAGGGGAGAGCATTGCCCACTTCAGGAGCAGCCTCAGCACCCGACTTCAAGGTAGTACCCACCTCAAGCCCGTTGGGAGCAATAATGTAACGTTTTTCACCATCAGCGTAATACAACAATGCGATGCGAGCCGAGCGGTTCGGGTCGTACTCGATTGTCTTTACTACAGCTGGAACACCATCTTTCTCACGCTTAAAGTCAATGATACGGTATTTTCTCTTGTGGCCGCCGCCTCTGTAGCGAGTGGTCATCTTACCAGTGTTGTTTCGGCCACCGGTGGATTTCTTACCGTAAACGAGAGATTTTTCTGGCACGGATGCAGTAAGTTCCTCGAACGTGCCAATAATCTTGTGTCTTTGGCCGGGAGTTACCGGCTTTAATTTACGTACTGCCATTTCTTATTAAATATTGCTGTAAAAATCAATTGTGTCGCCTTCCTTCAGGGTGACGATTGCCTTCTTGAACGAGCTTCTCTGACCGCGGATCAGGCCGTCTTTTGTGTAGCGGCTTGAACGCTTGCCAGCATAGCGCATTGTGTTCACGCTGATCACCGTCACATTATACAGGGCCTCAACCTCTTGCTTGATCTGGAGCTTGTTGGCATCGGGGCGGCAGATGAATCCATAGCGAGTCTCGGCCTTCTTGGTACGCTCCTCGCCCTTCACCTTATATGTTTTCTCCTCAGACGTCTTGTCTGTAATCTTGGTCATCTTCTCAGTGACCAGCGGTTTGATGATAAATGCCATGTCTGATGTCTCCTTAATTACTTGTTTAAGATTCCGTCAACGATATCCAACGACTTCTCAGTCACGACAAGAACGTCGGCGTCCAAAATGCGATACGTATTGATGTTAGCGGCCTCCATAACCTCTGCACGCTGCAGGTTGCGAGCCGACAAATATACGTTTTTATTCGTATCTGGCAAAACGAGAAGCACTTTTTTGCCTTCGATTTTCAGATTCTTAGTAATATTTATGAATTCTTTTGTGTTCGGTGCATCAAACGCAAAGTCTTCAATCACTACTACTGCATTCTCCTGAGCCTTATACGACAGGGCGCTGCGGCGAGCCAGACGCTTCACCTTCTTGTTGAGCTTGAAGCTGTAGTCGCGGGGCTTCGGTCCGAATACGCGTCCTCCACCAACGAGTACGGGCGACTTGATGTCACCGCGGCGAGCGCCACCACTACCCTTCTGGCGGATCAGCTTGCGTGTGCTGCCGGTAATCTCGCTGCGTTCCTTCGACTTGGCGTTGCCCTGACGGCGATTGGCCATGAACTGCTTAACGTCGAGATAAATGACGTGATCGTTGGGTTCAATTCCGAAGATAGATTCGTTTAACGTAACCTTTCTTCCGGTCTCCTGACCTTTGATGTTTAATACGTTAATTTCCATTACTTGTTGATTAAAACGGTTGAACCTTTACAACCAGCGATACTACCCTTCACGATAAGGAGGTTGCTCTCTGGTATTACCTTTAATACTCTCAGATTCTGTGTGGTCACTCTGTCACCGCCCATCTGTCCGGCCATGCGCATTCCCTTGAACACCTTGGCAGGATAAGAACAGGCACCGATAGAACCCGGCTTGCGAGCGCGGTCGTCCTGGCCGTGAGTAGCCTGACCCACACCGCCGAAACCGTGGCGCTTCATCACGCCCTGGAATCCCTTACCCTTCGACGTACCAACAACGTCTACGAAGGTGGCATCGTTGAAAAGCTCAACAGTGATGGTGTCACCGAGGTTGTACTCCTCGTCGAACTTGAACTCGGCCAAGTGGCGCTTCGGTGTTGTACCGGCTTTCTTGAACACACCCATCATAGGCTTCGTCGTGTTCTTTTCCTTTGCCTCGGCAAAACCCAGCTGGACGGCCTTATAGCCGTCTTTCTCTACTGTCTTCACCTGAGTGACAACACAAGGACCAGCTTCGATAACAGTGCACGGTACATTCTTACCGTCGGCACTGAACACGGATGTCATTCCGATCTTTCTTCCAATTAATCCTGGCATTTCAGTTTAAAATTTAAAATAACTAAGTTGTTTATATTTTCCTTTTTAAGTGCTACCTCGCAGTTTATGCTCACAAACACACTTAAAAAGCTCCGCTCACTTCTTCGCATTTGAAGGTTAAGTTGCTCTTTGTCAGCGTATTGTTAGCCTGCGAGCCAGCGCAATACTCAATTTTGCGGCTGCAAAGGTACTACTATTTATTAATTCGCACAAGTTTTTGCAGTCACGTTTAAATATATTACATTTTATTTAACTTTATTTGTTACAAAAAACGAAGCAGCGAAATGTCCAAGGCCACTTCTGAAGAGGGGCAACTGAATCAACTGAATCAGTTCTACTATCCCTCCTGCATGCCGAAATATGAGTGTTTTTGCAATTGGTCTTCAAGCTCTATCCGCTCCTCGGCTATTCATTGGACTTTGTCAAGCAGGAAGAAATCCATGATGGAGACATCACCATTGAGAGCGACTCCGATACTGATGGCGGCATCCAGCTGGGCTTGGGTCTGCAGGCCATCTTCGGCAGCAACTGGTTTGTGAAAGGCGAATACAGGTATCAGCCGGGCATCTTCGGCGACGCTAACACCGCTCTGGTCGGCGTAGGCTACAGATTCTAAGGACGACGAATAACATTGAATAAGTGTAATAAACAAAAAGAAAAAGGAAAAAAAAGCAAAAAGTTACGAAAAAGGTGCAGTTTTTCCGAAGAATGTTTGGTCGTTTCAAATAAAAGCTCTACTTTTGTGGCGCAAGATTGACACTATGTCAAGTCTATCAGATTTTACTAACAATTAAATATTTTTGTTTAACTCATTAAAAAACATACCATGAACGTTGAGAAAATCATGCAGCACCTGGAAGCAAAGCATCCTGGTGAGTCAGAGTACCTACAGGCAGTTCGCGAGGTACTCGAATCAGTAGAAGAAGTGTACAACCAGCATCCCGAATTCGAGAAGGCTAAGATTATCGAGCGCATCGTCGAGCCGGAGCGCATCTTCACCTTCCGTGTGACTTGGGTTGACGACAAGGGTGAGGTACAGACCAACTTGGGTTATCGTGTGCAGTTCAACAGCGCTATCGGCCCGTACAAAGGTGGTCTCCGCTTCCACAAGGCTGTTACTCCTTCCATGCTGAAATTCCTCGGCTTCGAGCAGATGTTCAAGAATGCTCTGACCACCCTGCCTATGGGCGGCGGTAAGGGCGGTTCTGATTTCGACCCCGTTGGTAAGAGCGACACTGAGATCATGCGCTTCTGCCAGGCCTTTATGATGGAGCTCTGGCGCTGCATCGGTCCGGATCAAGATATTCCTGCTGGCGACGTGGGTGTCGGCGGTCGTGAAATCGGCTTCCTGAACGGTATGTACCAGAAGCTGGCTCGCCAGTATCACACTGGTGTACTCACCGGTAAGGGCGAGACTTGGGGTGGCTCTATCCTCCGTCCCGAGGCAACGGGTTACGGTGCACTCTACTTCACACAGCACCTCCTCCACAAGGCAGGCAAGGACATCAAAGGTCAGAAGGTTGCTCTCTCTGGCTTCGGTAACGTAGCTTGGGGTGCCGCCAAGAAGGCCACTGAGCTGGGTGCCAAGGTTGTTGCTATCTCTGGACCGGACGGCGTTTGCTACATGCCCGACGGAATCACCGCAGAGATGATTGACTATATGCTCGAAATGCGTGCCTCTAACCGCAACAAGGTGGAAGACATGGCTACGAAGTTCCCCGGAAAGGCTCAGTTCACAGCTGGCAAGAAGGCTTGGAGCATCCCCGTAGACATCGCTCTGCCTTGCGCATTCCAGAACGAGCTTAGCGAAGACGACGCTAAGGAACTGAAGGCTAACGGTTGCTGGTGCTGCTGCGAAGTCTCTAATATGGGTTGCCAGCCGGGCGCTATCCACTTCTTCCAGAAGAATGGCGTGCTCTTCGCTCCGGGGAAAGCCGTAAACGCTGGTGGCGTTGCTACATCAGGACTTGAAATGACTCAGAATGCTGCTCACATCAGCTGGTCGGCTCAGGAAGTTGACGACAAGCTCCACTGGATCATGGAGAACATCCACGAGCAGTGCGTGAAGTTCGGCACTCAGCCCGACGGTACCATCGACTACGTGAAGGGTGCTAACATCGCTGGCTTCATGAAGGTGGCTACTGCTATGCTCGAGCAGGGCATCATCTAATGTATGACTCGACTACGGTTTATACTTTTCATAACCGCACTTTCAAGCCTTACCACTCTCCTCGCTCAGGAGAGAGGTAAGGCATCTTACTATTCTAACAGCCTTCAGGGAAGGCGAATGTCGAGCGGTATCAAGTACCACCGCGACAGTATGTACTGCGCCCACAAGCGTTATGACTTGGGACAACTATTGCAGGTGACCAACGTGAGCAACGGCAAGAGCGTCGTTGTGAAAGTGACCGACCGCGGACCTCACACTCGCGGACGAATCATCGACTTGTCGTATGCAGCCGCCAAGCAGATTGGCATCATCTCCGCCGGTGTGGCAATGGTGGAGGTGCGCCCCGTGAAGAGCAACATCGTGGTTCCCTTCAAGGACGACTCCAAGCAGGAATTGCCGGAACTCGACTTTGAGATTTCTTCTGACCAGTCTCCATACGATTACGAACCGGAATGGAAACGAGCATCAAAGGAGAACCCTATTGTACCTGAAATCAGCAACACAAAAGAAAAGGCGGAACACGTTGCCGTGCCCGCCGATATCCATTCCACTTCCTCAAAGAAAGCCAGTACGCGCCACTAATACTATTTTTGAGTCATGACTCGCAGTTCTTTTGCCTCACTCCGACGGTCGTTGCCGTAAAGTGTTGAAAGCTCAAACAGCAGCTCTCCCGTCTTCATGCGCTTTGTGGCGATAACCGTGGCCGTGTACTTGATGCCCGATCCGGGGGCGATGCTCTCCACTTCGATGCCCGGCGACACCATCACCTGGCGGTTGCCGGTCGTTTCTACGACCATCGGACGCACCTCGCGGATGTTATGGCGTGAGCGGTTGCGAATCTCAAACGTGATCTTCGCCGTCTCACCAGCGTTCAAAATGCCATCGCCATTGTTGTCGATGAAGCGAATGTTTGATATCTGCAACGCTTCACGGCTGTTGTTCATATCTGCCAAGTCACTCACATGAATGGTTGACTCGCTCCCATTCCTGGCCGCCAGGTTCTCCATTTTGATGGATTCGCCCACAACAGGCTGACTGTTTCCGTCATCAAGCCGTGTCGAGGGTGCTTCCATCCCGTCCAGCATGATGCGGTCGTCGCCTGTGTTCTGCGGGTTGAAATAGCCGTCATCAGCCATTGCGGCATTCTCACTTCTCACTCCGCGCTCCACGTTCCTCGAAGAGTATCGGTCGGTTCTTGCCCGCTCCTTCTGTTCAATACGCTCATGGTAGCGGTCGAGCTTCTCCCTTGTTGCCTTTTCCTTGGCATTACCGATGGCTCCGCCCACGACAGCACCTCCGGCCATGCCGATGATGGTACCCCAGTCGCTCCCTCTCGGTCCGTCGCTGATACCACCGATGGCCGAGCCTAAGATAGAGCCAAACCAAGCGCCGTTGTAGGCTCCCGACTCTGTTGTGCTACAGCTGCTCATAAGTACAGCACCGCACATCATTGCTATCATTACCTTTTTCATATCCTGTCTGTTTTAGTTGTTTCCTGATTATCCGCTGCAAAATTACGGAAAAACATTCACATAGCCATAGTTTTTTCCCTAAAAAGTGTTAGGGATTTTCCTATTCCACCTCTTGCTTCGCGCGTACATTATATAATGTATAAGGAATTTTTACCATCATTCTTGTAAGCGATTGTATATAAATGCGTTACAGCAAAAATAATGTTTTGACGTTTTTTTGCCAAATATTTTTGTATGTAAGCGTATCCGCTTTAGCCTGAATATTTCATACTCTGCTTAACCCGTCCTTCGACGACCGAATTATTCTTTACAATCATAAATTTGTGTTCATCTATGCAATAATTGGGCATCGAGGTCTTACAGATTTGCTCAAAAAGACAGGTTCTGCCAGTATGGAGGCCTTTTCAGGGCTCGTTCCCCGCAGTGCCCTCTCACGTATGGCGTGCATGAGGATGTATGCTGCGGTATAGATGAAAATGCGCAGGCGGTTCGCCTTGAAGGTGTGGCAGGAGAGGCGGTCGCAGTCGTTGACATCCTCATAGCCCAGGCAAATCTGGAATATACGCGTCATGATGATTTCCGTTAGGCTGTGCTTAATCAGGTAGGGCGTGCGAGTGTCATGGATGCAACTGGCCAGCTGGGAGGCCAGAGCCAGATGCTCCTCTTCGCGCTGAAGCAACAGCAATCCGCCATGGGAGGAAAGGCTCATGGCATCCGTTGTGGCCTCCATCTTGATGTTATTGACTGCCGAAAAGAGAATTTTTCCTGAATTCTCTTGGTTATTTTCCGAAAAATGACTAATTTTGCACATGTGAGGTTTGTTTTGTTTTTGGCGCTACAAAATTAACACTTTTCTCTCTGATTACCAAAGAGATAGCGTGATAAAACCTCACATTTTTATTTTTAGTATGAAATATTCAGGTGAGATGGAAGATGTGAGATGGAAGATGGAAGAAAGATGAAGGATGAAGGAAGATGCAAAAAGGGAAGAGGTAAGGTGCGATTTTGATAAATAATTGGCTGTATCGTTTTTTGTTCCAAAAAAAGTTTGTAACTTTGTACCCACATCTATTTCAAGAAAGTGGAAAGAAGTATGAAAAGAATCGTTTTATCGATAGCCATCATGAGCTTATCCCTGTCTGCGGTGGGGCAGGAGAACCCCGTATTTACCAACGTGATGCAGAATCCGATTACGTCTGTGAAGAACCAAAGCCGAAGCGGAACGTGCTGGGACTATGCGACATTGGGATTCTTTGAGGGCGAGATCTTGCGGAAGACGGGTAAGGCGGTCGACCTCTGCGAGATGTTTGTGGCCAACAAGAACTATATGGATGAGGCCATCTACTATGTCCGGATGCACGGCGATGCCCGTTTCTCAGAAGGCGGATCGGCCGACGACGTGCTCTCTGTGCTGAGGAATCACGGCGTTTGTCCGGAAACGGCGATGCCTGCACCAGGAACGCTGACGGGCGACTCGCTTGCCAACTTCACGGAATTCTTCAACGTGCTGACCCCTTATGCCCAGGCTGTGGCGAAGAGCGACGCCAAGAAACTGTCGCCACAGTGGAAGGTGGGTCTGCAATCGATACTGGATGCCTACTTGGGAGCCTGCCCCGAAGAGTTCGTCTACGAGGGAAAGAAATACACACCGCGCTCGTTTGCCGACAGTTTCGGACTGAACTGGGACGACTATGTGAGTCTGACAAGCTTCACTCACCATCCGTATGAAGAGTGGTTCCAGATAGAAGCGCCTTATAAGTGGCGGCCGCGACTGAGCTTTAACATCCCCCAACAGGAACTGATGGAGATACTCGACCGGGCTCTCGACAACGGTTATAACGTCTGTTGGGGCGGTGATGTCAGCGGAAACGGTTTCACCCGTCAGGGACTCGCGCAGGAAGAACTGGCTCCTTCGGCCGAAGTCAGACAACAGCGCTTCGACTCGTGGGATATGACCTACGACCACGTGATGCTGATCTACGGGAAAGCCGTTGACGAGAAGGGAACGGAGTACTATCTGGTGAAGAACTCTTGGGGCGAGTTTGGCGAATACAAAGGCACCTGGTATATGCAGAAGAACTATATCGCCATGAATACCTACTATCTGTTCTTCAACCAGAACGCCATACCCGGCTTGGCGGAAAGACTCAAGAAATAGAAACGTAAAAAGAAAGATGAAATGATGAAGAGCATATCCATCGCGTTCGCGTTGCTGCTGCATATCGCGGTGGCCTTCGGGCAGAAGCATACACGAGCAAGACTCACCTTCGGAGGGTCGGCAGCCGACGGCTATGTGTTTGGAACAGCAGCCTGCAGTCAGCAGCTGCAGCCTCATGTCTATCTGGTGAAATAGTTTATCCGACCATGAAATATATCGTTATCGGCATTACAGACGCAACGGAGCCTTTCTTTCCGCCCCAGGTTCTCAACATCATTCAGCAGGGAAAAGTGTTCTCTGGCGGAAAGCGTCATCATGAGATTGTCGGCCAGTTGTTGCCCGACGGAGCGCAGTGGATTGATATCACCGTACCCCTCGACCGCGTGTTTGAACAGTATGAGCAGCTTGACGCGACGGAGCGCATCATCGTCTTTGCTTCTGGCGACCCGCTGTTCTTCGGTTTCGCCAATACCATCAAGCGCCGACTGCCTCAAGCGGAGATAGAGGTGATTCCTGCTTTCAACTCGCTGCAGATGCTGGCCCACCGATTGGTGATGCCCTATCACGACATGCGTATCGTGTCGCTCACCGGGCGACCTTGGCCTACTTTCGACAGAGCGCTGATAGAACAGGCACCGAAGATAGGCATCCTTACCGACCGAGAGCATACGCCTGCGGCCATCGCCCAGCGAATGTTGGACTATGGATACGACTCTTACCGCATGCATGTGGGAGAACATCTGGGTCATCCTGAGCAAGAACGGGTTGTGTCGCTCACGTTGGAAGAGGCGGCCCATCAGACGTTTGAGTTTCCGAACTGTGTGGTTTTGTCGATGGGCGAGGAGCGGGGAGCGAGGAGTGAGATCTGTTTGACGAGCGAGAAGCGCGAGCGATGGTTCGGTATTCCCGACGGTTTGTTCGAACTGCTCGATGGGCGAGCCAAGATGATAACCAAAGCCCCCATCCGACTACTGACGCTGGCGGCTTTGGAACTGCAGAACAAACACTCGTTTTGGGATGTGGGTTTCTGTACGGGAAGCGTGTCGATAGAGGCGCGACTCCAGTTTCCTCACCTGCAGATAACATCTTTCGAGATTCGCCCGGAAGGTCAACGGCTGATGGATATCAACAGTCGCCGTTTTGGTGCGCCAGGCATAGAGGTGCATATAGGCGATTTCTGCGAAGAGGCGAGCGGTTCGGCTGATGCCATCTTTATAGGCGGACACGGAGGTCATCTGACGGAAATCGTGCGAAAGGTCAGCGAGTGTCTGCTGCCCGGTGGTGTGGTAGTCTACAACTGCGTGTCGCCTTCGTCGGTGAGTGATGCGCGCATCCGAACGGACAGCAGGCAGATATTTGAACAAACTGCCGCCGAGTGTGGGTTGGTATTGGAGCCTGCGCTGCATGTAGCCATCAACGACTATCATCCCATTGATATCCTGAAGGCGAGGAGGAGGGATGTAATCGAGGAGCGAGGAGCGGGGAGCGAGGAGCGAGGGATGAAGGATTAAGGATGAAGGATGAATTGGCGGATGGCATCCACAAGAAGATCGTTCTCTTGGGGAAGTTGTGCCGCCACGCGGAAGTAGTGGGCATCGAGATCGTTGAAGTTTGATGCATCGCGGATAAGAATACCATGATGGGCGGCTAAATAGGCTTTGAGCTTTTTTACAACGGGTTCGTCGATTCGAACCAGCATAAAGTTGGTCTCGGTGGGTAGGGCGTTTATGTCTGGAATGCTGTTCAGGTTGTCGCGCAGGCGTTGGGCCTCCCGAAGATAGGCAGGCAGATTCGTAACGGCTTTCACCTCATGGGTTAAGAGCCAATGGGCTGCCTCGATGGCCAAAGCGTTGACCGACCAGGGGCGCACAAAGTGGCGAATCTGCTGGATGAGATGAGGCTGGGCCGTCAGATAGCCTATCCGCAATCCGGGAATGGCGTAGGTCTTCGTGAGCGAATGTATCTGAATAAGATTGTCGTAGGCAATGCCGTCGGCAGGCGACATGATGTGCTCCAGCGTGTGATGCTCATACGACTGGTCGATGATGACCAGCGGGAAGGTCTTCAGAAACTGGTTGATTTCTTCTTGTTGATACACGCGCCCGGTGGGGTTGTTGGGATTGCAGAGCCAGAGGGCCTGGTTGGCTCGTGGTGCGAGATGACTGCTGCTTCGGGGAGAGGACCGTTGGGACAGTCCGTAGAGGCGGCAGGCATCAGCATATTCGGCGAACGACGGGCCGTCGAGGCTGAAGTGGGAGATGGGTGTTGGGTGTTGGGTGCTGAATGAGGGGGCGGCTGAGGCTTGTGCAATGAGATAGATGGCCTCCGTAGCTCCGTTGGTCACCAAGACGCAGTCGGCAGCGATGCCTTGCTGCTCGGCGATGAGTCGTTCCAGAGAATAGGGCTCGGGTTCCGGGTAAGAATCGATGACGGAGATATGTCGGCAGAGATGTTCCTTCATCGCCGACATATCCGCATGACTATAGATGTTCGAACTGAAATTGATTCGAATATCCTCGTATTGATAGGCATCATCGCCGTGTCCTTGTATCATATACTTTTTTGACGGGGCAAATCCCCCATTGTTTAATCAAGCCTCATGAAAAAGGTCTCGTTTTGGGGCAGCGTTTTCGTAACTTATTTTCCGAACTTCACTTTCAGTCCCACCACCAGCATGCGTCCGGGCGAATAGAGGGCGAACTTGCGCTGTGTGGAGTCGATGCGGCGGTCAACGCGGTCGAAGATGTTCTCCACGCCGAGCGAGGGCTCGAAGAGAGCCCAGTCTACGAATTCGAGCGTGTGGGTGGTGAGCAGGTTCCAGATACCATAGCCGGGAGCATCCTCGTAGCTGGTGTAGTAGGTCTTCGACTGCAGGCGTCCGTTCAGGTTGATGTTCAGTCCGTAGTGGTTCCACGAGTGGTGATAGTTGGCGGCAATCGTGGCGCTGTTGCGGATGCTTCGCTCCAGGACGGTCCACTCGTCGCCGCTCTTGCTGCGTGCATAGGTGCAGGCATAGTGGCCCGAGAGGTTGAACCCGCGGAACAGATTGGCCGAGAAGTTCAGCTGCAAGCCCTCCACCAGACCGCGGTCGCTGTTCTGATAGAGCGAGTAGCGCTCCAGTTTCTGCGCCTGGTCGGCTGTCATTTCGGGGAATTCTGTCTGCAGTCGGGCCAGCGAGGCAGCATCTACGGGGATGTCCTGCCTGACCACCATATCGTTGATGTGGTTGATATAGCCCGTCAGACCGATGGAGAACAGGTCGGAGCGGTATTCCGCATTCAGGGCGAAGTAGTGGCTCTTCTCGGGTTTCAGGTCTTGATTGCCGAAGATAATCTGCGCCTTACCGCGATTCACCGCGAAGTAGCGGTAATACAGCTCGTCGAGTCCGGGTGCGCGGAAGCCTGCCGAGTAGGTAGCCCGCAGGCGGAAGTTGCCCGGAGCATACATCAGCGTGGCCTTGGGAGTGAGATGACTGCCGAACGTTTCGTGCCAAGTATAGCGCAGGCCTATGGTGGTTGTCAGTCGGCGCACAATCTGCTGGTCGTGCTGAGCGTAGGCGGCGAAGGTCTGTGCGTTCTCGTTGATGTTGCCCGATGTGGCATGCAGGAAGTCCTTTCGCCAGTTCAGTCCGAAGATGGTCGTCGACTGCTTGAGCAGTCCGAGAATCGCTTTCACGTCGGCCTCGTGGCTGCGCTGCTTCTTCGACTGCACATAGTCGCCGATGGCGTAGGTCTTCGTCTCCACATCGTACTCCTTCCCGTAGCGGAAGCGGTCGGTGGTGAAGGCAGCCTGTAGGGAGTTGCGGTCGTTGAACTTATAGATACCGCCAAGATTCCAGCGCAGTCCCTTATAGCGCATCTCGTAGTCGGTGCCGCCCGTGATGTCGGGATGGGTGTTGGGGCGGTCGGTTATCTTGTAGGAGTAGTCGATGCCCGCATTGAGCGCCAGCTGGGTTGTCGGCGAGAAAGTGAACTTCTGCGAGAGGATGTCCGACCGATAGCCCGTGAAGAGTGGGGCTATCGACGTCTGCGTCGCTGTGTCGGAGCCCTTCACATATTCCTGGTCGTTGATGCGATAGCTGTCCGCTTGGTCGCGCGTGTAGGTGGTGTACGACCCGAATCCGTGTGTAAAGATGTCGAGATTGACCGATTCGGTGAGCTGTCCCTCGCCCGATACGCGCGTGTTGCTCGTGATGCCGACGAGCTGACTGGTGGGCTGGTCGGTGATGATGTTGATGACTCCTGCGATAGCATCCGAGCCATATAGCGACGAAGCAGCCCCGTCGAGCACCTCGATGCGCTTCACGCGACTCATGTTGATGCGGTTCAGGTCCAGGTTGTTCGAGATGTCGCCCGTCAGCTTCTGCCCGTTGATCAGGATGAGGATATACTTACCCGACAGTCCGTTCAGACGCAGGAACGAACCCATCGACGAGGGAGCCATAGAGATTTGCGGCATCATGCGGGTCAGTGCCCCATCGAGGGTGGTGATGCCCTGCTCCTTCATTTCTACAGACGAGAGAACGCTGACAGGTGTGGTGGTGGATTTGAGTCGTTGATGGTGGCCCGAACCCGTTACCACAATGGGGTTCAGGTTGTAGGTACGCTGGGTCATCGACGAGTCGCGATGCTCCATGCGGTGTACTTGCGATAAGGCTGGCACAGATGTGAGTGCTGCTAAAAACAAAGGTATATATCTACGTGTGTGCATTTTGAGGTGATGGGTGATGGGTGCGAATAAAAGAAGGGGGAGACTAAGCCAGAAATTCTCCCCCTTCGTGCTTACATAGAGTTGGTCTTTAATCGACCATTCTATGCCTCAGCAAAGACCAGAAGGTCTGGTCTCTGCTTTCGGCTGAATGAAGTCGTTGATAATTTAGTCAGTGTTTTTTGTTATTCGGGATTCTTTGAATGGTAGTAGTCCAGAGCCTCACCATTGATAGCATCCTGAGTGTGGTTCATCCAGATCTGGCGAACGGAGGGAAGTTCGAGCAGCCCCTTCTCAATCATTGTAGCGTCAGAGCAGTCGTAACCGGCCAGGTTGAAGTAAACCTTCCAGCTGGTGTCCTCTACTTCGCCTTCCTCGTTCACTTCCAGGTCTTCAAACTTGGTGACACCTTCCTGTACGTCGTCGCCAGCCATATCGTTGTGACCGTGATCACCGTCGATAGACATCAGCGGGTGGCAGTACACCTTACCGCTGGTGATACCCTTGGCCTGCATACGAGCCAGCACGTCGGTCTTGAAGTTGCCCATCATGTCTACAGTACCTACAAAGTAGTTGGTGCTGTACTGCTGCAGAGCCTCTTCCAGCTGGGTGTAGCGGACGTTGGCCTTATAGGTGTCGTAAGAGTCGGGGTTACCGTGACCCATGAAAGCAACAACAGCTTCTGCAGCCTGATTCTTGTAGAGGTCGTTCAGCTCTTTGGCTACTGCGGGCACGTCGGTCTCGGCATCCTGGAGCAGGGGCACACCCAGCTTCAGCGTTACGCCAGCGAGATAGTCGTCGCCGAGGTCGCCGTTAGCATTGTTGGCGAAGTCCTTGATGTAGCTGATCACGCGTGTGTACTCCTCACCGGGAATCACCTGAAGCGACTGAACCACAATCTCCGAATAGCGAACACCGTCGGCAGCGAAGGCGTTGAGCCAGAAGTTAGGAGCATAGTAGTTGCGGGTAACGCCATTCTCACCAGCAGCAGCGCGGTTGATGCAGATAGCCGAAGAGTAAGAGAGGAACACGTCGTAGTCCTTGAACTGCTCCTTGAAGGTGGCGATAGTGCCGTCGAAAGCATTGAATCCCTGTTCCCAGGTGCAACCGAAGGCCACGAGCAAGATAACCTTGTCGTGCTTCTTGTTGGCCTTTACGTCGGCAGTCACCATTGCCTGATAGCGAGCCCAGTTGGTCTGGTCTACAACGGTCACGGTGTCTGTCACGGTTTTGGTTACTTCCACGATCTTCTCGTCGTCGTCGCAAGCCACGAACGAGAACGAAGCGAATGCTGCCACAGCGGCGAGCATCATAAACTTAATCTTCTTCATTGTTGTTTTTGTAATTTGAATTAAACTTGTTGTTATTTGAAAATTTGAGTTTCTTTCCATGATTGAAGTTCACGGTGAGCGTAGCATAGACGGTGCGTCCGGGCGATGTGGTTCCCAAGTGCAGGCCGTGAGGCGTGCGGTCTATGTAGTCGAAGATGTTGTCTACGCCAGCTTCTATCTTGAACGTCATCGGGTTGTGCTCCGAACGGGTGGAGAACGAATAGTTGCCCGTCAGTCGCCATATCTGATAGCCCTTGCCGTCGCCGTTGATCTGGTAATAGCGCTTCGACGACATGCGGCCGTAGAGGCCGAAGCCAAGGGATTTACGAGGAGCGGGGAGCGAGGAGCGGGGAGCGAGATTACTTTCCGAGTTGTCCGCAAGTCTATTCTCGCTCTTCTCTCCTCGCTCCTCTCTCCTCGAATAGAAGGTATGATTCCACGTAGCAAACCAACTGCCCTTGTGGTGGGCCATACCGTCGATGACCACATCTTTCAGTCGGTCGTGGTTCGTATCATATTGCTGGGCATCGGTATCGAGATAGCTGTACGACGCGCCCGCCATCCATTCGCGGCTGATGCGATAGCGCAGCGAGAAGTCGATGCCCCGTGTGGTGGCGGTCTCCAAGTTCTGATACTGCCGAGTCTTCGTCGGGTCGTACATCGCGATATAGTAGTCGGGTGCCTGCGAGTTGGGGATGGTCACCAGCGTAATCATGTTGTCCACATCGTTCAGGTAGCCCGTCAGCGTGACGTTCAGCCCGCGCCAGTTCCACTCTCCGCTCAGCGAGTAGTAGTTGGACGTCTGCGGCGTCAGGTCGGTATTGCCGAGATAGAGATAGGTTCCGCTCATGTAGCGCACGTAGCGATAGTGCTGCTCCTTCGGCGTCGGGGTCTTGAATCCCTGGCTCCAGGTGGCTCGGATGCGCCAGTTGTTGCCCAAGGCGAGCATACCCGACACCTTCGGTGTCAGCCGATAGCCGAACTGCCCGTTGTGGTTCAGGCGCAGACCGGCGGTGATGTTTGTTGTGGCGAAACCACGAAACATCTGGTGGGTCCATTCATCCTGCACATAGAGGGCTTCGGTATGGTCGGTAGCCCGGCCGTCGACCACGCGCATCGGAGCCTTCAGCAGGTCGTAGCGATACTCCAATCCTGTACTCAGGCGGTTGTCGTAGGGCAGGGCGAACACGCCTTTCAGGTTGGCCATCCAGCGGCGCTGGTCGCTCTGCAGCTCTTCATCGCCTGGGAAGTAGGGATAGTAAGGCGTGAAGTTGCCCTGTGGGTCGTAGCCATCGGTGAGCGTGATGGCCGTATAATCGTAATAGTACGCGTGGCGGTCCCAGTTCACGTCGAGGGAGATGTGATTATCCGAATCAAACTTCCACACTCCCCCAATGGCTGCGCTCTGGTTGCGGTATTTGAAGTCGTAAGTCTTCACGTCTACGGCGGCATATTTCCCGCACGGACGATAGATGTGCTTGCCGTAGGTGCTGCCTTCGGCATACAGCTCCAAACTCGCTCCTTGCTCCTTGCTCCACGCTCCTCGAAGCACGGGCGTATACGTAAGCCGTTCCGAAAGCTGCCAGTTCTGGTAGCGGTTCACCGTCTTGTTTCTGGAATCGGTAATCAGGAACTCCGTCTGGTGCTCATCTTCGGTGGCTGTGTTCTGCCAACCATCGGAGTGCTGCAGATGGAAGTTGGTATAGCTCTTCAGCTTGCCGATAGAGAAGCCCAGTCCGTTGTGCTGTCGCACATCGCCGTAGCTGCCCACGCGTGTGGCATTCTCCACCAGCAGTCCGCTGTCGTGCTTCTTGGTGATGATGTTGATGACGCCCGCAATAGCGTCGCTTCCGTAGAGCGCCGACGAGGCACCCTTCACGATTTCTATCTTCTCGATGTTGTGCGGGTCGATGAGTCCCAGATTGTTCTCACCACCCACATCACCGTGGATGCGCTTGCCGTCTATCAGAATCAGGATGTAAGAATTGCCCAAGCCGTTCATCTGCATCTGCGACCCCATATCACCCTCGTTGAAGGCAAACGAGGATGTCAGTCCGGCGAGGATGTCCTCCAGGGAGCTGCCGCCATAGTTCTCCAGCATCTTCCGCGAGATCACCTCCGTCTGCACAGGCGCATTCTTCAGCAGATGGAGCGTACCCGTACCGGTAACCACCACCTCCTGCAAAGAGTCTGTGCGCCAGATGTCCTGCGCCAATGCTGTTTCGGAAAGGCATAATATAGCCAATCCCGCCATCCATGCTTTTTTCTTCATTGTTGCTGTCCGCCGCGTTTGTTCCTGAACGCGCTTCTTTTCTACGGATGCACTCGGCAGGTCTTCTGACTTTCCCCAGTCTGTCGGCCTTCCCGGCTCGTTGGCCAGTGGCGTTAGAGTGACAGACCCACAATGGGGATTACAGCTGCAGGAACAGTTCCGGACTCTCACCGGATTCCCTTTCATCGAGGCGGCTACAGCCACCTGATTGCCTCATGCGGGTGCAAAGGTACGAAAAAGCGAGCAAAGAGCCAAGAAAAAAGGCAAGAATTTGCAAAAATGAACAAATAGAAATGTTAAATTTGGTTTCAGAAGAATAAAAACGAATCAGCGAATGCAATAAAACGCCGATTTCAGAGTTAGATATAAACATAAGAATCGGATATGAACAGTTTTGTTGTACTCACCATTATAGCCCTCGTTGCGAGTCTGGTCTGCGGGTTGGTCACCATCCCGCTGGTGCTCGACTTCTGCAAGCGAAAGGGACTCTACGATATGCCCAACATCCGCAAGGTGCATAAGCGAGCGATACCCCGCTTAGGGGGTGTGGTGTTTCTGCCCTGTGTACTCATCGGATGCGTGGTAGCTTTCATCATGGCCCACTGGCAGGGAGTCAGTCGTATAGAACTCAGTCTGTGGTCTATCTATTTCCTGGTGGGCACGGGAGCTATCTATATGACCGGACTTGTCGACGATCTCGTTGGCCTGAAAGCACTCAACAAACTCGTGGTGCAGATATTTGCGGCATTGGCCTTCCCGCTCTCAGGCTTGTGGCTGAACGACCTCTATGGTCTGTTCGGCATCCACCAGTTGTCGTGGTGGGTGGGATCGCTGCTGACCGTGGGAATGGTGGTGTTCATTTCTAATGCCATCAATCTCATCGATGGTATCGACGGTCTGGCTGGTTCGCTTTCCATCTTGGCTATGACGGGGTTCCTCTTGGCGTTCGCCCATGATGGTATGTGGTATTTTGTCGTGCTGATTGCTTCCATGATTGGCGTGGTCCTCGCGTACCTATATTATAATATATGGGGCGATGCAGACCGCAACAGAAAGATTTTTATGGGCGATACGGGGTCGCTCTCCATCGGTTTCATCTTGGCCTTCTTGTGCCTGAAACTGACGGTACGCACTCAAAACGTCAACATTCACTACGATGAAGAGAAAGTCCTGGTGGCCTTCACGCTCATCATCATCCCAGTGTTCGACAGCTTCCGAGTGGCTGTGGTGCGTCTGTGGCATCGGCGTTCGCCCATTCTGCCCGATAAGAATCATATCCACCACAAGCTCTTGCGAGCCGGATTGAGTCATCACCGCGCATTAATCGTCGTCTTGCTGCTGGCTCTGGGGTTTGTCGGGGTCAACTATCTGTTGCATTTCTTCGTGGGCGCATCCGTCATCATCGTCCTCGATGTGGCTATCTATGCCCTCTTCCACACGGAGCTCAACCGGTTCATCGTGAGCAAAGGCGAGAAGGCCATCGTCTTCTGACGTCCGATGGTTTTTACAACTTTAGGGGAATTCCCCGCCGATGTAGGGAAAATCCTTTGCACAGTCCGTTTTTTTCTTGCAATTTTGCAGCGTGAAAGTTCATTTAGCGTATTAACAAATAAAAAAGCATACAACTATGAAGAGAATGATGATCACGCTGATGGCTCTGCTCATGATGGCAGGCGCAGCACAGGCAATGAGCTACGAACAGGCCCGCGACCAGGCTTTGTTCCTGACCGACAAGATGGCTTACGAATTGAACCTCACCGAGGATCAGTATGAGGCCGCTTACGAGATCAACCTCGACTACCTGATGAGCGTCGACCGCGTTGACGATCTCTACGGACTGTATTGGGAGCGCCGCAACCTCGACCTGAGTTATATCCTCCTCGACTGGCAGTATCGCGCCTACCTCGAAGCCCGCTACTTCTATCGCCCGCTCTATTGGGAGGCAGGCTACTGGCACTTCGGCATCTATGCCCGCTATCCGCATCGCACCTATTTCTATTTCGGACGTCCGCACTTCTATATGACCTATCATGGTGGTCACAGCTGGCGCATGAATGGAGGCCACAGCTGGTATCACGGACGTGAGTTCGGAAGAGGACATCGTCAAGGAACCAACAATCACGGATTCGGTATGCGCAACGGATACGATCGCGGCGACTACAACGGACACGGTGGACACTTTGAGCGTCCGAAAGGAGGCCAGGGACTGGAGCGCAAACCCGACGGCATGCATCAGAACGGCAGCGTAGGCGGTAGCAAGGGAGGCAACTTCGGCGGCAACAGAAATAGCAACTTCGGCGGCAACAGAAATAGCAACTTCGGCACTCGTCCCAGCAGCACGCGCCAAGGGTCTGACGTCCATCATGGAACCACCAGAGGCAAGGACAACGGCTCGTTCTCGAATCCTAACCATACCTTCCAGCCGGGCAAGACGGTGAACAGACCTTCGGGAGAGGTTCGGAATAGCTCCGATCGTCCTAAGACCTCCGTATCACCCTCTCGCGGTACAGTATCTCCCTCTCGCGGTACAGTATCTCCCTCTCGTGGCACAGTATCTCCTTCTCGCAGCGGTTCTGTTTCGCGCAGCAGCTCACCAGCTCGTAGCACCACATCGCACAGCAGCGTCTCGCACGGAAGCAGTTCACACAGCGGAGGCTCACACGGCGGTGGTTCGCACGGTGGCGGTTCGCATAGTGGAGGTGGCGCACACGGTGGTGGACACTTTGGAGGTCACAGATAAGGTTATGAGGTGAACCCGCCTGAAACCTGTCAACGAAGCAACTTAAGAAAACACTTCCTATAAATGCAAAGATAAGAATTGTTTGGCGCAGAGCCCTTTTCTACCCATCGTAGATTGGCTCTGCGCTTCTTGTTTCCGCTGTGGGGAGAGCAAAAAACTGCAAAAAAACGAAACAAAAAGTCCGAATTATTTTGTTATTCCTAATTTTTGTGATACCTTTGCACCGCAAATACCATCAAGGTCCCGTAGCTTAGCTGAATAGAGCGTCAGATTCCGGTTCTGAAGGTCTTGGGTTTGAATCCCAACGGGATCACGAGTATGAATGGAAAGGTCTCAAAGAATAAGCTTGTTTCGATTCTTTGAGGCCTTTAAAGATTTTGGAAGAAATTATGAAAAGAATGCTGTTTTGCGAATTGTCCCCCTTCACTTATCGCTTGTCGATGGAGAAAGAGATTCTGAAGCGTCGGCTGACCGACAATTTTCACAACATCCTCTTTGCACGAGAGCGGACGCAAGATTCATTACCCGTCCTCGTCTATCAGCACAAATCACTCATCCGTCGCAGACTGGGCAATGTCGACATGCAGTTGCAGGAGAACAAAGCCAACAATCTTTCTTTGGCGGTTACCCATATCGACGGCCTGCTCATTCGTCCGGGAGAGACGTTCTCCGTATGGAAACAGATTGGAAGAACCACCAAGCGCAAAGGCTACAAAGAGGGACTGACCATCGCAAAAGGACAGCCTTCGAAGGGCGTCGGTGGAGGCTTGTGCCAACTGTCGAACCTGATTCATTGGATGGTGCTCCACAGCGAGCTGACCATCGTTGAGCATCATCACCACGACGGATTAGACCTCTTTCCCGACTTCGGTCGCCAGATTCCTTTCGGCACGGGAACCAGCATCTCTTACAACTATATCGATTACCGCCTCAAAAACGAAACCACGAACACTTACCAGCTCCGGCTTTGGGTGGATGGTGAATATCTTTGCGGGGAGCTTCGTGCTGCCGACTCCCAGCCTCACACCTTCCATATTCATGCAGAAAAGGAGTACTTCTCTCGCGAAGGCCATGATGTTTATCGAAATGGCGAAGTCTATCGAGACACGATTGACCGCCTGACGGGCCGTCATCTCGAGAGCCAGCTCATCCGCACCAATCACGCCAAAGTCATGTACGATTGTCCTCCAGAACTCATTCAACCCTCCCCAGAATAGTTTTCATCTCAGTACCCCCGTTTAGCCGCAGGCCTCACCCCCAGCCCCTCTCCCCGGGGAGAGGGGCGCACTTGGGAGGGGGGTAGGGTGGAGGGCAGCAATTAGTTGGTTTATCTAATGGCCGTGCAATTCCTTTCTCCTTTCATTGTAATCCTCCTTCCATTTCCTGCGTAATTCTTATATGCTCGAGCAACGTGGGGGCGCGGAGAAATCAGATCTTGATGTAGATGCGGCGGCGGTAGAGCGGCCAGCCAGCGAGGAAGCAGAGAAGGACAAAGGTGAGGGCGTAGGCGAGGGATGCCCATTTGGGAGCAGCTATGAGGGCGTGCACACCCTGATAGATGAGGTCGCTGATGCCGAAATGTCCGAAGAAGATGGCCATCAGCTCGCTCAGGACGTAGAGGAAGAGGGGGTTGATGCCAAACACCTGGAAGGGAACGGTCCAGCGTTTCCATCCCAGCAAGTCGATGAGGTACATCAGGATGGCCTGTAGGGTGGCGGCCAGACCACATGTCATCAGCACATACGAGGGACTCCAGATGCGCTTGTTGAGCGGCAATGCGAACTGCAGCAGATAGCCGCAGAGAATCAATATGATGCCTACAACGAGGTAGTTTCTGATTTTTTGCGACAGGTTTAGCGTCTCGGTCATCAGTTTCCCGCAGTAGAAACCGATGAGCGTGTGGGCTATGGAGGGGATAGTGCCCAGCAGTCCTTCGGGGTCTACCGGACTCTTATGATAGAGATGAGCCTCGCCGAAGATCGAACGGTCGACGCGAGCGAGAATGTTGGAAGGGTCGCAGGCGTAGCCGTTGCCTAATAGCAGGATGAGGCTGTAGACGGCGAGCAGTGCCACGATGGTAGTGATGATGATGGCATCGGCTCTTCGTGAAGCACCACGCCTCTTGGCTGGGCGAGATGAGAGAGGAACCATCAGGGCGAATATGGAAACGACACAGTAGCAGAGAGCGATGCGCTGCAAAACGGCAAAGATGCGAATGGTAGAGAAGGGCAACCAGTCGCCACCGACGGCCAGATCGAACCAGTTGATGCCCAGTCCGATGAGGAAGATGAGCAGCGTGCGACGAAGGATTTTGGCAATGACGCCAGCCGAAGGGCGAAACTGGAATTTCCGCAGCGAGAGATACGTGCTCACACCCATGATAAAGAGAAAGAAGGGGAACACCAAGTCGCAGGGCGTCATCCCGTTCCACTTGCTATGCTGCAGCGGATGGAAGGTTTCACCGTATCCATTGTTCACCAGAATCATGCCCGCTACGGTAATGCCTCTCAGTACGTCGAGCGAGAGCAGGCGTCGGTTGTCGTTGTTTCTTTTCATGTCTCGTAGAGTTGAATTGTGCCTGATGGCTTTGCAAAAGTACGCTTTTTTGATGACACAGCCAAGCACTAAGATATTTTTTTTACTGAATCTTTGCTCACTTCCTGTTTTTTTTGTAACTTTGCACCTCATAAACGAATATTCAAGCATTCTGGCAGTGAAGTTTCAAGACGTAATCGGACAGGAAGATGTGGCAGCGCGGCTCACCACTATGGTGGAATCGCAGCGATTGCCTCATGCGTTGCTGTTCACGGGTCCGCAGGGCTGTGGCAAGATGGCGATGGCGATGGCCTTTGCTTCCTATTTGCTGACGCTCGACGAATCGAAACGCAGGAACTCAGAAGCGATGCTTGCCAAATGGCAGCACCCCGACCTGCACTTCTCGTATCCCGTGATACGTCCGTCAGGAACGAGTAGCGACCACAAGATGGAGAGCGACGACTTCGCCAAAGAGTGGAACTCGCTCTTGATGGAAGGTCCCTACTTCACGATGGATCAGTGGCTGGACCACATGCGCGCTGCCAATCAGCAGGCGCAGATGGGCGTAGGCGAGAGCGACAGTCTGCTCAGAAAGATGGCACTGAAATCGAGTCAGGGAGGCTATAAGGTGTCCATCATCTGGCTGCCCGAGCGCATGAACCAGGAATGTGCCAACAAACTGCTCAAACTGATAGAAGAACCACCCTCGATGACGGTGTTCCTGATGGTTTGCGAGAATGCTGACCTCCTGTTGGACACGATTCTGAGTCGTACACAGCGCATCGTGTTCAAGAAAATTGCTGACGAGGCGATGGAGAAGGCCTTGGTGGAACGTCGCGGACTGGACGACGATACAGCTCACCGCATAGCCCGACTGGCCAACGGCAACTGGCTCAAGGCTCTGGAAGAGCTGGATACGGGCAACGAGAACCGCCAGTTCTTCGACATGTTTAAGATGCTCATGCGGCTGGCCTATCAGCGCAACGCCAAGGATCTGAAGCGCTGGAGCGAGGCTGTGGCGGGCTACGGCAGGGAGAAGCAGAAGCGGATGCTGCTCTATTTTATGCGGATGGTGCGCGAGAACTTCATGTACAACTTCCAGCAAGCGGAACTCGTGTATCTGACGCAAGAGGAAGAAGCCTTCTCGAAGAATTTCGCCCGCTTCATCAACGAGGCCAACGTGGTGGAGATGGACGAACTCTTTGCCCGCGTATATCGCGACATCGGGCAGAACGCCAATGCCAAGATACAGTTCTACGACATGTCGCTGAAGGTGATTATGCTGATTCTGCGAAGATGAGGCACAGAGAGTGAAAAGGAACAAAACAATCAAACAATCAATATACCCAAGAAAAGTGGATTATCAGAATTTAAAATACAGTATCAGTAATGGCTGCGACAGAGGATTGTGTCGCGGAGCTTGCGGACGTCAGGACAAGCAGTTGAATACCTACGACTGGCTGGCCGACGTGCCAGGAAACATCAACGATACCGACCTGGTGGAAGTGCAGTTCAAGAACACCCGCAAGGGTTACTATCACAACGTGAATAACCTGGAGCTGAAGAAAGGCGACATCGTGGCTGTGGAGGCCAACCCCGGACATGATATCGGCGTGGTGACGCTCACGGGAAGGTTGGTGAAGCTGCAGTTGAAGAAAGCCAATCTGAAGTCGGCCGACGACATCAGGCGTATCTATCGCATAGCGCGCCAGACGGATATCGACCGATGGAAGGAGGCCAAGAGTCGCGAGCACGACACGATGATAGAGAGTAGGCAGATAGCCAAGAACCTGGGACTGCAGATGAAGATAGGCGATGTGGAGTATCAGGGCGACGGCAACAAGGCCATCTTCTATTATATCGCCGACGAACGCGTAGACTTCCGCCAGCTCATCAAAGACCTGGCTGCCACCTTCCACGTGCGCATCGAGATGAAGCAGATTGGCGCCCGCCAGGAAGCCGGACGAATAGGCGGAACGGGACCGTGCGGAAGAGAGCTCTGCTGTGCCACTTGGATGAAAAATTTCGTCAGCGTGAGTACCAATGCGGCCCGATTCCAGGACATCTCGCTCAATCCCCAGAAGCTGGCAGGCATGTGTGCCAAGCTGAAGTGCTGCCTGAACTACGAGGTGGACAACTATATCGAGGCCAGCCGAAAGCTGCCAGCCCGCGACATTGTGCTGCATACGCTGGACAGCGACTACTTCTTCTTCAAGAGCGACGCGCTGGCTCAGTTGATTTCCTATTCTACGGAGAAGGGAAATCCTGCCAACATGGAGACCATCAGCGTGAGAAGGGCGTGGGAGATTATCGAACAGAACAAGGCTGGCGAGAAGCCCTTGTCGCTGCTCGACGACCATTCGCAGAGGCAGCCCGACAGACCTGTAGACTTGCTGGCTGGCGAGAGCATCACCCGCTTCGACCGAAGCAAGAAAAAGAAGAAAAAGAAGGGCAACAAGCAGCCTGCTGAGAGCAAGCAAGCCAAGCCTGAACACCAGCCCAAGGCGGAGCAGGAAAGCGGCAAGTCTGGGCGCAAAGAAGAGCACCGGGAGCAGAAACCGCGCCAACCGAAACGCGAGGGACGCAATCAGCCCGAGCGACAGCCCAAGCAGAAACCCGCAGAAAAACAGGAACCTAAGAACGCATGATCAGAAGGTTTTTCATGATAGGAGTCGTGATGTTGGTGGCGTTTGCTTCGGGCATCATGACTTCGTGCGACCAACCTACGGTGTATCATCATTTTGAGAACACCCCAGAGGCCGGTTGGGAGAAGATGGACACGCTGCTCTTCGTGGTGCCTGCTTTGGCAGAGCCCGGACGCTATGCCCAGGAAGTGGACTTGCGCATCAACGAATCGTACCCCTTCTCCAGTCTGAGCCTGCTGATAGAGCAGCATGTGTTTCCCGGCAATCGCACGAAGAAGCATATCCTGCACTGCCGCTTTGCCGAAGGCAGCGATTGGCTCCAGCATAATGGCATCAGCTTCTACAAATATTCGTTTGCCCTTCCCGACATCGACCTGCGTCGGGGCGACAGTCTGCGCATCTTCCTGCGCCACGATATGAAGCGCGAAATCCTTCCGGGCGTCAGCGATGTGGGATTGAAGCTCACTCGCATCAACTGACCGAAGGCTTAGCTGCGGATGAGGTTGCGACCCGCATCGATGCGGAGGAAGATGAAGAGCAGCAACGTGAAGCCCCAAAGCGACGAACCACCATAGCTGAAGAAGGGTAGGGGAATGCCGATTACAGGCGTCAGGCCCAGCACCATTCCCACATTGATGAACACATGAAACAGGAAGATGCTCAGCACACAATAGCCATATACACGTCCAAACTTAAACGGTTGTCGTTCGGCGAGATGGATGAGCCGCAAGATGAGCGCCAGGAACATCAGCAACACAAAGGCACAACCCAGGAATCCTTCTTCTTCGCCTACCGTACAGAAAATGAAGTCGGTGTCTTGTTCTGGCACGAACTTCAGTTTCGTCTGTGTGCCGTTCAGAAATCCCTTTCCCAGTAATCCTCCCGAGCCGATGGCTATCTCGCTCTGGTGAACGTTGTATCCGATACCCTGACGGTCTTCCACCAGTCCGAGGAGCAGTTGGATGCGCTCCCGCTGGTGCTTGGGCATGTGCTCAAGCGCGTAGTCGGCCACATTGAAGAACACCAACGACCCCAGCGCAAAGGCTGCAATAAAATAGAAATTGCGCAGTCGGGTGCTCAGTCCCTGAAACACCAGGAAGCCTATCGTGGCAGCCGACAGCACTAATAAGGCAAACACCACATCGAAGGGGATGAGGTATTTGGATACCAATAGCGAACCGACGGCTACGAGAATGCTGATACCTGCTATTTGAAAGCAAAGCTTCTTGTTGTGGCCATATACATACACCATTCCAGCCGTAAAGAACTGCACCAGCATCAGTACGGTGAACTTGCCGACCGACGTGGGTGTGGACCAAAGCATATCGCCCTCGAAGCGGATGCCCACCACGAAATAGACCACCATTGCGAGGCCTGTGAACAGGATGCTGCCCGTCATTCCTTCACGATAGAACATGAGGAAGAACGAGAGATAGACAAGGGCGGAGCCTGTCTCTTTCTGCAGCACGATGCAAAGCATGGGAAGAACGACGATGCCGCAGGCGATGGCGAAGTGCTTCCAGTTGTGGATGGATACAGCGTAGGTGCTGAGAAACTTCGATATGGCTAAGGCGGTGGCGAACTTGGCGAACTCTGCGGGCTGCAGACGAAGCGGTCCCATCACGAGCCACGAGCGCGAGCCTTTGATTTCATGTGGGTTGAAGATGGTGGCGATGAGCAGCAGGATGAGCAGTCCGTAGATGACGTAGGCCAGATAGTCGTATAGGCGGTCGTCTATCATGATGAGTACGAAGCCCAAGACGATGGATGTTCCAATCCATACGATCTGCATGCCCGATCGGGTGCTGAGGCTGAAGATGTCGGTGTCTCCATAGGTGTAGCTGGCACCACAGACGCTGAACCATCCACCCACCAAGAGGATGAGGTAGATCAGGATGGTGAGCCAGTCGAGCGACCGCAGGATGCCGGGTTGTTTCTTTTCTTCGTATTGTTGGGTCATGGGTGATGGGTGGTGGGTGATTAGCGTTCGGCATTGCTGTAGGCGATGCGGCGATGCTGGAACTCGGAAGCTCTTCGCTCCGATCCTGCCGACAGCTTGCCGTTGATGTATTGCTCGATGATGAGTCCGCCGATGGGAACGCCGAAATGGGCACCGAATCCACCGTTCTCCACATATACGGCAACGGCAATCTTAGGGTTGTCCATAGGCGCAAAACCCATAAACACCGAGTGGTCTTGTCCCTTGTTCTGGGCGGTACCCGTCTTGCCACAGATGGGGATGTCGCCTCGATTCAGGGCTTTACACGTACCACCAAGTACCGATGCGCGCATACCCTTCACGATGTATTCGTAGGTCCAGGAAGGTGCCTTCGACATGTGCTTCTCTCGGAACTCAGGCTTGAGCGGTTCGCCCTGTACCTTTTTCACTACGTGTGGGGTGTAGAAGTAGCCGCGATTGGCGATGGTGGCCCCCAGATTGGCTATCTGAAGTGGCGTGAGCGTTACCTCGCCCTGTCCGATGGAGATACTGATGACGGAGAGTGCGTTCCACTTATGGAGGCGTTCGGTGTAGTAGTTGCCGTTGGGAATCATTCCTCGGCGCTCGCCCGGGAGGTCGATGCCTAAGGCATAGCCGAATCCCATCGACACCATATAGTCGCGCCAAGTGTTCATTGCATCCTCATACGACTTATACTTCTTGCGGTTGTTGAGCATATAGTAGAGTCCCCAGCCGAAATAACCGTTACACGAGGTACTGATAGCGGGGATGAGGGGTAGCGGAGAAGCGTGCCCGTGACAGCCCATACGCATACCCCCGCAGATGAATCCTCTATGGCAAGGATAGGCTGTGCCCGTAGGACTGATGATTCCCTCGCTGAGGAAGGTGAGTCCCTGCGAGGTCTTGAAGGTGGAGCCCGGTGGATACATACCCATGATGGAGCGGTTGAAGAGCGGTTTTCGCGGGTTCTGTTGTAGTTCGTGGTGCATCTTTCCGCGCTGTCGACCCACCATCAGACGGGGATCATAGGTGGGCGACGACACCATACAGAGCACTTCGCCCGTGCTGGGCTCTATGGCCACGATGCTTCCAATCTTTCCCTCCATGAGGCGTTCGCCTAAAGCCTGCAGCTCCAAGTCGATGGAGAGCGTCAGGTCTTTGCCGGCCACCGGCTTTCGGTCGAGTGTACCATTCTGATAGCTGCCCTGAATGCGCCCGTGGGCATCGCGGAGCATAATCTGTATGCCCTTCTCGCCGCGCAGTTCCTTCTCGTATGAGCGCTCGATGCCCAGTTTTCCGATGTAGTCGCCTGGTGTGTAGTATTCGTCTTCCTCGATGTCGGACGGCGACACTTCGGCCACATCGCCCAGGATGTGTGCTGCATAGGGGTAGACATACTGTCGCAGACTTCTGCGCTGCACGTAGAATCCCGGGAAGCGATACATCTTTTCCTGAAACACGCTGAACTCAGCTTCCGACAGCTGACTCATAAAGATCTGTTGTGTGAACTGCGAGTAGCCCGGATTCTTGTTGCGGTCTTTGATGGTAGCCATCCGCTCGTCGAATTCCTCTCGCGTGATGCCTAATGTCTGGCAGAACTCCAGCGTGTCGAGATGATCTTTCGCCTCGTTGAGTACCACCATGATGTCGTAGGCATGCTGGTTGTAGACCATCAGTCGGCCTTTCCGGTCGCTGATGGCTCCTCGGGCGGGGAAGTCGATTTTCTTGAAGAAAGCGTTGCTGTCGGCATTCTTCTTGTAGTCGTCGCTTAGGATCTGAAGGGTGAGCAAACGAATCAAGTAGATGACTATCACGAAGATAGCCACCCCGCCAATCACGTATCTGCGGTTGTCAAGTTCGTAGTCTCCTTTCATACGAGTGTCTTTAACTACAGATTTTTTTCAACGTTGCTGGTTCATCAGATTCTCAATCGTAATCACAAGGACGATGGTGAGCAGCGTGCTGGTGCCTACGCAGAGGAGCCACTGCTGCCAATTGAAGAAGCTGAAGGCCTCGAGGGCAAAGAAGGTGACATTGAGGATGATGGTGCAGATGATGGCGTAGTACCCGTATTTGGCCACACCCATCGTCTTCATCGTGGGGCGCATGTCTTCAGCACTGTCGCGCGGAGTGAATAGTTCGAGCAGATATGGCTGTACGGCTCCTAACAGCGTGAGCGAGGCAGAGCCAACGCCAGGCGTATTCGAGAACGTGTCTACGCAGAGGCCCATCATAAAGCACCACACCAGGATGGCCCATTTGGGATAGTTGCGGCGGAAGGTGATGGCGAAGAAGACAAACAGCAAGGGGGTGGCCACACCAAACAGATGAATCTGGTTCAGAATCATCGACTGAACCAGACAGAGTAAGACGAACGCCCCAAAACGCTTTAGCAATTCATAATTCATAATACACCATTTAGAAACCTCGATGCTCAGTCCTCATAGTCTTATTCCTCTACTGTTTTCAGCGAGTCTTTGGCGGCATGCATCAGCTGCATGCGCTCCTGCATCTTCGAATCGTCGATGATACAGACATCGCGCAGGCGAGAGAAATCGGTGCTCAGCTTCATCTGGATGCGATAGGATAATCCGTCGGTAGAGTTATACACGTGCAGAATCTTACCCACCAAGAGCCCAGCAGGGAAGATAGACGAATAGCCGCTGGTGACGATGTTGGCACCCAGTCGGAACTTCGCGTGGCGAGGAATATCGTCTACATAGGCCAGGTCGGAGGCTCCTCCGGTCCACTGAACATGTCCGAAGTAGCCCTTGTTCTCGATGGTCACGCTGATATTCGAATGCGTATTGATGATCGGGATGACCACACTATAGTGGTCGGACACCATATAGACGATGCCCACAGCCCCATTGCCACAGGCCACGCCCATATCCTCGCGCACACCATCGGCACGCCCCTTGTCTAAGGTAATCAGGTTGTTGCGCTTGTTCAGCGAGTTGGTCACCACCTTGGCCGGTATCAGCTTGTATTCGTTGAGCAGCTGCAGTTGGTTCTCGTGGAGATACATCGAGTTGCGCTTCAGGTCGGCCAGTTGCTCCGCCATATCGCTCACCTGCTTCTCCAAATATAGGTTGCGCTGTGTGAGCTGTTCGTTGAGCTTGGTCAGACTGAAGAACGATTCCACCTCGGAATATCCCTCATAGAACTTCCCGGTTACAGCGTTAGCTGTAGAGAACCAAACGCTACCCTGATAGCTGTTGAAGCGGAAGAGCAGCACAAAACTGAGTATCTCCAGCAGCACGAACAACAGCCAATGGTGGTACTTCGTGAGAAAAGCCAACAGATTCTTCATCCTCCTGAACTTCTGTAACTCCTGAACTCCTGCAAGACCTATCTCATCAGGAACGAGAACTTATCTACATTCTTCAGGGCAATGCCTGCGCCTTTGGCCACACAGTGGAGCGGGTCTTCGGCCACGATGAAGTTAATCTTGATCTTATCGGTCAGACGCTTGGCCAGTCCGCGCAGCAGAGCTCCACCACCCGTCAGATAGATGCCGTTCTTCACGATGTCGGCATACAGCTCAGGCGGCGTGTTCTCCAAGGCGTTGAGCACAGCATCCTCGATGTCCATTACGGTGCGATCCAGGCAGTGGGCAATCTCCTGATAGCACACGGGAACCTTCATCGGCAGCGCCGTAATCTTGTTCGGACCGTGAACCACATAGTCCTCGGGAGCCTCTTCGCCCAGGTCGGTCAGCGCTGAGCCTACGTTAATCTTGATGCGCTCGGCCATACGCTCGCTCACCTTCACGTTGTGCTGCGAACTCATGTACTGCTGGATGTCGGATGTCAGGTCGTCGCCAGCCACCTTGATGCTGTTGTTGGCCACGATGCCACCCAGCGAGATCACGGCAATCTCTGTGGTACCGCCACCGATGTCGACAATCATGTTGCCCTCTGGTGCTTCCACATCCAGTCCGATACCAATAGCGGCAGCCATCGGTTCGAATATCAGGTAAACATCACGTCCGTCGGCATGCTCGGCCGAGTCGCGCACAGCACGCAGTTCCACTTCGGTAGAGCCAGAAGGTACGCCAATCACCATCCGCAACTGCGGAGAGAGCAGTCGGCTCCCGGTGTGTACCATCTTGATGAGTCCGCGCATCATCTGCTCGCAGGCCGTGAAGTCGGCTATCACACCGTCTTTCAGCGGGCGCACCGTGCGGATGCCCGGATGCTCCTTCTCGTACATCATCTTAGCCTTCTCGCCTACGGCAATCATTTTGTCGGTACGGCGGTCGAGTGCCACCACAGAAGGCTCATCGATCACAATCTTATCGTCGTTGATGATAATGGTGTTGGCTGTGCCAAGATCCATTGCAATTTCTTGTCTGAATGAAAACAGTCCCATCTTACAATTTCAATTTTTTTACTTTTCTACTTTTTTACTTTTTCACTTTTCTCTTTTTTCAACTCTTTTCCATCCAAGCATGAATGGCTGTGTCGTAGCTGCTGCTCACGGCGAAGGCTCTTGTGGCCAACTGTCGGCGCTGTTCGCGAGTGGTCTCGGCGCCCTGCTTGTTCAGGATGTCGAGCAGAATCGGATATTCTGCCTTGCTGGGCACGATGACCACATCTTGGAAGTTCTTGGCTCCGGCACGAATCAGCGAGATGCCGCCGATGTCTATTTTCTCAATGATGTCGGCTTCAGAGGCACCGCTGGCCACTGTCTGCTCGAAGGGGTACAGGTCTACCACCACCAGGTCGATTTCCGGTATCTCGTATTGCACCATCTGCTGGCGGTCGTCGTCGTTGTCGCGACGAGCCAGGATGCCTCCGAACACTTTAGGGTGCAAGGTCTTGACCCTGCCGCCTAAGATCGAGGGGTAGGTGGTCAGTTCTTCCACCTTCTTGCAATTGTAGCCCAGCGATTCGATAAACTGTTGCGTTCCTCCAGTAGAGAGAAACTTCACTCCTTCTTCATTCAATTTGGCCAGCAGTTCTTCCAGTCCGTCCTTGTGGAAGACGCTCACCAGTGCCGTTTTGATTCTTTTTGTTGCAGCCATGTAGCCTCCTGATGTATTGATAATGATTAAATAATGCTCAATTTTCTATCATTTCCACCCCCACTTTTTGCATACTTTTTTGCGAATGGGGTATTTGGACGGCAAAGTTACAAAAAAATATTAGAATAGACCATCACTTTTTTCCAGTTTTTTTTTCTTTGGGCTGAAAATATTATTCCAAATCAACTTTCCGGGTGCTGTCAGACGGTTTATACGATACAAATTGTCAGGCAATCATCTTCCGTCAGTCAAAGTTGCGATTCACCCCGATTGAAACTGTAGTGTGAGGATTGTGAGGGTAGATTTTGCAACTTTTTCTATAGAAATGTATTTACCCTCGGGGTAAGTAATTTCCAATACGAAAGTTTATATTTCTATCCTCACAATCCTCACACTCAATAGAAAGATGCCCTAAAATATTTATCCTATCTTTCTTATTGCTAAGGAGTTAAGAATAGGGAAATTGTAAAAATATACAGTGACGGAAATAACCGAAAAAAAATGAAGAAAAATAAAATTCCCTCAAATGCTCCTCCGTAAATGACGCATTTAGCTTGGGCATCTTTGGCGAGGCGATTATTAAAAATTTAAAAAACTTGGGCGCTTTCGTTTCTTTATCAATTAATTGTTGTAACTTTGCACTCTGCATTCGATATGCGACATTCATATGTTTAGAATCAAACGACTCGATATATTCATCGCCAAGCAATTCCTGCTGCTGTTTGTGGCCACTTTCTTCGTGTGCCTGTTCGTGCTGATGATGCAGTTTTTGTGGCGATATATTGACGAACTCATCGGAAAAGGTCTGTCGATGGAAGTCATGGCCCAGTTTTTCTGGTACATGATGCTGATGCTTGTGCCACAGGCTCTGCCGCTGGCCATCCTGCTGTCGTCGCTCATCACCTTCGGAAACCTGGGCGAAAGCTCTGAGCTCACGGCCATCAAGGCTGCTGGCATCTCGCTGATGAGGTCGTTCCGCAGCCTGATATTCCTGACCGTCTGCATCATGTTGGGGTCGATGTACTTCCAGAACGTGATAGGCCCTAATGCCAATATGTCGTTTGCCCAGCTCTTGGTGTCGATGAAGCAGAAGAGCCCTGAGCTGGAAATTCCCGAGGGCGTGTTCTACGACGGTATTCCCCAGACCAGTCTCTATGTGCAGAAGAAAGACCCACAGACGGGTATGCTCTATGGCATGATGATCTTCCGCCAGACGGAGAGCTTCGAGGATGCTGCCATTATCCTGGCCGATTCGGGCATGATGCAGTCGACCGCCGAGAAGAAGCACTTGCTGCTGACGCTCCACAGCGGTGAGTGGTTTGAGAATATGCGTGGGCAGGATGTAGCCACAGCCAGCGTACCTTATCGGAGAGAGACCTTTGCCAAGAAGCAAATCTTGCTCGACTTCGACGCCGACTTCAATCTGACGGATGCTGGACTGCTCTCGAATAACGCGAAGGCGAAGAGCCTGGAGCAAATCAAACTGGACATCGACTCGATGAACCACCAATACGACAGTATCGGGCGCGTATTTTATAAAGATGTAATGACGTTCTATTTCTGTCGCGACAGTATCACGAAGAAAGACTCGCTCAGGGCTGTCAAGATGGCTGCCACGAAGGCCGTGAATATAGACACACTGTTCAACCGGCTGTCGCCCGAACAGAAGCAGAGGGCGATGACTACCGCTTTGAACCGCGTGAACAGAAGTGTGGCCGACCAGGAGTACAAGGAACTGATTACGGGTGATGGCGATCGGTTGATTCGTCAGCACCGCATCGAGGCCCTGAACAAATACTCTGTGGCGCTGCAATGTCTGCTCTTCTTCTTCATAGGCGCTCCGCTGGGTGCCATCATCCGAAAAGGTGGACTGGGCATCCCCGTGATTATCAGCGTGCTGGTGTTCATCGTGTTCTACATTTTCGACAATACCGGCTACCGTATGGCACGTGGCGGTATGTGGGCTGTGTGGTTCGGAAAGAGCCTGCCGATGGCTGTGCTGACGCCTTTGGCCGTGTTCTTCACCTATAAGGCCAATAAAGACTCGGTGGTGTTCAACATCGACCTCTATCGCAACTTCTTCATGAAGCTGCTCGGCCTACGGCTCAAGCGCCACGTGGCCAGCAAAGAGGTGATTATCGAAGACCCACACTATGCCGAAGACCGCATCCAGCTGATGACCATCAACGACGAGATTACGGCCTATGCCCACGAGCACAAGCTGTGGCGACTGCCCAATCCCGTGAAGGTGTTCTTCCGCTATGAGGCCGATCACGAGATAGAACGCATCGTGGAAGTGCTTGAAGGCGTGATAGAGGACTTGCAGAACACGCGCGACAAGAAGATTATCACGGTGCTCAACAACTATCCTGTCGTGTCGCCAAGAGCCCACACAAGGGTGTTCAACCGGCAGTGGCTCAACATCCTGTCGGCCATTCTGCTGCCCGTGGGCATCTGCATCTACATCCGCATGTGGATGTTCCGCCTGCGACTGTATCGCGACTTGAAGGTGATTAAGAACACCAATAGTGAGATTGTCCAAAGGATTGAAGAAATAACGTAATGCCGGAATCCCGTCATACCGGAATCCCGAAAAATCGTAAGATCGACATACCGAAATATCGAAAAAGAAACAACAAATAACATGGAAGACTTCAAACTGAACAGCATCGAAGAGGCTGTCGAGGATTTCAGAAACGGAAAGTTCGTCATTGTTGTTGACGACGAGGACCGTGAAAACGAGGGCGACCTAATCTGCGCCGCAGAGATGATAACGCCCGAAATGGTGAACTTCATGCTGAAGAACGCACGCGGTGTGCTGTGTGTACCCATCACCATTTCGCGCTGCGAGGAACTGAATCTGCCGAAGCAGGTCAACGAGAATACATCTATGCTCGGAACTCCCTTCACCGTGACCGTAGACAAACTGGAAGGTTGCACCACTGGGGTTTCTGCAGATGATAGGGCAGCCACCATCAGAGCTTTGGCTGATTCTGCTTCCAAGCCCGAAACCTTCGGTCGCCCCGGACATATCAATCCGCTCTATGCCCAGGATAATGGCGTGCTGAAGCGCAGCGGGCATACCGAAGCAGCTATCGACCTATGCAGAATGGCTGGGCTCTATCCGGCTGGTGCCCTCATGGAAATCATGAACGACGATGGTACGATGGCTCGCATGCCACAGCTCATCCCCTTTGCCAAGAAGCATGGGCTGAAAATCATCTCCATCAAGGATATGATTGCCTACCGACTCAAGAAAGACTCACTCGTGGAAATGGGCGAAGAAGTGGATATGCCTACAGCATACGGCCACTTCCGACTAATCCCTTTCCGCCAGTTGAGCAACGGTCTGGAGCATTTCGCGCTGATCAAGGGCGAGTGGAAGGAAAACGATTCCGTGATGGTACGCGTTCATTCATCGTGTGCTACTGGCGACATCCTGGGCAGTTTGCGCTGCGACTGTGGTGAACAACTCCATAAGGCCATGCAGATGATCGATCAAGAGGGAACAGGCGTGATCGTCTATATGCAACAAGAGGGTAGGGGCATTGGTCTGATGAACAAGATTGCTGCCTACAAACTCCAGGAGGAAGGCTACGACACCGTAGAGGCTAACGTGCATCTGGGATTCAAACCCGATGAGCGCGACTATGGATGTGGCGCCCAGATCTTGCGCAAACTGGGAGTGAAGAAGATGCGTCTGCTCACCAACAACCCCGTAAAGCGTGTGGGACTGGAGGCCTATGGACTGGAAATCGTGGAGAATATTCCCATCGAAATCAAACCCAACAAATACAATAAGCGCTATCTTGAAACCAAGCGCGACCGCATGGGTCATCAGCTACATATATAATAATAAGGTATAAGAAACGCTCTAATCACATCCAACATGCCACAACTATCCAATCGACTGAACAGATTATCGCCTTCGGCAACGCTGGCTATGTCGCAGAAAAGCAGCGATCTGCAAGCGCAGGGCGTAGATGTCATCAACCTCAGTGTGGGTGAGCCAGACTTCAATACGCCGATGCACATCAAGGAGGCAGCCATCCAGGCTATCCAGAACGACTTCTCGCGCTATACGCCAATAGCTGGCTACGCTGACTTGCGTAAGGCCATCGTCAGAAAACTACAGCAAGAGAACGCGCTCGACTATACACCCGATGAGATTGTTGTGTCGAATGGTGCTAAGCAAGCTGTCTGTAATGCGATTCTGGCTTTGGTGGACGATGGTGATGAGGTGATTATCCCTGCTCCCTACTGGGTGAGTTATCCTCAGATGGTGAAGCTGGCAGGTGGAGAGCCTGTCGTCGTGAACACCTCTTTCGAGCAGTCTTTCAAGATGACGACTGAACAACTGGAAGCAGCAATCACGCCCCAGACGAAGATGCTGATACTCTGTTCGCCTTGCAATCCTACAGGTTGCGTCTATACACAAGAGGAACTGCAGGCTTTGGCTGAAGTGGTGATGCGCCATGATGATGTGTTTGTGCTGTCGGATGAGATCTATGAGCATATTAATTATGTAGGAGGGCACGTGAGTATCGCACGAGTGAAGGGTATGAAGGAGCGCACCATCCTGATTAACGGAGTCAGCAAGGCCTATGCGATGACGGGCTGGCGCATTGGGTATTCCGCTTCCCCACTCTGGTTGGCACAGGGTATCAACAAACTGCAAGGCCAATATACCAGCGGTGCTTGCTCCATCAGTCAGAAGGCTGCTGAGGATGCTTACACGAACGCACAAGTTTGCGTGACGATGATGCGCGATTCCTTCGAGCGTCGACGCAATCTGATTGTGGAATTGACGAAGGAGATACCAGGAATGGAAGTCAACGTGCCCGACGGAGCCTTCTATCTGTTCCCCCGATGCAGTTGGTTCTATGGCAAGAGCGATGGTCAGCGGACCGTCAGCAACGCTTCAGAATTGGCGATGTATCTGCTCGAAGAGGCACATGTGGCCACCGTGGGTGGAGATGCTTTCGGAAATCCAGATTGCATTCGCATGAGCTATGCCACCAGTGAGCAGAATATCCGGGAGGCAATGAAAAGAATCAAGCAGACATTGGCTCGACTGAGGTAGGTCAGCTTTTCAGTAATATTATGTTGAATATGACCCAATTTGTTGGTCAAAAAGATGTCAGAAATGACATAATTACAAAAAAATCGAGTTAAAACTTCTTAAACAGGTAGTTTTTTGCTCATAAATGACTAACTTTGCGAAGTTAATTCAAAATCTGCTAAGCAGAGAGCGTATGATACGCTCCAATATTACATTACATGTAGAGAACTTTATTTCAAACTTTTATTATTAATAACTTAAAACTTAAAATTAAAAATTATGGCAACTAATCAAGCAAATCCTAAGAAAAAAGGATTCCAGGGTGTTCAAGCAGCGATTTGGATCATCGTATTCTGCTTTATTGCAGCAGTTTGCTTCTACAAGTTCGTACTCGGTAACCCCGCTAACTTCGTTGACGGCAATCCCGAAAATGCAGTGAAAGACGGTAGTCTCCTCGGACTCGTGTACAAAGGAGGTATCGTGGTGCCTGTGATCATCACACTGTTGTTCACCGTTATCGCACTCAGCATCGAGCGCTTCCTCGCTCTCCGCACCGCTTTCGGTAAGGGCAAGCTCCCCAAGTTCGTGGCTAACATCAAGGCTGCTCTCAACGCAGGCGACTTCGCTAAGGCTCAGAAGCTTTGCGACGACCAGCGTGGTTCTGTAGCTAACGTCATCGGTGCCACTCTGGCTACCTATAAGAAGATGGAAGCTACCACTGGTATCAGCAAGGAAGAGAAGATTGCTAAGATTCAGGCTGCTTACGACGAAGCTACTCAGCTCGAGATGCCGACTCTGCAGATGAACATGCCGATTCTTGCTACCATCGTTACACTGGGTACGCTGACCGCTCTGTTCGGTACTGTGGTAGGTATGATTCGTTCATTCGCCGCTCTGGCAGCTGGTGGTGGTGGTGACTCGCTCGCTCTGTCACAAGGTATTTCTGAGGCCCTCGTTAACACGGCTTCTGGTATCTTGACATCATGGGGTGCTGTGATCGCCTACAACTATTACACAAACAAGATCGACAAGTTGACTTACGCACTTGACGAGGTGAACTACACCATCGCCCAGACCTACGAAGCAAACCACAAGGATGAGGCTTAACTCTTTGCTAACCCTTTAAAACATTTATCGCTATGGGTAAAGTAAAAGTTAAGAAATCCGACGTCTGGATTGACATGACCCCTATGTCAGACGTGATGGTGCTCTTGCTGACCTTCTTCATGATGACATCTACGTTCGTCAAGAATGAGGCCGTCAAGGTGATGACACCTATGTCTGTCTCGGAGATCAAGATTCCAGAGACCAACGTCATGACGGTGCTCGTCGACAAAGACGGAAAGATATTCGTCGGACTCGACACACCGGCCAAGCAGGAAGCACTTCTGGCAGATATGGCCTCGAAGTATGGCCTGACGCTGAACAACCTCCAGCTCGAATCTGGACGTGGTGCTGCCAACCTTGGCGTAGCTATGAAAGATTTGCAAGAATTTCTCAGCCTTCCCTCGGAGAAGCTCAACGACTATCAGAAGGAGCGTGGTATTCCCACCGACTCTGTTGATGGCAAGCAGAGCGAATTCCAGGATTGGATTGAGACCGCCTACGACCAGAACGGCGAGGACATGAAGTTGGCTATCAAGGCCGACGCTGCTACTCCTTACAAGACCATCAAGAAGATGATGTCGGAGCTGCAGGACATGGATCGCAACCGTTACTATCTGATTACTTCACTAAAGACTAACTCGGAGGAATAAAGCTATGGCAAAGAAAAAAGAAAGCAAGCAGAAAAAGATGAATGTCCGCGTCGACTTCACGCCGATGGTGGATATGATGATGCTTCTTATCACGTTCTTCATGCTCTGTACCTCTTTGGCCAAGCCATCAACGATGCACCTGACCATGCCGAGTAATGATAAGAACTTGCAAGATAATCAGAAGAATGAGTCAAAGGCCTCTCAGACCGTTACTATCTATGTATGTGGCAACGATAAAATCTATCACATCGACGGTATCCCCAACTACGACGATCCCAACTGCCTCAAGGAGACAACATGGGGCAAGGACGGTATCCGAAAGGTGCTCATCGAGCATGAAACCGAAGACGGTTCGACACCTGTGGCCGACATCATGAAGGCTAAGATGGAACTCGACAAGAAAAAGTTGGAGAAGCCCGACCAGTATCCCGACAGCATCTACGACAAGGAATTGGCAAAGATCAAGAAGGGTGACCTGGGCGATGAGAAGGTGCCTGCTCTGACTATTGTCATCAAGTGCACCGACTCTGCCACTTACAAGAACATGGTCGACGCTCTCGACGAAATGACTATCTGTAGTATTGGTACCTACGTGATCGACAAGATCAACGAGGATGACGAGGCTCTCCTCCAGAAGCGCGGTATCAAGTAATCACTAATTAAAGAAAGGAAACAAACAATGGCAAAAGTTGATTTGGTTGCCCATGAGTGGGCCGACATCGTCTTTGAAGGAAGAAACCAGAACTACGGTGCTTACAAGCTCCGCACGAACACTTCCAAGAGAAACGTCATGTCGATTCTGTTGGTGATTGCTGCAGGTATTCTCGCTTATCTCGGACTTACCCTCTATCGTACCATCGAGGCCAACCGCCAGTTGGAGAATACCCAGGTGGTGGAGCTTTCCGCCCTCAACCAGGAGAAGAAGGCCAAGAAGGTAGAGAAGGAAGTCGTGAAAGTGGAGCCTGAAAAGCAGGTAGAAAAAGTGAAGAGTTCTGTGAAGTTCACACCACCTGTCATTAAGAAAGACGAAGATGTGAAGGAAGAGAACCAGCTCGACCTCGAGAAGGTGGAGAAGACCAACATCACCATCGGTGCCTTCGACGTTGAAGGTAACGATGAAAAGGGTGGTGAGGTGCTCAAGGCTAAGGAAGAAATTGCTCAGCCGGAGCCTCCCAAGCACGAGGAAGAGACTAAGGTGTTCGACGTAGTAGAGCAGATGCCTTCGTTCCCCGGTGGACAGGCCGCTCTGATGCAGTGGCTCAGCAGCAACATCAAGTATCCTGTGATTGCAGCAGAGAATGGCGTTCAGGGTCGCGTTATCATCCAGTTCGTGGTTGAGAAGGACGGTTCTGTATCGGGTGTGACAGTCGCCAAGTCGGTTGACCCGTCACTCGACAAGGAAGCCCAGCGCGTGGTGAAGTCCATGCCTAAGTGGATTCCCGGTAAGCAGAATGGTTCTGCCGTACGTGTGAAGTACACTGTACCTGTAACATTCAAACTTCAGTAATCATTAAGAAGTAATGTATAAGCATTTATTCTACAGTATCGTAGGATTATCTCTGATTTTCGGTTTGTTCTCATGTGAGGACAAACCGAAAAACGGTAGAACAGATACCTATTCGTCGGGGCATATCCAGTTTGCTGCCGACGAGAGTTTCAGCCCCATTATCGAGGAGGAGCGCGAAGTGTTTGAGCATCTCTACCCCAAGGCAAAGGTGACGCCGCTCTACATGAACGAGTTAGACGGTATGAATCTGTTGCTCAACGACAGCATCTATCTGGTCATCACCTCTCGAAACTTCTCGCAGGCTGAGTTAGAAAACCTCAAAGGTCGCGGTTTCCAACCACGTGCCATCCCCATCGCCTATGATGGTCTGGCGCTTATTTGTCACAACCAGAACCCAGACTCATGTATCACCGTGAATGATGTGCGCAGAGTGCTTTCTGGGGAAGTGAATAACTGGAGCGAGATAGCTCCCGGATCCAAGCTCGGCGAGATTTGGGTGTGCTTCGACAACAAGCAGTCGAGCACGGTCCACTATTGCGTTGACTCCATCCTCGGAGGAAAGCCTATCAACAGTCCGAACATCTTTGCTGCAGAGACGAGTAAGGAAGTGATTGACTATGTGGAGCAGACCCCCAACGCCATTGGCGTCATCGGTAGCAACTGGCTTAACGACAAGCGAGATACTACCAATACTACTTGGAAGAAAAATATTACCGTCATGTCGGTCAGCAGGAAAGACAAGGCAACACCTATGAACAGCTGGAAGCCCTATCAGGCCTGGTTGCTCAACGGGAGATACCCCCTTGTGCGTACAATCTACGCCCTGCTCAACGACCCGCGCAACGGACTCCCCTGGGGCTTTGCCCATTTCATTGAGATGCCACAGGGACAGATGATTATCTTTAAGTCTGGATTGCTCCCCGTGCGTGGAGAAATTGCCATTCACGATGTGATGGTTCACGATACAAATTAACGTTTTTGATGAAAAATAATGCCACATAGCTTAAACGCTTTCGTGCAAAATGCATCAAAAGGATAAAAACCAAAAGAGAGTAGATAACATAGATTATGAACCTTTAAAAATTTGAACATTATGAAGACTCTGAAATATTTCTTCGCAGGTGCACTGATGCTCAGCATCTCTGCACAGTCCGTGGCACAGGACGTGAAGTCGCAGATTGATGCCGTTTCAAAAGTAATTGTTGCAAACCAGGGTAACTTGAAGGCTCAGCAGGCAGCTGCTAAGGACTTCGTCAAGCTCTACAAGAAGAACCCGGAGGCTCTGGCCGGACTGGGACGCGCTTTCCTCGATGCCAAAGATCAGGCAAGTGCCCTGAAGTATGCTGATATGGCCGTTAAGGCTAACAAGAACAGTGCTGCCGGCTATCTGCTCAAGGGCGATATCGCAGCTATGAACGACGATGGTGGTGAGGCTGCTATGTGGTACCAGACCGCTACTCAGCTCGACCCGAAGAACCCCACTGGCTACATCAAGTATGCTCGTGTCTATCAGAAAGTAGACGCTGCTGGCGCAGAGGAGATGCTGCGCAAGCTGACCAGCATCGATCCCTCTTATCCTGTAGATGCAGAGATTGCTCACATGTACTACACCAACAACAAGTTCTCGAAGGCTCTTGAGAACTACCAGCGCGTAGCCCTCGACAAGATGGACGACAGCAAACTGACGGAGTATGCCCTCTCTGCCTACTTCCTCGGTAAGTCTGAAGAGAGCTTGAAGCCTGCAGAATTCGGTGCTAAGCGTCATCCGCGCAGTGCTGGTCTGAACCGTCTGGCCTTCTACGACAATACCGACCTGAAGAACTTCGACAAGGCTCTGGAGTATGCTGATGCTCTGTTCAATCGTTCGGATAGTGCCAAGTTTGTTGGCCGCGACTATCTCTACTATGGCCACGCCCTGAAGGGTGCAGGCAAGTATGAGGAAGCCATCGAGATGTTCAAGAAGACCTACGAGATGGACAACTCGCAGAACGAAGTGCTGAAGCTCATCTCTGACTCTTATTTAGAGAAGGAAAATGCCGATCACGATATGGCTGTGCAGTATCTGCAGCAGTATATCGAGAAGTCGGGTGACGTGAAAGCCAGTCACTTCACATCGATGGCCAAGATCTATCGCGATCTTGCCGAGCAGGCAACAACCGACGCTGCTAAGGAAGCCGCTCTGATGAAGGCCGACAAGGTGTATGCCGATATGGCTGCCGCTATGCCTAACAACGAAGATTTCGCTACTTATCAGCGTGCCCACCTGATGCACCAGATCAACTCTGATGTGAAGGTAGGTAAGGCAAAGCCCTTCTATGAGAAGTATGCTCAGATGATGGAGGCCAAGACCGACCGTGAGGCTTCTGAGACCACCACGCTGGCCGAGGCGTACAACTATCTCGCCGTTTACTATCTGCAGAACGACAAGATGGCTCAGGCTAAAGAGTATGCTCGTAAGCTCCAGGCTATCCAGCCCGACAACGACACAGCTACTCAGATTCTGAATCTGAAGTAATCGTAAAACATATCCCTTTTTCTCCTTTAGGGTTCCCCCGTTCACTCTCAGAGTGGGCGGGGGATTTTTGCGTATCAAGTGAAGACGAAACGGCAGTTCAGGCAACCGTAAAAACTAAACACGTCGTTTAGCGCTCGTAAACACGTCATTTAGACTTCGTAAACACGTCATTTAGACTTCGCAAACAGGTTGCTTCTTCAAAAGAAGAAAAAAGAAGGAAAAAGTTGCACGTCTCGATGAAAAGTTGTAACTTCGCGGTCGGAAAAACAGATTATTCAGAATGATGGAAGTATATCTATTGATAGCAATTGTTGCTGTAGCGGTGATGGCTGTGGTGGGCTACCTTGTAGGCAACCACAATAAGAAGTCGTATGAGGAAACCATTGCGAAGTTGGAGCTTAATCATGAGAAACAGTTGAACGAGCAGAAGGAGAATTACAAGCAACAACTGATTGAGCAGAAAGATTCTTTTTGGAATCAACTGGTAGAGCAGAAAGACGCACTTCAGCGGGAAGTGCGCAGAAGCGACAGCAGTCTGGCTGAGGTGAGAAAATCGTATGAACAGCAGATAGCAGAACTGAAAGCCTCCTTCGAGGAGCAGCTCAATCAGACCAAAGAAGCCCATGAAGGGCAGCTCAGAGCGCTGAGAGAGATGAACGAAGAGCAGGTGAAGAGTCAGCTGAATCTGATTAAGGAGCAGATGCAAACTACATCGGAAAAAGTTCTGAAACTGCGTCAGGACGAGCTCGGCGAGCATAACAAAGAGCAGGTTTCCAAGATCATCGACCCCTTGCAGAAGAGCCTGAAGGATATGCAAGAGGCACTCGACAAGAACAAAGAGCAGCAGACAGAAGCTTTAGCTCGTTTGGATGAGACTATCAAGATTAATATGGAGAGGAGTGCTGCCATTGGAGAAACTGCCGACCGGCTGACACGCGCCCTAACAGGAGAGGTGAAGGTGCAGGGCAACTTCGGAGAACTGCGGCTGAAGCAACTGCTGGAAGACCTGGAACTGAAGGAAGGCGAGCAGTTTGATACACAGGAAACGCTGAGAGACAAGGACGGACGGGAGTTGAAAGGCGATGACGGAAAGGGACTGATACCCGACTTTATTCTGCATTTCCCCAACAATCGCCATGTGGTAGTAGATTCGAAGATGTCGCTGACCGACTACGAGCGCTATATGAATGCCGTGGATGGGTCACCCGCGAAGAGCGGATACCTGAAGGCTCATGTAGACAGCGTCAGAGCACAAGTGCGACGGTTGGCTAAGAAGGATTATTCGCGGTATCTGCCCGATGGGTATGGACGCCTGAACTTCGTCATCATGTATGTGCCGATAGAGGGTGCGCTGAACCTGGCTCTGCAGAATGACGGTTCGCTTTGGCGCGATGCCTACGACGAGGGCGTGATGATTCTTGGTCCGCAGACGATGTATATGAATCTGCGCGTGCTGGAAATGATGTGGAAGCAGGTGCGCCAACTGAAAAACCAGCAGGCGATGATGGATGCTGCCAACACCGTTATCGATCGAGTACAGGATTTCGGCATGCGCTTCATGGACGTGGAGTCGAGCATGAACGAAACTGTCAAGAGACTAAATAAGCTGAAGATAACGACAGCCGACAGCGGTCAAAGCATTATCACAGCAGCCAGAAAACTGCTGAAGGCCGGAGCAGCGGAAAACAAGAAAAAGAAGAAACTGGAGGAAATGGACGGCAGCTTGTTTTTAGAAGCAGAAGAAACCGAACAGTAATTACAGACCCGTGTTGCGGTGGAGGCGCTCCATGTTGTCCTCCCATATCTCGCAAAGCGTCTCTGTATCACCATCGTGAGCCACATCGGTCACAGTGAGCATATAGTCGCCCGTCAGTTCGTTTCGCTCCATCAGCAGTTCCCAGTAGTTGCCGCTCTCTTCGTCTTCTTCCCAGATATATCTGCTGTACGAATGAGCCACTTGTTCCAGGATGCGTGCCTTCTTGATTTCGTGGGCCTGCCATCTGTTTCCCCAAACGAAGGTAAGGATGTCGCCCTCGATAGTCACCTCGTCGGCTATCCATTTAGCGAGCCCTTCTGGTGTGCTGATGAGCGACCAGATAATCTTGGCCGACTTAGACTTGAGTTCTTTTTCTACGCTAATGATAATCTTCGACATAAAGGTACGTTGTTTAGGTTCGACATCGTGAAGACGACTCAGAGCGTCTTTCTTTTTGACTTTCTGCGACAAAATTAGTAAAAAAAAATGATATAGGCAAAAAATATTGGGATTTTTTTTGGTGTTTGGAAAAAAAGTAGTAACTTTGCACCCGCATTCAGAAAAGGATGGCGAGGTAGCTCAGCTGGTTAGAGCGTCGGATTCATAATCCGGAGGTCGTGGGATCGTGACCCACCCTCGCTACAAGAAGCCCTGCAAGCTTAACGGCGTGCAGGGCTTCTTGATTATTTCAGGCTTTGGAGCCAGGCCTTCACTTCGAGCATCATTTCCACATGCGAGGGAAACGACTCGTTGATGCCGAACCCGTGTCCACCCTTCGGATAGATGTGGAGTGCGGCAGGAATATGATGTTCTTGCAAGGCCTGATAGTAGCGAATGGCATTGGTGGGCGGCACAGCCCTGTCGTCGTTGGCCAGCGCGATAAAGGCTGGCGGCGTCTGCGGGCCTACCTGCCGCTCGTTGCAGAACATCCCCACCAGCTCTTCCGTGGGATTCGGTCCGAGCAGGTTGTCGCGCGAGCCTTGGTGGGTGACGCCCTCTTCCATCGTGACGACGGGATAGAACAGCAGCTGGAAGTCGGGATGGGCATCGCCTGTGGCATGGGTTGCGGTCGTCGCAGCCAGATGACCGCCGGCGGAGAAGCCCATAATGCCCACGTCGCGCGGGTTGACATGCCACACCTCAGCGTGGCGGCGTACCAACCGGACGGTCTCTTCGGCATCCTCCTGCGGCACTCGCCAGTCGCCGTGCGGCATACGGTATTTCAAGACGACGACGGCGATGCCCATCTCGTTGAACATCGGAGCCCAGCGGGTGCCTTCTTTCTCGAAGGCCAAATGGGCATAACCTCCCCCAGGGCAGATGACGATGGCACGCCCTGTTGCCCGCTCTGCCGGAGGCAGGAAAATGTTGACACGCGCCGTGTCACCGATGTCGGCGCTTACCGTCGTAGGGCCGTCAGGCCATACATCCAGCACCATCTCACTGTTCTGCCCTCTGACGATGCCACCCCACGTGGCCATCAGCATCCATATCATGCAAATCCTTTTCATATTGATGGCTCTTTTTTTTGATTATTAGTCAGCGTCTTGCCATGCAAAGGTAGCACTTTTCCATGATTCCGCAAAATAATCAGAAAAAAACTTGCATGAATGTGAATTTATACGTAAATTTGCACACGCAACAACCCAAATTGTGACTAACGTAAAGTCGAGTCAACGTGAATTAAAATTAAGTTTAACCTGGGTCAACCCTTATCGTGAGTAAGACCACAAGTAGTCAACTAAAATC
>FLNX01001640.1_pt1 | contig 69590 bp, 62 predicted proteins | sample 1140341 | NCBI WGS metagenome assembly FLNX01 (sample SAMEA3878208, study PRJEB12797) | bioreactor metagenome | biome: Moose rumen | place: Sweden | collected 2011-10
GGTTCTGGTCACACAGATACCACAGATAGCACAGATTCTGGGTCTTCGACAGGCTCAGACAGCGGGTCGGACTCTGGCAGCGGGGATGAGACCCCTCAGTCGCAGGGCGACAGCTCCCCTGAGCAGGGGAGCAGCCAGGATGGCGGCTCTGACAGCGGGTCTGATTCCGGCAGCGGGTCTTCGACAGGCTCAGACACCGGTGGTGACTCTGGATCGGGCTCCGGTGACGGAGGCGGCAGCGGCTCTGGCGGTGATGCCGGGTCTGGCAGCGGAGGTGGCGACGAATAGTCGCCCCTCCCCTCTCGCCTCATTGCGGGCCTGACCCGCAATCTCCTAACAGCATTTCAAAAATCATTTAAAATCGTATCGTAATGAAAAAGGTATTTCAAAAGCTCATCAGCAAACTCATCAAGAAGTCGGTGTCGGAAATGGTGACCGACCCGGACGTGGCCTCTTCCTCTGAGGCAGTAAGCAACACCAAGAAGGACTTCTGGAAGTTCGTCATCCAGACGCTCATCAGCATCCTCACGGCCATCCTCACGGCCCTTGGTGCCACGAGCTGCATGGGACTGCACTAATCTCTAGTCATGAGGAGATTCCGCATCAAGTGCGGAATGAGGTGTAGCCTGCCATAGGGCCGGAAGCCTTTCTCGGTCCCTGAGCTTGTCGAAGGGCCTCATTGCGGGCCTGACCCGCAATCTCCTTTAATCATTCAAAATCGTTCAAAAATGAAACAAGTAAAATATATTCTCGTCAATGAAACAGTTTGTAAAAACGCTCACTGCGATGTTACTTATCGCGATGTGCCTCACATCGGACACTGCGCAGAGTGCTTCGCAGTTCCATGTTTCAAGGTTCAAGGTTCAAGAGAGCGCAACGCGCTTATCGACCAGCTCTGCAAGCTCCGTCGACACTGGCCGGAGGCTCCCATACTTGGAGTGTCGGAAATCGACCTCTCTGCTTCCCATGCCCCCATCCGTGTGAACCCGGAGATAAATACGCTCCGTCGCCAGCTGAGCGACCTGCCTTGAGGTGGGTCGCTTTTGCTAAAAGATGCGTTCCATCCTCTGCCACTTCTCATCGCTGCGGGCATCGGCCTGGCAGCCTTGGAACTGGGAGACGTATGCTTCCCACTCGGCTTGGCGGGGCAAAGTGGCCAGGCGTGCCATGTCACGCTGGAAGTCGAAGCCGTCCACCGTGTCGCAAATCATGAAGAGCTGGCGACCGTGGCGGTAGATCTGCATATCGAGTATCCCCACCTGCCGCTGGCCTTCGATAATCTCCGGCCATACGTGCGCATGGGCCTCGACGTATTTCGCAATCAGTTCCTCGTTGTCCAAGAGGGTCAGGGTTTGACAGTAGCGTTTCATGCTTTCTTCGTTTTAATAGTAAACAGTGCATAGGCCAGCACGACGGCAAAACAGCACAGGGGGATAAGGTAGGATGTGTAGATTCCTGCGGCATCGCTCACGATGGCCTGCAAGGGGGTGAGCAAGGCACCTCCCAGAATGGCCATTATCAAACCACTGGCTCCTATCTTGGTATCTTCACCGACACTCCCCAGCGCGATGCCGTAGATGGTGGGGAACATCAGGCTCATGAAGAAGGATATGGCCATCAATGCTGCCACCATCCCCCATCCAAGACCGCTGCCGAACACCACAACACCGCTGCAAACGATTGACATCACGGCTCCGAACACCAGCAGACGGGCGGGGGCGAACCATTTCATCAGCCAAGTGTAGAGGAATCGCGATGCACAGAACCCGATGATGGACCACAGATAGACCGTTGCGGCCTGCGCCTCCACCACTCCCAACTCCTGCATCACTATGCGGATGGTGAAGCTCCACACTCCTATCTGCGCGCCCACATAGAAGAACTGGGCTATCACGCCAAAGAGGTATGTTCGGTTGTGGAACAAGCGTTTCAAGGCCGCCTTCGTTCCCTCATTGCGGCCCTCATCCCGTGCTTGACACGGAATCTCCGCAATCTCAGATTCCGGCTCGGAGGCCGGAATGAGGGACTCCCGGCCCTCGGGCATCCTGGCAAAGAGCATCACCACCATGATGGCTATGAGCACAAAACCCAGGGTCATATAGGTGCCGCTCACGGAGTAGAGCGAGATGTCCTTCAGGATGAAGTGCTTGCTGAGGATGATGCCAAGGATGCTGCCAATGGGGTTGAACGCCTGGGCGATGTTCAGCCTGCGGGTGGCCGTCTCGGGACTTCCCATCGACATGATATAGGGATTGGCCGTGGTCTCCAGCACGGAACAGCCGCTGGCCATGATGTAGATGGCCACCAGATAGAACGCGTAGCTTGCTGCCTTGGCTGCCGGCATGAAGAGGATGGCTCCCCCTGCATAGAGGATGAGCCCCAAGATGACACCACTCTTGTAGGAGTGCCTGCGGATGAACAGGGCGGCAGGCAGGGCAATCACGAAGTAGGCTCCGTAGAAGGCGAACTGGATGAGCGAGGTCTGTGTGTCGCTCATATCCATAATCCGCTTGAACGCGCTCAACAGCGTGTCGGTCATGTTGTTCGCCAGCCCCCACAGCAGGAACAGGCTCGTCACCAGACCAAACGGCAGGAGGTATTTCTTCTCGATTACTTTCATGTTATGTGTATTCAGTGGTATTCCCTCATTCCGACCCTCATCCCGCCCTCATCCCGTACTTGACACGGGATCTCCTGGATCTCCTCATTCCGGGCTTTCCTTCCCCTCATTCCGGGCTTGACCCGGAATCTCCCGCCACATACTGCCCGCACTCATAAGCATCCTTCACGGCTTGAATAAACTCAGCATCACAACCTATATCCTCTGCCAAGTCTTTCCATTCGGGATTAAAATCGTTTATCAGTTTATCTTTCCACTCCCTCTTCCAATTCTTCAACTGCTTCTCTCTTCGTATAGCTACATCAAGTCTGTCATACAGCTCGTAGTACACCAATTTCTCCGTGTTGTACTTTGCAGAAAAGCCCTGATTCAAATGCAGCTTATGTTCTGCCAGCCTGCGTTGCAGATTGCGCGTAACACCAATATACAATACATTGTTGTATTTGTTGGTCAGTATGTATATTATTCCTTTTAGCGTATCCATTGTTCATTCCTTTTATCCTCATGACGGTCTCCGAGTCCCTCATTCCGGCCTCCGAGCCCTCATGCCAGAGTCCAACCCTCATGCCGGACTTGATCCGGCATCTGGAGATCGCGGGTCAAGCCCGCGATGAGGGGGTCAAGCCCGCAATGAGGGTTAGGGGTATTACATGCCAGCGCGACGGATGGTGAGGCGGATGGCTTCGGGGTGCGTCTGCGCAAAGGCTTCTGCATCGGCCACCACACAGGCGAGATAGCCGCCGCCTCCGGCTCCGGGCATCTTCCAGGCGAGGACGCCAGGGACTTTCGACCAGCGGTTGATGGCTTCCTGTATAGGAGATTCCGGCTCAAGGCCGGAATAAGGGGGTTCCTCATCGCGGGCTTGACCCGCGATCTCTGTCGGTGTTATCATCCCGGGAAACATGGCGGTTTGCGCATCAAAGCTGGCTTTGTAGGCTTCGGCAAAGGCTTCCAGGTCGCGGGCCATGATGGCGGCCCAGCAGTCGTCTGCGGCTTTGGCGAGGGCCTTGACCTTGGCCTCGGTGATGTCCTTGCCCTCCACCACGGAGCAGCCGGGGCGACGGGGTTCCATCGGAATCATCACCAGATGCGCCTCCAGCCACGTGAGCACCGTCTCGTCCTGGCAGGTCTCAATCTTCTCCGGCCAGAAGCGGTTATTGTAATAGTGGCGGCAGAGACCGGGGATGCAGATGCCAATGGCGTCCTGCGCCCCGCTGATGATGCCATCGCTCCGCTCGGGGTCGTTCTCGAAGCAGAACACCAGCTTGGCGAGGGTCTCGGGGTCCATGTTCGGCAGCTGGTACGGCCAGATTTTCCGAATCATGTTGCGGGTGCTGGTGGAGAGGCCGCAACGCTCGCGCACCTCAAAGGTAGGTTCCAGCGAGATGGTGATGGCCCACCCGGGGGCGAAGCACGACACATACGGCTGGTCAATCCAGGTGCCTGCGAGGTCCAAGCGCGTGGGAATCTGGCTCTCGGTCTTCTTGAGAGCGGTGGAAGATCGCGGGTCAAGCCCGCGATGAGGTTCGCGGGAGAGCACCACATATTCAATCCCCCGCTCCTCGCAGAACCGCCGCTTCTGTTCGTTTCCACCGTCGCTGTTCACCACCAGGATGTCGGGGCGCAGCATCTCCACCGTCGGCACAAAGTCCATCACCCCGCTGCCCGCATTGATGAAGGCATCCTTCACGTAGCGGATGCTCCTGACCATGAACAGCCGCTCCTGCTCGCTATACACGGTCTTATGGTGCTTGTACCCCAGGATGGTAGCGTCGCTCCCTATCCCCACGTACAAGTCCCCATACTCCGCCGCCTGCCGGAAGAACTCCACATGGCCGGAGTGAAGGAGGTCGTAACAACCGCTTACGAAGACTTTTTTGGCCATCAGTTCAAGCTTGCCTTATACCACTCAAACAGCTTCTGCACACCTTCCTCAATCTCAATCTTATGGTGCCAGCCCAGGGAGTGCAGCTTGCTCACGTCAATCATCTTTCGCATGGTGCCGTCGGGTTTCGAGGCGTCGAACGCCACCTCCCCTTCAAAGCCCACGGCCTTGACAACCAGTTCCGAGAGTTGACGAATGGTGAGTTCTTTACCTGTACCCACATTGATGTGGCAGTTGCGAATCTCACCCAGCGACGAGATAGCCCCGCCACGGCCCGAGGTATGGTCACGGTCCACCACCCCGTCTGCGGCATTGCCGTAATGTACGCTGGAATACTTCTCGATGCCAATCACGTCCTTGAAATCCACCGTCGTCAAGATATGCACGCAGGCATCGGCCATCTCCTCGCTCCAGAGGAACTCACGCAGCGGCGTGCCGGTACCCCAGAGCACAACCTTGTTGTCCGAGATGCCATACTTGGCCAACACCTTCAATATGTCCTCCTTCGAAGAAGTCCCCGTCACGCCCTCCACGGGACGCTTGTTCAGGTCGATGGCAATCTTGTCCCAGGCCCCCTCGTGGATGAGCTTCGCCAGATACACCTTGCGCATCATGGCAGGCATCACGTGGCTGTTCTCCAGGTGGAAGTTGTCGTTGGGGCCGTAGAGGTTCGTCGGCATCACGGCAATGAAATTGGTGCCGTACTGCAGGTTGTAGCTCTCGCACATCTTCAGGCCGGCAATCTTCGCGATGGCGTAGGGCTCATTGGTATATTCCAGCGGTCCGGTGAGCAGCGCGTCCTCCGTCATTGGCTGCGGGGCCTCCTTCGGATAGATGCAGGTGCTGCCCAGGAAGAGGAGCTTCTTCACCCCGTGGGCGTAGGCCTCGCTGATGATGTTGCACTGGATTTTCATGTTCACCATGATGAAGTCGGCCCTGTAGAGAGAATTGGCCATGATGCCGCCAACGAATGCGGCTGCCAGCACCACGGCATCGGGTTTCTCGCGATCGAAGAACGCCTTCACCTGCACCTGATCAGTGAGGTCCATCTCCTGAATCGTCAGGCCGACGAGGTTGTTGTATCCACGCTTTTTCAGATTGTTCCAAATGGCGCTGCCGACCAAGCCCGTATGACCGGCCACATAAATCTTTGAATTCTTGTCCAACATGACTTTATCGTTTTATTTCACGATTCCTTTCTCCAGATACTCGGCCAGGTTGGTCCTTACCTTCGCAGCGGCGCCTTCCGCTGCCACCTTGGCGATGTCGTGCTCCACCATCAGCTTCACCAACTCTTCGAAGCTCGTCTTCGCGGGGTTCCAGCCCAGACGGGCCTTGGCCTTGGTGGGGTCGCCCCAAAGGTTCACCACGTCCGTCGGACGGTAGAAATCCTCGCTCACGGCCACCACGGCCTTGCCGATGAGGTTCTCAGGGCCGCTCACCACGATGCCTTTCTCGTTGATACCCTTACCCTCGAACTTCAGCTCGATGCCCGCGTGACGGAAAGCCAGCTGCGTGAACTCACGCACGCTGTGCTGCACGCCCGTAGCTATCACGAAGTCCTCCGGCTTGTCGTTCTGCAAGATGAGCCACATGCACTCTACGTAGTCCTTGGCATAGCCCCAGTCGCGCAGACTGTTCATATTGCCGAGGTAGAGGCAGTCCTGCAGGCCCTGCGCGATGCGGGCAGCCGCCAGCGTAATCTTGCGCGTCACGAAGGTCTCGCCCCTGCGCTCGCTCTCGTGGTTGAAGAGAATGCCCGAGCAACAGAACATATTGTAAGCCTCGCGGTACTCCTTCACAATCCAGAAGCCGTAAAGCTTCGCTACTGCGTATGGACTGTAGGGGTGGAACGGCGTGTTCTCATTCTGCGGCACCTCCTCCACCTTGCCGTACAGCTCGCTGGTCGATGCCTGATATATGCGGCAGGTCTTCTCCAGGTGACACGCCCGCACCGCCTCCAGCACACGCAGCACACCCGTCGCGTCCACATCGGCCGTGAACTCCGGCGAATCGAAGCTCACCTGCACGTGGCTCTGCGCCGCCAGGTTATAAATCTCGTCAGGCTGCACCTTGTCCACCACCTTCACGATGCTCATCGAGTCGCCCAGGTCTGCGTAGTGCAGGTGGAAATGCGGCTTCCCCTCCAGATGCGCGATGCGCTCCCGGAAGTCCACCGACGACCGCCTTATGATGCCATGTACCTCATACCCTTTCTCCAAGAGAAATTCCGAAAGGTATGACCCGTCCTGTCCGGTCACACCCGTAATCAATGCTGTTTTTGCCATATATGTATATCGTTTTTCATTATCGTTATCGTTTTTCCCAATCGGCCCCCTAAGGAGCACCAAAGGAGCATTCCCTGTGGTTCAGGTATGACAGGTGACAGGTTGACTTCCCTCTTACGGCCGTCGAGCTGACCCTTCTTATCACCAACGGCACGCTCCTACACTCCCGTATCCAGCAGGCCCTCCAGATACTGCCCGTACTGGTTCTTCAGCATCGGCTTGGCAAGCTCACGCATCTGATCGTCAGTGATCCACCCTTGCCGATAGGCGATTTCCTCCAAACAGGCAATCTTACAGCCAGTGCGCTTCTCGATAGTCTCAATATATATCGAGGCCTCGGCCAACGAGTCGTGCGTGCCGGTGTCGAGCCAGGCGAAGCCGCGTCCGAAAATCTGCACCTTCAGCTCTTTGTCCTCCAGAAAGCGCTGGTTGACGCTGGTGATTTCCAACTCGCCGCGTGCCGATGGCTGAATGTTCTTGGCTACTTCGACCACTTTGTTGGGATAGAAATAAAGTCCAACAACGGCGTAATTACTCTTCGGAGTCTTTGGCTTTTCCTCTATCGAAAGACAGTTACCGTGAGGATCGAACTCCGCCACGCCATATCTTTCAGGGTCTGACACCCAATAGCCAAACACGGTGGCCTTGTTGTTCTCTTCGGCTTCGCGCACGGCTTCTTTCAGCATACAAGTGAGGCCACTGCCATGGAAGATGTTGTCGCCCAAGACAAGGCAGACGCAATCGTCACCAACAAACCGCTCACCTATTATAAATGCCTGCGCCAATCCGTCGGGACTGGGCTGCTCGGCATATTCGAAATGCACACCGTAGTCACTGCCGTCGCCAAGGAGCCTTTTAAAGCCCGGTAGGTCGAACGGCGTGGAAATGACAAGGATGTCTCTAATCCCGGCAAGCATTAACACCGAAATGGGATAATAGACCATCGGCTTGTCGTAAATGGGCAGCAACTGCTTGCTCACTCCCTTGGTGATGGGGTACAAACGGGTGCCGGACCCACCGGCGAGGACGATGCCTTTCATTACTTGTAATATCCTTTATACCACTCCGCAAACTTCCTCAATCCATCGCGTAGAGTAATCTTGGGCGTAAATCCGAAGTCCCGCTCCAAAGCACTCGCATCAGCATAAGTCGTGGGCACGTCGCCCGGCTGCATGGGCACCAACTCCTTGTGGGCATCGAAGTCGTAATCCCCTGGCAACACGCCAGCACGCACCAACTCCTCTTGAAGAATGGTCACAAAATCCAACAAGTTTTCGGGCTGACCGCCACCGATGTTATAGATTTTATAAGGCGGAATGGGCAGTCCGTCTTCACCGGTCTTCTTTTCAGGAGCCTTGGCCATCACTCGCACAATGCCTTCCACAATGTCGTCAACGTATGTGAAATCGCGGCGGCAGTTGCCGTAGTTATAGATCTGGATGGTCCCGCCTTTCAATAGCTTGTTGGTGAATCCGAAATAAGCCATGTCGGGCCTACCCGCCGGGCCGTAAACAGTAAAGAATCGCAAACCCGTCGAAGGAATATCGTACAACTTCGAATAGCAGTGTGCCATGAGTTCATTCGACTTTTTGGTGGCCGCATACAGCGAAACGGGATTGTCAACGCGGTCGTCCGTCGAGAAAGGCACCTTCTTGTTGCCACCATACACGCTGGAACTCGAAGCATACACCAAATGCTCCACAGGATAATGCCTACAAGCTTCCAAGATATTGTAAAAGCCGATGATGTTGCTTTCTATATAGACATCCGGATTCTCAATGCTATAGCGGACGCCTGCTTGGGCAGCAAGGTTAACCACTATATCGAACTTGAACTCAGAAAAGAGACGGTCGATCAGTTCTTTGTCTGCTATTGATCCTTTGATGAATTGATAGTTGATGGCCGAGCCTTGTTCATGCAACGACGACAGTTCTTTCAACCTGTACTCTTTCAACGAAACATCGTAGTAATCATTAAGGTTATCGACACCCACTATGATGCCTTCTTTCATTTCTTGGAAGAGACGCTTCACCAAATTGGCTCCTATGAAGCCAGCAGAACCAGTGACTAAAACATTCATAACGATTTCAGCCGTCTAATAATTCTCCGCCTTCAGCTGGAAGTAGCTCTGTGGGTGGTCGCACACTGGGCAAACCTCGGGAGCCTTGGGGCCGATCACGATGTGGCCGCAGTTGGAGCACTGCCAGATGCAGTCGCCCTCACGGGAGAAGACGATGCCTTCCTTGACGTTGGAGAGCAGTTTGCGGTAACGCTCCTCGTGTTCCTTCTCGATGGCACCCACCATGCGAAATTTCGCGGCAATCTCGGCGAAGCCTTCCGCTTCGGCCTCAGCTGCCATACGGTCGTACATGTCCGTCCATTCGTAGTTTTCGCCGTCGGCGGCATCCTTGAGGTTCGCTTCGGTGCCTGGCACCTTGCCGTCGTGGAGATACTTGAACCAAATCTCGGCATGTTCTTTCTCGTTGGCAGCCGTCTCTTCGAATATCTTGGAAATCTGCACATAGCCGTCCTTCTTGGCTTTGGAGGCGTAGAAGGTGTATTTGTTGCGTGCCATGCTCTCCCCGGCAAACGCCTCAAGGAGGTTCTTTTCGGTTTTTGATCCTTTTAGTTCCATAGTGTTTAGATTAATCAAGTTTCGTAAATTGTAGAATGGGTCATGATCTTTTGAAAATCACTCCTGTGATTGTCCAAAGAACATCTTGTAGTCGTCTTCCTTATAAAGCACCCAAGCGGTGACCGCCAAAAAGGCCAAGAAAACCCAAACGATGCAAATCTTGGAACGACTGGGACCGGCTTTTCTCACAGGTACCGTGGCACTCTGTAGAGTGGTGAACGCCGGCGTTTCCTCCTGCACCTTGGCCTCGGCTGCCACCACCTGACTCGCCACTTGCATATAGGCATTGTACTGGATTTGCAGCTCGTTCTCCAAGTCAATCTGTCTCTGGCGCACCGTTTGCAGGATGACGTTGTTGTTGGCATCGACATAGCGAGAGTATTCCTTACGGGCCTTTTCGTAACGTTCCTTCGCCTCTTGACTAATCATCTTGTTGTATTCAAGATCGACACGAGCCTTGGAGGTGCGGTAATCGGTGATGAATTCCTGAAGACGACACTTCACCGAGTCGGCCATGACCGCACAAATGACAGGATTCTGATCCGTCACTTGGATGGTGATCAACATCGTCTTCTTATCGACATCACAAACCACCTTGTTATTGATTGCGTTAACAATATTAGCCTGTTCCACGGTCAAACGGAAAGGGTCGAGCGTATCGGAGACCATCTCGTCACCCTTTGGTGGTGAAAGTATTCTTCCCAACAATTTGAAAGGAGCGGCCAAGACTTTTTTCCACCAAGGCGACTTTTGTTCGTTTTTTAAATAATCATAATACGACATCGTGCGAGATACTTCCCCTTTTTTCTTGGCCTCTATGGTAACGGGGACATGAAACAAGGAGATTTTAAAATCTTTCGAGTTGACCAACTCTGGATACAATGTCGGAAACAACGCCTCCGTACTGCTGTTGGAAAGATTGACGCCAAAACTTGAAGCCATGGCAGCCAATCCTGCCACGGATTTCGACCCTGACAATTCCGGCGAAAGCTTCACCGTGCATTTGTAGTAATTGGGAATGCTCAACGAAAAGAAAGCCGCTACCACAAAAGTGATGACCATCACAAGGATATAACGCTTCTTATACTTGCGCATATCCTTGAAAATCTTGCGAAAATCAATGGAGCTTTGGGGTTGCTCTTCGGTATTCCTGTTTTCTTCGTTCATTTTATTTGCTGTTTTTGATTAATGTGGTAAGTGCAACTGTAACAGTGGCCAACGAAGCCAGTGTCGTACTCCAAGCCGCCAAGTCACTGACCCTAAATGTGGACTGGCGCGTCTTCTTGGATGGAACGACGATCTCGCAACCCGGTTCGGGTTTGGCTCCTTTCGACACAAGTCCGACAGTGCCATTCTGATAGACGATAAACATCTTCCTCTTTCTGGCTCGGTTGCCGTAGCCTCCGGCTTGTTCGACATAGTTGCTACAACGTTTCTTTGCATCGAAAAACACGGTGTTGGGAAACATCACGTCGCCGGAAATCTTCACGATGCCATTGAGTTCGGGAACAAAGATTTGGTCGCCTGCACGAAGGACGATGTCCTTGTCGGAACCCGGCTTTTTCAAGGCCTCTTCCAAGTCGATGCCCACATAATAGTAGTTATCCATGTCAATCTTGGCCCAGGCGATGGAGTCGCCGCGTTCCACCATGATTTCCTTGATGGCTTTTAAGGTGGATTGCTCACGCAATCTTTCTTCCTCCGTCAGCCGACGGTTCAAGCGGGCGCCCTGAAGGTAAGCGTTTTCTGTGAGACCGCCCGCCATCTCAATGGCTTCGCTCAAACGCACATCCTTTCCCTCCAAAGTGAAACCGCCTTCATAGTTGACCTCGCCCGTAACGATGATGTTGCGCGCCGTGTGGAAGGCGGGACTCCGACGCACATGTACCACGTCGTACGGCTCAAGGATGAAACCTTGCTCGCCGTCAATCATCAAACCGTCTTTCAGGCTGAAGGTGAAGCTCTCGGCAATCTTGTTTGATTTTTTGGTGGACTTGGGGTCGCGGATTCGGCGCGACACATCGACCTTGCCCGTCGAAGCCATGTCGGTGAGTCCGCCGGCCATGACGATAAGGTCTTCGATGGTGGTGTTGTCGGCATACTCGTAGGTGCCCGGACTCATCACCTCGCCCGTGATGGTTAAAACGCGCTCCACGCGCAGCTCTTGTTGGGTGGGGATAAAGAGCACGTCTTCGTTTTCCAATGGGATATCGGCCACCGAGCCGTCCATGATGCCCTGAACATCGACAGGGATCGTGGTGAGGCTGCGGTCTTCCTTCAAGCGGTGCAACACGGCACGGTTGGTGAAAGCGTCTTCGGTCAATCCGTCAGCGGCCTCAATCAACTCGCGAACGGTAGAAATCCTGGAATCCAACCTGAACTGGCCCGGACGGAACACGGCACCCTTGATTTCGACCATGTTCTCATAACGGTTGATCATTCCATCCACTGTGACGGCGTCGCCGTCTTCCAAATAGAAATTGTCCAAATTGTCCTCATCGATATTGAAGACCTGGTAGCGTTCGCCGGATTGTCGCACCAAGCGCACCGTTTTCCTATTGGCGTCACCCGTGAAATTGCCGGCATATTGGATCAATGTCGCCAAAGTCTCGTCGTTGCGCATCTCATAGAACATGGGGCGCTTCACACTGCCGGTGATGCCGACCAAATTCTCGTAAAGGCCAACCAAAATGATGTCGTTGTCCTGCAAATTGATGTTGCCCGACAGCCGTCCGTTGAGAATATAGTCGTAAAGGTCGATTTCGGCCACCACTTCCCCGTTGCGATACACCTTGATGCTGCGGAGCGTACCAAGGCTGCTCGTACCCCCGGCGCGATAGACGGCATACAGCACATTGGCGAAGGCCGAGAGGCGATAGGTGCCAGGAGCCCTAACCTCACCCAAGATGTCGATTTGGATGGTTCGGGTGTTGCTCACCGTCACTTGCAGGCTGCTGCTCTGATAGCGTGAGCCAATGGTACCGCGCAGCTTTTTCTGGGCCGCCTCCACGGTGAGTCCGCTCAGATAGACGGGGCCGTATCCTCCAATCGTAATCGTGCCTTCCGGCGAGATGGTATGTATTATCGTTTGCTGGGAGGCACCATAGATGTCAATCACAAGCTGGTCGCCGGGACCCAGCACATAGGTCGGTGGGATGGGCATGTTGACATTGGGCTGGAAGCTGGGATTGGCTTGCCGGAAAATGTCGCGTCCAAAGACCCGCTTCCCTGAGGTGGTGGGCGTTGCGCCTTGCGTGGCTTGCACGTCGCGTTCCACATCCTTCACCTCGTCGCTGGCATCGCTATACACCTCACCGGTAGTGCCTCTTTTGGCGGTATTCAGATCCTGCGACGTGGTGCCATCGCTGTTCCCTTCCATACGATCCGAGGCCATCTTGACGGCACCATCGGCGGCATTCGACATGCCACTGGAAGAAATTTGCTTGTCGTACTGATTGCGCAGGCGACGTATTTGGTCGATCTGCACGCCGCGTTGTATCAGCTTCGTCACAATCTGCGACTGGCTGGTACCCGCCTTCGTTTCGGATGCAATGAACTGCATCACTTGGTCGTCGCTCATCTGAGCATAGGCTATTGTGCAAAACAACAGCATTCCGAAAAATAAACAGAATTTTTTCATCATATCGAAACAGATTTATTATTAAACTTCAACAAAAAATGCATGAAAAGGCCGTTTTGTTTCACCTGTGTCGTCCCAAACGGCATCCTATAGCTTCGCCCCGTCAATCACATCCTGAATTGACAAAGGTTTGAGTTAAAACGACTTAGGGAGACGCTGAAAATCTTTTTGCCCTCCCACAAGCCGCCTTTTTTTTCGGGTGCAATATTAGTAAAATTTTTCAATATCTTCAAACACTTATTTAAACCGCCCCCTGTTTTATCCATCAAACCACCGTTTTTCTATCCATCCGCCTCGTCCATCATCCGCTGCCACTTGCGATAGCCCATCACCGCAATGACGACATAAAGGGCGTAAAGGCTGGCCTTGAAGGGAATGTCCTTGTAGAAATACAACCCGCAAGTGACAATGTCCACCACAATCCAGACGAACCAGTGTTCAAGGATTTTTTGGCTCAATGCAATGATTCCAATGACACTTAGTGCTGTAGTGAAAGAATCTGCAATGGGTACATTTGAAGTGGTGAAACTAATAAGTATAAAAAATATTACAGCCCAAATAACGGGAAAAACCATTAATAATGGCAAGCCTAAATCATCAGGCATGTGGCGGATGGGCAGGTCGGCGGCCTTTTGCTTGTGGCGCATCCAGGCGATGAAGCCATAGACGGTCATGGCCAAGTAGTAGAACTCCATGCCGCAGTCGGCGTAAAGGCCTTTCTGGTAGTACAATACGATGCCCAACGACTGCATCACGAAGCCGACGACCCACATCCAGACGTTAGCCTTGTATTCCAAGAGAATGTAGGCCAAACCGAGCGCGGTCGTGGTGATGTCGAGCCAATGGTTAGATAGAAACTCCATCAGCAATTACAATTGATAATTGATAATTGATAATTTTTGTAGAGGGGTCAATTTTCAATTACTCGGATCGATAACGCTTTTCGACATCTCATCGGCCAAAGCAAGAAACTCGATGACATTCATCTGCTTCAGGAAAATCAGCCCGTGCGTGGCGCGGATGAGCGGGTGGGCGTTCCCGTAGAAAAAGTCCTTCCCGAGGATGAGCTGGATGTCCTTGTACTGCTTCACCCATATTTGCTCCGCCAACTCGCTGAACGGCCCGTCGAAGTCGGGGTTGGGGAACTCGGCCTTGACTTGGGTCAAATAGCTGTCCTTGAAGGCTTTTTCGAAGACAGCCATGGCGTTGAGCGACACGGGCACGTACATATTGGCCTCGGCGGGATGGAAAACCGACCAGACGTTGCGGTAACCGATGATTTTCAAGTCTTTGAGGTCGGCCTCCTCGTTCCAAAGCCTGACGGCCTCGGCAATGGACTGCATCACCTTGTAGTGCGTATTTGGCCCAAGACCCACATGGTCGATGGCCACAGTGATGGTGGTGGGCTTCAGCTTGCGCAAATGGGCGAGGATGGTCTGGATGTCGTGGTCATGAACCAAGCCTTTCGACAGGCTCTGAGACCCTTGGTCGTACAAGCCAAGACGAAGGTGGTGGATGTGGCCCAACGAGGTGCCGGCATAGGCCCAAACCAACTCCTCCTCAAACTCGCGGATTTCGCCCTTCAGCTGCTGGAGTTCGTGGCTGTTGGTACGCCCTTCTTGCAGGTTCTCCATCTCCGCCTTGAAACGTGTTTCCACCTCCTCCACGCTCTTCAGCTGCCACAGGCCCACGGCATCGCGCAGGATGCGGTGACAGAAGCCGCGCCGCATCTCGTCGGGGTTCTTGCGTGCCACGTTGTCCAAATAATGGTGGATGTCCTTCTCCTGCTTGAAACGGTAGCCTTTCTCGAAGAAATCGGGATAATGCACCATCTCGATGCGACCTTCGTGCAGCAACGCCAAGGTGTCGCGCAGGGCCTCCCACAAGAAGGCATCGGTGACCGAGTGGTAGCCTGAGGTCATGATGGCGAAATGCACTTGGTTGGACGGGTTCCTCAACTGCCTGTTGATGAACGGCATGATGCCCAACATGATGTCGTCGTGGTGCGGACCGGTGTGGAAGATGACCTCGTTCTCCAACGGCTTGGCGCCACGCCATAGCTTGGCCTCGATGTCGGCGATGACCTCTTGCACGCGCTCAAGGCTCAGGTCGGGGATTTTGGCGCAACGCGAGTCGTTCCGTAAGTCTTCAAGCGTCAGCTTGTGGGCGTAGCGGTCGAGGGTCTTGCAAAGGCCGAGAACGGCGTGTTCGGTCTTCTCGAAGGTCCATTCGCCTTCGAAATAGGAAGGGTCGGTTTTGTTGAACATGTTCGTATTGTTTGGGAGATTGCGGGTCTTCGCCCGCAATGACTTCATGAAAACACAAAACGGGAAAACGTCATTGCGGGCTTGACCCGCAATCTCACGTACTTTTGGTATCAATCCCGCTTGAAGATGTCGCGTGTATAGACTTTGTCCTTCACGTCGTCGAGGACGCTGTCGTAGCGGTTGGCGATGATGGCTTGGCTCATGGCCTTGAACTTGGCCATGTCGTTCACCACGCGGCTTCCGAAGAAGGTGGTGCCGTCTTGCAAGGTCGGCTCGTAGATGATGACCTCGGCGCCCTTGGCCTTGACGCGCTTCATCACGCCTTGGATGCTCGACTGGCGGAAGTTGTCGCTGTTCGACTTCATCGTCAGGCGATACACGCCGATGACGCAATGACGTTCATGGGCCGCGTCGTATTGCCCTTGGTCGTAATAGTCATAATAGCCCGCCTTCTTCAGCACTTGGTCGGCGATGAAGTCCTTGCGGGTGCGGTTGCTCTCTACGATGGCACTCATCATGTTTTGCGGCACGTCCTCGTAGTTGGCCAAGAGCTGCTTCGTGTCCTTGGGCAGGCAATAGCCGCCGTAGCCAAACGACGGGTTGTTGTAATGCGTCCCGATGCGCGGGTCGAGGCAGATGCCGTCGATGATGGCCTGGGTGTCGAGTCCCTTCACCTCGGCGTAGGTGTCGAGTTCGTTGAAATAGCTCACGCGCAAGGCCAAATAGGTGTTGGCGAAGAGCTTCACGGCCTCGGCTTCCTTCATGCCCATGAAAAGCGTCGGGATGTCCTGCTTGATGGCGCCTTGCTGCAAAAGGGCGGCAAACCGACGGGCTTGCTCCTCGATGTCGGGACGCGCCAAGGCTTGGATGGCGGCGTTCTCCTCGTCGTAGCCTTCAATCAGCTTGGGTGTGCCCACGATGATGCGGCTCGGATAGAGGTTGTCGTACAAGGCCTTGCTCTCGCGCAGAAACTCGGGCGAAAAGAGCAAATTGAACTTCTTCGCGCCTTTGTTGAAGTATTTCATGTAAAGGCCTCGGGTGTAACCCACGGGAATTGTGCTCTTGATGACCATCACCGCGTCGGGGTTGACGCTCAGTACCAAGTCGATGACCTCCTCCACATGCGAGGTGTCGAAGAAGTTCTTCTGCGGATCGTAGTTGGTGGGGGCGGCGATGACGACGAACTCGGCGTCCTTGTAGGCCGCTGCGCCGTCCAAGGTGGCGGTAAGGTCGAGCGGTTTCTCGGCCAAATACTGTTCGATGTAGTCGTCCTGGATGGGCGATTTCTTGTGGTTGATGAGGTCAACCTTTTCGGGAATCACGTCCACAGCGGTGACGTGGTTGTGTTGCGCCAGCAAGGTGGCGATGCTCAGGCCTACATAGCCTGTGCCTGCTACTGCGATGTTCATATCAGTTGTCAGTTATTCAGTTATTCAGTTGTCAGTTATTATAAACGGCCGTCAACGATGTCACGCGGCAAGATGCCTTTCACGTCGTAGATGACGCCGTTGTCTTTCACGAGGGTTTTCACGTCCAAGTCGAGGAATTCCTTGTGGGCCACGGCAAGTACGACTGCGTCGTACAGTTGGGAGTTGTCAGTTATCAGTTGGGAGTTGATGCGGATGCCGTACTCTTTGAGGACGTGCTCGGGGTCGGCCCAAGGGTCATAGACGGTGATGTTCGGGGTATATTCCCGCAAGGTGTGGTAGATATCGACGACCTTGGTGTTGCGGATGTCGGGGCAGTTCTCCTTGAAGGTGATGCCGAGGATGAGGATTTTTGCGTCCTTCACCATCACGCCCTTCTTGTTCATGCACTTGATGGTCTGGTTGGCCACATACGCGCCCATGCCGTCGTTCAGCCTTCTCGAAGCGTGCATGATGCGGGGCAGCACGCCATACACCTGCGCCTTCTGGATGAGGTAGTACGGGTCAACCGAGATGCAATGGCCGCCCACCAAGCCCGGACTGAGCTTGATGAAGTTCCACTTCGATGACGCGGCTTCGATGACGTCGTGCGTGTCGATGCCCATGGCGTTGAAGATTTTCGCCAACTCGTTCATGAAGGCAATGTTCACGTCGCGCTGGCTGTTCTCGATGATTTTCGAGGCTTCGGCCACCTTGATGCTTGGGGCCTTGTGCGTGCCGTTGACGAGGACGCTGTTATAGACCGCATCGACATAATCGGCGATTTCGGGGGTGGAGCCGGAAGTCACCTTCCTGATTTTCTCCACGGTGTGCTGCTTGTCGCCCGGGTTGATGCGCTCGGGGCTGTAGCCGGCAAAGAAGTCCACGTTGAACCTCAAGCCGCTGACCCTTTCCACCACGGGCAGGCATTCCTCCTCGGTCACGCCAGGATAAACCGTTGATTCATAGACTACCACGTCACCCTTAGAGATGACCTTGCCGACCGTTTCGCTGGCCTTGAGGAGGGGCGTGAGGTCGGGGTGGTTGTCCTTATCGACGGGCGTGGGCACGGCGACGACATAGAAGTTGCACTTCTTGATATCCTCAAGGTTGGTGGTGCAACGGAAGCCGTGGTTCTTGATGGCATCCTGCAACAGCTCGTCGCTGACCTCAAGGGTGGCGTCGTGGCCTTGCATGAGGGCATCCACGCGCGATTGGTTCATGTCGAAGCCTATGGTTTCAAATTTCGTCGAAAAAAGGCGGGCCAAGGGCAAGCCAACATAGCCGAGGCCTATTACACAGATTTTGGTTTGGTTCATTGTATTTTGTTTTTCTCCACGGATCTCGCGTATCTGCGCGTAATCTGTCTGTTCATTTGTATCTTGTCTTTCTCTCCACGGATCCCGCGTATCTGCGCGTAATCTGTCTGTTCATTTGTGTCTTGTGTTTTTCTCCACGGATCCCGCGTATCTGCGCGTAATCTGTTGGAAATTATTTGATTACTTTAAAACCATTGCGGAAATCGCTCACATTGAAATTCACTAATAAACCCGCCGGTTTGTCTAACAATTTCATGTAAGTCCTAACTTGTTTGAAATGTACGGGCAACAACGATTCGACGGACTTAAGCTCGATGATAAGTTGGTCCTCAACAATCAAGTCAAGGCGTAGGTCGTTTCCTATACAAACACCTTTATATATCAGTTCCACTGGCACTTGCGATTGGACTTTCAGGCCTATTAGTTTCATTTCTTGAAAAAGAGCCTTCTCATAAACACTCTCCAACAGCCCAGGTCCGAGCGTGTTGTAAACCTCCATACAAGCCCCAATGGATTTGTATATCACTTGATTCAAGTCCATATTCAGTCCTTAATTAAATAAACTATACTTGTGATACGCGCGATACGCGGAGCCATTGCTTTACTTGTGATACGCGCGATACGCGGAAACACTATTTCCATCCAAACGGATGCCCACTGAGGGGCAACTTGGCCATGGGATGGTAATCTCCCCTAAGTCCGACGGGTTTGGCGTTACGGATGTCGTAAACGATGTTGATGCAACGCCGTGCCTCCTCGATGCCGAAACCGCGTCCGGCAAGGATTTCCTCGTAGCTCTTGGTATGCAGGTCGTTGAAGCCCACGCTGAACTCAAACTCCTCGCCGTCGATCATGATGGTGCGGTAGGTGCGTTTTTCGCCTTCCACGGCGTTGGGCGGCAGCGTGTCGGCATTGATGCTGAGGAAATAGCGCACACGGGCCTTCTCAAGTTCGAGGTAACCCGCCACGCGGTCGTGGGAGGCCACATGGACGACGTTTTTCTTCACGTCGCCGAAGATCCAGCTCAGCATGTCGTAGAAGTGAACGCCGATGTTGGTGGCGATGCCGCCGCTCTTGTTGACGTCGCCCTTCCACGAGGCATAATACCAGTTGCCGCGCGAGGTAATGTAGGTCAAATCCACATCGTAAACCTTGTCCTTCGGGCCTTCCTCGACCTTTTTCTTCAGGGCCTGTATTTTGTCGTGAAGCCGCAGCTGAAGGATGGTGTAGGCCTTGCGTCCGGTGCGTTGCTCCACATGCTGGAGGGCGTCGATGTTCCACGGGTTGAGCACCAAGGGTTTTTCGCAGATGACGTCGGCACCATAGCGGAGGGCATAGCGCGTGTGGGCGTCGTGCAGGTAGTTGGGCGTGCAGATGCTCATATAGTCGATGGGCGTGCCCCTGTCCTTGAGCTTGGTGTTGTGGCGGTCGAAAAGCTCTTGTTCGGTGAAGAAAGACGTGAGCGGGAAATAACGGTCCATGATGCCCACGCTGTCGTTCTTGTCGTAGGCCGAGACGAGGACGTTGCCCGTGTCCTTGATGGCTTGGAGGTGGCGCGGGGCGATGTAGCCGCCCACGCCGATGATGGCGAATGTTTTCATTGTTTGTATTTAAGGAAACAAATCTTACACAAATCTGTTACAAATCTATTTTGGGTCTTTGGGCATTTCGGCTTGCCCTAATCGGACTTGCCGAAGGCTCTTCTACCCTCTTATGAGATCAAACTTGTTGGTTAATTCGTTAAACATGTACTTTTCTGCATGTAGTCTTTGCGACTCTCCAAAGTTGATAAGAATTCCAAATTTTGAATTGGTAATTCTCATGTAATTAAAGAGTTGCGCTCTATGTTCACTTAATAATTCGGCTACGGCTTTCAACTCCACTATAATATCATCATAGCAAACGAAGTCGGCTTTATAGGTTTTCTCTAACTCAACACCATGAAAATACATTTTCAAGAGCTTTTCTCTTTCCCAAGGAATGTCTCTTTCAGTACAAACCACCGAAAGACATTCTTGATAAATCGGTTCAGAATAACCGCTCCCAAGTTCATTGTAAAGCGACATTGCCGCTCCTATGATTTGGTACATTCGGTCTTTGTAAAGCTGAATGCTCATGACGAAATGTATCTTAGGTTAATGGGAAACAAATCTTGCACAAATCTATTACAAATCTTTCTTTCCTTGTTCTTTGTTCGAGACTTTTGCTGATTCGGCCCGCCCTAATCGGACTTGCCGAAGGGAAAGCTGTTCGTCGCTTTGCGCCATGCGAGCGCAAACGAGCAAACCATTTATGTAAGATTCATGTAAGATTTGTTTCCCAAAAAACTCAAATGTTATTCTTTTCGATGTCTTTGAAGTACTTTACCGTGCCGTAGGTCATCTCGTCGCAGGCCGCGTCGTCGCAAACGATGATGCCTTTCGGGTGCATTTGCAGCACGCTGACCGTCCACATCTGGCTGACGGCGCCTTCGATGGCATGGGCCAAGGCGCGGGCCTTGCCATGACCGTTGGCCAAAATCATCACCTCGCGGCTGTCCATGACGGTGCCCACGCCCACGGTGAGAGCGGTCTTCGGCACCTTGTTAATACCGTTGTCGAAGAAGCGTGAGTTGGCGATGATGGTGTCGGTGGTCAAGGTCTTCACGCGGGTGCGCGAAGTGAGGCTGCTGCCGGGTTCGTTGAAGGCGATGTGGCCGTCGGGACCGATGCCGCCCATGAAGAGGTCGATGCCGCCGTAGCTCTTGATCTTGGCTTCGTAGCGGGCACATTCGGCCTCGAGGTCGTCGGCATTGCCGTTCAGGATGTTGACGTTCTCCTTCTTGATGTCGATGTGGCTGAAGAAGTTGTTCCACATGAAGCTGTGGTAGCTCTCTGGGTGGTCTTCGGGAATGCGGACGTATTCGTCCATGTTGAAGGTGACCACATTCTGGAACGTGACCCTGCCTTCCTTGTGGAGGCGCACCAATTCGCGGTAGGTGCCGATAGGTGTTGAACCGGTGGGAAGTCCGAGGATGAAGGGCTTCTCGGCAGTGGGTTGGAAGGCGTTGATGCGCTCAACGATATGGTTGGCGGCCCAACGCGACATGGCGTCGTAGTTTTGTTCGATAATGACTCTCATAGTTGTTCAGTTATTCAGTTGTTCAGTTGTAGGGCTGTCACACTGTGGCAGCCGTACCAGTTATTCAGTTATTCAGTTGTAGGGCTGTCACACTGTGGCAGCCGTACCAGTTGTTCAGTTATTCAGTTGTACGGCTGTCACACTGTGGCAGCCGTACCAGTTGTTCAGTTGGCAGTTGTAGGGCTGTCACATGGTCGTTGAGCCGGTTCCTGAGTTTCTCGAAGGAGTCGATACGCTGTGGCAGCCGTACCAGTTGTTCAGTTGGCTTTCCCCATTACGTCATTGCGGGCTTGACCCGCAATCTCATATGTTATAGGGTTACCTTTCAGCATAGGAGATGGCGGATCCTTGTCCGCCATGACGTTAAAAGGTTAAGGTCTCTATCCTGATTAGTGGGTATTACGGTATTTTTGAATTAAGGCTACGAATTCCTCCGTTTCCTTGCGGATCTGCTTGACGAACGACACGTCTTCGATGCTGCCGATGACGGCTATTTTCTCGTCTTCGTTGCGGAAGGTGGCGTTGCGGAACTCGTTCTCGTAGTCTTTCTTGCGGCTTTCATACACTTGGTCGCAGATGTAATGTTGGATGCGGATGGCCTTGTCAAGGTTCTCGTGCCACATCTCCTTGGTCAGCACATCGGTTTCGTCCTTGTAGAGGAACATGAGCGCGAAGTAGGCATGGCGCAGTTTCTCCATCTGATAGCTGAGCCAAAGCTCGTCGTAACGGTGATGGATTTCGTCCCAAGTGTTGAGCACGCCGTCGCGGATGTCGGCGCGAAGCTGGTTCACGTCGTCTTCGGGCATGGTTTGTCCTCCCAAATTAATCCATTTGCGGAGGCGCTTGCCTTTCATGTGGGCCACAATGGATGCCACATTCTCCTCTGGATGGGCCTCAAGGTAATGCAAGATGGTCGTGACGGCATAATAGGTAATCATGTCGCCGTAGGCATGATAGGCTTGCAAAGGCTTGAGGATGCGCACCTTGCGCTTGCCTTTCTCCATGTGTTCGCCGAAAACATCCAGTTTTTTGACAATTTCAGGCTCGTTGTCCAAGAGGTTCTTGCCGCACTCGCGCAGGTCGTAGTATTCGCATTTTTCGGGGTCTTGGCCTTGCTTGCGCAGGTAGGACTTGGCCACCCAAACCTCCAACAGCTTGCGGCCTTCGATGATTTCCTCCACGGTGTCGGGCGCAAGGGTCTCAAACTCAATGTTCTGGATTTTGCGTTTGCGTTTGTCGCGGCTCAGGTATTTCGAGGTGTTACGCGCGATGGCGTACATGTTGTACATCCACCAATAGGCGGGCATGACCTCCAATTCATCCTTGGCCACGTTGTTGTTGACCAAGCAGAACGGCAGCATGATGTTGAGTTCGTTGGGATAGTCGGCCTTCGAGAGCAGGGTGAACGAGGCAAACTTCGATGAGTGCTTCACGCTGGAGCAAAGTCCCGGCCAGAAACCGCGCGAGGCCACAATCTCGCCGTCGGTGGCGCGACTGTTGTGGTTCGACCCGATGGTGGCGCCGGCGGCCATGTTGCTCTGTCCCATCACGCAGGCGGAGATGAGGAACGAGTTGTTGTGGTGCTGCTCGTGCGAGGGGAAGATGAGGTTGTTCAAGACCTCGCAGCACGAGATGGTGGAGTTGTCGCCCAGCACGGAATGGATGAGGCGCGCGCCGTATTTCAGGTTGCAGTTGTCGCCAAGCACGAAGCGCGTGGCCACCACCGAATAGAAGATGCGGCAGCCATAGCCCGTCACGCCATTGACTAAGATGACGCCCTCGCCAATTTGCGAAGGCTCCTCTTCCGACGAGTTGATGGTGACGTTCTTCAGCTTGCTTGCACCTTTTATATAACAATGCGGCCCCACCTTGGCGTCCTTCAGGATCCAGCAGTTCTTGATGACGCAGCTCTCGCCGATGGTGCCATAGTAGCCACGGTGGAAGTCGATGCTGTTTTGCGTGATTTCGGCTAAGCGTTCTTGAAGTTTCGTGTCGTCGGTGTATTTGGCCCAAAGGTAGGCGTCGGCAGTGGTCATGCCGTCGAAGGGCATGATTCTGCGGCTCCCGATTTCGTTCATCACTTCGAGCCACACGCGCACGTCCTCCGGCTCGCCCTCCTTGATGGTGCCGTTGCCGAACTTCGAGTGGTCGGTGGTCGAGAGTTCTTGGATGTTGAAGAGGATGCTGCGGTCGCCGATGATGTAGTTGGCCATGTAATGCACATCGTGGATGGCGCAGTCGTCGCCGATGTCGCACGAGATGATGCTACTGCTGGTGATGCCGATGGGCACGCGCAAGTCGTGGTATTGCAACACTTTGTTGCACACGCGCCCGATGCGCACCATGCCGAAAAAGTGGTTGTTGCGAATCATGTTGGTGTCGAACTCGTCGGTCACCCAAATGTCGTCCCAGTTGGTGGCCGAGTTGCTGTTTTTCACCAAACGCTCGATTTCGTCGGAACGCAGGTGCCGCCAGCCGCCAGCAGGGTGTTTCACCTGCCGGTTGCGGTAGTAGTATTCGTCGTGACCATGCAAGTACTTCTCTTCGATGAAGTTCTTGTAGATTCGGTCGTAGTCGATGATGGTTACTGTGTCCATTTATCTATTTTTATACATGTCGTCGTAATACTTCTGGTAGTCGCCGCTCGTGACGTTGTCCATCCAGTCTTGGTTGTCCAAGTACCAGCGGACGGTCTTCTCGATGCCTTCCTCGAATTGCAGGCTCGGCTCCCAACCGAGTTCCTTCTGGAGCTTGGTCGAGTCGATGGCGTAGCGTAAGTCGTGTCCGGCGCGGTCGGTGACGTATGTGATCAAGTCCATGTCGGCACCTTCGGGGCGACCCAACAGGCGGTCAACCGTGTTGATCAAAACCTTGATGAGGTCGATGTTCTTCCATTCGTTGAAGCCGCCAATGTTGTAGGTCTCGGCAATCTTGCCTTCGTGGAAGATGAGGTCGATGGCGCGGGCGTGGTCTTCCACATAGAGCCAGTCGCGCACGTTCTCGCCCTTGCCATAGACTGGCAACGGCTTGCGGTGGCGTATGTTGTTGATGAACAGTGGTATCAGCTTCTCCGGGAACTGGTACGGCCCGTAGTTGTTCGAGCAGTTGGTCACGACGGTGGGAAGGCCGTAGGTGTCGTGGAAGGCCCGCACGAAGTGGTCGCTGGCGGCCTTGGCTGCGCTATAGGGGCTGTGGGGCTGGTATTTCAGCTCTTCGGTGAAGAACTTGCTGCCGTAGGCGAGATGGTGCTTGCCCGACGAGGCTTTTGTCGTGAACGGCGGCATGATGCCTTCGGGGTCGGTCAGTTCCAACGCGCCATAGACCTCGTCGGTCGAGATGTGGTAGAAGCGCTTGCCTTCAAAATCGCCTTCCCAAGCGGTTTTTGCGGCTTGAAGTAGTGACAGCGTCCCCATCACGTTGGTCTGCGCAAAGGTGAACGAGTCCTTGATGGAACGGTCAACATGGGTCTCTGCGGCAAGGTGGATAATGCCATCGACATGTTCGTCTTGCATGAGCTTCAGCACGCCCTCGAAGTCGCAGATGTCCATCTTGACGAACTTGTAATTCGGCTTGTCATCGATGCCTTTCAGGTTGGCAAGGTTGCCGGCGTAGGTCAGCTTGTCCAAGTTGATGATTTTGTATTCGGGATACTTGTTCACGAAAAGGCGCACGACGTGGCTCCCGATAAAGCCCGCGCCGCCCGTGATGATGATGGATCTTTTGTATTGCATGTCTTTAGTCCTTTATTTTGTTAGATATTATTCGTCTAATACCCGTTGGGGTTGTTGCGTTGCCAGTTCCAAGCGTCGCGGCACATCTCTTCGAGTCCGTATTGCGCCTTCCAGCCGAGTTCCCGCTCCGCCTTGGCGGGGTCGGAATAGCAGGTGGCGATGTCGCCTGCCCGCCTCGGCTTGATGCTGTACGGAATCTTGATGCCGTTCACCTTCTCGAAGGCCTTCACCACGTCGAGCACCGAGTAGCCCTGACCCGTGCCGAGGTTGAAGACGGCGCAGCCGCACTGCCGCTCGATGGCTTGCAAGGCGGCCACATGGCCACGGGCCAAATCGACGACGTGGATGTAGTCGCGGACACCGGTGCCGTCGGGGGTGGGATAGTCGTTGCCGAACACGCCCAATTCTTCACGTTTGCCCACGGCCACCTGCGTGACGTAGGGCATCAGGTTGTTCGGGATGCCGTTGGGGTTCTCGCCAATCCTGCCGCTCGGGTGCGCTCCGATGGGGTTGAAGTAGCGCAACAGCACCACGTTCCATGCCTTGTCGGCGCGTTGCATGTCCATCATGATTTCCTCAAGCATGCTCTTGGTTTGGCCGTAAGGGTTGGTGCAATGGCCTTTCGGACATTCCTCCGTGATGGGGATGATGGCGGGGTCGCCATAGACGGTGGCCGATGACGAGAAGATGATGTTCTTGCAACCATGTTGGCGCATCACGTCGAGCAAAATCAGCGTGCCGCCGATGTTGTTTTCGTAATACTCCCATGGTTTCTCCACACTCTCGCCCACGGCTTTCAGCCCGGCGAAGTGGATGCAGGCGTCGAAACGATGGGCTGCCATCACGCGGTTGAGGCCTTCGCGGTCGCGGATATCGACTTCATAGAAGGGGATGGGCTTGCCGGTCAGTTCGGCCACACGGTCAAGCGACTTGCGGTTGGAGTTGCTGAGGTTGTCGATGACGACGGTCTCGTGTCCCGCCGCCGCAAGTTCGACCAAAGTATGCGAGCCGATGAAGCCCGCACCGCCAGTGACTAGTATTTTCATGTTTTTTGGTATTTGCTTCGCAAAGAAATCTGTCAAAAATCCTTTTAAAATCTTTCAAAAATCTTCTTTCTCTGTGTTAGTATAGTTTCACTCGTTCAATAGTGCCGTCAGAAAAACGCTCGTACCACTCACTATAGATTCTTTCTGGCGAGAAATTGATGAGCATTCCATATTTCAAGTGAGTGATATTCAAATAGTTTTGTAACTGTTTTCGGTGTTCGTCTCCAATAAACTTGATGGACTTCAATTCAACGATTATATTCTCATCTATTACCAAATCCATGCGATAAGTTTGGTCAAGCAGAACATCATCCCAATAGATAGGCAGAGACGCTTGCCTTTCGACCTTATATCCATCTTGTTCCAAAAGGTATCTCATAGCAGCTTCGTACGCGGACTCAAGTAAACCATAATGGTAATTGTTATATACCTTCATGGCGATACCCGTGATTTTTACAAAGAACTCGTACTTTTTATTATGTTCCTTAAACAAGTCCATTTATGTCGTCAACCATAGATTTTTGAACGATTTTTTATCATTTTTGAACGATTTCTATTCCTTCAGGAATATCCCTAAAAAACAGTCTGTATCAAGTTTATATCTTCTGTATCAAATTGATAAAGACTATAAATCACCTCGTCGATTTGTTTTGTTGCGGCGGCATCGCCACTCAAAGCGCGGTCAACCAAGGCGGAAAGTTGCTTGTCTTGCTCGGGCGTGATTTTCGGGAACGGCAGGGTCGAAAGGTTGCCTTTCAGGATTTTCAAGTCATTGAAACGCTTGACATACAAGAAGTTGAACAACGCCGAATTGAGGAACGCCAGCACCGTCTTGATGCCCATGCCATCGACTTCGGGGATGAGGATGTTCGCGCTGTTGAGGAACAGTCGTTGCCGGTCGTCGTAAGTGAAACAAAGGCGGCCCGAAACGAACTTGTAAACCAATTTTTCCTTGGCGCGATAAAACTCGTCCTTCGCGCATTGCTGGAAACCGGCGCGGTCGTATTTTATAAAGCGCGTGGCGGGCTTCAGGCTGTATTTGTCGATGTCCTTGCCCGTGAAGATGGGTTCCAAGCCTTTCAAAGGCTTGTCTTTCAGCACCTTGGCGTTGTTGCCCGTGATGATGCCCAAGGCCCAGCGGCTGTGCGAGAGGTCGTCGTGGCGAAGCCGTTCAGCCTTGCCGAGGATGGCCTCGTCGCGGTCGTTGAGAATGGGGATGGAGCAAAAGGCGTCGTCGGGAATCTTGATATCCTTGCACGACACTTCGTTTCCCGCACTAACGACCCGATAAGTCTGTGCATCAAAGACGGGTTTCATGCTGACTTTCAGGCTGATAAAGTCCGTAAAAACGCCTTTGAAACGCTCGTGGTAGCATTTCAGGCTTTCCATGCGTGTTTCGTGCGTCACGAAACGACGGAAATCGGCGTGGACTTTGATTTTCAGCAATGAGGAAGGCAGCAGAAAATGCTGTATTCCGTTCTTGTTCAGGAACTTGAACGACTCTGTGAAGAACAGCGAGGCCTTCTCGTGCGAGGAAATCACGTCCGAAACATGTTGCTTGCCTTTTTCGGTGCCCCACGGCGGGTTGGTGACGATGTAGTCGAACTTCATGCCATTCAGCGCACTTTGGGCGTGTGACAAGAAATCCATCTGGAAAATCTGAGGATAAACATTTGATTCATAATATTTTACCATAAGATTGGCCTTGGCAATCATCACGGCAATCGGGTCGTTGTCGATGCCGAAAAGCTGCTCCATCCGCGCATGGTCCACCTTGAGCAAAAAGATACCGCTGCCGCAACACGGGTCGAGGAACTTCTCCCCGTTCAAGACGCGGATATCGGAAAGCATTTCATTGACAATCACTGGTTTGGTATAATACAATCCCGTCAAAATCCGTCGTCCTTCCTCCGTAAGCGACTGATACACAAACCCAATCCAATCGTCCTGCCGGTTTTTCAGGATTTGGCGCGGCACTTCGAGGTCGATTCTCCGATATTGCGTGTATTCCTCAAAAAACCTTCGTTTGTTCTCCGGATGGGGTTTGTTGTGTTCCAAAAACAAGGCACAAAGGCTGAAAACCAAATCCTTGATAGGATAACGGGCTGTTTTCAGTTCCTCCACAAAACGGGGCAGGCTTCCCGCCGTCACATACCCTTCGGGCGTGATGATTTTCCGCGAACGGCTTTTGTTGGCCCTTCGGGTCAAACGGTCGCCGCCGTCGTTTTGCAACTTTTCCCAGTTCCTTTTCGTCGCTTTCGAAATCAAAATAGAAGATTCCGTCATGATACAGCTTCGCCTTCTAAGTCCCATTAGAAAACTCTAATGAACTGTGTTTCTGCTTCTTAAATCAATTGCCTATTTCGGCAATGTAAAATTTGGGCAAAAGTAAGGATTTTTTTGGTTGGCTTACTTATAAATAATAATAAATTATTGTGTTTTGTCGGGTTTATCTCATTTCAAAAGCGTCAGTTCAAATTATTTGCTTATTTTTGCCACCATAATTCATTCACACATGATACTTTGTTTGGAAACGGCCACACCTGTTTGCTCGGTAGCACTCAATGAAAGCTGCTGCACCATCGCCTTGCGCGAGACGGAGGGACAAAATGCTCATTCCGAGAAGATTACCAACTTCATCCGCGAGGTGATGGAGACTGCCAATATCGACTATCGCCAGTTGGATGCCGTTGCGGTCAGCCAAGGACCAGGCTCCTATACGGGCCTGCGCATCGGCGTGAGCACGGCCAAAGGCATCTGCTATGCCGCCGACCTGCCTTTGATGGCCATCGACACGCTTGAGGCCATGTCTTACGGCATGAAAGCCAAGCTCGGAAGCCAAGTCGCTGAAAACGACCTGCTTGTCCCGATGATTGACGCCCGAAGGATGGAGGTGTATGCCGCCGTTTTCGATGCCAATCTGAACAAAGTCAACGACACGGCGGCTTTGGTCATCGACGAAAACTCGTTTGAGGACTTGCGAAAAGAACACCGACTTTGGCTTTTTGGCGACGGTGCGCCAAAACTAAGCAAACTGTTTGAAAACCAACCTAATATCAACATTGTTGACGGCTTCCATCCTTCGGCGGCCTATATGCTTCCGTTGGCCGAAAAATCCTTGCGCGAGCACGATTTCGTCGATGTGGCTTATTTCGAGCCGTTCTATCTGAAGGATTTTGTTGCCGGAAAACCCCATGTGAAAGGCTTGTCATCATGAAAAAAACGCTACTTCTTGCTTTGACGATGCTTATCGGCATCGCCACATTCGCCCAAGCGCCGCACCTTTTCGAGCACGATTACCCCGTCATTGCCGAGGAAAACCCTGAGATTCGCGCCCTCATCGACTCGGTTTCCATCGACAGCATCGAGGCCTACATCACGCACCTGTGCTCGTATCACAACCGCCGCTTCGACAGCCGCCATATCTATGACGTACAAGACTGGCTTGTAGCCTATTACAATCATCTGAATGTCGATACGGTGATGCTCCACGACTTCAAGGTTGACAAGCCCGACTATCCCGAAGAAACCGCCGACAACGTCATTGCCGTGCAATGGGGCACAAAAACGCCCGATGAATATGTCATCTGCGGGGCACACTACGACTCGTGGAATGGCGATGGTGCTGACCCCGACACCATCCGCTCGCCCGGTGCCGACGACAACGCCTCGGGCGTGGCAGGCATCCTTGAAACCGCCAGAATACTAAGCCGTTACACTTTCGACCGCACCATCATCTACGCCAACTGGTGTGCCGAGGAAATCGGGCTTGTGGGCAGCGCCGCTTATGCGCACGACATGGCCGAGCAACGCATGGACATCGTAGGCTACTTCAACCTCGACATGACGGGCTACCTCGAAGAAGGCACCGACATCCATGTCCACCTGATGTACACCACCCAAGACTCGCTCATTGCCAACTACGTCTTCAATTTCAGCCACGTCTATTTCCCCGAAATGCCCATCCGTCAACAATGGCTTGCCTGGGGCGACAGTGACTATTCCTCGTTCAACCGCAACGGCTACCCCGCCGTACATCCCTTTGAGGACGTACACGCCAGTTCGCCTTTCATCCACACGCGACAAGACGTTTTGGGCGTGAGCGTCAACAACTTGGAGCAATGCAAACGCTTCACCGAACTCAACCTCGGCACGGTAGCGACCTTGGCAGGACTCAACCACGACGGCATCGCCGAAACCAACGAAACCCGCGTGGCACTTTACCCCAATCCGGCGAAAGACCAAGTCAACATCCTTGCCGATGACGGCCTGCTCCATGTCGCGGCCTACAATGTCATGGGACAGCAAATCCAAGCGGTCAGGCTGAATGGAGAGAACACTTGTACGCTCAACACAAGTGATTTTTGTTCAGGTGTTTACATCATAAAAGTGACGACATCCAACGGTGTCGTCACCAAGAGATTGCTTGTGGATTAACCAAGTCAGCCCAAAGCCTTCACGCCCGCGTCGATGCGCTTGAGGGTCTCCTCCTTGCCCAAGAGTTCGAGGATCTCGCCAATGTGCGGGCCTTTGCCGGCACCGACCACCATCAGACGCAACCCGTTCATTACCAAGCCCATGTTCAGCTCGTTGCCGGTAATCCAGTCGTTGAGGGTTTGGTCGATGTTGGCCAAACTCCAGTCGCCGATGCCACGGATGACTTCCTTCACCTTGAGCATGGTCTCGGCACTGTTTTCCTTCCAGCGTTTCTTCACCGTCACAGGGTCGTATTCCGTGGGAGCCTCGAAGAAGAAGAAGCTCTGGTCCCAGATTTCCTTCACGAAGTTGACGCGGTCTTTCACCAAGCCAGCCACTTTCACGGCAAAGTCCAACGGCGTGTCGATGCCTTTCTCGGACTTCAGCCAAGCTTGGTAGTCCTTGCCGACTTCCTCGTTTGACTTACGCATCAGCCATTCGTGGTTGAACCACTTGGTCTTCTCCACGTTGAACTTCGCGCCGCTCTTGCTGCAACGCTCAAGCGAGAAGGCTTGGATGAGTTCGTCCATGGTGAAGATTTCCTGCTCGGTGCCCGGATTCCAACCCAACAGCGCGAGCATGTTGATGAACGCTTCGGGGTAATAGCCCGACTGCTTGTAGCCCATGGCCGTGTCGCCGGTCTTGGGGTCTTGCCAAAACATCGGGAACACGGGGAAGCCGAGGCGGTCGCCGTCGCGCTTACTCAGCTTGCCGTTGCCGTCGGGCTTGAGCAGCAGGGGCAGGTGGGCGAACTGCGGCGCCTCCCAGCCGAAGGCTTCGTAGAGCATGACGTGGAGCGGCATCGAAGGCAGCCATTCCTCGCCACGGATAACGTGGCTGATCTGCATCAGGTGGTCATCGACGATGTTGGCCAAGTGGTAGGTCGGCATTCCGTCGCTCTTGAACAGCACCTTGTCGTCGAGCGTGTTGGTCTGCACTTTCACCTCGCCACGGATGAGGTCGTGCATGACGATTTCGCGGTCTTCAGGGATCATGAAACGCACCGTGTAAGGCGTGCCGTCGGCCATCAACTTTTCGACTTCATCCTTGCTCATTGTCAGGCTGTTGCGCAGGTTTTTGCGCGTTTGGCAGTTGTAGATGAAGGTCTGTTTGTTGGCTTCGGCCTCCTTGCGGTAGCGGTCGAGTTCGTCGGCGGTGTCGAAGGCGATGTAGGCGCAGCCTTTGGCCAACAGTTCGTCGCTGTATTGCTTGTAGAGGTGCTTGCGGTTGCTCTGCTTGTAGGGGCCGTAATTGCCGCCCACGTAGTCGCTTTCGTCGAACTTGATGCCGCACCAGTCGAGCGACTCGACGATGTATTGCTCGGCACCCGGCACGAAACGCGTCTGGTCGGTGTCCTCGATGCGGAGGATCATCTTGCCGCCGTTCTTCTTGGCAAACAGGTAGTTGTATAACGCGGTGCGCACGCCCCCGATGTGCAGCGGACCCGTCGGGCTGGGGGCAAATCTTACTCTTACTTCGTTCATTTTGCGTTGGTATTTGGCCTGCAAAAATACGGAAATGGATTGGAATGAGGCGCGTTTCGCCAAAATTAACTCCGTTGAATCAAAGATTTCGCTATTTTTGCCGATTATTCCAATTTGGATATGGCTGCACCTAAGGATTTGATCGGAAAAATCGAGGGCTTCACCCGCAAGTTCTACCTCAACCGCCTCATTCAAGGCGTGTTGGTGGGTGCCGTGTTATGGATCGTCTTTTATCTGATTATCAACGGATTGGAATATTTTTCTTGGTTTCCGCCCAAAGGCAGGTTGGTGCTGTTCCTGTTCTTGCTGGCCGGTAGCGCTTTCGTGGCGGTGTATTATTTCATCATCCCGCTCGTCAATCTGATGCGGTTTCGGAAGAGAATGTCGGTGGAACAGGCTTCCGTCCTTATCGGGAAGTTTTTCCCCGAAATCGAGGACAAGCTGCTGAACACCATACAGTTGGGTCGGCAGGCCGAAGCCCATCCCGACAACGCGCTCTTGGAGGCCGCCATCGAGCAGCGCACCTCGCGCCTCTCGCCCATCCGCTTCAGCGACGCCATCGACCTGCGCGGCAACTTGAAATGGCTCGGTCTCTTTTTTGGTTTGCTCCTTGTTCTCATCCTGTTGATGGTTTTCCTGCCGTCGTTTGCCGTGGAACCCACACAACGCATCGTCAACTACGAGCAGGTTTTTGAGAAACCGCTTCCGTATCATGTTGTCATCGAGCAAGATAGCATCGAAACCACACAAGGCAAAGAGGTCATGTTCAGCGTCCACGTTACGGGCGAGCGCATTCCCGACGCGTTTTACGTTAAAAGCGAATTAGGCCAACAGTTGATGGCCAAAACCTCGGCCAACGACTTCAGCTACACTTTCAAGAATCTTTATAACGATTTGACATTTAACGTGATAGGTGGAGAATACACAAGCCGTCCAATTCATATCAAGGTGCGTCCCAACCCCACGCTACTCTCCTATCGTTGCGAGATGCGCTATCCGGCCTACATCCATCGGCAAAACGAGACCCTCGAAGGCAAGACCCGGTTCATCGTCCCGCAAGGAACGAGGCTCGTTTTCAGCTTTTTGACGCGCGATACCGAACAAATGACACTCCGCAGCGATTCGTTGGTTTCGGAGCTTACGGCAATCGACGATGTGTTTGAATACCAATTTGTTGCAGCCCAATCCACGAAGTTTGAAGTGCAGGTGCAGAACGCATGGAACCAAAGCCTCGACCCGCTCAGCTTCGCCGTCGATGTGCTTCCCGATGCCTATCCCGACATCCGCGTGGAATCGTTCGACGAGCAGCTTTCCACTGATGTGTATTTTTCCGGTCTCGTCACCGATGATTATGGTTTCACCAAACTGAATTTCAACTGTTTGGTCAAGGAACCCATGGAGAAAAAACTTGTCTTGCCCGTGGCCTTCGACACGAAGCAGACCCGCACTTCCTTCTTCTACCATTTCAACATGGACAGCCTCGGCATCATGCCCGGGCAGAACTTGGAAGTCTATTTCGAGGTGTGGGACAACGACGGCTTCCACGGCCCCAAGTCGAAACGCTCGGAGACCTTCACCTATTACAAGCCTTCGGAGTCGGCCTTGGACAGCATCGCCAACCAACAGTCGGAAGACATCATGGAGCGCCTGTCGGAAAAATCGCAAGAGGCTGACAAACTGCAAGATGAGATTGAAAGAATGCTTCAAGACCTCATCCAGAAAAAGGACTTGGACTGGTCGGACAAAGAGAAGATGAAGGACTTGATGGAGCGGCAAAAACAAATCCAAGACGAGTGGAACAAGCTGCAACAAGAGCAGGAAAAACTGGCCGATTTCATGAAGGAAAACGAAATCGCCAACGAAGACCTCATCAAGAAGCAGGAACAAATCAACAAGCTCTTCGAGGAAGTGATTCCTGAAGAATTGCAGAAACTCATGGAGCAAATCGACAAGCTCCTTGAAGACATGCCCCGCGAGCAGATGCAACAGATGATGCAAGACATCAAGAAAAACAACCAGTCGATGCAAGAGCTGCTCGACCGAAACCTGGCCTTGCTCGAACAGCTAAAAATGGAAAAAGACCTCAACGACTTGGCCAACAAACTCGACGAATTGGGCCAGGAACTGCAAAAACAAGACCAAGAAGCGGGGGAGGAGCATAAATCGGCCGAGGAAGCCAAGGAAGAGTTCCAGAAAATGATGGACGAACTCGACCAACTCCTGGAGAAAAACCAAGACCTCAACCAACCCTTCGACGTCGAAAAAGACGAAGAAATGGAAGAAAGCATCGAACAAGACCTTGACGAGGCCATGCAGAACGAGCAATCAGACAACCCGCAACAATCGCAGCAAGATATGCAAAAAGCCGGGCAAAAAATGCAGCAGATGGCCAACAACATGTTGATGCAGATGCGGATGGACGGCATGGAACAGATGGCCGAGGACGCGCATTTGCTCCGCATCTTGCTCGAAAACGTCGTCCACGCCTCGCACGAACAAGAGGCACTGATGACAGAAATCGGCAGCCTGCGCACCGACGACCCGTCGCTCTCCGAAAAGCTCGTCACGCAAAAGGAAGTGGCCGACAACTTCAACATGGTCCGCGACTCGTTGCGCAGCATGGCCCTGCGCCAGCCCATGATACAGAACTTCGTCTTTGATGAGCTGCATACCATCGAAAACCAGACTTCAAACGCCTTGAAATACCTCAACGACCTGAAACTCCAGCAAGCCGTCAGACACCAGCAAACCGCCATGATGTCGATGAACAACCTTGCCCTGATGTTGGCCGAGTCGCTCGAAAACATGGAAAACAGCATGGATGCCATGGGAATGCCCATGAACAGCCCGAGACCCAAACCCGGACAAGGAAGCAAGGACATGAAAAACATGCAACAGCTGCAACAGCAACTGAGCAACCAACTCAAACAGCTGCAAGAAAAGATGAACAAGCCCGGTGAGCAACAGCAAAACTCAATGAGTGAGCAATTTGCGCGGATGGCCGCCGAACAGGAAATGCTTCGTCAAGGGATGCAACAGATGCTCAACGACATGAAGGAAAACGGACAGCTCGGCGACGACGGCTTGAACGAAATCATCAAGGACATGGAGAAATTGGAAGAAGACTTGGTGAACAAGAAAATCAACCGCCAGATGATTGAACGAAGCCAAAGAATCGAATCAAGGATGCTGGAATCGCAGAAGGCACAGGAGAAGCGCGAACAGGAAGAAAAACGAAAATCGAACGAATACAAAGGCTCGCAATTCGAGCGAAAAATTGACGAACTGCTGTATCAGGAAACGCTCAAGAAGAACCAAGAATTCTTGAAAACCAACCCGATAGAGTTTTCGCCGTATTACAAAGACAAAATCAACGAATACTACTTGAAGAAAAACACGCATTGAAATGATAAGATTCAGCACTTTGGACGTGGAAATGCCGCCTATTGATCCGCAGAAGGCCAAGAGGTGGATTTGCCAGGTCGCGGAAAACCACGACAAGCGGGTAGGGGAGTTGTACTATTATTTTTGCTCAGACGAGAAGCTGTTGGAAATCAACAGAGCGCGTTTGGGGCACGACTTCTACACCGACATTGTGACCTTCCCGCTGACCGATTGCGCAACCGTCCTTTCGAGCGAGTTTTGCATCAGCCTCGACCGCGTCAAGGAGAATGCCGCGACTTTCGGCAGAAGCCACGAAAGCGAGTTGCACCGCGTCATCATCCACGGCGTTTTGCACCTCATCGGTTTCGACGACCACACCGACGAGGAAGAGAAAGTGATGCGTGAAAAAGAGGAAGAAGCGTTGAAATTGTTATTTAGTTAACTGTATGTCAAAACGTTAAATATATTGTTTCCCGTGAAACACTGAAAAAAAGATGCTTTTTGAACCGTATGATATCATCGTTGTAGGGGCTGGGCACGCCGGATGCGAGGCGGCGGCGGCGGCGGCCAACATGGGCAGCAAGGTACTGCTTATCACCATGGACTTGCGCCTCATGGCCTCCATGTCGTGCAACCCTGCCATGGGCGGCATCGCCAAAGGGCAAATTGTACGCGAAATCGATGCCATGGGCGGCTACAGCGGCATCGTCAGCGACCGCACCAAGATCCAATTCCGAATGCTGAACAAGTCGAAAGGTCCGGCCATGTGGAGTCCGCGCTGCCAAAGCGACAAGATGATGTTCAGCGCAGAATGGCGCAACCTCTTGGAGCAGACGCCCAACCTCGACTTTTGGCAAGACACCGTTGTCGGCCTGCTCATCAAAGGCGATTGCATAAACGGCGTGAGAACAAGGATGGGCGGCGAGATTGAAAGCAAAGCCGTCATCCTCACCAACGGCACGTTCCTGAACGGCTTGATCCATATCGGCGAGCAGCAGTTTTCGGGCGGACGCATGGGTGAAGTTGCCGTTCATGGCATCACCGAGCAACTCCGGGAACTTGGATTTGAAGCGAAAAGATTGAAAACAGGAACACCAGTCCGCATCGACGGCAGAACCATAGATTTCAGCAAACTCATCGAGCAAAAAGGCGATGATGAAGTGGTTGGTTTTTCCTATGCTGAACCCATTAAAATACAAAGACAACGGAGCTGTTGGATAGCGCACACCTCGCCAAAAGTCCACGAAACCCTTCGCAAGGGATTCAAATATTCGCCCATGTTCAACGGGCGAATACAAGGCGTGGGACCAAGATATTGCCCGAGCATCGAGGACAAAATCGAGCGTTTTGCAGGAAAAGACAGTCATCAGCTTTTTGTGGAACCCGAAGGCTGGACAACGGAAGAATACTATCTCAACGGTTTCAGTTCGTCGTTGCCGGATTACATCCAATATGAGGCCTTGCGACAAATCGAGGGCTTCGAAAACGCGAAGATTTTCCGCCCGGGCTATGCCATCGAATACGATTATTTTCCGCCCGACCAATTGCATCACTCATTGGAAACAAGGCTGTTGCACGGTCTGTATTTTGCTGGACAAATCAATGGCACAACGGGTTATGAAGAGGCCGCTTGCCAAGGCATGATGGCGGGAATCAACGCAAGCCTCATGCTGAAAGACGCACAACCATTGATATTGTCAAGGTCGCAAGCATACATTGGTGTACTCATCGACGACCTCATTACGAAGGGTGTGGACGAACCGTATAGGATGTTCACAAGTCGCGCCGAATACCGCATCCTGCTCCGACAAGACAATGCCGACGCAAGATTGACAGAACTATCATATAAATTAGGATTGGCCAAAGAAGAACGTCTCCAAAAGTATCAGGAAAAACAGGCTAAAGTTGAAGAGATAAAGTCATTTTTAGCAGAAAACTACGCCTTCCCCGACGAAACCAACGGACTATTGGTGGAAAAGGAGAGTTCAAAAATCGAACAAAAGATAAAACTGAGCTACTTGTTGCTGCGTCCGCAACTCACTATATTTGAATTGATTGAACACTTACCCATCTTGAAGGAACGCTACGACGTGACCAACCGCTTTGAAAGGGAATGCCTCGAAGAAGCCGAAATACAAATCAAATACGACAGCTATATCCAAAAGGAAGGCGAATTGGCCGAAAAGCTGAACCGCTTGGAAAACATCAAGCTACCCAAGGAGATCGACTTCCACACGTTGCAATCGTTGTCATACGAATCGAGGGAGAAGCTGAACAAATACCATCCTGAGACCTTGGGGCAAGCCTCGAGAATCAGCGGAATTTCGCCCGCCGACATCAACGTATTAGCCATATTCTTAGGAAGATAACGAATTTGTTTCACATGAAACACTCATGATATGACAAACAAAAAATGCCCTTGGTGCGAATCGGAAAACGCCAAACTGCATCTTCAACTGAAAGATGAATTTTTGAGCAAGGAGGTCTTCGAAATATACGAGTGCAAAGACTGTGGACTGCTTTACACCTTGCCACGTCCCGACAAAGAGCATATCGGAGATTATTACAAATCCGAGAACTATTACAGTCACCAAGAAAACAAACAAGGCTTTGTCCCGAAAGTCTATGAAAAAGTGAAAGCCGTCAACCTGAAAAACAAGTGCAAAATGGCTACCGAAGGAATGACAGCAGGACAAGTGTTGGACATCGGATGCGGAGTGGGCGATTTCCTTCATGCCATGGAATCGAAAGGCTGGAAAACCACAGGAATAGAGCCATCAGAAGAGGCAAAAGCCATCGCAAAAAAAAGAACAAAAGCGCTATTATACAAACCCGAAGAGATAGAAAAACTGCCAGATGCGCAATTTGATTTAATCACAATGTGGCATGTGTTGGAACATGTGGACGACCTAAAATCCGAAATCAGTCAATTGCAGCGTCTGTTGAAAAAAGGAGGTCGATTGGTGCTGGCTTTGCCCAACTTCAAATCCTACGATGCACAATACTACAAGGAAAAATGGGCCGCATACGATGTGCCTCGACATTTGAACCACTTTTGCAAGACATCAATAGCAAATATATTCAATAACAGCGATTTAACATTAATAGAAATCAGAAAACTCGTTTGGGATGCGTATTACATTTCGTTCATGAGCGAGCAATACAGAAACCATAAGATGGCCTTGCTGCGAGGGGGATACAGAGGATTTGTCTCCAACTTGAAGGCCCGAAAAAGCGGAGAATGGTCGAGTTTGGTATATATATTGGAGAAAAAATGACGAAATCAAAAATTTGGCCGTTTTTAGACGATTTGAGGCGTTTTGACGGTATTTGAAAGAACAACCCGAAAAGAGAAAGAAAAGACGAAATTGGAACCGTTTTTATAACCAACTATAATTCAAGTACATAGAAACAAAATAAAGCGTGATTGATGGACGCACGGAAACGAAATAAAAGAATCGGACTCGTTTTGGCCTGGACAGGGATAGCCCTATGGATAATCATGGGAATCATCCAATACCAAATGCTGAAACCGGAAGTGCTGGGTCGAGCGGTGCAAAAATCGGTGCTGAGAATGGACAAGGATATGCAAAGCTTCGTGGAGCAAGACACAAGCCCTACCGAACTCGAAAAGCACGAAATCGGGCTGTTTGTCTTCACCAACGACTCCTTGACCTATTGGAACCGCAACGACCTCTACCCGAAGATGTTGAAACGGCGCATCACGACGGGTCGCGACACGATTTGCCATCTCGCCGCCGGGGATTATTTCATTAAATCCTTAGAAAAGGGAAACGCAAGCTATTATCTTTTCAAACTGCTGCAAACAAACTACAACATTGAAAACCAATATTTTGAAAACGGATTCAAGCCCTTTTCAAATATTGTGGAAGTCCAATTGGAATTTCATCCAAGTCACGGCGACTTCGAAATCAAGAATGGCAAAGGCCAAGCGCTTACAATGGGCCAAATCGTTGGGAAACCAACGCTGAAAAGTCCGTACAAACATTGGATTTGGCCCTGTGCGATCCTTATCATCATCGGAGGAATCATGGCATTCAGAAAGCAACGGAAAACAAGTTTGACACAAAAACGAGTGGGTTTCCACGTCAAGACCGGCACTGGGATAATCATCGTTTTGGCCGTCATCGCGACATACATCTATAATCAAGTGGAGGCCAAGAAAGAAAACAAGCGGATGGCGCAGACGGCAGAAAAGCTGATGGAAAAGCGTGACGAAAGCTTCGAAGCCGCATACGCAGCGTTTGCCGAAAGCATTAGTGCAGACACCAATTTCAGAAAAATGCTCTTTTGGGAGAGCAACGTGCTGGCCGATGTAGTGTTGGGTTATTCCAAGGAGCTGCTGTTCGACGAAACGATGAAAGCCTACAACGCCACTTTGACCCTCTGCGAACCCGAAGAAGAGATAACGATTGAACCCGAAGGCTATGTCACCGGCTGCGATGCATATTTCAGCGAGAAACTAAACGACAACACAAAAGAAAAGGTTGGTGAAAGACTGTTTTTTATTGATTACTATACACTTGACCCGAATTATTTAGGGATACTCAACATCAAGTCGGAAGATTCTACGCAGCAAAAGACGCTCTACTTCGAGTTCTACAAACCCATTGGGCCGGAAGGTTTCGGATTCCCGCAACTCCTTCAGGAAACCAACAGCGACCGACCCTACGATTTCTCCGTGGCCAACTACCGCGACCGCGTTTTGGTGTATAAATACGGGAAATACATCTATCCCAATTCCCTTGACGAGCAAAACGACAATGACCGCGATTTCAACTACACACCAGAATACAAGCACTACACGGCAAAATACGGCGAAAACAACACACTCATCATCAGTACGCCAAGAAAAAGCTGGTCGGAAAAGACAGCACCCTTTGCCCTCTTTTTCCTTGCCATGCTGGTACCTTATTTGCTCATATACTGGATATTACACCCAAAGGAAGAAAACAAGGGAAAGAGTTTCAGCAAACGTCTGCAAAGCGTGGTATTAGCCACTTTGGGGCTGTCGTTCCTTGCCATCGGACCCGTCTCCGTAGTTTACATGCAAAGCGTCTATAACAAAAGAACCGAGACCACACAATTCGAGACCACACGCACCCTTTCGACAGAAATGAAGAACGACCTCGATTTGGCCAAGATGATGGGAAGCACCTCACGCGACACATGGACGGAAATACTCCAACACTATGCCACTACCTTCTTCACCGACTTGAACCTCTATCGCCTCGATGGAACCCTGACGGCCACCACGCGACAAGAAATCTACGAACTGAACCTCCAAGCGCCCATAATGAATGCCGAGGCTTACGAACAAATTCATCGCAACAAGGCGTTATATTACACCCACGAGGAACAGCTCGGCAAAGGCAAATACGAATCCGCCTACATCCCACTCAACGATGCGGCGGGCAACACGTTGGCCTATTTGAACACACCCTATTTCTCAAGCGCCACCGACCTGCACAACGAAATCAGGAACTTCGTGCTCACTTACATCAATATCATCCTCATCCTTTTGGGCGTAGCCTTGATCTTCGTGCTCAGCCTCACCAAGCGGCTGACGCAACCTTTGGCCTTGATGCAGAGCAAGATGCGCGACATCAAGATCGACCAGAAGAACGAACCCATCGAATGGGAGGGCGAGGACGAAATCGGCGCGTTGGTGAAGCAATACAACCAGCTCATCGTGGAATTGGAAAAGAGCGCGGCGGAGTTGCGGCGCACCACTACCGAAACGGCATGGCGCGGAGCGGCGCGACAGGTGGCGCACGAAATCAAGAACTCGCTCACCCCGATGCGCCTCAGCGTGCAGATGCTGCAACGGAGCATCGAGCAAGGCGACGACAATGTGCAAGAGAAGGTGAAACGCACAGCCAATACACTCATCGAGCAGATTGACGCCCTTTCCGACATCGCCTCCTCGTTCTCAAGCTATGCCAAACTGCCCGAAAACCACCCACAGCCCTTGGACTTGGCCGAGTTGATACAAAATGTGGTGAACCTTTACGACAATGCAGGGAACATCACGTTTTCATACGATTACGACCTCGCCGCCGACCACACCTTCAGTGGCGACAAGACCAACCTCAACAGCGCCGTCGGCAACCTCATCAAGAACGCTGTTCAAGCCATCGGCTCGAAGCCTGACGGAAAGATTGACGTCGCGCTGAAAACGACCGAAACCGCGTTTGTCGTCAGCGTGAAAGACAACGGCAAGGGCATCAAGGAGGAGGACAAGAGCCAGATTTTCCTGCCCAACTTCACGACCAAGACGGGCGGCTCGGGCGTCGGCCTCTCGCTGACCTACAACATCGTGCAGGCCGCTGGAGGCACCATTTCCTTCGAGAGCAGGGAAGGGGAAGGGGCCATGTTCGAGATAGTTTTGCCGAAAACTTGAAACCGAACCAATATAAAAACTATTTTTGCGTTTGAAAACAACAGCGTATTCGATATGGCAGAAAACAGATTAGGTTCCTTGGCGAAACAGACCGCCATCTACGGCTTGAGCAGCATCGTCGGCAGGTTCTTGAACTACCTGCTCGTGCCCATCCACACCCATCGGATGGCCGCCGAATCGGGGGGATACGGCATCGTGACCAACCTGTATGCCTACACGGCCTTGCTCCTTGTCATCCTTACGTTTGGCATGGAGACCACTTTTTTCCGTTTCGCCAACAAGGATGACGTCAATCCCGACAAGGCGTTTTCCACGGCGGGGCTTTCGGTGGGTTTCGCGGCGTTCCTCTTTGCCCTTCTCGTGACCCTGTTCCTGCACCCCATCGCGGGTGCCTTGGGTTATGCCGCCCATCCCGAGTTCGTGGAAATCATGGCCATCATCGTGGCATTCGACGCCTTCCAAGCCATCCTGTTCGCGAGGCTGCGCTACGAGAACCGGGCCGTCAAGTTCATGGTGCTGAAGCTCTCCTTTATCGTGATGAGCCTTTTGCTCAACCTGTTCATCTTCTATTGGGCGCCCTTCCTGAAGGAACACCATCCCGCCATGATGGAATGGTATCACGCCAGCTACCAGGTGGGTTACATCTTCATCATCAACCTGATATGCACGTTGTTGGTCACCTTTGGGTTCATTCCCGAAATCAAGAAGCTGAAGTCAGGGATGGATTTTCCGTTGCTGAAGCAAATGCTCAACTACACTTGGCCACTGCTGCTGCTGGGCTTGGCGGGCATCCTCAACCAAGTGGCCGACAAGATTTGCTACCGTTTCATCGTGCCTGGCAAGGAAGGCGAGGTGCAACTTGGCATCTATGGCGCCTGCGTGAAAATCGCGATGATTATGGCGATGATAACGCAAGCCTTCCGCTATGCCTACGAGCCTTTCGTCTTTGGCGGCAAGCGCGACAAGGAGGACAAGCAAACTCAGGCCAAGGTGATGAAATACTTCATCATCTTCACGCTGTTCGCCTTCATTGCGGTGATGGCGTACATGCCCATCCTGAAATACATCATCAAATCCGACTATTGGGAAGGCCTGCGCGTGGTGCCCATCGTGATGATGGCCGAGATTTTCATGGGCGTTTATTTCAACCTCTCCTTCTGGTACAAACTCATCGACGAGACGTGGTGGGGCGCGATTTTCAGCGCCATCGGCTGCGTCGTGCTGTTGGCCATCAACTTCATCTTCGTGCCGCGATACGGCTATATGGCCTGCGCTTGGGGCGGCTTTGCGGGCTACGGCGTTTGCATGGTGCTGTCCTATTTCGTCGGGCAGAAGAAAGCCCCGATACCATACGATTTGAAATCTGCCTTCGTCTATTTCGCCTTAGCCATCGCGCTTTATTACGTCCAAAAAAACATCCACATCGAGAGCACCCTTTGGACCTTGGTTGTGAACACCGCGCTGCTTTTGGTCTTCTTCGCCTTCATTTGCTGGAGGGAGAAGGATCTGGTGAAAGGCGTTTTGGGATGGGTTAGGAAAAGGAAATGAGATTATTTGGAAAAAACGTATTTTTGCACCCCATGACCAAGGAAGAGTTACTCGAAATCATAACTTGCGGAGAAACCAGCACCGTACAGTTCAAGCAACAAATGACCACTTCCAAGCAAATCGCCGAGGAAATGGTTGCTTTCGCCAACTGCAAAGGTGGAATTATCTTGTTCGGCATCGAGGACAAGACGGGGCAAGTCATAGGACTTTCCTATCCCGAAATACAGCAGATTTCGCATGAGATTTCCACTGCTGCCAACGACCAAATCCGACCTGCAATTTACTTGCAAACCGAAGTAGTTTTGGCTGATGGCAAGCGGGTTTTGGTGGCACATGTGATGGAAGGCACGAGCAAACCTTACAAAACCTTAAACGGAAATATTTGGGTGAAGCAAGGTTCCGACAAGCGAAAGGTCGTCTCAAACGAAAAAACACTTTCGTTGATGCAAGAAAGCGGTAAAGCTTATGCCGACAAGGAAAGTGTGGAAGGTAGTTCCGTACACGACATTTCCGAAGCTTCGTTGAAAATGCTGTTGTCAAAAAGATATTCCAAGGAATTGGTCTTGAATGGATTAAATGAAGAAACCGCTACCATTGAAAACATGGTTGATGCCGTGGCTCCAAATTTCACCATCGGGCAACTACTCCAAAACCTGTCGCTAATGGATGCGAAAGGCCAACTGACCTTGGCAGGGCTTTTGCTTATAGGCAAAAACATCAAGAGGTTTGTGCCTGTGTTCACGATAAAATGCGTATCGTTTGTCGGGAACACTGTTGCAGGAAACCAATATCGAGATTATATGCCAGAAAGCGAAATGGAAGGCAATCTTCTGACGCAATATACAGCAGCTATGAATTTTATCAGCCGCAACCTGATGACCGAACAAACGGAAGACAACTTCAATAGCAATGGACAGTTGGAGGTTCCTTTATCGGTTTTTGTCGAGTTGATTGTCAATGCTTTGATTCATCGTGATTATTACCAATCTTCCACCATTCGCTTGTTTGTATTCGATGACCGTATAGAATTGCATAGCCCTGGCATTTTGCCGTCAGATTTGACCGTGGAGGACATTAAGAAGGGCATTTCGAAACCGAGAAACCAATTGCTTTTTGAGTTTGCTCGCTATTTCCTACCCTATACTGGCGTAGGAAGCGGGATACTTCGCGTTGCGCAAGCCTTTGATAATGTGGAATATTACAACGATTTGGACTTGGATGAGTTCAGAATCACCATTCCAAGAAAGAAGAAGTTAACCCAAACCACAAATGTCCCTCACGATGTCCCCCACGATGTCCCCCACGAAAATGACGAGAAACCAAGACAAGAACGAATTATGGACTTGATTCGGATGAATCCGGGCATTACAAGAGAATTGATGGCAAAACTGTTGGGAGTAAATGCCAAAACCATAGGGCGCGAATTGGCGAAAATGAAGGACAAAATCACCTATCGCGGTTCGGGCAATCATGGTCATTGGGAAATAATTGAATAACAATAAAATGAATATTTATGATATTAAACATCGTCAACCAATCCAATAACCCCTTGCCCGCCTACGAGACCACGAACTCCGCCGGCATGGATCTCCGCGCCTACCTGCCCGACGGCCCTATGACCCTTGAACCCATGCAACGCGCTTTGGTACCCACGGGGCTTTACATGGAAATCCCTGAAGGCTACGAAGGCCAAGTGCGCCCTCGCAGCGGCCTCGCGCTCAAAAGCGGCATCACCGTGCTCAACTCGCCCGGCACCATCGACGCCGACTATCGCGGACAGATCTGCGTCATCCTCATCAACCTGTCCGACAAGCCTTTCACCATCAACAGCGGCGACCGCATCGCGCAGATGGTCGTTGCCCGTTGCGAACAGATGGAACCCGTTGCCGTCGAAACCCTTTCGGAAACCGAGCGCGGCGCGGGAGGATTTGGACATACGGGGAAAAATTGATAACCAACAGAAAACATCACTTCTATGAGAAACACGAAACCAATACTATACCGTCATTGCGGGCTTGACCCGCAATCTCCCAAGCACAAAGACGAGTCTTTTTTGCTTTGGAGATGGCGGATGTTCCTCCGCCATGACGGTAAAAGGCCTGTTTTGCTCTCTTTGGCTATCTTGCTATTTGCCTCCTCAGGGGTCATGGCCCAAACGATGGAATCGGAGTTCAACGGCAAGCCCGACAAGAAAAAGAACGCCACCTATTTCTCCAACGGCTTGCAGAGCAAGTACCGCGAGGACACCGAAGGCGCCATCCGCAACTTCGAGCAGGCCTTGCGCTACATGCCCGACGACCACGCCTCGATGTTCGAGCTGAGCGAGCAATACTACATGGCCGGTCGCCTCGAAGACGCCTTCCGCATGATAGAAAAAGCCGCCAAGCTCGACCCCGAAAACAAATGGTACCAAATGCGTTTGGGACAGTTTTACCGCAACTTGGAGCAATACGACGACTTCGTTGCCCTTTACGAGAAGCTGACCGCGAAACACCCCGACGACCCCGACATGCTCAGCGACCTCATCGACATGTATTTGGTGACCGAAAACTATGACAAAGCCTTGGCCAAAATGGAGCTTTTGGAACAGCAAATAAGTGAGAACGAGATGATTACGGAAGAACGCCTCAGCATCCTCAAGCAGAAAGGCGACACGAAGAAACTCGTCGCGGAACTTGAGAAGCTCATCGCGCAAAACCCCGAAAACACACGCTATTATTCCATGCTGGCACAAGTGTATGCCGAGAGCGGCAAGGACAAGGACGCCCTGAAGATGTACGAAAAAATCAAGGAAACCAACCCCAACGACCCGTACATAAACATTTCGCTGTTGGAGTTTTACGAGAAAAACGGCGACAAGGAAAAAGCCTTCAACGAACTGGTTTCGGCCATCCGCAACAAAAACCTCGACCTCGGCACCAAAATCAACATCTACGACTACTGGATGCAGAAAAACCAAGGTGCGAACAACATCGACGAGCAGGCCAAGCAATGCGGACTCGCCTTCTCAGAGACCCATCCCGACGACAAAATCGGCTACCTCATCCTCGGGTCCTATTACATCGTCACCGAAAACGCGGCATTGGCAAGGACGTATTACAAGAAATCCCTCGCCATCGACAGCACCGACTTCCTCTCGTGGCAAAACCTCATCATCAGCGAATCGAGGCTGAACGAGAACGAGGCCGTGCGCGACCATGCCATCAAAGCCTTGCAATACTACCCGATGCAGCCTGTGTTCTATTGGTACGCGGGCGTGGCCAACGCCGTTTTGAAAGACAACGAGAACGCCATCAACTATCTGGAAAAGGGGAGGAGATACACCACCGACAAGCTGCAAATGGCCAATTTCGACGCCTTCCTTGGCGATCTCTACCACGAGCAAGGCGACGAAGAGAAGGCTTTCGACGCCTACGAGCGCACCTTGCGCAACGACCCCGACAATGTGTTGGTGCTCAACAACTACGCCTATTACTTGGCCGTGAAAAACCGAGACTTGGACAAGGCCTTGGAGATGTCAACCAAAGCCATCGCCGCCGAACCTGACAACCCGACCTACTTAGACACACACGCTTGGGTGCTTTACATGAAAGGTGACTACAAAGAAGCCGAAAAGCACATGAAGAAAGCCCTGAAGCTGCTGAAGGAACCTGACGAAACCTATACGAAACACTATGAGGCCATCATGAATAAGCTGAAAAATTGATGGTTTTTGGGTCTTTGGAAACAAAAATCATAGGGACAAAACATAAAGTCTAAACCTAACAAATATGAAAACGACAAAGAAATTCATAATGGTCTGCTGCCTGATGGTGATGACGGCGACGGGTTACGGACAAATTGATCCTTGGGAATTCTATAGTCCTTGGACCGGTTATGACTTCAGCACCGAGTGCGAAACAGGGCAAACCTTGTATTATAGAATCATAGATTCTGTCAATAACGAGGTGGCATTGACACATCCTGCTCCCTACAGTTATGTCACACTGGATTTTTGGGAGGGGTTTGACAAACCTACGGGTGACATCGTTTTTCCGTCGGAAGTGACCCACGAGGGACAGACCTACACCGTTACCGTCATTGACGACGGAGCGTTTAGGTTCTGTAGCGGAATGACAGGCACCTTGATCATACCTAATACGGTGACCTTCATTGGATACTATGCTTTCGATGGTTGCTCTCGATTCACGGGGTCTTTGGAGATTCCTGATGGCGTAACCATTATTGGCAGAATGGCTTTCAATTCCATGAATAAGATTACAAGTGTCAACATTCCCAATTCGGTGGTTGCCATAGGAGAAAAGGCTTTTGCCAGTTTTTGGAAAATCACTGCTTTCAGTATTCCCGAGTCGGTCACCTATTTGGAACCTGGTTTCATTTGGGCCTGCTCGAAACTCGTGACCTTGGAAGTCGATGAGAACAATCCGGTCTATTATTCCGAAAGCAATGCCGTTATCGAGCGCGAGACGAAGAAACTGGTTCAGGCCACAAAGACCACCGTCATCCCCGAAGACATTACCGTTATTGGAGCGATGGCATTTGTGGCCGTAGAGAACAAAGGGAACCTTGTCATCCCGCAGTCTGTTATCTCCATTGAAGACGAGGCCTTCAAATATGCGCATTTCACCGGCACCTTGAACCTTCCCGAGAACTTGCAGTATATTGGGAAATATGCGTTTTATTTCAGCTATTGTACAGGGGCATTGTATATTCCCGACGGTGTTTCCTTTATTGGCGAATATACGTTTACCAATTCAGGGTTTTCGGAAATCCATCTTCCCAAATCGCTGAAAACCATTGAGTGGAATACTTTTTACAATTGCACCCGCTTGGAAATGGTGGAAATCCAGTCGGAAGTTGACAGTATTGGATCGGGAGTGTTCCAATACTGCAACAGGCTGAACTGCCTGAAAGTTCATTGCGAGGTTCCTCCTGATTGTTGGTATAGTGCATTTAGTGGGGTTCCGCGCGATATTCCCATCCACATCCCCGTCGGTACGCTTGCCGACTATGAGAGCGCGCCCTATTGGAACGAGTTCACCAATTTCATCGAGGACGAATTGATGTCGGTGGATGAAAACGAAGCAAGCCATATCCAAATCTCTGTCTATCCCAACCCTGCCAAGGATTTCGTGAAGATTGATGGCACAGAAGCCGCTGAAGTGCAGGTTTACAACGCCCTTGGACAGTTGGTGAAGACGGTGCGGGGGACGAATGAAGTCGGTGTGAGGGAATTGCCGGAAGGGGTTTACTTGCTGCACATTCAGGACAAGCAAGGCGTATCCCTTACGAATCGGATAACGAAGGGAATTTGATTCAGATTGGCATTAACCGCCAATAGTTGTACTGCCACGAATCTCGCAAGATTGATTGTGGGATTTGTGGCAGTTTTGTTTTCGGAAATTAGAGATATTCCCGAAAATGTGTATTTTTGCCATCAAAATCTGTTGTTATGTATCAGGAAAATTCTTTAGTGGATGCATTGTTGACTATCTATCGTCAGCAAAATGAAGAAGTTCGGCAAGCCTTTCTTGAGCGTATATATCAGGAAGAAAGCCTGTTGGACCTGCCAGGGCTGCGAACTCGTGAGGAGATGATAAAGGTCTCGCAAGAACGAATGAGAGACATTGTCGCTCACCGAGAGCGAACGCTTTCCAATGAGGAAGTGATGAAAATGGTTGACAATGCAATTGCCGAAAACGTATGAATGTTAGGTGGTCAGAACGCGCTGCAACAGAATTTGCCGCTACCGCCGCGTATGTGGCGACAAATTTTGGACAAACCGCTGCCAAGAAAATGCGCAATAGGATTAATGAAGCGGTCAATGAACTGTCACGGTTTCCAAAATTAGGCGTTGCAAGTTTCACCGATGAAGAGACGGGCATTGAATTTCGTGAATTGCAATGTCGACTTAATAGTGTGGTATATGCAATCTATAATGATGAGATTTACATCGTGAGTATTTGGAGCAACCGGCAAAATCGCGACACCCTTTATTCCGCTTTAAAGGAAGACGCAAAAGGAATGAGATAAGAAAAAAAACACCGTGTCTAAAAGAATCACCATAACATTCCTCGCCCTGTTGCTGGTCGCCACTTCCTGCGCCTCGCGCAAGAAAACCGTGCAGCCCACACAGCCACAATCGTTTGAATGGCTCACCGCCAACCTGAGCATCCAAGCAGAAGGCAGCGGCATGGCGTTCAACGACTTGAGCGGCCAACTGCGGATGCGCCGCGACAGCCTTGTGTGGCTCAACGTGACCGCTACGATGGGCGTGGAAGTGCTGCGTGCCAAAGTCAGCGCCGACTCGGTTTGGGTCGTCAACCGCTTGGAAAAGACCTATTTGGCCGAGCCTTTGGACGCGCTTTCAGCCCAACTCGGAATGCCGCTCAGCCTGCCTTGGGTGCAAAATTTGCTCTTGGACAATAACCAAGGCCTTCCGCCCGTTGAGAACCAGACGGTGCTGTTGAAGACGTTCCTGATGGGAGGCCTGTCGGCCAAGGTGAGATACAGCAACATCCGCTTTGACGAACCGACGACCTTCCCGCTGAAGATTACGGACAAGATGGAACGGATACGAATTATGCCAAGGAATGGAAACTAATGCCAACATAAATAACAACGTGGGACACGAAACCGACAGGAACAACCACCACACTTCTGCCGTCATTGCGGGCTCGACCCGCAATCCCCTCTGCAACAAGGGTTTCCAATGGAAAAGGGGATGGCGGATGTTCCTCCGCCATGACGGTAAAAGGTGGTATGTAGTGATTCTTGCTCTTTTGATTGTTTCGTTATATTCCAATCCCGTCTATGCCCAAAAAACCAAAGGCAAGTCGAAGGGGCAGTTGGAAAAGGAGATCAAGTCGCTGCAAACCGAGATAGCCACGGCCAACAAGCTGCTAAAAGAGACCTCGAAAGACAAGGAAATGACCCTCAACGAAGTCAACCTGTTGGACAAGAAAATCAAGCAGCGGGAGAACCTCATCAAGGCCTACAACGAGCAGATTGCCGTCCTCGACGAGGAAATCAACCAAGGGCAAAGCAACATCAATGCCCTCAACGCCGACCTTGGCAAGCTGCAAAAGGAATACGCCAAGATGATCGTCTTCGCCAACAAGAACCGCAGCCATTACGACAAACTGGAATTCTTGTTCGCCTCAAAAGATTTCAACCAAGCCTTCAGTCGGTTACGCTACATCCGCGAATTTAGTACCGCCCGCAAGACCAAAATGGAACAAATCGCCTCCACCGAACGGCAAATCAGCAGCGAAGTGGAAGCCTGCCGACAAGCCCGTGAAGAACAAGCCGCCATGCTGAAGGACGAAAAAAAACAGCAAGAAGCCTTGAAAACCGAAAAAGAGGACCTGAACAAACAAGTGGCCAACCTCAAAAAAAAGGAAGGCAGCATCCAGCAGGACATCAAAAACAAGCAACAGCAAGCCCAAAAACTGCAAAAAGCCATTGACGAAATCATCGCCGAGGAAATCCGCGCAGCCAACGAGCGCCGTCGCATGGAAGAAAAAAAAGCCCGCAAGGAAGCGGAGAAAAAAGCGGCCAGCAACAAAGACAAAACAACGAAGACAACGCCGTCGAATACGGCAGGGAAGGAAAAAGGCATGGCATTGACACCCTCCGAAAAGACCCTTTCCTCGAATTTTGTCAGCAACAAGGGCAAGTTGCCTTGGCCTGTGGAGCGAGGGGTCATCTCGTCGTCTTTCGGAAAACATGCCTCCGTGGTGTCAGACAAGGTCACTGTCACCAACAACGGCATCGACATCGCCACCAACGAAGGGGCAATGGCACGCGCCGTCTTCGACGGCGAGGTGGCGAGCGTCACCAAACTGACCGGCTCGAACACCGTGGTCATCATCCGCCATGGCGAGTACTTCACGGTGTATTCCAACCTTGAAAACGTCAGCGTGAAGCGTGGCGACAAGGTGAAAACCAAGCAAAACCTCGGCAAGGTACACACCAACAAGACCGAGAACAAGACGGAGCTTCACTTCGAACTGCTGAAAGAAACGACGCGACAGAATCCCGCTATTTGGTTGGCCAAGTAAAAAAGAGGTATGAAAAGAAACTTGTTGATATTGTTGTCATTAGGGCTGCTGTTGCCGGTTTCCTCCTGCAAGACCAAGGAAGTTCCAGGCCGCAGGCGTGCGCCGCGCCACTGCAACACCTGCACCAAGTGGAGCTATGCGCCCGAACAAACCCCGGAAAACACCCTAACCCTAAGCGATGAAGCCTGAAGAACTCGAACTGTTGAAACGGTTTTTCCCTGAGCCGGCGGTGACCGCCGTAGGAGAAATCTACAGCCAACGCCGCTTCAAGCTGCACTTCAAGCGACCAAGAAGCTCAAAGCTCGGCGATTTCCGTCCGCCAAGAGCCAAAAACGGAATCTGCACCATCACCCTCAACCTTGACCTGAACCCCTACCAGATGCTCATCACCTATGTCCATGAGGTGGCGCATTACGATGTGTATCAGCAATATGGCTCAAGAAGCGTGCAACCCCACGGCATTGAATGGCAAAGCCGATTCGCCGCGCTTTTGCAGCCGTTCATGACCGAAGCCGTCTTCCCGAAAGACGTGCTCGCCGCGTTGCAAAAGCATCTGCGCCACATCAAGGCCAGCAGTACCGCCGACCAAAACCTGCATAGGGTTTTGCATCGATACGACAAGAACGCAAACACGGCAAACACGGTCGAAAGCCTTCCCGCAAACGCACGTTTCACGCTCAACAATGGTTTGGTGTTTCGAAAAGGGGAAAAACAACGCACGCGCTACAAATGCTATTGCGAAACCAACGGACGATGGTATTTCGTGTCGGCGTTGGCAGAAGCGCAAGTCGTGGCTTGACCGTCATTCCATAAAAACGCTGTCTTCAACAGTCGCGTCTATCTTGACGTCTTCAAAACGAATCGACGTGACATCGCCGCCCGCCTCCAAAAACTCCACACGACTGATGATTCCGGTCTTTTTGTCGAAACGGAACACCAACTGGCTGAACATCCGTTTCATGTCGCGTTTCAACGGACTCATTTCAGCCCGCCAAAACCCGCCTTCGTCGAACAACAAGACGTCGAACATCGATTTGTCGAACAGCTTGCGTCCTGACGCGCTTCCCATGATGATGCTCACGATGCCTTGATACATCCTGTTCGACTTGGCATCGACGATTTCCGACTTCCCGTCGGCCTTCCTGATGATGTTGTCGCCGTTGACGATCAACGCAAAAGCATAAGGCTTGCCGTATTCCCAGCGCATCTTGTCGGGCGCGACATAAGCCATCGTGCCTTCGGCAATGGTAGGCTCGGCCAACATCGACGAGGTCTTTTGCTGCACAAAGCGGCATTGCATTGTTTGCATGGCAGCAGCGGCTTGCGAGAGCGAAACGATGATTTCCTCGCTGCGAGTGGCCGAAATCGGCGACACCGATTGTGCCATTGCGACAACGCCCAAGAAGGCAAGAACCGCTGACAATAATACTCTCTTCATCTCATTTCATGATTAAGAAACAACCTAACACAACAAGAATCAGGCCAATCCATCGAGAGAAGGGGATGCTCTCGCCGAAGACAAGCCAAGCGGCAATCATTCCGAAGACGAACGACAGGCTGGTCAAGGGATAGGCCTGGCTGAACGGGAACTTTTTCAGGATATAAAGCCAAAGCACCGTGGCCACACCAAAGCTGATGCCGCAAGCCAGGAGCCACCAGTCGGTGAGCACCGTCTTGAAATAAGCCCACGTCCATTCAAACTTGCCGAGTTTCTCCATCGCCAACTTGAGAAAGACTTGCCCTCCCGAAAGGAAAAGCGTTTGTAGCGCGACCCATCCAAATAGCTTCCACATGACCTAAACCTCCAACAAGACAAATGAACAATTCGTTCCGTCCGAACGGTTATACAACAAAATGCTTTCCGGGCGCTTGTCGCCGACTTCCTCTTTGTTGACATACAACGAAGCAGGAACGAAACCCGCGTTCAGGCACTGCGCCGCCACATAGAAGCCCAAGCCCGATGCCGTGAAGCTCTCGCCGAACAGGTGCTTGTATTTCAGCAAAGGTTTGTCGCCAAACAACATTTTCGTCTCCGACAGATAGGCTGCATCGTTTTGATGGTTGCCGCTCATGCCCGTCAAGACAAAATCAATGTCCGACAGACTTCTTCCAGCCTTTTGCAACAGGGTAGTGACGGTATCCATCAAGAGGTTGGCGGAAGGATTGTGAAGCATTTGGAATCCCGTAATCCTACACAAAGGCCGCGTTGCCCCGCTGTCATCACACTGCCTCGAAAGGACAACCGAAACCGCAGCTTCGCCACAGCGCTCGTCGTCGTGCCCCATCACACCGCCTTTTTTCAGGATGCGGTAGAAAACCGGTGTCATTTCGTCGTGGCCGCCCACCAAGGCCGAATCCATCATGCCCATGCGGATTTGCAGCCAAGCGTCGTGCAACGCGCTGTCGAAGGAGATGCCTTTGTGGGCATAGGTGGCGTTGTAGCCGTGGTTTTTGGTTTGAATGGCCACCAACGAGCTGATGGTGTTGTGGGTCGATTGCATGAAATAGGTGGGTTTGAGCAACTGTTCCCCTTCGGTCGAAAGGGCGTTCAGGAAAAACTCGGTGTTTTCGATGCATCCGTAGCCCGTTCCCGTAATGATGGCATCGACGGACTCCAATCCTGCGGCTTGCAAGGCTTCTTTCGACGTGGCCAAGGCGCGTTTCAGGATTTTACCCATACGTCGCGCCTCGATGGGCGAAACATAGTCCTTGAAGCTTGGGTCGATGGAACGCACAAAAGGCTCTTGGTATTCAACGGTTTCCTGCATCCAAGCCTCGCTCAGCGGCTGCTGGATGGAGATTTGCTTGGCGGAGAGGACGAATATAGGACGCGGGACTTCGGGACGCGGGACGCGGGACATAGCCTCGTCTCGTGTCTCGCAGTCTCGTGTCTCGCAGTCTCGTGTCTCGCAGTCTCGTGTCTCGCGTCCCGAAATCAGCATCGACGAGTCGTTGCCGCCAAAGCCAAAAGCATTGCACAACACATGATGAAGCTCTTTTTTGGTGGGTTGGGAAACCGGAACGATGCCGTCTTCCATGGGTTGCGACCAGTTGAGGTTGACCGGCAAGAAGCCGTTTTGCAAAGCTATAATGCAAAACACGGCCTCGATGGAACCCGAGGCGCTGGTGGTGTGGCCGGTGAAAGGCTTGGTTGAAGACACGGGAGGAACAGCCTCGCCGAAAAGACGTTTCATGGCTTGGCTTTCGCTAACGTCGTTGTTGGTGGTTCCCGTTCCGTGCGCGTTGATGTAGTCGATGGCATCTGGCGGCATTCCGGCGCATTCCAAGGCCTTTTTCATGGCGCGATAAGCACCTTCGCCGTCGGGCGACGAAGCGGTCTGATGGAAGGCGTCACATGCGTTTCCATAGCCCGAAAGCAGGGCTTGTGCCTTTGCGCCGCGCCGCATGGCGCTTTCTTCCGATTCAAGGACCAGATAGGCGGCCCCCTCTCCCAAGTTGAGTCCGCGGCGAGTGGTATCGAAAGGCCTGCAAGGAGCCGTGTCGAGAATCATCAGCGAGTTGAACCCGTTGAGATGAAACTTGGTGATGCATTCGCTGCCGCCAACCACCACAATCTCCGCTTCACCGCTGCGTATCATGTTGGCTCCCAAGATAATGGCATTGGCCGCAGAGGAACACGCCGTTGAAAGCGTGGTGACAAAAGCGAACCTGCCAAAATGATTGGCCGTCATCTCCGAGCAGTTTCCGCAATCGTGGACGGAAATGTACTCGCTGTGAGCCTCGCCGTTGAGATAATCCAAATAATACTGTTCGCTCATGTCCATGCCGCCCACGGTGGTACCCGAAATGAAACCCACGTTCGGAAGCGTTTCGCGGGTGAGGTTCGCTTCCTCCAAGGCTTCGCCGAGCGCAATCATTCCCATCAACGCCGTGCGCGTGGTGATGGCGTCGTCGGCAATGCCGAGACGCCTGCGCATCTCGGCATCGGTAAGCTTCACCTCGCCGACGGGAAACTCCTTGTGTTCCGTCTTGAGGTATTTCAACTCACCCACGCCCGAGCGTCCGTCTATCAAGGCCTGCAAAGTCTCTTCCTTGCCCAAGCCTATCGCCGAAACGACGCCCATTCCCGTGATCAAAATCGGTTTCATCGCTTATTTGGTGCGGTTCTTCGAGATGTAGTCGGCCATCACAGCCACCGACTTGAAGATTTCCTTGCCTTGCGACGGGTCTTGCAGCTTGATGCCGTAGTTCTTCTCCATCAGCACGATGAGTTCGAGTGCGTCGATGGAATCGAGACCGAGACCTTCGCCAAACAGCGAGGCGTTTTCGTCGATGTCTTCGGGGGTCATGTCTTCGAGGTTCAAAGCCTCAATGATCTGTTGTTTCAGGGTGTAAATCAATTCGTCCATTGTATGTAGATTTAAAGATTTAAAATTCAAGATTCAAGATTCGTCAAATTGTTGACACGGGACTTCGAGACACGGGACGCGAGACTTCTCAACCAAAATAATCTTGGCTTCGAAGTGGTTTTCGTCGGTGCAGTCGAGCCAGCCGCCGAGGACGCTTTTTGTCGTCGGGTCATGGAAAGCGTTCTGCAATTGTTGTGCCATAATTTGCTCATCGAAGTCGTCCAGCACGATGAACGAGGTCTCGCCGAAGTATTTGTTGCGGATGGCGATTTCGCCCGTGACGATATTGGGCAAGGTGTAAACAAACGCCGCCGGACTGGGGAAGAAATTGTCGCGGTCTTGGATGGTGGCCTGGTAAGCGGTGTCGGCCTGCAACGAGGCGCTTCTGTTGAAGAAGATCACGGCGCGGTCTTCGCAAGGCACGAAACGCTCGGAGCCTTCGGCTTGCAGAAGCAGCTCGGAAGCCACAAAGCCCAACTTGCTCAACGTGTCCATCTTGAAGAACTTGGGGTAGTCGCCAATGTGTGTGCGATAAAGCTCGGTCAGCATGGCGGCACCCGTTTCCTTGTGCGACAGTTCCTTGCCGTTGACTGTCACCGAATTTGGTGTGATATGTACCCGGTTCAGCATGGCTCACCTCCTTTCGCAAAAAGCAAGGCCGCGTTGCAGCCGCCAAAGCCCGACAGCAGCTTGATGAAAGCCCGCTTGTCGGTGGGTTGGTTTTGGTTGGAAAGCACCAAGGGATGCGTCACACCCAAGGTTTCAAAGCCCTTGGTTGCCAATATGTTGTAATCGTCAACGGCGCACATCGACAGGATGGTTTCGAGCATGCCGGCGGTGCCCATCGTGTGGCCGTAGTAGCCTTTCAGCCCGTTGACCGGCACTTGCGAAAGCCCCGCCCTCTCGATGGCAAACGACTCCATCTCGTCGTTATACAAGGTGGCGGTGCCGTGTGTGTTGATGAAAGCCAGCTTGTTAGTGTCGAAGTCGCCAAGCGTGGCGCACAAGGCACGATAGCTGCCTTCGCCCGTGCGCGACGGCCCGCTGATGTGGTTGGCGTCGTTGCGGATGGCACCGCGAACAGCCATCCAGTCGTTTTCTTCGATGGTGTCCTTTCGCGTATAGATGATGGTGGCGGCGGCATCGCCGAGGTTGAGGCCGCAACGGGTCGCGTCGAAAGGCTTGCATGGCTCGACAGACAAGGCCTTGAACGACTGGAAGCCGCTCACGATGAACGCCGACTGCACGTCGGCACCGACGACAACGACAAAGTCGTAATCGCCGCTTTCCAAGTTGCGCATGGCTTCAATCTGGGCGCAAACTCCAGAAATACAGGCGTTTGAAACCACAATCGGAGCGTTTGGATTATGGAAAAACCCCGTCATCTGACGGGCAGCCGCGCCCAACAGCACCCTTTCCTTGGGGAATCCCGTTTCGCGTTTGTCCAAAAGGAACACATTGCCTTTGGTGGTCGAAAGGATGAACAGCACCTTTTCCGAAGTCGGGTCGATTTGGGCATGGGCAAGGGCTTCCGAAGCCGAGAGGATGACCATCTTTTCGAAGAACGTGTAGCTTGAGCCGAGATGCAGCGACAACGCCGCTTCCTCCACAGCCTCGCGAGGCATCAGCGAAGCCACAAAAGGCTCGGGCAAGCCCCACAAGCCGTCGTAGCGTCGCAGTTCGGAACGGCCCCCTTTCACCGCTGCATAATTCTCGGCAGTGGTCATGCCCAAAGGCGAAACGATATTGTCCGACACTTTGACAATCATACGTTTACCTCCCATCTTTGTTTCCATTCCTCATAAAAGTCGGGGCTCGACAAGACGAGTTCGTAGGTGTTTTTGTCCATGAAGACCTGGACGGAATGCCCCGTGGCAAACACTTCCTTCGTCTCGCGGTCGCGAATTTCGTAGTCGAAGACGATTTTGGCCGCCTCAGTGGGACGATAGACAACCTCGATTTCGGGCTTCATGCCGTAAATCAAGGGGCGCTTGTATTTGAAGGTGAGTTCCACCAAAGGCTCGAAATAGCCCTTGTCGTACATCATCAGATAACCCAAGTCGTATTTCCGGCCGAACTCCTCGCGTGCGTCCTCGAAATAAAATGCGTAATGGCCGTGCCAAACCACGCCCATGGAATCCACTTCGCTGAAACGGATTTCGAAGGGTTTGGTGACCGACAAAACATGCTCTTTTTCCATAGCTTTCAATTCTTTGAATCGACGTCTGTCATGGCGATTTTCATGTTGGCTTGGGCCAAGGTCTCGTGGTCGCACGTGACCACAGCCTTCACCATCGTGATTTGGAACATTTCGTCCAACACCTCTATCGTTGTGGCAATAGTTTCGCCGACTTTCGGCGTGCGCGAAACCTCAAATTGGCTGATGGCACCGATGACCCCGATTTTCACCTTGTCGCCCTTGTTCATGTTGATATAACCCATGCGGGCGGCACACGTCTGGGCGACGTTTTCTATCAATCCCTCGCCCGACAAGTGGCCGTCGGCGACGAAAAGGTTGTCCTCGCGAACCGTCAGTTCGGTCGTGGTGAGGACCATGTCGAATGAAACGAGCTTGTCGATCATCACAAACGGCGGTCGTTGCGGAATCAGTTCCTTCATCGTTATGTCTTCTAACGCCTTCATTGCTTCCAAAAATCGAAATAGTTGAACCATTGTGTTGGATAACGGCGCACGATGTCTTCAAGCAACGCGGCATAGTGGTTTGCCAATTGGCTCATCTGCTCGCGCTTGTTGGCCTGTTCGTCGCGCTCCACTTTGTAAACATAGGCGTGATAGGTTTTCATCCCTTCCTTCATCACGAAAACGGCAAGCACCTCCACGTCCTTCTGCACCGCCATGGCGAAAGCGCCCAACGGGAAGCGAACCAGCTCGCCAAAGAACCGGCAATCCACCGACTTCTGGGAGCCGAAGATGCGGTCGGCGGGCATACTGACGATTTCGCCCTTGTCGAGGGCGGCATTCAAGGCAAACAGGTGCGAGAGGTCGTCCTTGACGGGAATCATGCCCATGTTGTTTTGCGACAGCAGCCTTTGGCGGTTTTCCATCACCGTGGCCGTCTCGCCGGCAAACACCAAGGCGTTGAATCTCTTTTCCTTCGGTTTCAGCGAATATCCTGCTATCTCGTAATTGCCCACATGGCTGCTCAGCAAGACGATCCCTTTGGGAAGGGCTTCCAACGTGTCCAACAGCGCTTGTCCTTCGCTGACGAAACGGTATTTCTTGTCGGCATAAACGCCAAAGCGGTCAAGAACGACCTGCCCGAAGCGGAAATGGTTGAGATACACGTTCCAAAACGACTTCCACCTGCCGTAACCGATGCGCTCGCGAAAAAAGCGGTACATGGCTTGATAGCCTTTCCTGCCGAAAAGCATGTAGAACGGCACCACCAAGGCCATCACGCCATAAAGCAGCCACAACGGAAACACACGGAACATCGCGATGAGCGAGCGCTGCATCCACGGCTGTCCGTCGGTCTTGCCCGACCATTCGTTATGTTGCAGGGTGTCGGCCATTCTCGATTCAGGCTGTCTTTTTCTCGATATAGTCGCAGAAGTCGCTGAAGGTCTTCACCTGACCCATCTCTTCGGTCTTCATCTTGAAGCCGAATTTCTTTTCGACAATCACCACGATATCCACAAAGTCGAGGCTGTCGATGCCGATGTCTTCTTTCAGACGGGCTTTGGGTTGGATTTTTTCTTCGTCAATTTCCAGGTCGTCAATGAGAAACTCCCTGACTTTTTCTTCAATTTCTTGTCTGTTCATTTATGTTTATTGTTTAACTGTTTAATTGCTTGCTGACACGGGACTACGGGACACGAGACGCGGGACAACAACTGACAACTGACAACTGCTAACTGCCAACTGTCCTACACACCATAATGCTGTGGCCTTGGCCGAGACCGTCGTGGATGGTCTCCACCTGCAAACCGGCTTTTTCCACCAACCGTTTCATGTCGTCGCTGTGATACATCTTGCTGTTGCCGTTGGCGATGGCGGTGAAATAGAGGCTCGTCATCGTGAGACAGAATGCTGCCGGTTCGAAGCGTTGGCGGTCCCACAAGGTCTCCATGATGTACAAGCGACTGTTTTCATCCATAATCTTGGCGGCGCGGCTCACGATGCTGACGATTTCGTCTTCGCCGAAGCAGTCGAGGAACTGGCTCATCCAGATGGCGTCGTAATGCTTGTCGGTCGGGAAGCTTTGCGATGCGTCGAGCAGGTTCATGCCGTAGCCGTCGATGCGGTCGGCACCCGGCTTGTCGGCGGTGTCGCGACGCATCATCTCCAACTGCTGCGGCAAATCGACGATGGTCACTTGCACATCCTTGTCGTAGCCCACGCACTGCAAGGCCCAGCGACCCGTGTTGCCACCCACGTCGAGCAGCGTCTTAGGCTTGTTGGCAAACACCGTCTCCAATGCTTGCCGGAACGAGCTGTCGCTGTAGAAATGGTCGAAACCGAACCAGCTCTTCTGCACCTGTGGCGGCAGCTGCGACAGGCCTTCATACACCGTAGGCCACGGCCCGAAGTGTTCCAATCCGGCGGGACGGCCTTCTTTCAGGCTTTCTTCAAGATGGAACCAGCCTTCGTAGTTCACGTCGTGGTTGAACTCGGTGTTCACGTTGGTGGCAGGGTCGGTGATGAAGCACCAGCCTGTCTTGCTCAGCGTGTAACGGTCGGTTTCAGGGTCGATTAGCACGGTGCCGATGCACAGGCTCGCTTCAAGCATCACCTTGGCGGCATAGCCGCTGATGTTGGCTTCCTTGGCCACTTCCGCTTCCGTCATGCCGTTGTCGCTGTTGCGCAGCATCTCGAAGATGCCGAACTTCTTCATCAGGCGACTCACTTGGAACACAATCGGTCCCCATGCAATCCATTCCGCCTTGGCTTGTGCCTCACGAGCAGTCAGATGTTCCTTGCTGTAGGCTTCTTTTAATGTTGGGTTGAGGTACATCGCGATATTACTTTATTTTCTTGATTATCAATGCGCTGTTGGTTCCTCCAAATCCGAAGGAATTGGAAAGGACGGTCTTTAATTCCTTGTTAGTGGTTGTGTTGACAATATTAAGGCCTTCCGAGTACGCGTCTGGATGCTCGAAGTTGATGTTCGGCGCAATGAAGCCGCCTTGCATCATCAGGATGCAATAGACGATCTCGCTGGCGCCGGCCATCCAGCACTCGTGGCCCGTCATCGACTTGGTCGAGGAAATGGGTGTTTGTGTCGGCCCGAAAATCCGTTTCAAGGCCAAGGCCTCAAACATGTCGCCTTGCGGCGTTGAGGTGGCGTGGGCGTTCACATAGTCGATGTCGTCGGCCTTCACGCCGGCTTCGGTCAGGGCGCGACTCATGGCACGGAGGCAGCCGTCCTCGCTCGGTTGCGAGATGTGGCTCTCGCCATTGGAAGAGAAGCCGTAGCCGCACACTTCGGCCAAGATGGTGGCGCCACGCGCCACGGCATGGTCGTAGTCTTCGAGCACCAAAGCCGCCGCACCGCCGCTCGGCACAAGGCCGTTGCGGTCGCGGTCGAAGGGACGTGAGGCTTTGGTCGGCTCGTCGATGCGGGTCGAGAAAGCACTGATGCCGTCGAAGCTGCCCATCGAGAGGTAGTTGGTCTCTTGTGCGCCGCCGCAAAGCACCATGTCCTGCAAACCGTTACGGATGAGCAAAGCCCCCAAGCCGATGGCGTGGGAACCGCTGGCGCAGGCCGCGCTGATGGTCATGTTGATACCTTTCAGGTGGAAGATGGTGGAGAGGTTCATCGTCACGGTGGAGTTCATCGACTGGAAGATGGCCGCCGAGCCGATCATGGTGGTGTCTTTTTCCTCCAGGGCCACTTCGTGCGACTCGATGACGGCCTTAGCTGACGAATCGTTGCCGAAAAGCACACCAATCTCGTTTTCAAGCAGATAGGCATCGTCGATGCCGGCTTGTTGGAAAGCCTCAAGCGTGGCCATGTAAGCATATTCGCCTTCTTCGGCCAAATACATACGGAGCTTGCGGTCGAGTTTGCCTTTCAGCTGGGGCTTCTCCACGATGCCCGTCAGTGGCGAGCGGTAGCCGTATTCGATGCGTTGCGGGTCGATGCCGATGCCCGATTTCCCTTCACGCAACGAAGCTGCGACTTCTTCCTTGTTCTTTCCGAGGCACGACCAAATGCCCATGCCTGTGATGACGACTCTTCTCATGTATAAAGCCCTCCGTTGATTGAAATCACTTGCCCCGTGATGTAGGCCGACTCGTCGGAAGCGAGGAAGCTGGTCAAGGCGGCCACTTCCTCGGGCTTGCCGAAACGACCGAGCGGGATGAGTTTCTTCAGCTCAGCCTCGTCTAAGTCTTTGGTCATGTCGGAAGCAATGAAGCCCGGCGCGATGGCGTTGACGGTCACCTTGCGGGCGGCCACTTCCTGCGCCAAAGCCTTGGTGGCCCCGATGAGGGCGGCCTTGGCAGCGGAGTAGTTGGTCTGTCCGGGCAGGCCTTTCAGTCCAGACAGCGATGCCATGTTGATGATGCGCCCGTTGCGGTGGGTCATCATGTCCTTCAGCAGGCGGCGCGTGATGTAGAAGAAGCCGTTCAAGGTGGTGTCGAGCACTTGGTTCCATTGGTCTTCCTGCATGAAAACCAACAAGTTGTCTTGTCGAATGCCCGCGTTGTTGACCAATACGGAGATGTAGTCGTCGGGGTGCGCCGCCGACCAAGTGTCCAAAGCGCTTTCTATGGCTTGCGGGTCGGCAACGTTGAAGGGCAGAAGCTCGCCCGTGCCGCCGGCTTCTTGCACCTGCTTCAAGGTGTCCTCGGCAGCCTCGCGGTTCGATTGGTAGTTGATGATGACGGCAAAGCCATCCTTGGCCAAGCGAATGGCGATGGCCTTTCCCAAACCTCGTGAGGCACCGGTGATGAATGCGTATTTCATTATTTCAGTTTCAAAGGATTGGTTTTCAAATAGTTTTCAACGGCGGCGATTTCCTTGTAGAAAGGCGTGTCCTCGATGAACAGCGGGATGATTTCGCGCACCTTGTCGTACACCTTGCGTGAAGTGGGAGCCAACTTGTCGGCAATCTTCAGGCAGTCGGTGGCCTGCGCCAAGGCGATGTATTGGATGGCCATCACTTGGAAGCAATTCTCGACCACTTGCTTGCAGAGCAGCGCAGAGTTGGTGCCCATGCTGACGATGTCTTGGTTGTCGTTGTTGTTGGGGATGCTGTGCACGTAGTTGGGCATGGCCAAGGTCTGGCATTCGGCGGTGGTCGAAGTAGCCGTGAACTGGCAGGCCTGCATACCGTAGTTCAAGCCGAGCGTCCCAAGGTTGAGGAACGGCGGCAGGATGCCGTTGATGCGGTCGTGGAACAGATAGTTGAGCTGCCTTTCGGAGGTCATGGCGAGGCGCACGAGGGCGATTTTCACCTTGTCTTCTTCGAGCGAGATGTAGTCGCCGTGGAAGTTGCCGCCGTGATAGACGTACTCCGTTTCGGGATCGACGATGGGGTTGTCGCAGGCCGAGTTAAGCTCATCCTCAAGGATTTGGCGGGTGTATCTCAAGGTGTCGTAGATGGGGCCGAGGATCTGCGGCGTGCAGCGCAGCGAATAGTAGGCTTGCACCTTGTGCTCAAACACCTTCACGTCGGCGTGGCCGTAGTCGTACAGCTCGTGGGCGCGTTTCTTGAGGCATTGCGAGCCTTCCGAAAGCTCGCGCAGGCGACGGGCAACGATTTGCTGGCCTTCGTGACGGCGGCAGTTGTTCTCGCCTTCCGACATGTAGTCGTCGAACGATGCGGCGATTTCGTTCATCCAGACGGCGGCCAGGGTAGCCCAGTCGAGCAGGGTCTCGGCGTTGAACTGGTTGATGACGCTGATGCCCGTCATCACGGAGGTGCCGTTGGTGATGGAAAGCCCTTCGCGGATGTGCATCTTCAGCGGCTTGATGTTCAACTCGTTCATCACCTCGGCGGTATTGCGCCATTCGCCTTTGTAGTGGACCTCGCCTTCACCGATGAGGCAAAGCGCGATGTGGGCCAACTGCACCAAGTCGCCGCTGGCGCCCACGCTGCCGTGCTTGGGGATGAAGGGGAAAATGCCGTTGTTGATAAACGACACCAACAAATCCGCCACATCGGTATGCACCCCTGAGCGGCATTGCAGCACCGTTCCCAAACGGGCTATCATCGCCGACTTCACATAGATGTCGTCCAAAGGCTCGCCCGCACCCGTGGAATGGCTGCGGATGATATTGTATTGTAAGTCATTGAGATACTGGTCATCGACACGCCATTGCGCCATCGGGCCGAAACCCGTATTGATGCCATAGATGACTTTCTCGGCGGCAAATTTCTCCAAAAAACGGTAGCAAGCCTCCACACGCTCCATCCACGCTGGCGAGACTTGTATCTTTTCATGGGCATACAAGACTTTTTCGACGTCATTGAGCGTGATTCTCTCGTTTAAAGTAATCATATTTCTCTCTTTCTCTTTCTATACTTGAACAATTTGCAAAATTATAAAATAATGATGGTTTTTCAAAAAATATCCACACATCCGGCAATTATCGTGCCGAAAACGAGGATGTTCAAAAGAGGTCGTTCCTAATTCTGGATCATCACTTTGCGCGTCACCACCTTGCCGCCGATGACGTGGACGAAGTAGATGCCAGAAGGCAGGTCGCTCACATCGACGGTGGCCGTGCCGTCAACGCTGAAGCCGCGCACCTTGACGCCTTGCGGGTTGATGATGACGACGCTGGCCTTGCCCTTTTCGTAGTCGGTGGTGATGGTCATCTGGCCTCTTGCGGGATTGGGCGTGATGGTCACTTGGAAGGGTTCGGCATCGACGTCGGGAAGTTCAGGCACTTCGGTCAGGATGTCGGTGTTGTGGCTGTAGGTCACCACCTTGGCCGAGACCTTCAAAATCGGGTTGCTGGAGTTGTCGCAGTCGGGGCAGCTGTTCTGTCCGCTCACGCAGTCGGGATAGTTGGGGTGGCATTGGTCGATGTAAGTCGGGTCGAACTCATAAAGCACATCGACTTTGCCGTCGGTGAGGTAGTCGTCGAGGCTGTAGTTCCACACCATGCTCATGCTGCCCGGGCACCATCCAGCGCGGTTGTAGGTCCAAGTGCCGTTCTGCGGTTGGCAGCCTGCCGGGTTGGGTGTGCAGGTTTGCCACAGGTCCTGGGTGTAGGTGGTCGCACCGTTGAGATTGATGTTGTGCGTGGCATGATAGAACTCGGCGGCGTTGCCCGTGTTGTAGGCGCCGTTGCTGACATCGCTCCAGTTGTGGCCCGAAGTGGTGATTTGCAGCTTGGCTTTCTCGACACAGGGGTCAAACTCGACCGTGCGCGTCGGGATGGGGCATGGGTCGGAATAGTCGCCAAAGGCGTAGTTGCCATACCAAATCTCTTGCATATCGACATAGGGATATTCGGGCGTGCCTTTGGTATATTCAAAAATGGCGGTGGGATTGTAGCCCGAACCCGTGGAATATTGTTCGCTATAGTATTGAAATTCAATAAGTCCCTGCAACACGGAGGTAAAGTCGGTCACATCAAGGTCGTCGATGCACTCCACACCGAAAGGCGTGATGTAGCGGCACAGTTCCACCCATTCGCCACGGTAGTTCTTCACGCGGAGGTAGCTGACGTGGTCGTAGGTGTTGCAGTTGCCGTTCACGCAGTTGTGCAGATAATGCAGGTTGATGGCGTTAAAGGCGTTGACGTGGGTCGGGAAGGGGTACTCGCCGTAGGCGGTGAAATTCTGCAAATCGGCCACCACCTCGCCGTTGAGGGCCGAGACCACGATGTCGTCGTAATTGGTGGTCACCTCGAAGGTGTTGGAGGCCGTGGTGACCTTTCCGCCCGTTTGGGTGATGCTCACGGTCATGTTGTAGGTGCCTTCGCCCGAGGGTGTCCAAGTGGTGTACCAATAGCCGTTGTCGGGGTTGTCGGGATAGTCGGTCTTCAAGGTAAGCTCTTGTCCGTCAACGTTGCACTTCACCTGCTCGAACTTGAGGGCGTTGGCGTGTTCGATATAGGCACTCAAAACAATCATGACCGGGTTCTCGAAGTCGGGCATATACACCTTGGTGCCTTCGTAGGGACGGCGGATGGTGATTTCGGGCGCATAATTTTCGGGGTTAACCACATAGAACGTGCGCGTCACGGTGGGAGCGGGCTGCCAGTTGGTGCCGTCGCCGGCTTGGATGGCTTTCACCTTCACCGTGCCTTCCTCGCCCGTGAGGGTGAGGATGTTGCCATCGATGGTGGCCGGGCCTTGGGCGACCTCGAAGGTCACGGGCAGACCCGAAGTGGAAGTGGCTTCAAGCGTGATGGGCGCGTTATAGACCAACTGGTCGGGGATTTCGGCGAAGTCAATGAACTGCGCGGCCAAGCCGCCGGGGAAATGGCGCACTACGAAGTTGTCGAATCCGCCCCAGCCGCTATTGAGCATGAAAATGTGGTGCCACATGGCGGGGTCATACTTGTCGCCGCTGCCGGGGGTGAGTCCCGCGTTGACGCCCTGACATTCAGGCACGGCCTCCCACTCGTCGTCAAGGTTGTCGTATTTCATGAAGAGGGTGACGGCACCTTGGCCGTCGTTGGCGTCGAGGTCGATGGAGACCTTCCAGCGATACCAATGGCTTTCCGACCCGATGGGCTGGATGTTACTGGTGATGGTGTTGTTGGGCAGCACCACGCCGTTCATGAAGAGCGGGTTGCTCGGGTTGACGCCGGTCATCATCAGGTAGATGCCGCCATCGGGGAGCGTGCTGTTCTCGTCGGGATAGATGGGTTCGCAGATGGCGTTGGAAGAGGAGGCCTTGCGCAGAGGAGGAAGCACCGAGCCGTCGCCGTCGCCGTCATAGCCGATGCCGAAGAGGTCGCCCCACCATTGGCGGAGGATGTCACATTCAAACTCGATGATGCCGCCGTTCGAGAAGTCGAAGCCGTACTGGGTGATGTCGTGCGTGGCGATGTCGCCAAAGGCGGTGCCGGAAGCATCCGAGAACACGCCGATGGTCTCGTCAGCCGTCGGGATAGGCGGCGTGGTGCCCCAGAAGTGGCCCATGTAGTCGGTGTACAAAGGCGTGAAGCCGCCGTTGCCCGCATGGTGTACGCGGACGTACCAGCCGTCTTGTCCGTTGAGGAGATGGTTGGGGTTTTCTCCATACTCGTAGTCGTTGAAGTCGAATACCTTTTCGACTTGGGCGTTCATCCCGAAGGAGAAGGCCAACAGCATAAGGATTAAGGATAGTTTTTTCATGATTTTTAGGTTTAACTATTAACTTTGCTATTCAAATTATTGGCGCAAAGTTAGTAAAAAAACCGATTCGCATCAGAAAGACGACGATTTTTCCTGTTTTGGCTGCCCAAATGGGTATTTTTTACCACACCGCCGCTCCCTCGTTGTAGATATGGTTGATCCACAGCGCAAAGAACTTGTCGGTAACGGAGTATCGCTTGTGGACTTCGGTATTTTATTTTCCCGAAATTATTTCAAGAAAATAATTTTATTGGCATAAAATTGGGCGAAGGGTTACAGCTCACTATAGCAAAGCAAAAAAAGCCCCAAGCCGTCATTTGTACCATTGAGATAGCCGGGGGCTGATGGCTATTGTATTATCTTTATTCCTTAATCCACTTCCCCGTCTCCACAAGGGTCGTTGAGCCAGCGGTCGTTGAGCCAGCGGTCGTTGAGTCTGTCGAAACGCCGCTGTTTGTAGCATAAACTTGCCAAACATACATCCCTTCAGCCCAATCTCCGGCCTCAATCGCCGTCACGTTCTCCGTGAGGACTTTTGCCAAAATTTTGAGGAAATGGAAAATTTCCATGTCTATAATTGTGAGATTTTGGAATAAAACACCAAATTAATTTCTGAGGATTTGGAAAATTGTGTATTTTTGCAGCATAAAAATGTATTGGTCATGGAAGAAAACAGAGTGTTCAAGCGCAAGATTTATGGCAAATTGCTGGAATGGAAACAAGAAGAAGACGGGAAGAGTGCCATATTAGTGAAAGGAGCGCGTCGTGTCGGAAAGTCAACCATTGTTGAGGAGTTCGCCCGTAACGAATACAAGTCGTATATGCTTATCGACTTCTCGAAAGCATCGCAAGAGGTGAAGTCGCTTTTCAACGACTTGATGGACTTGAGTTACATTTTCCTTCGGCTTCAAGCCATCTACAATGTGGTGTTGGAGAACCGTCGGTCGGTCATCATTTTCGACGAGGTACAGGAGTGTCCGTTAGCTCGGCAGGCCATCAAGGCACTGGTAAAAGACCATCGCTATGACTACATCGAAACCGGCTCTCTCATCTCCATCAGGAAGAACACCGAGAGCATCATCATTCCGAGCGAGGAAACCAGCATTGAGATGTATCCGATGGACTATGAGGAGTTCCGCTGGGCTTTGGGCGACGAGGCCACGGTGCCGCTATTGAACCAATTCTATGAGAAACGGATGCCTTTGGCGCAGGCGCTTCGTAAGTCGATGCGCGACTTCAGGCTGTATATGCTGATAGGTGGGATGCCTCAGGCCGTGAATGAATATCTCGACACGAACAACATGAGTCGTGTTGACAAGGAGAAGCGCAAAATCATCAACCTGTATTTGGAAGACTTCCTAAAGATTGACCCTTCCGGTCGCGCCTCGCGCCTGTTCCGCGCCATTCCGTCAGAGTTGGGCAAGAACGCCTCACGCTATCAGGTGGGGAGCGTCCTGAACGACAGCGAACGCAAGAATCTGGACGAGGTGTTGGAGAAGATGCGCGACAGCATGACGGTGAACTTTGCTTACCACTCAAACGACCCTAACGTAGGTTTGTCGTTGAATTGCGACATGGACCACTACAAAATGTTTGTGGGCGACACGGGCCTGTTTGTGACATTGGCTTTCTGGGACAAGGATGTCACCGAGAATGTGATTTACGAAAAACTGCTGAGCGACAAGCTGTCGGCAAATCTGGGTTATGTGTATGAGAACATCGTTGCGCAGACGTTGACGGCCAAAGGAAACAATCTGTTCTACCACACATGGCCTACGGAAAGCGGAAAGCATAACTATGAGGTTGACTTCCTGTTGTCACGAGGCACCAAGATATGGCCGTTAGAGGTGAAATCGTCGGGCTACAAGAGTCATGTTTCGTTGGATGTTTTCTGCAACAGATTCTCCGATCGGATAGGAGAGCGATTCTTGGTATATACAAAGGATTACCGCCGCGACAGTGGCACCACATTGCTGCCGGTTTTGATGACCATGTTTTTGTAAATTCCTTTATTCCTTCACCCACTTCCCCGTTTCCGCGAGGGTCGTTGAGCCAGCGGTCGTTGAGCCTGTCGAAACGCCGCTGTTTGAAGCATAAACCTTCCAAACATACGTCCCTTCAGCCCAATCCCCAGCCTCAATCGCCCTCAGCACCCCGATGGTTTGGGCCGATAAGGGACACGATAGAAATGTCGAAAGAATGAACAGCACTCCTACGACAATTGGTTTTAACAAACGCATATTGAATATGCTTTATTGATTCCTTTGTATTTCACGATGCAACGCCTCCTCCTCGCGGGCAATGCGAGCCTTCCTGACTTTGACTATGCGCCACCCAGGTTTCGCACGCGCGTGCGCATGAGGCTCACTCCTCCAGCAACGGTCATATTTTCTCCTGCTGAGGCATCGTGTAGAGGCGTTCCGAGTAGGATTCTCCGTTGGGTAGCCTGAAGCGAAGCGTCGGTATGGCCTTCGCATAGAACAGCACCTTGTCAACACTCATGCCAATGCCGAGTTCCCTGATGTTCCGTTCCAGCTCCTTGTACACCTTGTAGGCGACGAAGCAGATGCAGATATGGGCCTCGATGCGCTTGGGCGTGAAGTGGAACATCGGCCTC
>FLNX01000074.1_pt1 | contig 68855 bp, 66 predicted proteins | sample 1140341 | NCBI WGS metagenome assembly FLNX01 (sample SAMEA3878208, study PRJEB12797) | bioreactor metagenome | biome: Moose rumen | place: Sweden | collected 2011-10
GTCGGGACTCACTACAGGCGGTGTGTCAGGTGAAATTACCGGAGGCATATCAGGACTCGTTACGGGTGCAGGCGTGTCAGGGCTAGTAACAGGGGGCGTATCGGGGCTTACTGGGCTTGGCATGTCTGGACTTGAGGGACCAGGAAAATCTGGACCACCAGGAATTTCGCCATTGATTGAACTCCATATGTAAGCGGATTCATCGTAAACATGATACCAGCATTCAGCATCAATCCCGGCTTCTCCCGCAGAGTTTACCCTAGAATTTCCGGCCGTTATGTTCAAAGTTCCGCCATCAAAAACAACAAAGCCATTCGAGTCAATTCCATCGCCGTTTTCTGATTTAATTGTGAGATTGCCTCCAAGCATAGTGAAGACTGAAACGTCGTCTTCATTGACGTTGATCCCGTCGTCAGGCGCTTCAATATCAACCGAGCCGCCCTCAATCACCAAGTGCATTTCAGAGCCAAGGCCTTCAAGCGAGGTTGATTTAATCGTAAGATTTCCTGTGCCATTTTCTCCTCCTGCTATGGCAAACGACGTAAACGAGTAAACAGCTCCGTCCATTTTCACGAGTTTCTTCTGGTCGGAAATATCTGTGCCATTAACTTTTGTTGCTGAAGTTTTAGGTTCAGGCTTGAGGATTCTATAGACGTTTGAGCCCGTGATGAAGTTGTCGGTATCGTCGGAGATTAACAATAAATTTTCTGGATAGTCAACAAGATCATTTAGAAGTTCTATGCCAAGGTCCGCTGAAGTTCTGTTAGGCTCAATGAGTCTATCGTCTTCATCTTCCTCATCTTCCTCGTCTTCGTCTTCCTCTTCAACATAGTTGTCTTCATAATCGTAAACGTTGTACATCATTTCCTTAACGTCAACTTCGTCGGTGTAATAGCTTTCTTCACAGCCTTCTATCACAATCGCGGGTCCAACTGGACAATTTACCGTTAAGCCATTGAGTATTAAGACTGCGGAGACATTATCACCAACGCGAATTTGACCGTTCCATGTTCCGCTTAGTGAATAAACGCCATCGTCTTCAATGTGAAACACCGGGCAATTATAAGCTTCTTCAGGCGTGTGGGTCATGAGAGCTTTCACTTCAGCAAGCGTTGAGCCTTGAACTATTGGAAGTGTTGCGAATATATACGGCCCCTCGAAACCTTCCCCCTTCTCTTCGGCGACTGCACTTGCTATATCGTCAGAGTAATACACGACATATTCTTGTTCATCGTCTTTAGTAGCTGTTTGATTCTCAATGAAATTCAAGCTGCTGTCAGTGTATTTGATATCGTGAGCTATATAGCCATAATCTTCATAGGAAGTGCTTAGGCTATCCCATGTGTATTCAGTCGTATCATCAAGACCTACTGTGTAATATTCGTCTTTGTGGTCTGGATCGGCGTGCCACACGTAATCGTAGCTGACTATATCAAGTAATTCGCGGGTATAATAATCGTAGTCTTCTTGATTGTTAGGTATTCTGCTAATGAGATTATCATCGTCATCATATTCTTCATCGTATTCAAGTTCATATTCTGGATCGTAATCTGGATTGGGATATTTGACGTTGTCGTCCGAGAAAACTAAATGAATTATATCTTCATCATGAACATCAAAACTTTCAGTACTAAGAGCCGCGTCAATTGATACAGTGTTGTAGCTTTGTTCGTTGATTTTAAGGCTTCTATATCGCAACAAACGACCATTTGTAAATGTCACGTTACCTCCATTTTTCCATTTGTTGGCAGTGCCTGACGGATCATAAGCGAATACTACCCCTTTTGTACGATCATTTACTACAACAAGTGAAGCATTCGGATCAGGTTGATAACTAAAACCGAGGTTGAGTGTTGCCTGTTGAGTTTCGTTACCAATGTTGGCTACATAATATTGCGCGTTATCCATTCCCGACAAAGTAGCACCGCTGTAAATTCTATAATATCCGTCTTTCTGAAGTGCAGGGGAAGAAATCACAGCCACTTGTTTCACTTCATAACTACTGCTAGATATATCGTTGTTGGTTTTAGTGCTCATGGAGTGAAATTTGCCGCTGTTGCCTCCACCACCACACCCGGACAGCGAAAGAATAACACCGGCCATTACCAAGAAATATATTGCGCTAAAAATTTTCTTCATGAAAACATACAAGCCTCCTTCATATGGTAATGATATATTAACGCTAAAAACCTTTACAGTGAATGAGAGTTTAACTTAAAGCACTTACATTTACGGAATGATTCTTTGAGGATTTGAATTTTTCTGGTAACCTTCGAAAGACTCAATGCTTCTACTCAATGTGAAATAGACTTTGAAAAATTGAAATTTTCTGATAATCTTGCATGAAATTTTACAGAAGAGAGGAAGTAATAATTCATGTATCAGATAGTATTGATTCGTCACGGCGAAAGCGCTTGGAACAAAGAGAACAGATTTACAGGTTGGACCGACGTTCCATTATCGGACAAGGGAATCGAAGAAGCTCGTTCGGCTGGCAAACTCTTAAAGGCTGAAGGCTATGCATTCGATTACGCTTTCACATCAGTACTTAAACGCGCTATCAAAACTTTATGGCTAGTCCTTGAGGAAATGGATAGAATGTGGATTCCCGTTCAGCATTCCTGGAAACTCAACGAGAGACATTACGGAGCATTACAGGGTCTCAACAAAGCTGACACTGCCGCAAAATATGGTGATGCCCAAGTGAAAATCTGGCGACGAAGCTACGACGTACAGCCACCAGTATTAGACAAGAGCGACGAGCGTTATCCTGGCCATGACCCACGCTATAACGGACTCACTGAAGCTGAATTGCCGCTCACTGAATGCCTTGCTGATACAGTTGCAAGAGTCGTTCCTTACTGGAATGATGAGATCGTGCCGGTTATAAAGTCAGGCAAGAAAGTTGTCATTGCTGCTCACGGAAATTCATTGCGCGCTCTCGTGAAGTATCTTGACAATGTCAGCGAGAAGGACATTCTTGAACTCAATATCCCGACCGGCGTGCCACTGCTCTATGAACTTGACGAGAACATGAAGCCGATCTCACATCGTTATCTCGGGGACGCTGAAGCTATTGCGAAGGCTCAAGCTGCTGTTGCCTCACAAGGTAAAGCAAAGTAGGAGGAATTTATCAATATGCATTTTTCTGACAGAATACAGGCGTTAAAGATCTCACCAATAAGACGCTTAATCCCTTATGCTGATGAAGCCAAGGCGAAGGGCAAAAAAGTTTACCACCTCAATATCGGGCAGCCTGACATCAAGACACCTGAAGAGTATTTCGAGGCGATAAGAAATTTTCACGTTGATACGATAGCTTACCAACCGTCGCAGGGTATTTTGCCATTACGTGAGGCTATCAGTAATTACTACAAGGCTATGGGAGTCCCTTATGAGCCTAATGAAATTTACGTTACTTGCGGAGGCAGTGAGGCTTTACAGTTTGCCGTAATGATTCTCTGTGATCCTGGCGATGAGATTCTCGTACCTGAACCTTTCTACGCAAATTACAACACGTTCGCTAATCTTGCACTCGCGAAATTGAAGGCTATCCCTACGACTGCAGAGACTGGCTTCCACCTTCCTGACGAGAAAACAATTGAGAGCCTCATAACCTCAAAGACTCGCGCGTTCTGGATTTCACACCCCTGTAACCCAACAGGAACAAGCTACACTCCTGATGAAGTACAAATGATTTGCAGACTGGCCAAGAAACATGACTTGTTCATCATTGCCGACGAAGTTTACAGAGAATTTATTTACGAGTCAGGGGAGTTTATGAGCTTCGGAGCTGTTGAAGACACTAGAGACAGAGTCATTATGATTGACAGCGTCTCAAAGAGATTCAGCGCTTGCGGTGCACGTATTGGTTGCCTTGCGATTAAGAACAAGGAATTTTTAGCCCAAGCCATGAAATTATGCCAGGGACGTTTGAGCGTTTCACAGGTTGAACAGGTCGGAGCGGCTGCACTCTATAAGACTCCTAAGAGCTATTTGCAGGAAGTCAACAAGGAATATAAGTTGCGTCGCGATGTTCTTTATAAGGGCTTGAAGGCGATTGAAGGCACAGTATGTCATGAACCCAAGGGCGCGTTTTATACGATGGTGAAGTTCCCTATAGATAGCTCTGAGAAATTCATAATCTGGATGCTTCAGAACTTTGACGTCAACGGCGAAACAACTATGGCGGCTCCTGGAAGTGGTTTCTATGCTGATCCAAATAAGGGCCACGATGAAATGAGAATAGCTTACGTTCTCAAGAAAGAGGACTTAGAGAAGGCGTTACACATTTTAAAGAATGCTATTGAGGCTTACCCGGGGCGACTCGAGGCTATCAAGGCATAAGGAATCAAAAAGCCCCTCCGCCGCGAATAGGTGAAGGGGTTATATTTTGTCGTGAGTTAGATTAATTATTTGCTTCGTCAAAGGCTTTATTCATTGCACAAATTGCACAGGCTTCTTTCGCACTATGAAGGCTCCCACATTTAGGGCACGTCACCATATCGCTCTCGGCCGCGAACAACTCGATCTTATGACAGTCAGGGCACTCGTAAATATCAACGTGAACTCTATCAGCTTTTAACAGCGCACTACCCATTGGATAACCAGACTCTCTTAATTTCAACGGCTTATTACAATATCTGCAAACTTTCTCCGCCATAATTCATTACAACACCTTTCTTGTTTCGATTTCGCAAATTATATCATGCTCATAAAATAGCAGACATACAAGCAAATATTTATCATGATTCACAAGTATGTCCGCATCCAAAAAATAAATATTCACTCAATATTCACCAATTGTTTGTAGTAGAATTGTATTCAAGTCTCAAAATTTCATCAATTCAATATTCGCTCAAACTATTTCCAAATTTGAATTTAACGCAGGAGGTTTTATCATACGTGAATATCACGCAATTAGAATATTTCAAAGCAATAACGCAGAATGATACGTTCATGGACGCGGCTAACGATATGAATATTTCACAGTCTTCTTTGTCTAAGCAATTGAGTAGGCTTGAAGCTGAAGTTGGTGTTGCGTTGATTGACCGCAGCAAACGTAAAGCAAGCTTGACCGAAGCCGGAAAAATTTTTGCCAAAGATATTGACTCGTTACTGAATCAATACCAGATAATGCTCTCTCATATGCAGACTTTCAAGAAGGACAAGAACTGCAGCATTCTCAAAATTGGCTCACTAGCTTTTTTGGGACAGTACGGACTGAATTACAAGCTCGCGGATTTCATAGCGTCTCACAGCAGCGAATACAGGCTCATTATCGAGGACGTTGAAGAGGATATCTTGATTGAAGGATTTAGAAATGGCACGTACGATTTGATTCTTGGCCGAACTTTACCCGGGGAAATTATGGCGGATAGTGCAGTCAAACTTGGAGACGATGAACTTGTTGCAGTTATGAGGAGTTCTAACCCGCTCGCTAAATTTGACTCCGTTGAGATTCCACAGCTTACTAATTTTCCGATGTTCCTGACTAAACCTTATACTTCAATCTACAAAATCTGTATGCAGGTTTTCGAGAAAGAACACATGACGCCCTCAAAAATTTCAACGTCGCGATCGGAGACTATCATAAGCATGATTGTTGCCCAAAATTCAGTGGGATTGTTGCCGCGAAAATGCTTTAATATTTATCAACACGCAGGCCTCGTAGCTTTGCCAGTTAAACCGGCTATAAAAATTCCTGTCGTGATATTCGTGGGTCATAAAAGAAATTCGCCGTTTGTTCAGAAATTAATTAACAGTTTGCTGACCTGATTTATAACTTCATCAAGTTCTCCGTCGTTGTTGATAACGTAATCACTCTGAGAAATTTTAGCTTTACTAGGTAACAAAAACTCTTCGCGCCTTAGTAATTCCTCAATATTCCAACCTCTTTGTAACTTGCAACGCTTGGCCCTGGTCTCGAAACTTGCTGTAACGTAAATAACTTGTCTTATCCATTCAGGCCGGCCAACTTCAAATAATAACGGGATTTCGATAATTACGCGTGGAAAATTTTTTGCTTGCCTCTCAAGTTCACTCATGATTAACGGGTGAAGAAACGAGTTACAAAATTTATATTCGTCTTTGTTTGTGAAGATTATGCGTGAGATTTTGGGCTTGATGATATTTCCTGACGAGTCAAGAATTTCAGTCCCCCAACGTGATAGAGCCATGGCTTTGACATTTTCTTGCGTCCATAGTTCTGCCGTGACTCTATCAGCGTCAAGGAGTTCACACTGAAAATTTTTCGCTAGTAATTTCGATATCGTTGATTTACCAGCGCCTATATCCCCTGTTATTGCCGTAGCGTCCATAGTTATCGCTTCTATCAGAATTATAAAAAGTTTGCGGCCGTGTATATGAGCCTCTGTTGTCATTGCGCTTAAAATCGTCGGGTATCTCGTACAAAAATCTTGAGGCTTCATGCGTCATAATTCCGCCGTAAAGTCTTCGTGAGCTTGCCGATGTTAAATACAGTCTCTCTTCAGCTCTAGTTATTCCCACATAACAAAGCCTGCGTTCTTCTTCGAGTTCGTCATAGTCATCTTTAGCTTTTGAATGCGGGAAAATATCCTCTTCCATTCCGACAATGAACACAACTGGAAATTCAAGGCCCTTTGAGGCATGAAGAGTGAGCAAGCCAACAACGTCCTCATCATTTCCGGCTGAAGTATCTGCGTCAGTGAACAAAGCTGCTTCGGCTAAAGTTTCCGATAAGTTTCCGTCTGGCACGATTGATTTTAATTCCTTAACGTTGTCAATTCTCTCTTCGTAGTTTTCGCTATAGTTGAGCCTCAAATAATTGTCGTACATCATTGTATAGAGCACGTAATCAACAGCGGGTTTTATTCCTTCGTTGGCAAATTCTAGAATCTCGCACATATGTTTAGCGAATGTCTTGATAGATAAACATACTTGTCCCTTAAATGGCCCTTGATTCTCAACGATCTTCGACCAAATTATTTCGGCTCCGGCGTTATTCTCATTCTGGTTGAGTTCTGATAGCCACGTTTCAAACTCTGCGCGCTTCTTTGGTCCCATGCCTTTAATCGCAAAATTAGACACTCTCCCAAGTGAAGCTCTGTCAAACGGATTCAACGCTAACTTTAGGACCGATAAAACGTCTCTAACTTCCATACGATCATAGAACGACAAGCCACGAATGATTCTGTACGGGATTTTTTCCTCAAGAAATTTCTGTTCGTAGACTCGGCTCATTGCGTTTTGACGATATAAAATTGCTATGTCCTTGTAATGATATGAGAATTTGAGAAGGCGTTCGATCTCTTGTACGATAAATTCTGCCTCCTGAAAGTCGTTATAGGCTCTGAGCGTATAAACCTTTTCGCCCATTCCTCGCGACGTGAACAAAGTTTTCTTGAGTCTGTTTTGGTTATTGCGGATCAAAGCGTTTGAGGCCCCCAAAATATTTCCGGTGGATCTGTAATTCTCGTCAAGCACGATACGTTTAGCCCCGTCAAAATCTTTCTCAAAGTTCAGGATCATTTTTATGTCAGCCCCGCGCCAACCGTATATAGCCTGGTCAGGATCGCCGACAACGTTTATAGTGCAGTCATCACCAACCAGATACCTAAGCAATAAATATTGAGGCATATTCACGTCTTGGTACTCATCAACCAAAAGCCAGCGAATCTTTCCTCGTTCATAGGATCTCAAATCCACGTCTTGTTTGAGAATCTCAAGCGGCAATATCATTAAATCGTCAAAATCCACGGCGTTAAGTTCACGAAGCTTTGCTCTATATTTCTTGGATAACTTTAGATAATTTTCGTCCTCAATCGTAGAATCATGCGCTATTGGTCGCCAAGTCATGTAATCCCGTGAAATTATATCCATGGCATCGTTTACAGATGAGTCCTTCTCGGGGAAATTCATTTCCCTCATTAGATCCTTGAGCAACGCATTACTATCATTTCTGTCGAAAACGCTGAAACCCTCTTTGAGTCCTACAATATCTTTCGCGGCGTCCATGTACCGAAATAAAAATTTGAGCCCGTATGAGTGAAATGTCCCGGCTTGAATCTTTGAGGCTGATTGAGACGAGACAAGCGAACTTATTCGCGACCTCATTTCCCCGGCGGCTTTGTTGGTGAATGTCATGGCCATGATGTTTTGAGGCGCGGCGATATTTTCCTCAACGAGCCACGCTATTTTGTGAGTCAATACACGGGTCTTACCGCTGCCCGCACCTGCAAGCACCAGTAAAGGCCCATCAATATAAGTTACTGCCTCCTGTTGTCTAGGAGATAAAGATTGCAGTATATTTTTTCCGTCATTCATAATTTACTTGCCCTCAACTTCAAGAGCTTCGATGTTAAATTCGAGGCCTGATAGCAATTGTACATTTCGGCTTCCGCAATAAGGACACATAAATTGATTGTCTTCACGAGTCCCTGTACGTCCGCAAGCATAACAATGAATCGTAACAGGCAAAATCATCACGGACAAATTCGCACCTTCTGCGGGTGTATCTTTTGACATAGCAGCAAAAATAAAGGCCATGAGTTCAGGATTAATCTGTCTCATGTTCCCTATTTTCACCATTATACGATTAACTTTCTTCCAGCCTGTTTTGATACATAGATTCTGCACGACGTTATTCACGGAGTTAGTAAGCGAAAATTCGTACATGCCTACTTCTTTGTGTACAGGAAAGGACCAGCCGACTCAAAGCCTATTTGCTGATAACCAAAAATCTGTTCAGTTGACCCCACGAGGAAATATCCACCAGGTGCAAGAGCGTCAAAAAATTTCTTGTATAACTTGGCCTTCGTGTCTGCTGTGAAATAAATTACAACGTTGCGGCACAAAATTAAGTCATAACCTGATCCGAAATTGTCATCGATCATATTCATGCGCTTGAATGATACGCGGCGTTTAATTTCTTGATTTACCTCGTAAGTTTCTCCGGCGTTCTTGGTCGTGAAATATTTCGCTAAGTATTCTTTTGGGACGTTAAGCAATTGAGTCTTTCTGTACGTAGCTTTCTGTGCGATTGAGATTGCTCCCTGGTCAACATCTACAGCCAACACTGGGTTCATAGTGTCAAGCCCACAAACAGCAGATAATATTGCAAGCGAATAAGGCTCTTCTCCTGTCGCACAACCAGCACTCCATAGCTTCAAACGTTTTGAGCCACGCTTCTGAATCAATTCCGGGATAAGCTTGTCGCGCATTTTCCACCATTGCGAGTCATTCCTAAAAAATTCTGATACGTTGATTGTGAGGTGATCGAGAAATTCACGCAGCTTCTTCTCGTCCTTGTTAATCATGTCAAAATACTCGTCGTAGGTCTTGCATTTCCAACGTGACATCAACTCATGAGTTCGCCTATGAATTTGTTCCTTGTAAGAGTTCAAGTCGATCCCAATGAGCTTCTTCATCTTCATCTTAAACGTTGTGTAACCAGGTGAATTATATTGACTTCTTTCTTCCAATTTAGAATTTGCCTCCTTAGTCCTCTAGCACTTCTTTTTCCTTGACCTTATAAACTTCGTCAATTTTCTTGACGTAATTATCCGTAATGTCCTGTACGTCCTTGGTCAATTTCTTGAGGTCGTCTTCGGTTATCTCTGACGCTTTTTCCTGTTTCTTGAGTGCTTCAATAGCGTCGCGCCTATAATTTCTGACGACAACTTTTGACTCTTCGGCTTTGCGTGCTAATAACTTCGTGAGCTCAACACGTCTTTGCTTGGTCAATTCCGGGAGAGTCATTCTTATAACTGTGCCATCACTTTGGGGAGTCATACCTATGTTTGCTGCGAGTATAGCCTTCTCCATGGCCTTCAACGTCCCCTTATCGAACGGGGCTATCTGAATCGAACGGCTTTCAGGAATAGTTACGTTAGCAAGACTTTTAATCGGTGTTGGCGTTCCGTAATAGTCGACTTTAATATCGCTGACGAGTCCAGGGTGAGCGCGTCCCGTCCTGATTGAGAGAAACTCACTCTGTAAAAATGCGATTGCTTTGTCCATGTTGGCTTTTAATTCTGCAAGTTCATCTTTCGGCATAGTTTATTAATCCTCCTTTACGATCGTTCCAGTTCTAACACCTTCGATAATATTCTTGGCCCAATCTGAATCATGAATGCTCATGACCCACACGGGCAATTTATTTTCACGACATATAGCAAAAGCTGCCGTATCCATTACCTCAATATTGAGTCTTATAGCGTCGTTGTAAGTTAATTCCGGGAGAAATTTTGCGTCAGGATATTTCACTGGGTCTTTGTCATAGATTCCGTTGACCTTCGTAGCTTTAACCAGACAATCTAGGCCAAGTTCTGAAGCTCGTAAAGCTGCTGCTGTATCTGTTGAGAAAAACGGGTGGCCAGTTCCTGCGGCGAATATAACCACATTTCCAGCACGTAATAAATCTCTTGCGCGTTCACGATTATATAAATCTGCGGCGGGCGGCATACCTATTGCTGATAAAACTTGCGCGGGTACGTCGAAATTCTCAAGGGCTGCTTTAATCGCAAGGGCATTCATGACAGTCCCAAGCATTCCTATTGTATCAATGCTCACACGGTCAAGGCCATATTCAAGAGCATCACGACCACGCAGCATATTTCCGCCACCGATAACCATTGAAAGCTCAATTCCGGCATTACGAATCTTTGCAAGACTTTCCGCGAAATCACGAATGACTTTGAAATCAAGCCCTGTGTGTTTATCTCCCGCTAATACTTCTCCTGAAAGTTTGAGTAATATACGTTTATACATGATTGACAATTACAAAAACGCCCCAGCGCAAACTCATTCACACTGGAGCCATTCTCATCAAAATTTTTCTTACTCGCCTATCGCAAAACGCTCAAAACGTTTCACACTGATCTTAGTTCCGAGTTTCTTGCCAACTTCTGCGATTAAATCTTTAACCTTCTTATCAGAGTCGCGGATATATTCCTGTTCAAGCAAGCAGCTTGTCTCATAGTACTTTCTCAATTTGCCAGGGATAATCTTCTCGATCTTGTCGGCTGGTTTGCCCTCATCAAGCAACTGCTGACGATAAACGGCTTTCTCGCGCTCAAGAACTTCTTCGGGAACGTCTTCAGGAACGAGATACGACGGACCAGCGGCGGCTATCTGCATGCAAATTTCATGTCCAAGCTCTGCAAATTCCGGGGCATCAAGTTTTGATTTATCTTCGGCTTCAAGCTCCAACAATGCGCCTACTTTATAGTTGCTGTGAATGTAATTGAACGCGCGGCCATTAGCTGAATCGAATCTTGCAAAACGCTTTAACACGATATTCTCACCCAACTTAGCTATTACTGCTGTGAGTAAGTCATTGATCGTGCTCCCTGATTCATGAGCGCTTGCCAATAATGCTGCGGGATCTGCGTAATCTTTTGCGAAAAGGTGAGCTGTAATCTTGTTGCCTAAGTCGTTGAACTCGTCGGTCTTGGCCACAAAATCTGTCTCACTGTTAAGCTCGATCATCGCGCCTAATTTTCCGTCTTTGCTAAGTGAGAAGAACACTCTTCCGTCGCTTGCTGTACGTTCTGCTTTCTTGGCTGCCTTGGCTAAACCTTTTTCGCGGAGATAATCTATTGCTTTCTCCATGTCGCCATTTGTTTCGGCCAAAGCTTTTTTGCAGTCCATCATTCCTGAACCAGTACGTTCGCGTAATTCTTTAACTTTTGCTGCTGTAATTTCTGCCATGATTTATTACTCCCCTATGTTTTCGTCGTCGATATTGCCTTCGTAGCTCTCATAGAGACGTTCTTTTGTTGCGATTAATTCCTCTGCGCTAAGTGCATCAGGTCCGCTGAGTTCGTTCACAGGAATTATTACAGCGTCTTCACCCTGTCTGCCTTCGATAACTGCATTGGCCATCAGCCCTGTAATTAATTTAATTGCTCTGATAGCGTCGTCATTTCCAGGGATCGGGTAATCAATCATTTCTGGATCACAGTTAGTATCAACGATAGATACGACCGGGATATGCAACTTACGAGCTTCGGCGATTGCGTTCTCTTCGCGACGTGGGTCAATCAGGAAAATCGCATCGGGTGTTGAAGTCATGTTAGCTATACCGCCTAAATACTTCTCGAGCTTCAACTGCTCTTTCTTGATCATAGCAGCTTCTTTCTTCGTGTAATCCTCCCATTTGCCTTCTTCATCGTACCTTCTTAGCTCAAGCATTCTTGAAATACGTCTGCGAATCGTCGGGAAGTTGGTCATTAATCCACCGAGCCAACGCTGATTGATGTAGAACTGTCCGCAACGTGTAGCTTCGTCTCTGATTGTCTCTTGGGCTTGACGTTTTGTCCCCACGAATAACACATGACCACCAGCGGCGGCTGTCTCACGAATGAAATCATACGCACGATCAAGACCTCTAACTGTCTTCTGAAGGTCAATGATGTAGACTCCATTGCGTTCTGTGAAAATGTAGGGTTTCATTTTGGGATTCCAGCGGCGTGTTTGATGTCCAAAGTGGACTCCGCACTCAAGCAACTGCTTCATACTTGCTACTGCCAATTTACAACATACCTCCTATAGGTTTAACCTCCGCCCGTTCTTTAACCTATTCTAAACACGAGCGTGTGAATTTTTTTCGTTATCAGTATATCACATAGCCTGCGCTTCAAGCTGAAGAGTGCCGGCTGAATTTTCGATCAATGCTAAAGTTTCGTCGTCGGTGAATAAAATTTCCGCTTCCATTCCTGTTGAGGCTACTACGGACGTTAAGATTTTTCGCACGTTGTTGTCCGATTGTTCAAGTATTCCGTTCTGGAGTTCGTGGGCTTTCACTTTCTCTAAGTCAGCGTTTACTTCTCTGTTCTGGTCTTCAAGCTTAACGCGTGTGAAGATTCCTGCGCTCTGGTCATAAACTTCAAAGCTATTTACGTCGGCGTACACATCAAGAATTTTGCTGCGAGGGAGAGTGATTCTGACTCGGTTTACGTCAAAACGTTCAGATACTTGGGCTTTAGATAAATCGCAACCACAAACTATAGTTCCATAATACTTCAACATGAATTTGCGAGTAGTGCCCGGGAAATTTACATCGAGCCAAGGAATTTTTACGCCGTCCGAAAAAGTTACGATTGATTGAAATTGTCCTCTAACAGTTGCTAGCTCACTGACGCTTTTAATGCCGGATAAGATTGTGGATCTGATTGAATGATTCGGATTGGTTTTCTTGCGCATGAACAACAAAACGTTTAACACTACCGAGATCATTAACGCGAATACAATTACGATGGAAGCTGCCAAAATTTTTTCCTCCTGATTAAATATTAACTTGTCAGATAATAGCATGATGCTTTGAGTTTTGGCAAAATGACACGAAAGCTTCTAAATTTATCGCACAATGTTAATGATCGCGTTTTTGATGAGCATGTTTAGAATTAAATTGAGTTCTTCATGTTGTATATGTGAGATTTTTGCTAGCTCTGTGAATGTGAACCACGGATTATTCTTCAGCCATTGGGCAAACTCATTAGTCAGATGAACAGCAACAATCCCCACAGAGACTCGATAACATTCTTTATCCTTCAAAAATTTTGCGTGCGGAGAAACTTCAAATTCAGAATCATCAGCTAAGTTAATAATTTCTATCGGCTTAACATAATTCACAGGTATGTTCTCAAGATTAGCAAACGTCGGGAGAGTCTTTCTGTCTCCATCGTAGGCAAACGCTTCCACTCTACAACCGCCACGGCATGTATAGACTCTGTTGCAGTGTTCACATTCTGAAGGGATCATTCCACCATTTCGCCATTCTGACATTTTCTCATATATGGCTTCAAAATCATCACGCAAAATATTTCCGTACGTCTTTATATCACACTGGCAGGCTTTTACTGATCCGTCAGTGCCTATGCTGTAAGCTATAGTTCCGGCGTAACAGTCCCCTTTATCAACCTCGAGATATTCCTCTTCGGAATCAAACGCGCAATCAGGAACGCACACCGAGAAATCAACGTCAAGCATTAATTCACGCTTGGCTCTTATACATTCTTTCACTATGTGTCTGAAATCATTTCGATCAAGTTCGTACTTGATATACTCTTCAGAAGCATTAATTGGTCGCTGGGCAATGCCAACTCGTGCTGTGAATCCCCATTGCTTTATCGCTATTAACGTGTCGTACAATGTCGGGAGATTTAATTTAGTGAGAACGATATTAATGGTAACAGGAATCTTATGACGCTTCAAAATTTCTAGCTTACCCTCTAACTTATGAACTACACCTTCAGCATTACAAACTTTGTCGCAAATTTCAGGGTCTATTGAGGGGAACGATATAACCGTGTCAATATTATTCCGTTCGTAAAAATTTGCTATCTCCTCCGTTATCAATGTCCCGTTTGACGATATAGAAATTCTTATTCCCGCCTCAATCATTCTTGAGATACATGGCTTAATTTCGTTAAACACCAGCAGAGGTTCTCCACCCGTTATGGCAACATAGACAGGTTTTCTTGCTATGATTTTGTCGGTTATAGCGTTAAAGTCAGAATGTTTTACGACGTCAATGTTACTTGCGCGCCAGTAATTATAGCAATGAATGCACTTGTGGTTACATTCAGATACGACTTCCCATTGAAGATACGGTGGGTATAATAATGTGCTCACAGTTAAGACTATCCCTTCTTGTATTCTGATATAAGTAAAGAGCAGTCAGACTCTCGCCCAATCTGCTCTAATGAATTCGTATTTACTTATGCTATATGTGTCAATATGAAAGCGCGTAATTCGGGATTCTTGACCAGCCCCTGCAACTATTGAAAGTTCTGAACAAAGGTATCCTAGACCAACCTCTGCAGCTGCTGTACGATACAAGAGAGTCCTGTGATACGTCGGCGGGAGATTTGCCGAATGTGTTATTTCCCGAATCAAAAATGTTAAATAATAACTTCATCGTTGTATTTTATCCTTTCTGCCCTCCGGCTGTTAATTTAGGTGGTGCAAAGTATACAAAAAAAAAAAAAAAACGCAATAGCATTAATTTGTTAATATTCCAGAGCTGAAACAGAATGCCCCATTTGTACATGTTCATGCAGGAAGAATTTCACGGTTAAAAATTTGTTAGCAACAAGTCAAATATGAATCCTTGACAGAAATTTGAGTTTAGAGTATTTTGCGCAAAGTTTGAAATTGGGAAGGAAAGTTTATTATATGCCAATCACAGATTTACTTGAACGCAACAGCAAGCTCTACGGAAATGAAGTAGCACTCGTAGAGATTAACCCAGAACAACAAGAACCCTTACGCATAACTTGGAAAGAATACGCACTGATTCAGCCAACTTCATCGAAACCATATAGACGTGAAATTACATGGTCAGTCTTTGATGAGAAAGCTAACAGAGTCGCGAATATGCTGCTCTCACGCGGAATAAAGCCAGGCCAAAAAATTGCAATTTTGTTGATGAACTGTTTAGAATGGCTGCCGATATATTTTGGAATACTCAAGACTGGTGCTCTTGCGGTGCCGTTGAATTTCCGTTACTCAACAGAAGAGATCGAATACTGTACGAGTCTTGCAGAAGTTGACGTGTTATTTTTCGGGCCGGAATTTATCGGTAGGGTTGAGAATACGTCGCTTGCTCTCGGCGATAGATGCTTACTATTTTTCGTAGGGAGTAATTGTCCGTCGTTTGCGGAAAGTTACAATGAGGCCGTAAGCAATTGTTCATCAGTAGCTCCTAAAATCTTAATCGAAGACACTGACGAAGCAGCAATATATTTTTCATCAGGTACAACAGGATTCCCGAAAGCGATTTTGCATAATCATATGGCGTTAATGCAGTCCGCAAAAATGGAAGCCATTCATCACGGAACAACTCACGATGATGTATTTCTCTGCATACCTCCTCTTTATCACACGGGCGCAAAAATGCATTGGTTCGGGTCATTATTCACAGGAAGCCGGGCAGTTCTTCTCAAAGGTACTTCGCCAAAAACGATTCTTGACGTAGTGTCGTTAGAGGGGTGTACGATTGTGTGGCTGTTAGTTCCATGGTGTCAGGATATACTCACAGCGTTAGACCGAGGAGAATTGAAACTTGAGGGCAGGAATTTATCACAATGGCGTTTGATGCATATAGGTGCGCAACCTGTTCCGCCGTCACTGATAAAGCATTGGCTCGAATATTTCCCTAAACATCAATACGATACAAATTATGGCTTGTCAGAATCAACAGGGCCGGGCTGTGTGCATCTTGGCGTTAAGAATATTCACAAGGTCGGAGCAATTGGAGTCCCCGGTTATGGTTGGAAATTGAAGATCGTGGACAACGAGGGCAACCCGGTAAAACAGGGCGAAACCGGCGAATTATGCGTGAAGGGTCCGGGCGTAATGCTCTGCTACTTCAATAACCCTGAAGCTACAAGAGAGACGATTAAAGGCGGCTGGTTATTTACCGGCGATATGGCAATGCAGGACGAGGACGGCTTTGTGTGGCTTGTTGACCGTAAAAAGGACGTTGTTATTACTGGCGGCGAAAATCTTTATCCAGTACAGATTGAGAACTTCATAATCACGCACCCGAAAGTTCACGACGTTGCAGTTATCGGACTTCCTGAACCAAGACTCGGGGAAATTGCGGCGGCTATCATTCAAGTTAAACAAGGCATGACCTGCACGGAAGAAGAGATAAACCATTTCTGCCTTGGCCTCCCACGTTATAAACGTCCACGAAAAATTATATTCGCTGACGTTCCACGCAATCCCACCGGAAAAATCGAGAAACCAAAACTACGAGAAATGTACGCAAAAGGCAGCAGCTTCTTCGAGAAAGAATAACGCAATAAATCAAGCCCGGGGCACGGAATAACTCACACTCCGGGTATCTAGTTTAGTTCTCTAAATAAGTTATTAATACCGATTTTGAGTTCTTCCCATCGATTACTGAGAATAAAGTAATAGCTTTTATCTGATTTTAGAAAGTTAGTAGCAGTTAAGGTGTTGTTATTGTATTTTGCGCCAGAATACATCATTGCTCCATTGTTGATTATCAATCTGAATAATTCGTCAACTGCTGAATCATATTTTTCGGTGTACAACTTTACAGGAAGAATAGATTTTATTGCGCCCAAGTTTCCTAAAATTTCGCGTAAAGCATTATTGTTTTGTCCCAACTTGTGAATATCATTATCGGTTATGTTTCCTTGATGATACCTTGCAGCAAGAGCAACAAAGGCTATACACATAGTTCTCGCGTTAAGTGCAATATCATTAGATTTTTCCTCCTTATAGCTCGTAATGAACGTATCGAAATGGTAATCTATGTACAAGAGTTCCCTGCATATGTTTGCCACTTGAGTCTGATTAGTGTTAAAAATTGTCTCATAAAAGTTGTGATTGTCGTCGTATGCCACAGATGGTTTGTTACGTGCCGTTCCGGGAAGTTGGAATATTGCACAAAGTCCCAGTTTACCAACTTCAGCAAGGTCTGTATGCAAATATTTTGCTGCATATTCTCTTGGCACGGTTTCGCCTCGTTTAGTCTGGTAAAAGATTCCAACCTCACGCATAACACGCGCAAAAAGCACTTGTTCGTAGGAATTAGCCCTCAAATCGAAATCCTTTATAGGTTTTTGCCAGTTAGCCGCTATCGAGATTTCCAAACCGTAATCATTTTTTTCCTTCTCATTGTTACCTCGTGCTCGGATAATTTTGCAGGGAAGATAGAAATCATTATCAGCGTTGACATTCATGTTCTTGTAGAGTATATAAACTGTTTGGCCGCCGTTTATTACAGAAAAATTTGTCAGATTAACTTCTTTCCGATTAACTGTAAATGAGTCACAAAATATCGTGATTCCGTTGTTCATCATCCAGAATAATTCCGGCCTAGTATTTATAGTTGCCTTGATGGCGTCATCGATTTTGCGGCCACTTCTTATATGATAACGTAAATTTTTTGAAAGCAAATGTTGTCCATATATGGCATACAACTTTTTTACAGAACATGCAGATACATTGACGATTATAGCTTCTTCTTTGTATCGAAGAACATTTCCATTGCGATCAATTTGCAACACTCCAGCTTCAACAATGGGACATCTAGTTTCAGTTTCCTTGATTTCGTTCACTATGTCAGCAGCAAACATAACTACAAGTTCAACGTTAGAACTATCAGGGAACTTTTTCATGAAATTCTCACGAAGGCGTTTTATGCTAATTTTATTTTGAGATGCGCTTGTGTAAAGTATAAATCTTACCTTAGATTCGTCACCTATTTTGGTTTTAAGCTGCATAAATCTGCTAACAACTTTATCATTAACGTTTTCATATTTTGTGTCGCTAACATTAATATAGAACTCTGCCATTTTGGTTAAAGCGTTTTTCACTTCTTCGTAGCTGATAGTCCTGTAAAATTTAGACTGACACATAACTAAATCATCACTATCTGACAGCGGATCAGTTAATAGCATATCCACGCCACCATCATAAGCTTGATCCGTTATGATGTTCTTCAAATCATCTTCACTAACATTATCTGGCTCCTTGTACAAGCTATAAATCACACATATGGCAGAGAAAACATAAGAATCCGGCTTGTCTCGTAGAAATACATACTTGCTCTTTAACGAGTTAATTTTGCTCTCGATATATAGATAGTCTTTCGTGGTTGCTGGCATAATTAATATAGTTCCTTTGTGGTAATGATTGATTGTTGCTAGAATTATAGCATTTAACGATCTAGCTTCAAGGAGAGTCATTACAAAATCACCCTGTCAATTTAACGGGGACTGCATTGCGTTATATAATTCTTTGCGCTGAATAAATTTATATGGTATTCTACACGCTAAAATCACATTTCATAAATTAAAGGAGGAACTTGTCGAATATGGGATTTCGTAGTATAGAAGAGCTTTGCACGGAACTTAATGATAAACGTACCAAGGCTCTGGCAGGCGGAGGAGATGAAGCCGTCTCTAAGCAGAAGTCCAAAGGTAAAGGCACTGCCCGCGAACGTATTGCACAGTTGCTTGACCCAGGTTCATTCGTAGAGATTGACGAGTTTGTAACTCATCGCTGCAATAATTTCGGCCTTGAAGAAAGAAAACCTTTAGGGGACGGAGTTGTTACAGGTTGGGGAGCTATTGACGGTCGTAAAGTCTTCGTGTTCAGTCAGGATTTCACGGTCTTCGGTGGTTCACTTGGAGAAAAGCACGCTGATAAAATTTGTAAGGTCATGGATATGGCTATGCAAATGGGTTGTCCGGTCATTGGCATTAACGACTCCGGCGGCGCTAGGATTCAAGAAGCTGTTGACGCTCTCAACGGTTACGGCAAAATCTTCAAACGCAACACCCTCGCAAGTGGAGTTATTCCTCAAATCTCAATCATAATGGGCCCAACGGCTGGAGGCGCTGTTTATAGTCCGGCACTCACTGATTTTATATTCATGGTCGATAAAGAAAGCATTATGCACATAACCGGCCCTGAAGTTATTCGTGCAGTTACGGGTGAGGCTATCACAAGTGAAGAGCTCGGCGGCGCGAAGACTCACAACAACGTCAGCGGAGTAGCTCACTTTGAGGCCAAGGACGAGGCTGAATGCTTTGAACAGGTCCGCAAAGTTTTATCTTACCTTCCATCAAATAATCTTGATGACGCACCATTTAAGCCAAGCAACGATGACATTAACCGCGCTGATATTTCATTACGTGAGATCGTACCGGTTAATCCCAACAAGGGCTATGACGTTCACGAGGTAATTACAAAAGTTCTTGATGATTGCGAGTTCACAGAAGTTCAAGCTGGTTACGCGAAAAATATAGTTACAGGTTACGGAAGAATCGGTGGACGTGCGGTTGGTATCATTGCTAACAATGCTGACGTTATGGCCGGTTGCCTTGACATTAACGCTTCCGATAAAGCTTCACGCTTCATCAGACATTGCGACGCTTTCAACCTTCCTATAGTTACATTCGTAGACGTGCCAGGATATTTGCCAGGGACTGACCAAGAAAATGGCGGAATCATTCGCAAGGGAGCTAAGTTGCTTTATGCTTACAGTGAAGCTACTGTGCCATTGATCAGCGTTATCCTTCGTAAAGCTTACGGTGGTGCATATCTCGCAATGAGCAGTAAATCTCTCGGGGCTGATGTCGTGTTAGCTTGGCCGCAAGCAGAAATCGCAGTCATGGGAGCAGAAGGTGCCGCAAGTATCGTTTTCAAGAAAGAGATCGAAGCCGCTGATGATCCAAGCGCAAAGAGACTCGAGAAAATTGACGAGTACCGCGAAGCTTTTGCTAACCCGTATAGAGCTGCTGAACGTGGATATGTTGACCGCGTAATCATGCCTGAAGAGACACGCAGAGCACTTTACATAGCACTTGAAGGCATCGAGAGCAAACGCGAAATCGCACGCCCTAGCAAGAAACACGGGGTTATCCCTCATTAAATCATACACAGGAGGAATTTGAACTATGCACTTTGAAGGACTTTCAGGAGCAATCAACGTCAGTATAGTGGCATTCTCAATCGTTTTCGGAGTGTTGCTCGTATTGACGGGAGTTATCTATGGCATGAAGTTGTTCGCAGGTTCAGGCGACGAAAAAAAAAATGATGTAGTTACCAAAAAGCCAGCAGCCCCCGCTCCAGTTAAAGTATCAACGCCGGCAAATGTTGACAAGGCTAAAATCGTTGCAGCAATCACAGCAGCTATAGTTGAGTTCACAGGAAACGCGAATTTCAAAATCTTGTCCGTACAGGCTGAACAACAAGCACCGGATTATTGGACTTCACGTTGGAAATTAGCAGGAATGATGGCACAAAACGCTAACAGATTACACAGAAGTTGGCATTAATTTAATGAAAAGGAGAAATTTATCGTGAGTAACAAATATAGAGTAGTAGTTGATGGAACAGCTTATACAGTTGAAGTAGAAAGTTTAGGCGCAGGCGCTCCAATGCCAGTAGCTCCAGCCGCACCCGTTGCAGCCCCAACCCCGGCTCCAGCTCCTACACCAGCCCCAGCCGCTCCCGCAGCACCAGCAGCAGTTGCAGAAGGCGCAATGACAGTTACAGCTCCAATGCCCGGCAAAATTTTAAGCCTTAAAGTCAATGTTGGAGATAGTGTAAACAGTGGCGACTTAGTATTATTGCTTGAGGCTATGAAAATGGAGAATGAAGTTTTCGCGACGGCTTCAGGAAAAGTTACGGAGATTCGAGTTAAATCAGGAGACAGCGTAAACACCGGCGACGTTTTACTGGTAATAGCATAAGGCACTAATTAGGACTCACTCAAAATTTACGGGTGGGTCCTTTTTGGTAGCAAAAATTTTTGGAGGTGTATTTATTCATGAAAAAGTTTTTAGCGGCATTATTAATCGTGTTGAGTCTCGTTGCTTGTGCATCGGCTTATACACCAGGCGTTTACTCGGCCAAGGCTAGAGGCAACAACGCTGAAATCGAGGTCCAAGTTACATTTGACGAGAAGGCGATCACTGATATTAATGTCGTCGCTCACCAAGAGACTCCAGGACTCGGCGATAAGGCATTCGAGAAAGTTATTCCGGCCATAATCTCCGCTCAAAGCACAAAAGTTGACGGCATGACAGGCGCTACAATGTCATCGAACGCTTTGAAGGAAGCTGTGGAAAAATGTATCGCTCAAGCTAGCGGCACAAAATCCGAGGTCGTCAGCAAATTCAAATCCGGCGAATATAAATCAACCATGACCGGGCACAACGGGCCTTTGACTGTAACAATGACTTTCACCGAGGACAAAATAACTTCAATCAAGGCTGAAGGCGTAGAGTCAATTGGTATCGGTACAGCAGCTATTGACGTTCTCACAAAAGAAATTCTCGATAATCAATCATTAGCTTGCGATTCTGTCAGTGGCGCAACTGTTACTAGCGGAGCTTTCTTGGCGGCCGTTCGTGATTGCGTGAAACAGAGCGGTATTACTCTTTCTGTCCTTGAAGCTCGTGAAATTGCTTACCCTGCTAAGAGTGATAAACCCGTCGAAATGGAAGCGGACGTTATTATCGTTGGAGCTGGTGGAGCTGGATTCGCGGCGGCGACTGAAGCACTTGAGAACGGAGCAAGCGTAATCATTCTTGAGAAAAACGAGATCATCGGCGGAAACACTGCAAGAGCTGGCGGTACTCTCAACGCACCTGACCCCGAAAGACAAAGCAAAATCGGTGTGGAAGACAGCGTAGAATTATTCACAAAGAACACTTTAGAGGCTGGCGACTTCAAAGCAGATCCCGAACTCGTGAAAGTACTTGCAAGTCACGCGTTAGAAGCTCGTAAATGGCTTGAGCAACACGGCACAGTTTGGAGCGAATTTGTGTATCAGACAATCGGAGGCTTATGGCCAAGAAGCATGGACGAGAAAGACAAGAACGCCTACAAAGGATTCGTTGAGCCCCTCGCAAAAGCTGTTGAGAAACTCGGCGGAAAGGTCGTACTTAATTGCAAAGCTGATAGCCTCACGAAAAACTCTGACGGAAAAGTCTCGGGCGTAATCGCTTTTGACGTAAAGAACGGTCAGGAATATCGCTTCACCGCGAAAAAAGCTGTTATCCTTGCAACTGGTGGCTATGCGGCTAATAACGCTTTAGTCTCAAAATACAACGGCGTAAGCGGCCTCCCAACCTCCAACGCTCCTACTTCAACAGGCGACGGAATCGAAATAGGCTTAAAGGCTGGCGCGGCTCTTGAGGGCATGGAGTACATACAGATTCACCCACATGGAAACCCAAAAACTGGCGGACTTCAGAGTCATTTTGCAGGCGTCATCAAAAATTCAATCTACGTCAACAAAGAAGGCAAACGTTTCGTAGAAGAGAGCGGAAGACGTGACGTAATCTCCAACGCAACAATCGCACAGCCAGGGCAAATTATGTTCTCAATTTTCGATTCTGAAGGCGGATTCTACGCAGGCGTGAAAGAACTTTCTGACCTCGATAACTTGAAATCCAAAGGCTATATCTATCAAGCTAACTCGCTCGAAGACTTGGCCAAGCAAGCAGGAATTAACCCAGAAGGACTCGTCGCAACAGTTGCTCATTACAATGAACTCGTGAAGGCCGGAAAAGATACTGACTTTGAGAAAGACGAACTCGAATTAACAATCGGTAAAGCTCCGTTCTATTGCGTGCCATTGTCACCAACCCTTCATCACACAATGGGTGGCTTAAAGATTAACACCGAAGCTCAAGTTATCAACGTTGACGGAAAAGTTATTCCTGGACTTTATGCGGCTGGAGAAGTTACTGGCGGCATTCATGGTTCAAACAGAGTCGGCGGCAATGCTTTAACGGACGGTGTAGTATTCGGAAGAATCGCAGGCAAAAACGCGGCTAACGAGAAATAATTAGCTTAAGTTAATTTTTTGGCCCAGGCTCTTACGGCTGCTGTAGAGTGGTTCTCAAGAGCTTGGAGCCTTTTTTTATGGATCGCGGCTGATTGAGGGAAATTGAGTCTCATTGCCCCTAATATCGGCACAAGTATTCTAGCATCGTCCGAGTCCAACAACGTACGCACAACACCTTGACTCATAGCTTTACCCGTCGGCCACCGTCGTAAAATCACAGCAACATCATCAGGCTTAACGTGAAGCAAAAAACTTTCCATAACGTCCGAATCATTCCCTATGAGGCTAATAATTAACCCGGTCGGAAAATTTCCAGCGTTCTCTGCAGAGTCCATGGCTATTAATTTTCTCGTAATGTCATCAAACGGAAATGAACTTGTAATTTCTGCTGTGCTTTCCTCAATCACTGGACGCTTCAAAATTTCAACAAGTGCACGACGAAATTCAACCTTGTTCGCTAAATTCAAAGAGTGTTTCAAAGTTGCGTCAATGACTTTGTAGTTTGAGGACTTAAGCCTAAATATCACTGCCTCCATATCAATATCGTCCCTAGAGTTTTGCGTAGATGCTGTGAAATAAGTCTTTAGCTCTTGTTCGTACTTGTCAAGTATAGAGTCAACTTTTTCGGCGTCAGCCCTTTGCTTCTTCGTCTCGCTGTAATAATCGTAGATGTTGCGTTTTATATTTTGAGTTTGTGGGACAGCTTGTAATTCTTCGGGCGTGAGATTCTTAAGGACGTTGTAAGCTCCTGTTATCTGCTTGAACCTGAAATCGCTTTTAGAGCCTGTAATATCCGGGTGAAGTTCTCGGGCAAGACGTCGAAAGGCAGAGTGAATTTCCTCCCCTGTTGCTCCAGCGTCAAGCCCAAGAGTTCGTAAACTCGCTATTATTTCCGCGTTATCCATGTTTCTTCTTGAAGTCCTCGTAAGCTAATTTGATCCCGTCACGTAAGCTAGTCTTGAATTTCCAGCCCAATGCGTTTGCTTTGCTCACGTCAAGAACTTTTCGCGGGGTCCCGTTAGGCTTTGAAGTGTCCCATAAAATTTCACCGTCATAACCTACAATTTCAGCCACTAATTTTGTCAAATCCTTTATCGTTATCTCCTGACCCGTGCCAGCGTTCACAAATTCGTTGCCAGAATAATTATTCATCAGGAACACACATAGCTCGGCCAAGTCATCAACGTAGAGAAATTCGCGTAAAGGGCTTCCGTCTCCCCAACATGTTACGCTATTTAATCCGTTAATCTTTGCTTCATGAAATCTTCGTATCAAGGCGGGCAACACATGGCTGCGTGTAGGTTCGTAATTGTCATTAGGGCCGTAAAGGTTGCATGGCATCACGGAAATAAAATCAGTCCCGTATTGTTTGTTAAGATACTCGCAGTACTTCATGCCGGAAATTTTTGCAAGCGCATAAGCCTCATTAGTCTTCTCAAGATAACCAGACAGCAAATACTCTTCCTTGATTGGTTGTGGTGCCATACGTGGATAAATACATGACGAGCCAAGAAATTCAACCTTCTTACAATTATTTTTCCAAGCCGCGTGAATTATATTCATTTCCATCATCATATTCTCGTACATAAAATCAGCCAACGCTTCAGAGTTAGCCGCAATGCCACCAACTTTTCCGGCCGGGTCAAATACATATTCGGGCTTCTCGATCTCAAAAAATTTTTCCACCTGGTCTTGTCGCGTTAAGTCTAATTCTGAATGTCTGCGCGTGATTATATTCTCGTAACCTTTTCGCTTGAGTTCTCTAACTATTGCAGAACCTACCATGCCTGTATGTCCAGCAACGTAAATTTTTGAGTCTTTGTTCATGAAAAATAGCCTCCCTTGTGCAATAATTCTAGCATGATGAACGACAAAACGATTTTATTACATATTTGCTGCGCTCCTGATGCTAGTGTGCCTGTGCCGGATTTATTGGCTGAAGGTTGGAACGTTAAAGGCTTCTTCTATGGCTCGAACATTCACCCGTTTGAAGAGTATCAGCGACGGCTTGAGGCGCTCGAAAAATTAATTACACACACCGGAATCGAATGCGAGATTATGCCTTATAACCCTGATGAATGGTTTGAGAAAGTTGCGGGCCTTGAGAATGAACCCGAGGGCGGAAGACGTTGCACAAAATGTTTCATGGCACAATTTGAGGCCGGAGCATTAGCTGCGAGAAAGCTTGGCTGTGAAAATTTCTGTACCACTCTCACTATAAGCCCTCACAAGAACGTCACGCTCATCAATGAACTTGGCCAAGGTATAGCGACTCGACACGAGCTTCACTGGGAAAATCGCGTGTGGCGAAAAAATAACGGCTTCCTTCGTTCGATAAACGCGTCAAAAAATTGGGGACTATATCGTCAAAATTATTGCGGCTGTAAATTCAGCATACATTGAGACTCACGGCAAGTTTTTGTAGTTGAAAATGTAGTTGAAAAATTAAAAATTTATTACGGTGAGAATTTCAGGAAAGCTGTAGCCATTTTATCACTGTCTGCGTAAAAGTATCCAGAGAATTTTTTTAGCGTTGCTCATGGAAAATTCGTCGCGGAGAATTAATAACACCGTGAAATATATAGCTGCACCAGTAAATATAAGCGTGAAAGTGTTTACGGGACTCGATGGCCAATTTTTCCCAATCGCGATTAATATTCCAAGCATACAGCCTCCTGCGAGCAAGTAATTTCTCAAGGACAACAAAATTTTCATGAGGCTTAATTCTTTGCGGACGAAGTATAATTCTACAAGCGCAATGACTCCTTCAGCACTCACTGACGCAACAACAGCTCCGTACGCATAAAAATATCTTATCAGGAATATATTCATGCATAAATTCACAGTCGCACCGATTATTATGCTTAACGTGTATTGATTCTGTCGCCCTGTAGGGATTAGATATTGCCCGCCCGTTATACTGTTAATGCCTATGATCACTATAAGGAAACTTGAAATTTTCAGAAGTTCAGCAATTCTTGCCGAGTCCTCCCCGAAAAACCAGTACACGAAATTATCTGACACAGCTATCAATCCTAAGCATAACGGAACGCCTATAAACCATATGAATCTATAACTCAAATACATATAGCGTCGAATTTGTTCTTTATCGTTCTTCTTGAATAAATAACCTATTCGCGGGACCATTACATTTGACAGCGACGTTACAGTGAGCAATATGATTCTAATAACTCTCATGCAAAGCTCGTAATAACCGTTTTCATATGAAGTATCCGTGAAAAGTCCTATCATGGTAGTGTCAAGTATCGAGTAAACGCTGGAAGCTACCGTTGGAATAAAAAGCGACCATATAGTTTTGATATTTCGGAACGGCCTCAAGTTTTTTATATCAGGCTTATCAATATATTTCGGCAGGAAACAACACTGAATCGCACTCCCAAGAAACCAGAAGAACGAAATGTTAAACGCGTAACGATCAATATGATTAGGGGCCTTGATAAAAATGAATATGCAAGCAGTCTGTAATATCTTGAGTACAAAACTTATGCTAACGAGCAATCCAAATTCCTCCATGCCCGCAAAAAACCACCCTGCCTCGAATACGATCGTGATTATATGCAAACTCACTATCATGTACATTTTGAAGTTCTGGTGTGCATACGTGTTCACCAGCGTCAAATAAATTATCATGCAGATCGTAACGTTTATGAGCGACAAAAATTTTAGCTCCCAAAAAACTCTGCTGCGTTCCTTTCGGTCGTCCTGATAATAAGAAATTTCGCGTTGCCCAAAAATTGCTATGCCCATGCCCGCAAATAGCGTGAAGTATTGCAGAATTGAGTTCACGAATGTAAATCGCCCTATGCTGCTTGCTGTGAGTGTTCGTGATATATAAGGGATCGTTATGAACGGTATGATTAACACTAAGATTTGATACGACGTATTGTATATATAGTTCTTCTTGATGCTCTTACTCATGAGTCTCTCCTGTTAAGATTTCGTTGTGTCATGTTAGATTCTTCGGCCTTCGTGTGAAAATTATAACTTGATTGCGTAAATTACGGATTACAAAACTTAATCGCCCTCCTAAAATCTCACCGTTATGAATTAGTCAAACTTAGTAAAACTTTTATGAGGAAGTGAAATTGTTATGGATATGAATAAATTAACGCGAAAGAGTCAGGAGGCATTGGCACAAGCACAGGCCATAGCTTCAGAATATAATCATCAGCAGGTAGACACGATACACTTGTTAGATTCTTTATTGCATGACTCTGCCGGGCTGATACCTCAATTACTTAAGCGAATGGATATAAATATAAACGCTCTGAATAAATCTGTCATAGATGAGTTAGCGAAATTGCCACGAGTTACAGGTAGCGGAGTCGAGCAAGGAAAAATTTACATCACGAATAGATTAGAGACTACACTTAACAAAGCTGAAGAGCGCGCGAAATCTTTGAAGGACGAATACGTATCAGTCGAACATTTATTCTTGGCAATGATACCCGACGATAAAATCCTGCGTTCATTCGGAATAACTGAAGAAAAATTTTTGAAAGCTTTAACAGAAGTACGAGGCTCACAACGAGTCCAGAGCGCTGACCCTGAAGCAACATATGAAGCTCTTGAGAAATATGGGCGCGATTTAGTTCAGGCTGCTAGAAACGGAAAACTTGATCCAGTTATCGGACGTGATGATGAGATTCGCAGAGTCATTCGCATTCTCTCACGTAAGACAAAGAATAATCCCGTGTTAATCGGAGATCCTGGCGTAGGTAAAACCGCAATAGTTGAAGGCTTGGCCCAAAGAATCGTTCGTGGCGACGTACCAGAAGGCTTGAAGGATAGGACAGTTTTTGCGCTCGATATGGGATCGTTGATTGCTGGTGCAAAATATCGCGGTGAATTTGAGGAAAGACTCAAGGCGGTATTGAACGAGATAAAGAACTCTGACGGGCGAATCATTCTATTCATTGACGAATTACACACTATAGTCGGAGCCGGAGCCGCTGAAGGCGCAGTTGACGCCGGAAATATGTTGAAGCCCATGTTAGCGCGCGGGGAATTGCATTGTATCGGGGCTACTACGGTTGATGAATATCGCAAGTACATTGAGAAAGACGCCGCATTAGCTCGAAGATTTCAGACAGTTGACGTTGACCAGCCTACAGTTGAGGATACTATTTCGATTTTACGAGGCATTCGCGAGAAATTGCAAGTTCATCATGGCGTTGTGATTCGTGATAATGCTTTAGTCTCCGCGGCGGTGTTATCGAACAGGTATATCACTAACAGATTTTTGCCGGATAAGGCTATAGATTTAGTTGACGAAGCTTGCGCAATGATACGCACAGAAATTGACTCACAGCCTACGGAACTTGATAACGCGTCAAGAAAAGTCATGCAGCTTGAAATTGAGGAAACAGCCCTGAAACATGAGGACGACGAGGCCAGCAAAGAACGCTTGAAAGTTTTGCAGAAGGAGTTGCAGGAGGTCAGAGCCGAAGCCGACGCATTAAGAGCACAATACGAGACAGAGAAGAAAGCTATAACGGGGATTAGAGATTTACGCTCACAGATTGAGAACGTTAAAGCAGAGATTGAGAAAGCCGAACGAAATTACGATCTTAACAAAGCCGCTGAATTACGTTATGGGAAATTACGTGAGCTTGAGGACGAATTAGCAGCCAAGGACAAAGCCACTAACCCTGAAGAGAAAAAATTGTTGCGCGAGGAAGTTACTGAAGACGAGATCGCCGACATTGTAAGCCGTTGGACTGGAATACCTGTAACACGTTTGCTTGAAGGTGAACGCGAGAAATTATTGAAGCTCGACGAAATTTTGCATAGACGCGTTGTAGGTCAGGACGAGGCCGTGCAGTTAGTAGCTGATGCAGTATTGCGTGCACGTAGCGGAATTAGAGATCCAAAACGCCCCATAGGTTCATTTATCTTTCTTGGCCCAACCGGAGTCGGGAAAACTGAACTTGCTAGAACTTTGGCGGAGGCTTTGTTCGATAGTGAAGAGAACATGATTCGAATCGACATGAGCGAATATATGGAAAAGCACGCTGTATCACGATTAATCGGCGCACCTCCCGGCTATGTTGGCTATGATGAGGGCGGGCAATTAACCGAGGCGGTAAGACGTAAACCTTATAGCGTGATTTTGTTTGACGAGATCGAGAAGGCTCACCCGGACGTGTTTAATATTCTGTTGCAGGTGTTGGACGACGGGAGAATAACTGACTCGCATGGGCATGTTGTAGACTTCAAGAACACTGTGATAATTATGACCAGCAATATCGGTTCACAGGCATTGCTTGAAGGAATCGTCGGCGGCGTTATAACGTTGAGTGCTCGTGAAGAAGTCATGCAAATGTTGCACGCGTCATTCAAGCCGGAATTTCTTAATCGTGTTGATGATGTAGTGTTATTCAAGCCGTTGACCGAAGACGAAGTGAAAGCAATCGTGAAGATATTAATCTCGCATTTGTCAGAGAGACTCGCGGAACGTCAGATTGAGCTAAACTTTACGGACGAGGCCATTAGCTTTATCGCGGAGTCAGGTTATGATCAAGTCTACGGAGCAAGACCTTTGAAGCGTTATATCACACACAACGTAGAGACGAAATTAGCGCGTGCATTAATTGCTGGTGGCATTCATGAAAAGACGAAAGTTAATGTTGACGTTAAAGCCGGGGAATTAGTGTTCAAGTTTGAGTAGGAAGAAATGGCAGGGAGCTATAAAGTTTCGTTCATGCTCCCTGTTCTATAGCCTTTGAGGTCAAGTGTTACGTACGAGAAGCCTAAATCTTTGAGCGTGTCATAAATTTTTGTGCGTGTATCGTCCTGAATTATCCGTGCAAAATCTTCCGGCAGAATCTCAATCCTTGCTATATCCCCGTGAATTCTTACGCGTACCTGCTTAAATCCTAGCGCGATTAGCAAGTCTTCAGCGTTCCCCACCATGTTTAATTTTTCCGGTGTGATTCTCTCGCCATAAACGAATCTTGAGGCCAAGCAAGCGAATGAAGGTTTATCCCAAGTTTTAAGGCCAAGCTCCCAAGATAATTCGCGAACTTCAGCTTTACTCAATCCCACAGCACGTAACGGACTCTTTATGCCTAGCTCTTCAATAGCCTGTAATCCCGGCCTGTAGTCTCCCATATCGTCAAGGTTAGAGCCTTCAACAATGTTAGCGATGTTATTTTCTTTCGCGATGTCTAAAATTTTCGTGAATAACTCTTTCTTGCATAAGTAACAGCGATTCTTCGGGTTGTTTCTGAAGCCTTCAATGTCTAACTCTTCGGACTCGCAGATTATGTGAGTGATGTTGTTGTCAGTGCAAAATTTTTTTGCCTCGTTGAGTTCTCTTTCAGGAAATGAACATGATGAAGCAGTAACAGCTATAGCTTTATCGCCCAAAACATCATGAGCGACTTTCAATAACAGAGTGGAGTCAACCCCTCCCGAAAATGCCACAGCGACACTTTCAAGAGAGGCAATATACTCCTTTAGAAGCCCCAGTTTGCCAGCCATTTGTTCACCGTTCTTTCTGCGTCCTCACGATAATTCTGTGCAGTAGTCCCGCGCATTTCTTTGGCGAAGTTGAGAGTTGCGCCCTTCATGTTGGATTTCAGAGTCCTGTCTGTTCTTCCGGAGCCGCTACCTTCATGAGTGCAGAATGGGTAAATAGTTTTGCCGTTCCAGTCATGAGACTCGATAAACGTGTACATGCACATGGGAATATCTCCCCACCAAATCGGATAGCCAAAGAAAATAGTATCGTATTCGCTGATGTCCTTGTCCTCAAGAATTGCCGGGCGTGCTTTCTGATTCTGTTCACGTTTCGCTAAGTCAATGCACTTTTGATAATCAGCAGGGTAAGCCTTGGCCGGTTTGACCTCGAATAATTCGGAGCCAGTTTTTTTCGCTATCATTTCCGCTAAAATCATCGTGTTTCCTTTCTCGATATAGCCGACGTTGTAATTTTCATCAGCGCGTGAGTAAACGATCACCAACGATTTTGCTTCGGCCGCATAAGCCGATCCCATTAACGTTAATACAACAATTAAGCTCAAAACTATTTGACGCATGATAAATAAAACCTCCTAATGAGAAAATTATGCGGAAGTGTACTTTATGAAGTATAGTTTAAGTCAACGTAGTATGATTGTTCTATACCCTTGAAGATTAATTCTCTGTCGTTGATTTTATCGGTTGCGTGCGTATACGTCCGGCAAAGTCATAGAGTCCCCCGAACAACGCTTTGTGAATCGCCGCTTATGAAAAGTTGTTTTGCGTTATCCAGACTATTTGGCATTTATCTCACGATACCGGCCAAGTTGAAGACTGGAGTCAAAATCGCGAGCACTATAAATCCGACCGATATACCCAAGCTCATTACCATGATAGGCTCTATTAACGTTGAAACCTTTTCCATTCGTGATTGAGCAAATTCTCGGCACTGATTCGAAACGTTTGTTAAAGCTCCAGATAAATCTCCGCCCATTTCTCCAACTCGTACTACAGCCACTGTCTCTTCGGGCATACCGATTTTTTCAAGGGCACGATCGAATTTATGTCCAGCCTTAACCATTTCGGCCGCGTCAAGCCAACGTTGTTTGTACACGTCCATTGATGAAGCCATTTTCAACGCACTCACTAAAGGAATACCGGATTTTATAAGCGTGCTTATGTGTGACATTACGAGCGCTAAATTCAACTGGTCGCGTATACCTTTCATGCCGGGGAAACTGATTGAGATCTTCTTATGTTTCATGTACAGGAAGCCAAGCAATAACGCTACAAGAATCCACATTCCATAGTTCGCAAGAAATTCCGACGAGGCTATCAAAATTCGTGTGGGTAATGGCAAAGTCTGGTGCATATCCTCAAACAAGTCGCTGATTTTCGGGACAACATACGTGAGCATGAACACGACCACGCCGACTCCAACCACAGCCATAACTATTGGGTAGGTCATTGCGCCGCGAATCTTTCTGCGTAAATCGTCCTCAAGTTTCATTTCGTCAGCTGCTTCGGTCAAAACATTTATGAGAGTCCCGCTTTGTTCACCTGACTCAGCAACACGCCACAAACTTTCGCGGAATGCTCCTGACTCTGCAAGTGCTGTGTGAAATTTTCGGCCACCTTCAACTTCTGCTAGTAACTTTTCCATTACGGGTTTCATCATTTTATCGCGAGCCTGCTTTGACATTATGCGCAACGAATCAGCAAGAGGAAGACCAGATTTCAAATAAGACGCGAGACTCCGGCAGAAGAATATATGTTGCTCAAGTGGTAAGAGTTTTATTTTCGCGGCTTTACCTTTTTTCTCCTCGGCTAACTTGACATCAACAACTACGATCCCGCGTTCAGTGAGTCTATCTACAGCTTGAATCGATGAACCAGCTTCTATGGTGCCTTTAGTGTTTTTGCCTTTAGCGTCGTAACCTGAATAATTGAAATATGGCATTTATTCGTCCTCCGAAATTGGCTGCCAACGTTCAGCGAAAGCTTCTTCGGGCATGTTCTTGTAATTCTGCACGTACTCTTTGAAAAGTTTCAGGTCGTTGTCGGAAAGATCCATGGCCATATTGATTCGTGGAATGCTGAAATGTGCGGACATGTTACAAAATCCTTTGTCCTGAACAGCAAATGCAACCTCATAACCAGAATCTTTCACGGCCTTTATGATTTCTTCGTCGTAATTTCCGTACGGATAAGCAAACGCCACAACTTTTTTGCCAATAAGTTCTTCAATAGCACTCTTTGATTCTGTGAGCTCGTAGTTTCTTTCTTCGGGGCTTAATTCGTCAAGGTGTAAATGTGAAACAGTGTGTGAACCGATCGAGAAAAGTTCATCGGCCGCCATTAGCTTTAACTCCTCCGCCGTAACATGAGGATAAGTAGTCGTTAGTACACCGATCATGCTGGACGTAATAAAAAACGTTGCTTTCATTCCGCGCTTCTTGAGTTCGGGCATAGCGTAGTTATAGATTCCGCTGTAGCCATCGTCGAAAGTTATAAGCACAGATTTTTCCGGGAAGGAGTCTTGACTTAAGTAACGCATGAAATCATTTATTGAGAGTGTCTCGTAGCCTTGTTCCTTGAGCCAATCCAGTTGCGCGCCAAAGTCTTCAACCAGTACATCAAAATTATTCTGCGCTTCAGTCTTTATATCGTGATACATAATGACCGGTGGAAAGAATGCCCGATCTTTTAGCGGTTCAGCTATTGCCAACGACGACAACAACATTACACAGCATAACGCCATAAAAATTTTTCTCATTCCTGATTTAGTCCTCTCCTGCTACTCTTGCTAATTCGTCCGGTGAAGTTAAGCCCGATTGTACGGCCGATAATCCAATTTCCCACAAAGTTTTGAAGCCGCTTTCTCGCGCAATGTCCCTCAATTTTGACGCAGCAGCCCCAGCAACAAATGCCTCCTGTATAGCCTCATTGATTACGAATTGCTCATAGAGTCCGACTCGTCCGCGATAACCCGTGTTATGACATTCAGAGCAACCAACCGGAGCAAACGCTCTCTGTAAACCTTGCTTGGCCATCATAGCCGGAGGATCAATTTCACGTCTGCAATGAGGGCATAATCTACGCGCCAATCTCTGTGCTACAGTTCCTATCATGCAGCTTGCCGCTAAATATGGCTCTATTCCCATATCAACAAGTCTTATAATCGCGCTTATTGAATCATTCGTGTGAAGTGTAGACAAAACTAAGTGGCCCGTTAATGAAGCCTGTACTCCTATGTGGGCGGTCTCAAAGTCTCTCATTTCTCCGATCATTACTATGTCAGGGTCTTGACGCAAAATTGAACGCAACGCCGCCGCAAATGTTACCCCCGCTTTTTCGTTTACTTGTATCTGTGAAACTCCTGGTAAGTCATATTCTACGGGGTCTTCAACTGTAATGATATTAACTTCGGGACGCGCAAGAGCTTGTAAGATCGCGTAAAGGCTTGTTGATTTTCCTGAACCTGTTGGGCCTGTGAACAAAATCATTCCGTGAGGTCTGTGTATCAAATCCTCCATGATGTTTCGTTCTCGTTCTTCCATGCCTAAATCCGCAAGAGTCATTAAGCCGTGGCCTTTGTTAAGAAGACGCATAGCGATTCGTTCGCCGTATTGTGTAGGCACAAGTCCAACACGAACATCAACCGCCCTATCTCCGACAGTGATTCCGATTCGTCCGTCTTGGGGTGCCATGTGTTCAGCTATATCCATTCGCGACATAACTTTTATACGGCTTGTCAGGGGAGCTTGATTCGAACGTGGAAGGCGTAATCTATCTTGCAATACTCCATCAATTCTGAATCTAATCAGCACTTCATCTTCATAAGGTTCAACGTGAATATCCGTAGCTCTTTGTCTCAAAGCGTCAACGAACAAACTATTAACGAGTCTTATTACTGGCACGTCAACAGAGTCGCTCAAAACGTCCTCACGCGTCAAATCGTCAATATCGTCAATGCCTTCGATATTTTTTGCGGCCTCGTCTGCTGCTACTGAACGTAAATCGTAAAGAGTCTTGATTAAATCGTTTAATTCTTTCTCGTCGCGAATCTCTAAATCAATCGGATACCCCAACGCCGTCCCCAACATTTGAGCTCTTGACCACGAGTCAAAATTCACAGCCCCAACGATCAAAACGCCGTCTTCAATTCTTAACGGGACTATTCGTGCCTGCCTCAAAACGTCCAAGCCCATTCCGTCGGGCAACAAACTTGAGACTTCTTTAGCTTCAGGAAGTGGAGGGAGTTTATTCTCTACAGCTTCAGCCATTGTTATTTCCTCTTCAAACTTTTTTGGTACATATCTCTGAACCTGTTATCAATATCAGCCTCGACCGGACTAATATCAACGCTTACAAGTTCACTTCTCGCATAACTTGGTAATCCAGTCTCAATGATAATATCCTTTGACCTGTTGGAGAAACCCGCCGCTTTCAAAGTTGCCTGTCTCATTGTCGCTGAGTCCTCGATTATCTGTGGCGTGAGGAATATAACGAAGTCAACTTTTTCTTTCTCCTTTGAGAGTTTTTGGAACAAGCTGCCTATTAATGGAATGTACGAAATACCGGGGACACGTCGCTTCATTGATCGTTCAGTCTCCTTAATCATACCGCCTAAAATGATCGTTTCGCCATCGCCAACTACAACAGAAGTAACCACTTCGCGCTTTGAGGTTATAGGGGTTGAAACTCCCGGGGCTGTCATAACGTCTTCAGTAGTTTGTTTGATGTCCATAGCTACGAGATTTCCGCTTCTGATATGAGGAGTTACTGTGAGTGTTAAACCTGTGTCTTTATAATCGTAATTGCTTTGAACTGCGCTTGGGTTCGATAATTCTGAAGTTGAACCCTTCAAAACCGGGATAACCTGACCGACTTGGAACGAGCTTTCTTTATTGTCAGTGCACATTAAACGCGGGACCGACAAAATATTTACAGCTCCATAACGTTTTAATAAATCTATCGTCGCATACATCAAGCCCATAGGATTGTAATTCGTTACGGTGTAAGTTGAGCCATTACGGTCTAAAAGTTCTTCGCGCTTTGATAGATCATTGAACCAAGTCATGAACGTTGAAGGCACGGAGCTTTCTCCTAAGGACATATTCCCGCCCAACAATAAATCGTCCCACATTTGACCACCTACAATATTCCAGTCTATGCCGTTGTTCTCAAGGTTAGTAACGTTGATTTCAGCGATAAAGCCTCGTAACAAAATCTGTCGTGGCTGAATATCAATAGCATCAAGAATCGGAACAAGGGAGTCAAATTGTCGTTGAGTGGCCGCAAATATAAGGCTGTTAGTAGCGACGTCAGGGACAACTGTAGCAGGAAACTTAGCAGCGTCGGAGCCAAGCATTGTAGCTGTGGAAGCCAAGACCTTTGCAACTTGTTCAGACGCTATAGTGGCATCAATATTCTTCAATCTGTAAATGTGAAAGTCCCCAATTTTTGAGTCAACGTCAAGCTCTTTGATAACCTTTTCAGCCTGATCCAATGCGCTACGACTTCCAACGAGGATTATTTTTTTGCTGGGAACATCTGGAACAACATTAAGCCCCTGTAACGGCCCGCTTGTCTGTGCAATTGCGTTTAACTGTGCGGCTATAGTGGCGGCGTCACCGTAAACTAATTCGTAAGTTCTGCTTATCCTTGCGCTTTGTGGAGTGTCCATAGTCCTCAACAATTGTACGGCTTTATTAACGTCAGTAGCTCTTCCCTGCAACATAATATCGCGACCATTTCCAACCGGTAGAGCTATTATTGCTTGGCCAAGTGATTGCTGTATAGCCGGGATAACACTTTCAACGCTAACATAATCAAGCGGCACTATGTAAGTAACTGTCTCTTCACCATAGCCAGGCCCGGTCCTGCCTTTGTGAACGTTTGGCGAAGGGCTGACTCCTCCTTGACGAACGATTGAATAACTCCCCATGTTTTGTAAAGAGAAATTGTACATTTGAAGAGTTGACAACATTATTTCGCGGGACTCTTTTATGGTTACAGGGTGAGGAGAAATTATAGTTATCTTGGCATTGACATTAGGAGGCACGATTATATTCTCGTTAAGGATCTCTGACATAAACCTAACAAACCTCACTAAGTCCATATCCTTAAAATTAAATTGGACCATGCCAGAACGTTTCATGGCTTGAGCAGCTTCCATTAAATTTTGCTCTTCCTCGGCCGTCATATTTTCATTAGATTGAGAAGCCGCCGTTGTATTGGTGTTATTTCTATTATTTCCGTTAGTCGCTCGCCTTGTAGCAGCCTCTGCACATGAATTTATCGTTATAGTGAATACTAGTATCAGTGAAATTTTTCTCAAGTTCAAGTTAAAATCGACTCCTATTCTTATGAAACAAGCGGTCAAATGATACTACAAACAAAAGCTATTCAGCAACGTAAATAACTGTGGAGCGATTATCAGGTAAACTTATTAAAACGCGCCTATAAGTTAATTCGTAACCGTCTCTTATTGGCACAGACTCACGTTCAGCTCTCCATGTGATATTAGCTTTGTCATCAGTTCCATTGTCAGGCATATCGGGATCAATTCTAAATCTTAACCAGATATTTCGCGCTGCTTCAATCAAATTTCGTTCTGCCTCGATTTCAGACATGAGCTTGTATGACATTGCTATTAGCCTGAACCCCGCAGTTATAACCATGCCTGCTATAGCTGTAGCTACGAGTACTTCCATTAAGGTAAAGCCTTTACGAGTTTTTATCAGCTTCATCATCGTACAACATAACGTAAGGCTGCAGGTTTTCCGCCTCGTGTAACTTCAACGTCAAAGCGTTCGCTGTTCATCAGTGAGTTAATAGAGTTTGCTATATCGCCCATGTTAGTAAATGGAATGCCATTCACGGATCTTATAACGTCGCCTTTTTGGACTCCCAAGCGTTTTAGAATGCTGTCATTCTGGATCCATTGAACTTCCAGACCGCCAGCTGATTCACTTGGACGAATACGAATGCGCTTTAATTCATCAAATGGATTTTGGACGAGCTGCTGAACAGTTTCACTTGATACTTCTCCTTCTTTACCTGTTGGATCCGCGGCCACGACGTTACCTGTATTAGCAGCTTGAGGCGCAGGAGTCTGGGTTGGCGTTGGAGTTGGGGCTGGTGTTTCTTCCTTCTTAGCTTGAGCGAGCGGGCCATAAGTTATATATTTTGTCACGGTTTTCTTGCCCTTCCTGAACATAGCATCGCTGTACTTAACACTCATCAGCTTATAGTCCTCGATATTTTTCCCGACTAATAACAAAGTCGTCGTACCTTTATTCTCTACCCATGCACCAACGCCAGGCAAAGTTCCTCTTAGAATCAAGTCCGCGAGTCCGGTATCAGGGATTTGTGGTTCAGGCTCTTTGGTCACGACAGGTTCAGGCACATTAACTTTTTCAGGGGAGATTTTGAACGGGTTAGCAGCTAAAAATCCATCAAGCCCGCGTTTTTTCTCGGTCTCCGCAGCGCTCACTTGTGCCCCGGTAACAGCAGCATCGCGAACGCCGGAATTATTAGCCATTGCATCGAGTCCATAACTCAATCCCACGCTTGCAAGCCTTCCAGCAGACGCCCCAAGCAACATTGGCAACACCAGCAGCCATATTTTGTATAACGCTCCTGTGTTCTCTAAAGTTTTCTTAGCGGCAATAGCTTTATCACGTTTATTGCGTCTAAAGTTTATATTTGAGAATAAATTCTTGAATCGCTCTAACATAATTTATTTTCACCTTCTCCGTAAATACCATTGATCGCCTTCTTGAACTAACGGCAGAAAATTTCGTAGCATTCCCATATTTGAAGCAAAGTTTTCAGGGACGTCCAATCTTGCTTCCGTGTGGCCCAACTTCATTGAGTTAAGATCAATCGTTACATAACCGTTTAGTGCGAAATCTCCGTTTGTGCGTAAATTATCAAGTTCAACTTCTCCGGGCCAAGCTATAAGAGTAAATTCACCGTCTCCTAAATTCATTACTTGGCCAAGCTGAACGCTTAACCCCCTGAAGCTTATGTTGCAGACCGGTGCAAGACTTGTAACACTCTTAGCTAATTGAGGCTTAATTGTGATTGATGCAAGAGAGAGATTTGCCATGCCGTTAAGTGTCATATTGTTGACAGTGAAGCCGCCCTCTTCTCCTGACACGTCGGAGTAACTCATTCGCATTCCTCGTCGCTCAAGTTGTGAATGAGCAAATGACATAGCAAAATTTCCGACCGCCCGCCACTCCAGAAAGTAATACAGGGTAGCAAAGAAACAAACTATGAATAATAAAATTTTTATCGTTTTGATTAAGATTTTCATGACATTGGTCCTATTATTGCTGAAATTGTGAATAATCGTTCGTTGCCCGCTGGTAAGCCTCTCAACTCTAACGCTATAAACCTGACTCCACGTGAGGCTAATTGTCTTTGAAGGTCTGCTAACTCTTCTGCGTAAAGTCTATTAATTTCGATTGATTGATTTCGTCCGTCGGGAGTTATCCTGTTGACTCGGCTGCCTAGTCTCATTCGTTCACTTACCTGTGCAAACACCGTAGCAACGTCAACATTTGGATTCACGTTTGAATTCCTTGAAGCTTGCGAAGGGGATATTGAGTTATATTCGTTGGCCAAGATTAAAAGCGTGTGCCAGCGTCCTTGCTGCGTGTTTAGGTTAGTTTGAGCTTGCCTGATCCAACCTTGTACGGTTGAGACGCCTACCCAAATTCCAAGCATTAGTAACGCGACTATCAAGAACTTCACGGACCCTGTAGCTTCTCCGCGCAAAATACTCTTAGCATTATTCAGCGTTGATTCAATATTTATTGCCATTCTTTCACCACCTGACTCGAAGATCAAATCTATAGCCTATGCCTGATACAAATTGTGTGTTGTCAACTTGGGAAACGCTCACATATTCTTCCCATGCTTTACGGAAATTTAACACCGTGCTCATATCCGGAGCTGATCCTGTGCAGTCTAAGCCTTCAGAGTTATAGCGAATAATATCAAGCGTTACGTTATTTAAGTCTTTGTTGTTCGCGTAAATCTCGCCTAAATCGGCCAAGACTTCTTCAATCGGGTGTCCTTCGTTTCCTGTGCCTGAAATTTCTGCTATTTTGTCTCGTGCAAGTGTTACTGGGTTAGCAATTCTTCCTGTTCGTTCTGGTTCAAAAGTCTGCTTGTAAAAATTTTCAGAGCGAGCGCGAATTTCTTGCGTTTGAGTTTGAAGCTTATGCCACTTCAAGAAACTTGCGCCCAAAGTTATTACTCCGATAATCAACAACCAGGAAGCTACACGAGTCAATAATTTCACAGTACGTTCTAAATCTCGTTCACCCTGAATAGCCGTCCGTGATAAATTCACATTAGCTATCCATGGACAGATATTTACGCTCTCGTTAATCATTTCTATGAACTCTCCATCGGGTTCAGAGTCATCGTAATCTCCGGAACAGTCAATTATGAAATCTCCGCCCCTGTCAAGTTCTCTGACCTTGCAATAATTATCGTACCAGGCTAGTTCTTTATCCCTGCTTGAATCGTCAACGAGTTTTCGCCAACGTGATAACACCGGCTTATAGTTTTGCCACAAAATAGAGCTAACGTTCATTTCATCAAGCCACATAGTTACGCCAGAGCCAGCATACTTTTTTAGTTCGGAGATAAACGCTAATGGAGCGGGCCACACTTTATTGCTAGGCAACGACGGAATATCAAGCTCTTCTGGAGAAACGTACCACACGAGGCCATTAACTCCTCTACCTACCTTCGATAATACGACCGGAAAAATCTCAAGCTCACCTGCGGCTGAAAATGGTAGGACCTGAAGTTTTAGAGCCTCACGAATTTTTGTACTGTTGGAAAATGGAAATGTGAACTCTTCAAGAGATAGCGACTTCATCGGAATGAGAGTAACAAAATGTTTTCGCGTCCCTATACTTGTTGTGAGTATTTTAATTGCTTTCCGTGTAACCTGATCGTCTGTTCCTGTCTCTTGATTGTGTACAAATTTTATTGATTCTATGACTCTGCAAAATTCTGTGTTATTAAAGCTCTCACTCCTTGCTTTATTCTTTCTTAGATTAAGATTTAGTTTCATATTTCTTCCCACCTAACTATTTGCCTAGTATTCCTATCGAATATTATGTTAAACGATGTCCCCCCAGTGCTTTCAGTCTCAAGACATTGAATCATCACGTTGAAATATCTGCTCTTGAAGCTTGCTATGTTCGTCAACAAAGTTGAAGTTCTTGGTGAGGCTCCCGGCAAAGACTGAAGGTCGCGAAAATTTTTCAGAGGTTCCCGCGTTCGCTCTTCTGCAATTCGTTCGGCCAAGCCTCTTTCATCAAGACCAGGCAACAATTCCATGACGTGAACCGGGGCGACGTTTAGATTGATTTTTCCTTCGCTGTACACAGTACAATAATCGGCTATTCCCAATTGACCTCCAGAACCATAAAGAATATCCGGCGTAATTTCGCGACTCAAGATTAACAATTCCGATAAATCATAAGGCCCACGGTTAATAAAGTCATCACGTTCAACGCCTCCAACTCGCGGCCTGTTATTGCGATCGAGAAAATCCAACATGACTAACTCAAGCTCACGGTGATTCAACTTTTCCCACATGTTCTGCAATGGCTCTTCAAATTCATGCCTCAAAGTATTTCCGTCGGGTAAGAAAAAATTTCGAATAGGCAATTTATCATCAAGTGGAGTCACCTGCACAACCCACGGGCCAAGATCAGGAAACGGGACAACAAAAGGAAAGTACCATTCTTGCGTGGGACTGTCATATTCAACGTTATTCGCCACCATTGCAAGCGCGTTTATTAAAGAGCCGGTTACGACTTCAGCCATACTGCGATTAGTTATGCTTTCACGTTCACGCCCTACGCTCCGCACTTGTGTACGCACGAACCAAGCAAAAGCCGTTGCACAAGATATAAGCATCACTCCCAGCATTAACACGCTCACGAGAACAAAGCCCTTATGACTTTTTTTACGGCAAAGGGATATATGCTTCAAGCTCATTGAAATTTTTATCATTTCGTCCATTATTCACACTCGTTTGAAAATTTAATGAAGATCTTGCTTCCTTAGTGTTACGTCCAATTTTTATGTACAAGCCTTTTGGTAATTGCCCGCTGTATTCTTTTCGCCTTTCGTCTTCGTGTGAACCTTCAGGCACCTCAACGCTAAATAAATCAATTCCAGGCAAAACTAGTTGACCATCAGCACCGTTAAGTGTGTCGTACTTGATAGTATTCGGGAGTTGTCCTGGAAATATCCAACGATATAACCCCGGCAAAATATTTCCGTGCATGATCCCTCCCTCTTCAATCTTGTACACCAGAGTCCCTGAAGGTAAATTCTGCGCGGTTGGGGAGCTGCTCATAATCATTAATATATCCTCTGGATTGCCGCCCATAGCCTCATGATCTATCACTGTGAGAACATTTGAGGAAAGCCGCATAGCCGACGATAAATCCCTGATAATGAAGTTCATTGTTCGCGATAAAGCTGAAAAATCTGCGTATTCATTTTGAGTCTCTACAACTCTCCTCACAGTATAAGCAACAGGAGCAAGAGCTAACGTCGTCAACATTCCTGTAAGCATCACAGCCACAAGAATCTCTATAAGCGTAAAAGCCTGCCTCGATTTAAGACAGGCATTGTGAATCTTATTCGGCATCGTTACCGGGGCCACCGATCATTAATAACGCGTTAATCACTTGGCCATTTGAATCAACTTGCGGTCGTCGTTCTAAGTGATAAGTGCCGGGCTTGAAGTAGCTATGAAGTTCTCGCAGTACGTCCTCAAGCTGAAAACGTTGTGCAAAATTTATAAGCCTGCTTATGTCTTCCGAATGTGGTTCTCTGTGGAATTGCTGCCACAAAATATTGAAGCCTTGAGCTAAAAGTTCTTTGTTGTTTGTCTGTTCACCTATCTGCAAATAATGATACGCCATATGCCTTTGAGTGTCCTCACGAACTATAGGGTGTTTGTTGGCCTCGTTGAGCAAATACATTTGTACGTTTGCATTTCTTGTTGAGAGTGCTTGACGAAGCAAATAATTCCCATAAATTCCGCTCGATATATACACACAGCCAGCTATTGACGATACGACACACACAACGCCGATTAATTTTCTTGAGAAACTTGACTTCAATAACTCGTAAGTCATTTTGATCTTCATTGCCGGGAAAAATTCCCTGTTTGACATTGCGAAGGCTAACAAAATCCATACGATATTTTCGATTCTGTGATAAGGACGAGTGAACAAAGCGCAGAATGAAATTAACGACGCCAGCGAAAAACCCCACACAGCGTTGATATTTATTTCTTTCTTTCGGAAAAATCCCACGAACGCCGCTATAAATGATGTCAGGAACATTAACACAAACAATATCCCGCCAACATAACCGCCTTCACAGAAAAATTGCAAGTATTCGTTATGTGCCCAATGCGTGTATTGCCAATCGTACCAGTCGTAAGGAAAGAGTTTGAAACCCTCGCGTTGTGCCTCGATATAGTGCCACTTAAATTGACCTATTCCGACTCCTTCAGGGTGTTCAAGCAGCATTGAGTAACCTGTCGTCCAGATTCCTCGACGCATTCCTATCTCTTGAACGTTCTCGAAAACGTCCTTGGTCTTCTCCCAAATATTAGGGGTAGCTATAGGAGCATAGAACGACGTCCAATAGATCACACATATAACCGCGAAGGCCGCACCTAATCTGATAACGTAATTACGATTGAACTTCCAGACCGCTATGATCGACATAAGCAAGAAGCCGCCGAGCAATGAGTAAATCGCAGAACGACTCGTTGAACGAATGACTCCCCAAGCGTTTATGCTCAACAAGATCAGAATCAATACAGCAAGATAAGTATGTTTAGCTCCCTTCAATTTCCAGACGATAGCGAAGGCTCCCACAATAAACACTGCGGCCAAGATTGCTGCCACGACGTACATTTCTACGACAGCGAATTTTATACAAATTATCCCAAGTATTATGCTTAATGCCGGGAACAAAACCACTTTTCCATGTTCATCAGGCGTTTTCTTCCAGGCGTCGTATATGTAGAGATAAGTTGCTCCGAGAACCGCTATAGAGATCCACAAGCCGAACATGTTTTGCTGTGCTGTGTTGCCTATGTAATTGCCGGGCGTTGGAAGAATTATTGAACTATATTGACGAAGGGGTTCAAGGAATGTACCCTCCAAAAAGTTTAGATTGTTCATGTCCCTAATCTGAAGCTCTGCGAACAAAACGTTGAAGGCCGCGTTGAAATTTGCAAGTATGATTATTGGACGTAAACCATCTTCAGGAAATGATGACACGCTTATGACATAGAATGCCCACACAGTTACGAAGCAGACCATTTCCAACACATAGCCTGTCGGGGAATTTACATGTACCCATAAAGGCTGCAAAGCACAATAAACTAGAATGAATGCCCATATTATTGACATTGCATCGAGCTTGAATTTGATTCGCTCACGACCATAGATAAATAATCTCACGCCCGCAACTAATACAGCTATAGCTACGGGCACTCCAGTTATTGTCCACTTGAGAATGTGAAGGGTATCAGCAAAATTTATTCCAGAGTAAATTACATTGGGCACAGCAAGCGATACAAACCACAAGGGCATTAATATCCAAGCTGGCACTAAAGGAATTTGTTGAGGCTGAAATTTTTCGTTAAGTTTATTATTTTTCATGATGGCTTAAAAATCTCCTTGGGCCAATGCGTATCTCTCTACAGGCGCAAAAGCATCAGTGAATGCTGGTACATTTGGATCTGGGGCAAAAGGTTCAAGCCATTGATTAGCAAGTAACCCCGTGTATTTCGCGTCAGGTGTAGGAGAAATTTGTGCGGCTGTGTCTCCCATTGCAACGAGTATTATATTCTGTAAGGCATAAGCATACTTTGCTTCGGGAGCATTACACGGGAAAATCATCATGGTGTTGAATGAATTTGAGAAGGCTTTATAGATTCCATGAAAGACTCCCGATTTAGGCCCGTATATAGACGCTATTATGTTCACTATCAGCGTTCCGTCAGGTTTCAACAATGCCCTTAACCTTTCAGCAGTCTCTACAGTTGTGAGCTGGAAAGGAATTACAATCCAAGAGCTAAACGTGTCCATAAAGATTGCGTCATATTGATCCAATCCGTCGCGCTTGGCCCTGTTTAAGAAAGTTCGTGCGTCTTCGTGAAAGATCCTCATGTTCGGATCGTCTTTGAGGTCGAAATATTCTCTAGCTGTCTGTGTAACGCCTGGATCTAATTCAACAACGTCAATTGATACGTCTTTATAATTCTCAAGCACATATCTTGGCACACAATAGCCTCCGCCTCCGAGCATTAATATTTTTTTCGTGTCGGGTTTGTAGTGAAAAGCTAGGTCATAAAATTTCGTGTACTCGCTTACAAGTTCAGAAGGGTGGTCAGTGTACATTAATGATTGAGCCGAGTCCGGATTTGTAACCAAGACTCTAACTCTTCGACCGTTGCGTGTGTCTACACTCTCAACGACCGACAAATGATTATAGGCCGTATCAATCTGAACTCCAACTGGAGTAAATGGCAAGCCGTACTCATCAGCTATATATGTTCCGCCAGCAAGCACGATTAATATTATGATCGAAATTATTCTCCTCCATGCTCCCGTGTAAACAAGCACCGACAACAAAGCCAAGACACTAGCTACTAACATCATGATAACGCCGGAAGGGAACAACGAAATCAAAACGAAGCCTCCCATGAACGTACCGAAGATACTTCCAGCAGAGTTCAACGCCGATAAACGTCCGACTATTGCGCCCGACGAGTCCACGTTCTGCATAGCGAGTCTAGCCACAAACGGTGATACCATTCCCAACAAAATACTGGCCGGAGCAAAAATCAACAACGCCGCAAAAACTGACGCCATGTAAAGGTTCAATGAAAGCCCTTGTAATGAAGTCAAGATGTAGTTGCTTAAGAAAGCTGTTACAGCCACGATGATAGCCGCGAAAAGCAATATACGCCCAAGCAATTTCCCTTCAGGTCGTTTATCAGCTATCGATCCTCCAAACCAATTGCCTAAACATAAACTCGTCATAATGATTCCGATTAAAGCCGTCCAAACTATCAACGACGTACCGAAAAACGGAGCCACCATTCGCGATCCTGCAAGCTCAATTATCATGGTAGCCGCTCCACTAAAAAACGACGTAAGCTGCAAACGTGCCTGTATCTTCACAGCTCCAGAGTGTCTATCATTCTTGTAATCGTAATTCAAATTTAAATCAACTCCTATAAACTTTGATAATTCAAGCGTATTTTAGCGGCAAGAAGTCAAAAACGTATCAGCGATTATTTAGAAAGTTTGAATGTTATAATTCGCGCAAGATTTGTAAATTTTAGAGGGGGAAATAATTTTGCCAGGTTGTAATCACGATTGTGAACATTGCGGCTCTAGTTGCGGAGATCGTACAGCCGAGTCACTTTTGTTCCAGACAAATATCAACAGTAGCATAAAAAACGTAATAGGCATAGTCAGCGGTAAAGGAGGCGTGGGAAAATCACTCGTAACTTCATTATTAGCTTCAGAGCTTCGAAAACGTGGTGAACGAACTTCGATCCTTGACGCAGATATAACAGGGCCTTCAATTCCTAAAATGTTTGGACTTCATGAGACGGTTTTATCTGATGGACATTTTATTATGCCAGCTATCACGAAAAACGGGAGCAAAGTTATCTCAATGAACCTGTGCTTACAGGACGAGGGCGAACCAGTTGTGTGGCGCGGGCCTGTTTTAGGCGGAGTTATAAAGCAATTTTGGGAGGAAGTTGACTGGGGAATGACTGACTACATGTTTATAGATATGCCTCCCGGAACCGGCGATGTGCCTTTGACAATATTTCAATCGCTACCCATAAAAGGAATCGTAATCGTAACGACGCCGCAGGAACTTGTAAGTATGATAGTGAACAAAGCTTTACGAATGGCGGAAATTATGAATATCCCTGTGCTTGGACTCGTTGAGAACATGGCGTATTTTGAGTGCCCTGACTGTGGAAACAAGCATTATATTTTCGGGAAAGGCAATCTCGATAAGATCGCGACTGAAAATAATATAAAGGCTATCGCAGAAATTCCAATGGATCCGAACTTGGCCAGGTTATGTGACAATGGCTTGATTGAAGACTACGACGCCGGAAAATATCTTGGGAGCGTAATAGACGCTTTGAAATAAAAAATGCGAGGGCTTGAACTTCCTGCACAACTTGTAATTATTTATTTGCTGCTTCACCTGCGTTTTGTCGGGTTGATGTTCAGCTCACCTATATTCACTACGTCACTAACTCCAACGCCGTTTAGATATATATTTGCGGTAATGTTGACAGTGTGTTCAGTGGGGATAATCAAGCCTGAAGAGATACCGTTGATATATTTCGACGAGGTTATATTTATTGCGGCCATATGTTTACGGGAGATAATAATCGGAATAGCGTTGGGATTTATTTCATCGTTGCCGTTATTTGCGTTGAGGATAGCTGGAGAACAAACGGGCTCAATAATGGGCTTCTCAATGGCTCAAATCATGGACCCTTCGACACAGCAAGAGACTTCAATAATCGGGCAATTACATTTTTTGATCGCAATGTGGTTTTATTTTCGTTGGAACGGACATTTATTGATGGTACAGGCTCTAATAGAGACGTTGAAGCTTGTGCCACCTGGTCAAATTTCGTTGTTTCCCGCCGGAGATTTATCGCTTGGTACGTGGCTGCAAAATATATTTGTCTTGGGTATAAGAATGGTGGTACCGTTTTATTGTGCTTTGGTTCTTTCTGACATAGGCTTAGGTTTCTTGGCCCGAACAGTTCCACAAATGAATATCTTTGTAGTTGGCTTGCCTGTGAAAGTCATGCTAGGCTTTATGATCTTGGCCGCCGTTATCCCGTTAATAATGGATCTCGTACACGCAAATATAGAGCGCTGGATCGAGTTTGCTCTAAGCGTGATTAGATTTTGGAAGCCTACATTATGAATGTCAGCTCCCTAAATCATCTTTTATATATTCCTAGTCTCGCAGCAAATATACGAAGCATAAACGTTATAAGCCTCAAGTTCTTCTTCCAGCGTTCAGGCTCCTGAATCATTCTGTACAGCCATTCAAAGCCTATTTTCTGAATCCATTTCGGGGCCCTGTTCAAGTTTCCCGCGAACACGTCGAACGCTCCGCCGACTCCAACGCACAGAATATTTCCGAGTCTTTCACGATGTGCATATATCCATTTTTCCTGTCTAGGTTGTCCCATTGCTGCTAACAAGATTTTCGCGCCACTCTTTGCTATTTCGTCAGGTATGTGCTTGTCTCGTATGTCAAAATATCCGTCACGCGCTCCAGCAACTATCAAGCCCGGGAATCTAGCCTGTAAAATTTTCGCACACTCTTTAGCTGTGTTACCTGCCGCTCCAGCAAAATATACCGGCCACCCCTCGGCGCTTGCAACTCTGCAAAGGTTCTCTGCAAAATCTATTCCGGCCACTCGCTCCTGAACAGGCATTCCCAAAATTTTCATGCCCAAGCAAAGTCCAAAACCATCAGCCAATTTCATTGACGCACCCTTCACGACTTCAAAGAATTTAGAGTCATCTATGGTCGTTTCCATTCCGATAGCGTTAAGAGTCACGACAAGCTGTGCGGAGTCTTTCTCTGGATTAGAGATTAAACCACGAGCTTTTGAGAGCGCATAATTCATTGACACGTTATCAAAGCTTATGCCCCATAATGATGGGTGAGCGGGAGTTTCTTTCTTTCGGGTATGCCTGAAGATTAGCACAAGCGCAATTATTATTAGAGCTACAGCCCAATGTTCCCAAGCTGCTGCAATACTCGTCAATGCACATAAACCGGCCACCGATTGAACTGCTTCAGGGTGTTCAACTCCTCCACTTAACATATTACGATAAATTTTGCCCGTTGAATTTTTTGCAGACGTTTCAGAATCTGTCAGCACTTCACGAACATAAGCAAGAAATATTTCAGTGATAGGTATTGCAAATAATCCCAGCGACAAGAATAAAACTGTGCTTAAAACAATGCCTTTGCTATTTCCCATTATCGCAGTGCCAGCGACTATAAATCCCCACAATGAAGCCATAGCGTTTCCGGATTGCCTGTAAAGATTTCCGAAGCGACTCCAATATGCAACAAGCAGCATCATTCCCGCGAACGTCATAAACAAAGCTCCGGCATCTGTAACTATGCAAACAGAAAGCATCAACACAAACGTAACGGCCAAGACATGACCAACAAGCCCCGGAATTTCGTCAAGGTACCTGAATATAAACGGGAAGAAGCTAAACCATACTGTGCCAGCTATAAATGAAAACGTAGGCGAAAGATAAATATACTCATTGTCAGGGAATCGAATGAAACTCACTGAAGGCCCGAAATACGTACATAACGCGCCTATTATTGGATAAAGCAAACGCCAACGCGAATCACGATAAATCGTTTCAGAGATACCAGCAAAACACGCAAGCATCGCACAACATACAACTACACGATCTTGAGAATCTCCGAACCACAACGCGAGCAGCAGCCACGCACCAGCCAGAACTATATCGCGAAAATAAGCATATTGCCGGGGCGTAACCTCTCGTTTCAGAAAATGTTGCACCCCGATACACGCAGCCGACGTTATTACACAGCCGACTATCATGCTATAAAGATTACTTGTTAGAAATGCGTTCAAGGCCGTCCATATATGGCACAAGAGCTTTTGGAATGGTGATGCTCCCGTCCTCGTTTTGGTAGTTCTCTATTATAGCTATCAACGTTCTTCCCACAGCTATTCCGGAGCCGTTTAACGTATGAGCAAAGCGAATCTTTCCTCCGTCAGCAGGTCTGTAACGTAAACCCATTCGACGCGCTTGGAAGTCCTCACAGTTTGAACACGAGCTAATTTCGCGGTATTTATCCTGTGAAGGCAGCCACACTTCTAAATCGTAAGTCTTGCATGATCCAAAGCCAATATCTCCTGAACAAAGATTTACGACTCTGTATGGCAATTCCAGAAGCTCTAAGACTTCGCCGGCGTTGTTTGTGAGTTTTTCGAGTTCGTCATAGCTTGTTTCGGGCGTACAGATCTTGACCATTTCGACCTTATCAAACTGGTGTTGACGCATCAAGCCTCTTACGTCACGTCCTGCGCTACCGGCCTCACGTCTGAAGCATGGAGTGTAAGCAGTGTAGTACAGGGGCAGGTCTTTCTCCTCAAGAATGCTTTCACGGTTTAAATTAGTCAATGGCACTTCAGCGGTAGGGATTAACCATAAGTCATCGTTCTGAAGCTTGTATAAATCCTCGGCGAATTTGGGAAGCTGTCCTGTACCCTCAAGAATTGCTGAACGAACCATGAAAGGCGGCTCAACTTCAAGATAACCATGTTTGCGTGTGTGAAGGTCAAGCATGAAATTTACGAGTGCACGCTCCATTCTTGCGCCTAAACCCTTAAGCACTGTGAAGCGACTTTGAGCTAACATAACGCCCTTCTCAAAATCCATAATGCCTAACGCTTCGGCCAAGTCCCAATGAGGCAACGGAGTGAATGAGAATTTCTTAGGCTCGCCCCATTTACGCACTACAGGGTTATCATTTTCATCATTGCCGATAGGAGTTGTTGTGCTTAACTTGTTGGGAAGAGTCATCAAGTAAGTGTGAAGTTCTGTCTCGATCTCTGAAAGTTCTGAGTCAAGAGCCTTAATCTTGTCGCCCATTCCCTTAATTTCAGCTTTGAGTGCTTCAACGTCAATTTCCGGGTGATTCTTGGCCATGCCGATTTTCTTGGAACCTTCGTTGCGTTTGGCTTTGAGGTCTTCGGTTTCTCCTATGATTTTGCGGCGACGTTCGTCAAGTGTTACTAGCTTGCTTAAATCAAAATCGTGTTTACGGTTCTTGAGGATTTCGGCGTATTCTGATTGATTAGCAAGTATGTATTTGATGTCAAGCATTTACTGTCATAGCTCCTGTGTTGTTCTGCTTACGGATATTCTTTAACATGTTCGCCATTTCTATAGCTACCACTGCACAATCTGCTCCCTTATTGCCTGCTTTGCTTCCCGCTCTGATTAAAGCCTGGTCAAGAGTATCAGTCGTCAACACACCGAAAGCTATTGGCACGCGATTTTCGAGCCCAGCCTGTGCGAGTCCCTTTGACATTTCAGCAGCAACATAATCAAAGTGTGGAGTATCTCCGCGAATAACTGCGCCTAATGCGATAATGGCATCGTATTTCCCGGTTAAAGCAAGCTCTTTAGCGATCAATGGCAACTCCCAAGCGCCTGGCACCCAGTAAATATCAATCGCGCTTCCTGAAACGTCATGACGCATAAGTCCATCTTTTGCACCGTCGATTAACTTTGTTGTTACAAGCTCATTGAAACGTGAAGCGACTATGGCAACGTTCAGCCCAGTGCCTATTAACTTACCTTCTACTATTTTCATGTTAAATTATTCCTCCTAAAATATGTCCCATTCTGTGTTCTTTAGTGCTTAAATATTTCTCGTTGTACTCATTGGGATTGATTAATATCGGTACTCGTTCAGTGATTTCTATTCCGTATTCCTCAAGCCCTGAAATTTTTCCGGGATTATTGGTCATGAGTCTGATTCGCTTCAGTCCCAAGTCCTTGAGAATCTCCGCGCCCGTCCCGTATTCTCTCATGTCCGGAGGGAAACCCAACGCTACGTTAGCATCGACTGTATCGAGTCCTTCATCTTGCAACTTATAAGCACGCAATTTATTAAGCAAGCCAATCCCTCGACCTTCCTGACGCATATAGAGCAGCACGCCCCGGCCTTCGTCAGCTATCATCTTCAAAGCCGTATGAAGTTGTGGACCACAATCGCAGCGTAAGGAGCCTAACACGTCACCAGTAAAGCATTCGCTATGTACACGAGTCAAAACAGGTTCGCCCGATAAAATATCCCCCATAACTAAAGCCAAATGCGTGTGTGCGTCATCGTCCTGTGTGATACTTCTGTAAGCGTTCACGTTAAAGACGCCCCATTCAGTCGGGATTTTGACCTCAAGTTTCTTCTCTACACGCTTAAAATCTGATTTAGTGATTATTATCTCGTGTTCATGTTTATGACAGTTCATTTATACACCTCCTTACATTTCCAACAATGACGCTAAATAATTTCCCGGTTTGCTGTCTCCATTAGAATTATACGCGCTCACATCGTCTTGATGAATCAATCGTGCTACATACTTTCCAAGAATATCAGTCTCAAGATTTATCAAGCCGCCAGGTTTTAAGCCGCCAAGTGTCGTAGCCTTTAACGTTTCAGGAATCAATCCCACCGAAAAAATTTTGTCGTTCACGTTTATAACCGTCAAGCTTATTCCATCAATCGCCACTGAACCTTTCTCGACGATTCCCCGCAGCAAACTTTTATCTTCAGGAACAAATATAGCTTCTTTCGTTGTTGTGCCAGTTATCTCAATCAATTTTGCTACACCGTCGACATGACCAAGCACCAAATGGCCATCAAGCCTATCACTTAATCTTATCGCGCGTTCAAGATTGACTCGTGTTCCTGTGCGTAAAGCTCTTCCGAACCAAGTACGCTTGAAAGTTTCCCGCATCATTTCGACGTCAAAACTTTGTTTATCGTTTCGTGTTACGGTCAAGCAAGCCCCACTAACTGATACGGATTGACCAATTTTTAATTCGCCTGATAGTTCTGAATCTATTGTGAGTGTGTAAAATTCTCCGCTCTGATGAAATTTTTTGACCGTCCCCAAAGTCTCTATAAGTCCGGTGAACATGTTAATCGCCCTTCCACTAAAATATCTTGGCCAAGTTGTGTAAATTTTACGTCATTGACTCCAAACGCTTCACTTACAGAGTCAAATCCCATGCCCAAGTTAAAGCCTTTGCCCTCGCCTAAAATTTTTGGTGCGTAGAATAAATTCACGTAATCCGCAAAGCCCTCACGCAAAAACGCGCTTAAGACTTCCGGGCCTCCCTCAACCATAAGAGTCAAGACGCCGCGCTTCACGAGTTCTTCAAGAGCAGATTTTATATCACAATCAAGAATCACATAATTGTCATCGTTACGAACTTTTGCATTCTTGGGGATTCTGTGTTGCCTATCAAGTACAACGCGTAAAGGGTTTATTCCGGCTACATGCCTTACGGTTAATTCAGGGTCATCGCTCAAAATTGTTCCTACTCCGACTAACAAGGCATCATTACTTGCGCGTAACTCATGAGCTTTTGTGCGTGCTTCAATTCCTGTGAGCCATTTACTTGAGCCATTAGCTAGACACATTTTCCCGTCGAGACTCATAGCGGCTTTGAGAGTTATAAACGGTCTGTGATATTTATGTACGAATACGAATCCACGATTGAGCCATTTTGCCCGCGCGTTAATTTCTCCGTCAAGCTCTGTAACTTTTATTCCGGCGTCACGTAAAATATCTATGCCCTTGCCATTTACTTTAGGGTTTGGGTCTCTCATAGCAACGACGACTTCAGCCACGCCTTCTTCAACGAGTCTATTAGCACACGGTGGAGTCTTGCCATAATGTGAACAAGGTTCAAGCGTTACATAAACAGTTGAGCCTCTTACGTCATGGTTATGTGCCTTAGCGTCATTAAGAGCTTCGATTTCTGCATGGGGATATCCGCATTCATGGTGCCAGCCCTCGCCAATAATCTTGCCGTCCTTCACGATCACACAGCCCACCATTGGATTAGGTGAAGTTCTTCTTAGACCACGCGACGCTAACGACAACGCTTTATTCATGTAAATATCGTGTGAAATTTTCTTTGCCTCCAAAAACTTTTTGGCAATATTTTACCCGCGGGGTGTATCATTAGCAATTATTTTTAATTTTTTCAGGAGTGTGTACTTAATTTTGAATGTAACAAAAAATCTGCGTCTTATATTAATTTCGATCGTGTTGATTCTATTCACAACCACAATTTCTTCCGCAGCATCTCGACGACCAATAAAAACTCCCCGAAATTCTTACGATATTATCATAGCAGGAGCAGGCACAGGAGGAATTTCTGCAGCCATACAAGCAGCTAGAATGGGAGCAAGCGTCTTAGTTGTAGAGCCAAGCACATGGATCGGTGGACAAGCTACAGCGGCGGGGGTCTCTACTATGGACGACATGAGCAGACAGAAGAGCGGCTTGTATTTGGAACTCATCAACATGATTAAAGGCTATTATGATAGACGCGGAAAATCTATGGGCACATGTTACTGGAATTCTAAAGCAAGTATAGCCTTTGAACCTCATATAGGCCAAGAAGCATTTGTCAACCTGATAAATGACGCTCGCAAAAAAGGCACTTTAGAATTTTTAATGAACAGTGAAATTATTAGAGTGCAGAAAGAAGGAAATAGAGTTACTGGTGTAACAGTCGGTACTCCAGAGAACGAGAGAAGCTATTTATGTGAAGTTCTGATCGACGCGACTGAATACGGGGATATACTCCCATTGACGAACACACCATATAGAGCCGGAAACTCTGTATCACAATTCATAAACTCTGAAGCAATGATTCAAGATATTACTTGGGTCGCAATTATGCACAAATATCCCGGCGGCGTACCCGATTATCTCAAGCCAAGTGAACCTCTTCCAGGCTATGAACTCGCTAAACGAAACTACGAGAGCTATGTTACTGTAGACGGATTTAATTTTCGCAACACTTACCCGGTTTTAACTCCTGTAAATTTCATGACGCATAATTCTTATAGAGGGCTTCCAGATTCGTCTAACCCATATAATTACGACGCTGATAAAGATAACAGAATGTACACGACAAAAACCAGCGTGAACTGGGGCAACGATTACCCGGGTACTTATTTATGGAATGGCAAGAAGGGTTTACCAGTTGGCTATCTTGAGAATAGAGCCTTACGCAGACAAATTGAGCGCGACGCTTTAATCAAGACGTTACATTTTATATATTACGTACAAAATGAACTTGGCGAAGATTGGTCAGTAGCTGATGACGAATACAAGAATCGAATTTTACCCGAGGCAGCACGAGGACTTCCTTATGAGTGGCAAGAAATTGTTAAGCGTATGCCAGTTATTCCTTACGTTAGAGAATCAAGACGCATTATAGGCAAACATACTTTGACTTCTGAAGAGCTTCTGCATAATTCATTGAGCTATAGGGACGGACAAACTAGCCATGAATTTTCTGACGCTATAGCAATCGGAGGTTATATCCTTGATTTACACGGAGCAGCTACTGATGCTGATATTGAATGGGATTTGGGGGAACGAGCAAATTCTGCCATAACTAATCGTCCTCGCGGGCCTTTTCAGGTTCCTATGGATATATTGATTCCTAACGAGACCGAAGGACTTATAGCGGCGGAGAAAAATTTATCAATGACTCGTTTATCCGCGGGGGCTTTGAGGTTACAACCTATAACAATGATGACAGGGCAGGCGGCTGGAGCTTTGGCAGCTATATCAGCTAAATATGATACACTTCCGCGAAATGTTCCGGCACTTCTCGTTCAATGGGAATTGCTTAATTCAGGCGTTAATCTTTCGCTTTGTAAATATTCCGACGTTCCTGAAGGTCATTCGATCAACAAAGCTGTACAAATATCAAATCTATATGGCCTAGTTATTCCCGACGATTACCCGCATTCAGTCTCGTATAATATCAGAGATTTTGATGATCCAGTTTTGGCGAACGCTATTATAAAAGGTAACGACAAAGGTCTATTCGGGATAAGCGACATGATGACAACGACGGAGATAGCAAAAATTTTGGAGCGGGCTAAAAAACTTGTAAGGCCAAGAAACTCAAGGGTAGCCGCAGAACTCAAGCGCGATAGATACATAACGAGAACTGAATTTGTTAAGGCAATGTGTGAAGCTTTTCCCGAACTCAAGAACATTAAACCTCAAAAAGATATTCGCCAGCCATTTAAGAAGGACAGAAATAGAAATTGGCCATACGTGGAGATTTTGGGGAGGCTTGGCCTGTTGAATGTGTACGCGATTGATTCAGAGTTTCATTACGGCCGACCTGTTACTAAAGGAGAAGCAACCGATATTATAGTTAGAGCTTGTGTGGCATTAGCTGCGAGATAGCTTATAATTGACGTGATTAATAAATTTTCAGGAGGTATTTATAGCAACATGAAAGAGAAAAACAAAACTTTAATGCGCAGGCGTTCGGGCTTTACGTTAATTGAAATTATGGTCGTGGTTGTCATTTTGGGATTACTCGCGGCACTCGTCGTTCCTAACATTGGCAGCAACGTCTCCGAAGCTCAACGAACAGCAGCAAGAACTCAAATTGGCCAGATCGAACAGACCCTTCAAATGTACCATTTACACAACGGCTTTTATCCAAGCACACAGCAGGGACTCGAAGCTCTCGTTACAGCTCCAACTACTTCACCAGTTCCACGACGTTATCAAGACGGCGGCTACATGAAAAAAGTTCCTGAGGATCCATGGGGAAATCCTTACGTGTATAGAAATCAGGGCGGACGAGTTCAGATTATCAGCTACGGGCCTGACGGAGAAGAAGGCGGCGAAGGAGTCAACGCTGATATTTCAAACGAGGATTAATTAATTTGCGACGTTCAGGTTTTACGCTCGTAGAGATCTTAATCGTAGTTATGATAATGGGATTGATGGCCGGGGTAGCGATACCGCGGTTGTCTTTCTATTTTGAGCCTCCTTCAGCAGTCTTGCAACGAGCCATTGAGGAAGCTAGCGACAAAGCTTTGTCCGGAATACCTATACGACTTTCAATAAAACTTGAGGGAACTACGCGACGTGGCTATATGTTTGCGGAAGCTTTGGTTCAGAAAGAAATTGAAGAAGATAGTTTGAGCGCATTTCTTGGGAATAATTCTTCGCGGCCCGTTGTACTTGAGTGGCAAAACGTTAAGCTTAAAAATTTACCGGACAACAGTGGCTGGAGATTTGAACCCGAGATTATATATTTTTACTCCGATGGCTCATGCTCTCCAGCGCGAATTTCTTGGGCAGCTCCTAACGCATCAATAAGCGAAATCGACGAATATATATTAACCGTGACAGGATACTGCACAAAACTTGATAACGAATCTAAATATTAGACTCAATCCACGCTCTTAACGATTCAGCGTCCTGAAACCCAACCTGACGAGAAACAACTTTACCTTCTCTGAGAATCATCAAGTTCGGAATGCTCATAACTCTAAATTTTTTCGCCAACTCGGGATTTTCATCAGCATCAGCTTTGAAGAATTCAATTTTGCCGGCCAAGTCTGGTGACTCCGATAATTCTTCAACGACAGGGGAAATAGCCTTACAAGGTCCGCACCAAGTCGCCCACACGTCAAGCAGAGCTAATTTTGCTGCATCAAGTTCAGTTGTATCGCTGTTTGTGATTGCCTTAACTGCCATGATTAACTCCTCCTATAACAACGATGCTACACACGCATCAACGTTGGCCATATCTTCGGTGGGTTCAAAGCGTTTTACGACTTCACCATCACGATTTATGACGAACTTTGTGAAATTCCATTTGATGTCGGGTTTCTTTGCGTAATCAGGATCAGCTTTGCCGAGCATTTCCTCAAGTACAGGTGTTAGCTTATGGCCTTTTGTGAATCCCTCAAAACCCTTCTGACTCTTTAAGTACGTGAAGAGCTTTAACTCGTTTGGGCCGTTTACGTCGGATTTCTTGAATGGCTCGTAGGTGGTGTTGTAATGAAGCGTGCAGAACTGATGAATCTCTTCGTCAGTGCCAGGAGCTTGTGCGCCGAATTGGTTGCAGGGTACCTCGATGAGTTCGAGGCCTTTGTCATGATACTTCTTGTACATTTCCTCGATCTGTTCGTATTGAGGCGTGAAGCCACAGCCTGTTGCTGAATTGAAGATTAACATTACTTTGCCCTTGAACTTTGAGAGTGAAACTTCTTCGCCCTTGGGAGTAAACACCGAGTAATCATAAATTGTGCTCATTGAAAACGATACCTCCGTTTTAAAAATTAGTATTAATGCAAGAATTATTGTGAGTGATTTAGATTTTACCATAACGCTATTTTCCTTTGATAATGCGAACTTGATAAGAATTTCCAGAGTAAACAAAAAGAGCCTGTTTCTCCGTTAGGATTTACAGACTCTGTTATTGTTGTTAATTGTTCAGTGTCAAGAGATATTCAAGCTTTGTGATCTTCTCGTTAGCTGAAGAGTTTGCGATTATTCCGTCCTGATAAGCCCGAATGAACGACTTGTTATGTTCGAGATTTCCGTCAGTGTTTCTCACAAGTTCTCGCCTCAAATTAATTCGTTCATCGAGCAATTTATCAACCCTTTGTGAAAGAGTGTCAGCTAAATATTCGATTTCATTCAGAGTTACAGCCATTAGCGAATCACGTAACCTTTTGCTTTGAGGGTTTCGCGGACGTTGTTGTGAACTGACTCGACTTCTTCATCTTTGAGTGTTCTTTCATGAGAGCGATAACTTAACGAGTATGCAAGACTTCTATAACCTTCTGGAATGCCTTTGCCCTGGTAAACGTCAAACAATCTCAACTTCTCAAGTGTTAATTCTCCTGACACAGAGTCGCGAATATCTTTCATGACTTCATCATTACTCTTGTCAATCGAAACTAGCAACGAAATATCACGGAATGACGCAGGGAACTGACTCGGAGGAATTAATTCAGGCTTCTTGACTTCAGCAAGACTCGTTAAATCTATCTCGAACACGTAGACTTCATTAACGTCAAGCTCTTGTTCAAGTGCTGGCTTCAATCTCGCAACGAATCCGATTTTATTTTCCTCAACAAATATATCCGCAGTTTGTCCTGAATGCGTGAAAGGTTCTTGGCCGGCTTTGAATATGGCTTTGTAACCTCGTGCTTGAATGAGTGCTTCTACGTCGGCTTTAACGTTATAGAAATTCTCGCTGCGATTCTCAAACGGTGAACGAACGTCAAGGCCATTGAATAAAATTCCCGCAACGTGATCAGGTTCAGAGTCATTCACGAAAACTTTTCCTTGCTCAAAGATTCTCACGGGGTCGCGCCAACCTGATGTAATGCTGGTTTTGAGTCCCATCAACAAGCCCGGTAAAAGAGTCGTACGCATTGCCATTTGGTCACGGCTTATCGGGTTAGCTATCTTCAAAACTTTTGCGCGTGGATCAGATTCTGGAAGCCTCAATTTCTTCGGAAAATCTTCAGGCAAGAAACTATACGTAACAACTTCAGTGTAGCCACGAGCCATTAACGTATTGCGAACGAATCCCGCAAGCTCCATTTGAGTCCCAACCGTGGCACGTCTAGGCATTTCCCCTGGGAGTCTTTCTTCAGTTTCGTTATAACCTCTGTAGCGTCCTATTTCCTCGATTAAATCTTCCTCAATCGTAATATCTGGTCGCCAAGTCGGAGGCATGAAGGTTGCTTGTTCGGAATCGCCGTTGACTTTCTCAAGCCCAAAGCCCTCAAGAATCTTTGTTGCCTCGTTCATGTTGTCCCACGATAAATAAGTTGCAAGTTTCTTGCGAGTGAGCTTAACAGGTTTTGGCGAAATAATTTCATTCTCTGCGCTTAACGGTTTGTAATCTACGACGGCGCCGCACCATTCACGAATCAAATTACTAGCAGCCATAAGAGCAAGTTTGCTTAATTCCGGGTCAACAGTCCTTGAGAATCTAAACGCAGCTTCAGAATTTATTCCGAGCCTTCGTGACGTATGACCGACTCTAACAGGAGAGAAACACGCGCTTTCTATTACGATTGTGCTAGTATCGTCGTTGATGCCAGTTTGTTCACCACCCATGACTCCGGCCAAGGCTATAGCTTCTCCTCCCGAAGTGATTAACATATCGCGTTCAGTTAGGTCACGTTCTTTGCCGTCAAGTGTAGTCATCTTCTCGCCCTCGTGAGCAGCTCTTACCGTAATTTCGCGTTCAGGCAAAGTATTTAAGTCGAAGGCGTGTAACGGTTGGCCAAGCATGAGCATAACGTAATTCGTAACGTCAACGGCGTTTGTTATAGGTCTCATTCCCAAGTGAGCAAGATCGATTTTAGCGGTTAGTGGAGATTCTTTCATCGTCGCGCCCGTCGCAAGTCCTAACCTGTAACATAAGCAGCCTTTATCAGGTAACGAGATGCTCCCAAAACTTTCCGTCCATGCTTTATCCTGCGCAATAGGCTTCAACCATTCCGGCGTCTTTAGAGTAGATTCAGAATACAAGCCTTTAATCTCTCGTGCCATTCCCAACAAACTTAACAAGTCGCCTCTGTTAGGAGTGATAGATACGTCAAGAATCACGTCGCCTATGTGGTAGAGATTCTCAGCTTTCTCGCCGATTGGTGCCTCTTCAGGAAGAATTAACAGGCCCGAAGGATCATCAACATCATGAAGACCAAGCTCTTCAGCCGATAACATCATGCCAAAACTTTCAACGCCGTGAAAATCTCTTGTGCCTAGCTCCATTCCGTCGGGCAACACGCTACCTTTTCCAGCGTAGAAAACTTTGTCGCCCTGCTTCATGTTCTTAGCACTGGTCACGCATATAAATTCTTGGCCTGCTCCTGTGTCTAAATGAGCTATGGAATATTTTGAGTCGGTCGGGTGAGATTCAAGCACAGCAATTTTCGCGACGACCACATTTTTGATTTTTCCGGCAGTGTAAGTTATCCCCTCAACTTCTGAACCTGAAAACGTTAAACGCTCGGCCAAGGCTTCAGGAGTCAGATCAGTGGGCTTAATGTCAATGAACTCTTTCAGCAATTCCCAAGAAATTAACATATTATTCAGCCCCCTTTAAGTACGAAACATTGCCATCAAATAAGAGTCTTAAATCGCTTATGCCATATTTCAACATTGCCATACGGTCAAGTCCTATTCCGAAAGCAAAGCCGTTGTAAATTTCCGGATCAATCTTTCCAGCGCGAATAACGTTAGGGTGTACCATGCCCATACCGGCAACTTCAAGCCAGCCAGTTCCATGACAGACTCGGCAGTGTTCATCGTGGCCAGAACATTCTACGCATTCGATATCAAGTTCCATTGAAGGCTCTGTGAACGGGAAATAACTAGCACGAAATCTATACTTGAGACTCTTCCCGAAGAAAGCATTCATCATTTCCGCCATAGTGCCTTTCATTACGCTGAAGGGTACGTTTTTATCGACTAATAAACCCTCCATTTGATTGAACATTGGCGAGTGCGTTGGGTCGTTATCGCGGCGATAAACTTTTCCGGGACAAACGATTCTTAATGGGGCGCCGTATTTCAACATTGAACGAATCTGTACGGGGGAAGTATGTGTGCGTAATAAAGTACTGTCGGCAAAATAAAACGTGTCCTGCATATCTCTAGCGGGGTGCCATGGTGGAATATTCAAGCACTCAAAGTTGTAGAAGTCCTCTTCATGTTCAGGACCAGTCGCGACTGAATAGCCAAGCCCTTGCATTATATTAGCTAGTTCGTGCATTGTCTGCATGACAGGGTGAAAGGCTCCGGCAGTTCGTCCCTTCTCTGGTAAAGTAACGTCAATTTTCTGTGAGAGCTCCTGACGCTCGTTTACTTCGTTGCGAATTTTCTTGCTTGTTAGTTCGAGTCTTTGTTCGATTTCGTCGCGTAACTTGTTTAATTCTTGGCCGACTTCTTTGCGTTTCTCTTGAGCGATTTTCCCGAGTGAGCGTAATAAAAGAGTAAGATCTCCCTTCTTGCCGGTAAATCTTACTCGTAATTCATCAAGTTCATCGAGATTTGATACTGCCTTTAACGCCGCCGCGAATTTCTCACGTAGGGCATTAACATTCAAATCATTAATATCTGGCATTTATAACACAGCCTTCACCTTAGCGACAAGTTCTCTGAAAGCGTTTGCATCGTGTATAGCTAATTCAGAAAGCATTTTGCGGTTCATGTTGACGTTGATTTTCTTGAGGCCGTTCATGAATACACTGTAGCTCATTCCTTCAGCTCTTACAGCGGCACTGATACGAGTGATCCATAATCTACGGTAATCTCTCTTCTTGCGCTTGCGATCGAAATAGGCTCTTGATAACGCGGCTAAATAAGCTTCTCTGGCACGACGATAAACATTTTTACGCTGACCCCAATAGCCTTTGGTAATCTTAAATAATTTCTTGCGCTTCTGGTTGCTTGCTGATGCACCTTTTACTCTCATAGTTTACTCACCTTCCTTGAATTAGTCATACGGGAGCAAGTGTCTCATCTGCTCGGTTAAAGTCTCTGTTACGTAGCCGGTCTCTTTGAGTCTGCGCATACGTCTTTGATTCTTGTGAACGAGAATATGAGATCTGCTGCACTTACGATAAGCGAATTTGCCTGTACCTGTTTTGAAGAAACGCTTCTTTGCTCCTGAATGCGATTTCAATTTTTGCTTTGCCATGAGTAAAATTATTCTCCTTTCGATTTTGGGCTTGATGATAGTGGCGTTAGTAATAATCTCATGTAGCGACCTTCCATCATGGGTTTTGACTCACATTTGCCGACGCTTTCACATTCAGCCATGACTCGATTCAAAACCTCTTCGCCCTTGTTTAAGAAAGACATTTCGCGACCTCTGAAGAACACAGAAACTTTGACTCTATGACCACTCTCTAAGAAAGTTTTCACGGCCTTGGTCTTGAAATCAAAATCATGATCATCAATCTTTGGACGCATCTTAATTTCCTTGAGGGCCTGAACCTTCTGTTTCTTGCGAGCGTCTTTCTCTTTCTTCTGTAACTGATAGCGATATTTCCCGTAATCCATAATTCTACAGACGGGAGGCTGTGCCATTGGAGCTACCTCAACTAAGTCAAGTGACTGCTCCTGTGCCATACGTATGGCGTCGATCGTGTTTGTTATTCCGACTTTTACCCCGTTCTCGTCAACAAGTAAAACCTGCGATGAAGTTATCTCGTTATTTATGCGGGGAGCGTTTTCTTCGTTGCCCGGCAATAATTCCTCCTCCTTCCGATTTTCTGCCGCAGCGTTGCACACAAAAAAATCAGGGCGACTCGTTATCAACAAGCTACCCTGACGTTATATGCATATAGATTCAGAGTTAATGATTTCGTTTGACGAAAACCTTCAGCTTCTTAATAATTTTCCCCGTCAGTATTTTTCAACCGATCAGGAGAGCCGTAGGAATTATAACACGAATTCTTCATAATGGCTTTATATTTGTAACAGTCCATTCAACTTTATCAACCTTGAGAATACTTCCGCAATACTCGCATTTTTCAAGCTTATCAGGATTCAATGGCGCTCCACAATGGGGACAACACACACTTGTTTGTGAATTAAGCTTTTTCATAGGAGTGGTAACGCCAGATTTTCGAGATAAGCCAACCTTATATGAGACTAACTCACCAAGTTCTCCTAATCGTGAAGTCAAAATTGCTGTAATGTAATCACGCCCACGAGATACTCGCCAGCCTTGAAGAATTATATCTAGGTATGGCCTGACCTCGTTAAGACTTTTGTTTTGTAATTCATCATGTTTCTTGACGAAGAACTCTGTAATTAACATTTTGACGTCCTCTTCATCAAAGCCTGGATCACGTTGTAGATAATTATCCATTGAGCGCAAATGTCTATCAAGTTTTTCGACTTGTTGATCGATCGCTTGAGGTACGACCGGTTTAGGTTGTTCCTGATTAGTTGTGCCACCAATTAACAATCTCAAAAGCCACTTCAAAATTTTCCACGTTAGCCTAATAGCGTAAAATATACCGCCTAATATGATTATTATGATCGTCCACGCAGCGGCATTCACGCAACCATCATTACTCGTATTATCGTCACCGACAGCTTCGGCACAATACGCACCACCAGCGACAAACAGCAAGCACAAAATTGTTAATGCAGCTAAAAATTTTCTTATCATATTCTAAGCCGTCCGTTGTGATATTCCGCGCATTGCACAAATAGCCCAGTCTGTATTCACGTTCGTGATAATACTGCCACAATATTCGCACTTGGCCGAGGCGTTGAGATTAATCGGGGCACCACAATGAGGACACGTTGCAGATTTTGTGCCTTCGGTTTCTGGAGTCGTGAGAGTTCCGGATTTACGCGATAAATCAATTTCGTACTCCATGAATTTTTCTTTGTTCTTGTCGCCTGAAATCAATTTGCCCGTTATGTCATCAAGAACATAAGAGACTATACGAGAACTCAAGCTAACCGTTATGTAATCCATGCCCGCTGATTGTCTCCAGCCAACAAGATCAACGTTAAGCACTGCGATTCGTTCTGTGTAATCCGTCCTGTTATGTTTCCTGAACTCTTCAAGCTGCTTGTTCATCTGGTTAAAGAATTTATCAGTCATGTATGGCCGTAAGCTCTCAATGTTCTTTGCCTGCCAAGTCTCTTGCATTTGTACATAAAGATTAGCCATAAGAGTTTTGATTCGTTCCTCGTCGAAGTTCGGATCAAGTTCAAGATATTCATTCATTTCGCGAAGATTTATAACGGGTTGGTTCGTATTAATTACGATTGGAGTCCTACGCTGTGATTTTTTCCTGTGGCTTAAAAACCAGAATATCGCAAAAATCAAGAATACAAACGCTACTCCCATGCATTCGCTAAATTCATCGTCTGAATCAGAGCTAATGTAATTGTTTCCTGTTCTACGTGCAACTGCAGCCGACGGTAAAACTACACTCGAACCAAAATCGCTGCCGCTGCTCCTTCGTGTTGAAGTTGAGGTTGTTGTGCCAGAACTATAGCTTCGTGATGAACTTGATGAAGATGAAGAACTAGAACGTGAGCTTGAGTAATCAGAGTTGCCAGAGAAGCTCCCGAAATCCGAATAAGCATTACTGACGAAGAGTATCGAAAATAATATTACGGTTAATGTAAATAATTTACGCTTCAAAATTTATTTCCTCCCACGAGAACTTTTCATGACATTTGAGTTTTTCACATGACTATTATATACGAGATAGCCGCTTTGAAAATTTTTCAGTAAGATATTATGAGATAATTAGCACATAAAACTTTGGAGGTGGATTTAACAATGGAAACAAGAGTCGCAGTCATGAGCATAATCGTAGAGAACACGAACTCAATCGAAACACTTAACGCAACTTTGCACGAGTACAGAAATTATATTATTGGGCGTATGGGGTTGCCTTATCATCAGAAGAACATCAACATTATAAGCATAGCTCTTGACGCACCGCAGGACGTTATCTCGGCTTTGTCAGGTCGCATTGGAAATCTCGAGGGCGTGAGCGTAACTATAGCTTTCTCGAAATAATGCAGGCGTTAATTCACAAACTTGCAGAGACTCATTCGCTTGAACTTAACGAGTACGAAGCATTAATCACAAATCGTAACGAGGAGACCGCGAAATTATTGCGTAACTTGGCAGTGAGGACGCGGCTTGAAATTTATGGACGTGATGTTTTCGTGCGAGGCTTGATTGAGATCAGCAACATTTGCAAGAACGATTGTCTTTATTGCGGGATACGACGAGGTAATAAAAACGTTGAACGCTACAGACTGACTCCGGAACAGATAATCGCGTGTGCAGACGAGGGCTACGAATTAGGGTTCAGGACTTTCGTGTTACAGGGCGGTGAGGATTCTTACTTCAACGATGAAATTCTAGGCGATATTGTACGGGAGATAAAGGCGCGTCATTGTGATTGTGCGATAACTCTTTCAATGGGGGAGCGTTCCTACGAGAGCTATAAATATTTGCGCTCATGTGGTGCAGATAGATATTTGTTGCGTCATGAAACGGCGGATAAGACTCACTATGAAAAGCTTCACCCTTCGGAAATGTCGTACGATAACCGCATGAAATGTTTACGGGAATTACGTGAGCTTGGCTATCAAGTTGGCTGCGGGTTCATGGTTGGCTCACCGTTCCAGACAAACAAAACTCTCGCGCAAGATTTGAATTTCATCGAAAATTTTAAGCCAGAAATGTGTGGGATTGGGCCATTCATTCCTCATAAAGATACACCGTTTCGAGATTACTCTGCAGGGACGCTTGAATTAACTTGCTACTTACTCTCAATCATAAGGCTAATATATCCGCCGGTGTTACTGCCAGCCACGACAGCCCTAGGGACTATTAACCCAATGGGACGCGAGCTAGGCATAATGTCGGGTGCTAACGTGGTGATGCCGAATTTATCTCCTGTGAACGTCCGCAAGAAATACGAACTCTACGACAACAAAATTTGTACAGGTGAGGAGAGCGCACAGTGTAAAAATTGCTTGAACAATCGTATGGAAAAGATAGGCTATAGAATCGTAACAGCTAGAGGCGATATAAAAATTCCCCGAAAGCCTGAATGACTCTCGGGGGTGTTTGTCGAGTTTGTTGCGTGTATCTATTAATACATTCCGTCCATTCCACCCATACCACCGGGCATAGCTGGAGCGGCTTCCTTCTTCTCTGGTTTGTCTGCAACGATTCCTTCTGTTGTGAGTACCATTGCGGCGATTGATCCTGCGTTCTGTAAAGCTGAACGAGTAACCTTAACGGGGTCAATGATTCCGGCGGCTACCATGTCAGTGTATTCACCAGTAGCAGCGTTGAGTCCGTGGCCGATCTTCTCGCTTCTGACTCTCTCTACGACTACGTCACCCTGATAACCAGCGTTTTCGGCGATCAAGTATAACGGGGCCTTCAAAGCGTCAAGGACGATTCTTGCACCTGTCTTTACGTCGCCTGAAAGTTTCTCAACGAATGGCTCAAGGGCTGTTGCACAATTGAGGGCTGCGACTCCACCACCAGCTACGATACCTTCTTCAACGGCTGCGCGGGTTGCGTTAAGGGCGTCTTCGATTCTGTGCTTGAGTTCTTTCTGCTCGGTCTCTGTTGCTGAACCAACCTGAATAACTGCTACACCACCGACAAGTTTAGCGAGTCTTTCGTGTAATTTCTCCTTGTCATAATCCGACGTTGACTCTTCGATCTCGCGTTTAATCTGTGCAGCTCTGTGCTTAATCTCTTCAGGGTTGCCAGCGCCGTTAGTGATCGTTGTATCTTCCTTAGTGATGATGACTTTCTTAGCACGGCCAAGCATATTAAGCTCGGTGTTCTCAAATTTCATGCCAGTCTCTTCGCTGATGACCTTACCGCCAGTTACGATAGCGATATCCTGAAGCATTGCCTTGCGTCTGTCACCAAATCCAGGAGCCTTGACTGCTGCGATCTGTAACACGCCGCGGAGTTTATTAACTACCAACGTAGCAAGGGCCTCTCCCTCAACGTCTTCAGCAATGATTACCAACGGTTTGCCGGTTTGTGCGATTTTCTCAAGCACTGGGACTAAATCTTTAATGTTGCTGATTTTGGCGTCGTGAATAAGAATATAAGCGTCGTCAAAGCTAGCTTCCATTCTCTCACTATCTGTAACCATGTAAGGACTGATATAACCTTTATCAAACTGTAAGCCTTCGACCATTTCAAGCGTCGTGCCTACTGTCTGGCTGTCCTCGATCGTGATAACGCCGTTCTCTCCGACTTTCTCCATAGCGTCAGAAATCAACTTACCTACTTCAGCATTATTCGCGGAGATTGAAGCAACCTGCTCGATCTTCTCTTTCTCTTTGACGGGGGTTGACTGTTTCTTGAGTTCATCAACTACAAACTCGATGGCCTTCTCAATTCCCTGACGCATAAGCATTCCATTGGCACCTGCGGCTACGTTCTTCATGCCTTCGCGAATGATAGCGCGTGAGAAAATTGTTGCAGTTGTTGTTCCGTCACCGGCGATGTCGTTTGTCTTTGAGGCTACTTCTTTGAGTAACTGTGCTCCGGCATTCTCAAACGGGTCTTCAAGCTCTATCTCTTTAGCAATGGTTACACCGTCGTTAGTGATCATGGGTGAACCGAATTTTTTCTCTAATACAACGTTACGACCCTTCGGGCCAAGAGTTACGCCTACTGTGTCAGCTACTTTATCAATACCACGGAGCATTGCTCTGCGGGCTTCTTCTCCAAATGCAAGAATCTTTGCCATAATAATTTATTCTCCTTCTCTATCTCTCGTTAAAAACTATTTCTCAATGATTGCAAGTACGTCTCTCTCGCTGAAAATTACAAGCTCTTCGTCGTCAACTTTGACTTCTGTGCCGGCGTACTTACTGAATATAATTTTGTCGCCAACCTTTACTTCTACTGGCTGCTTCTGACCGTTGTCTAAAATTTTGCCCGTTCCCACTGCTACAACTTCGCCTTCTGTCGGCTTCTCTTTCGCTGTATCTGGTAAAACGATTCCACCCTTAGTTTTCTCTTCTCTGTTCAACACTTTCACAACGATTCTGTCGCCAAGTGGTTTAAGTTTCATAATCTCATTACCTCCTAATATAATCTCTCGTAGTTAATGGCACTCGATAACAAAGAGTGCTAACCAAACAACGCGCGAAATAATAGCCCCCGAACTTGAAAAACGCAATCGGTCAAATTACGGAGGCTTGATAAATATTATTTACGCTTGAATGTGAATGCAGCAGCTAAAATTGAGAGAACCAAAGCTCCTAATCCAGAGTTACAACCACCACCAGATGAGCCAATAGCTTCGTAGCTGTCATTATCTTCAGCCGCTGAAACAGTAACGTCCATTTTTATGTTGTTGAAGCCGGTTATGTAATCGTAAGTAAATGTTTCGGGGAGCTCGGAGAAATTAACTTCGCCGGTTTCTTTGTCATACTCAGCGGAAATTTCGTTGCCTGAAGCGTCATAAGCTTTTAGATTCATCGTCTAGCGCACTTGAAGAGATTGAGCCTTCGAATAAATCCAGCAAGCTTATCGTTATAGAACGTGGCCAGCCGTAAATGTGTTGATTTCTGCATTCGAGTTCGTTAAGAGATTCACAGCCATCGAGATTCAACTCGCTTATATCACATGAGGAACAGTCAAGGGTACTCAAGTTTTTGCAGTCCTTAGCGTTTAGTGAGGTTATGCTAGTTTCACTCACGTCGAGCGACACAAGAGACGCACAGCCTTCAACGTTC
>FLNX01004549.1_pt1 | contig 68290 bp, 59 predicted proteins | sample 1140341 | NCBI WGS metagenome assembly FLNX01 (sample SAMEA3878208, study PRJEB12797) | bioreactor metagenome | biome: Moose rumen | place: Sweden | collected 2011-10
TTTTTTATTTACAGGTATTTTGCGGTCGTGGCGGAATTGGCAGACGCGCTACTTTGAGGGGGTAGTGTTCGCGAGGACGTATGGGTTCAAGTCCCATCGACCGCACCATTTTATATATTTGTTTTGAACAATCAACTTGTTCTATGATCTAATCTCATAGAACAAGTTTTTTATTTATGGCTGATGGGCAAATAATTTTTGCGGAAGATTGATTTTTTCATAAAAAAGTATTGACAGGCAGCTAAAATTACTCTATAATATTTTTTGTTGATTCGGTGCTTTCATCGGAACACAAATGAATATGCGGACGTGGCGGAATCGGCAGACGCGCTAGTTTCAGGTACTAGTGGTGGTGACATCGTGGAGGTTCAAGTCCTCTCGTCCGCACCATTTTTTTATTTACAGGTATTTTGCGGTCGTGGCGGAATTGGCAGACGCGCTACTTTGAGGGGGTAGTGTTCGCGAGGACGTATGGGTTCAAGTCCCATCGACCGCACCATTTTATATATTTGTTTTGAACAATCAACTTGTTCTATGATCTAATCTCATAGAACAAGTTTTTTATTTATGGCTGATGGGCAAATAATTTTTGCGGAAGATTGATTTTTTCATAAAAAAGTATTGACAGGCAGCTAAAATTACTCTATAATATTTTTTGTTGATTCGGTGCTTTCATCGGAACACAAATGAATATGCGGACGTGGCGGAATCGGCAGACGCGCTAGTTTCAGGTACTAGTGGTGGTGACATCGTGGAGGTTCAAGTCCTCTCGTCCGCACCATATTCGCGGTCGTGGCGGAATTGGCAGACGCGCTACTTTGAGGGGGTAGTGTTCACAAGACGTATGGGTTCAAGTCCCATCGACCGCACCATTTGCTTTATAAGCTCAGACGAGTTTCACTTTGTGGATTGTCTGGGCTTTTGTTGTATATGTACAGACTGCCGGGAGGCGATTATATGACCAGATTAGTTGTTATGCTTATGGCAATGGCCATGCTTTTATGTCCGGGGAATTTGGTCCGGGCTGCGGACGTGGGCAAAAGCGAGCTGGTGTGGACTGCGGCGATGATAGCCAATGCCGTCTATAACGGCGACTTAAATCTGCTCACACGAAAATGGCTTACCGGCCGGGGATGGCAGGTGGTCTCTGAGCATGTGGACAATTCTGCGGCTGAAGGCCGGCTCTATTTGTTTAATGTCCGTCCGAATGATGAGGATGATATTTATTTTTTGGCCTTTCCGGGGACGGAGACGCTAAAAGACGCCCATCTTGACCTGCGGATTACCCGTGTGCCCTTTGCCGGGAAAACTCCGGCGGAGTTTGCAGCGGCAGCCGCTGACGTTGAGCATAAGTCGGGAGCCAATCCGCTGGTACATCAGGGCTTTAATGAATACGTACAGACGGCACTTTTTTCCAAGGTTATGCCGGACAGCGGCAAGACCTTTGGGGAAATGCTGGCTGATGAGCTGGTAAAAGACCGCAGCCGTAAACTCTACATTACGGGGCATAGCCTGGGGGGGGCAGCAGCAACCTTGGCGGCAGCCAGACTGGCAGATTTGGGCGTTGCCCCTGAACAGCTGGAGGTTATCACGTTTGGCGCTCCGGCTGTGGGCAATGAATCCTTTGCGCGTCACTACGAGCAGCATTTTCATCTTACTCGTGTGACCATGGCAGGAGACCCGGTGAACAGGGTTTTGCAGTCGCTGACCGGCGGCTTTGTCCAATTTGGCCAGCGTGTGGAATGGCAAAGCAGGTTGTCTGAGCGATTCCCCCACGGCATGGCCGTGTATCTGGACGAGGCTTACCGCCATTATGTAGACAATGGGAGGAAGAAAGACACGGCGATACTGGCAGGGCCGCCGCAGGATACATTAGCCACGCCGGTGTATATCCCGCAGCCCGAATTTAAATTATCGGGGGATATAAAGCGCGACAAGAAATACATGGAACGGGCGGTGGGGGATTTGCTGACAGCAACCTGCAGCCCGCAGGTAAAAGGCAGCAAGTCCGGCGATTTCGGTAAAATGCTGGCCAAGGCCAAAGCGGCAGGCTGCTCGCATATTCTGTTGGAACAGTTTACGGGGAGCAGAATCCGCAATGAGCAATATAATTTCCGGCTGACGCTGGAGGAAGAAATCTACGATGTGGAGGGCAACCTGCTGCACATGCAGTCACAAAGCACTACTACCCGGGATTTGACCCCGATTGAGGCCGTGGGTTATCTCTATGTAATGGGAGAGGAAGACCGGCTGCAGGTGCTGCAAAAGGGGAAAAGAATGAACACAGAACTAAATAAAGATTCTGAAAAATGATTGACAGGAGCTTGTCTTTTCGCTATAATAAGAGTAAGCAAAGGGAAGAAGTTCAGCCTTTCCTAAGCTGCCGACATGCACTTTCATGTAAGGAGGAGATTCCGATGGGGCTTAGTGGATAAATCCCCGATGGGAGCATGAAATTGCAGACAGCAACTGGAGAAAGTAACCATCAGCAGGTGACGAGAAAGCCGCTGGTGGTTATTTTCATGATATTATGTGTATTATATCGCATCACAGGAGGGTACCATGGAAAAAGCAAAGGTCTATTTTACAAGTTTTCGCACGCAGGTAGGCACCAGCTGGCTGGAAAAACTCAGACGGCTCTGCATTGCTGCCGGGATAAAAAATATTGATATGGAAGGCAAGTTTGTGGCCATTAAGATGCACTTCGGGGAAATGGGCAATCTGGCGTTTCTGCGTCCCCAGTATGCCAAGGTGGTAGCGGATTTGGTTAAGGAGCAGGGAGGTCTGCCCTTTCTGACGGACTGCAATACGCTCTATCCGGGCAGCCGCAAGCACGCGCTGGAACACATGGACATTGCCAATATGCACGGCTTTAATCCCACGACTACGGGCTGTCAGATTATCATTGGTGACGGCCTCAAGGGGACGGACGATGTGGAAGTGCCGGTGAAAAACGGCGAGTATGTGAAGACGGCGAAAATCGGCCGCGCCATTATGGATGCTGATATTGTCATCAGTCTGGCACACTTCAAGGGGCATGAAATGACAGGTTTTGGCGGCTCTATTAAAAATCTGGGCATGGGCTGCGGCAGCCGGGCCGGCAAGATGGAGCAGCATTCTTCCGGCAAGTGCGTGGTCAATCAGGAACTTTGCCGCAGCTGTCGCAAATGCGCTAAGGAGTGCGGCTCTGACGCCATCAGCTTTGACACGGGCAAGGCACATATCGACCCGGATAAGTGCAAGGGCTGCGGCCGCTGTATCGGTGCCTGCGGCTTTTCGGCTATCAGCAACGAGCAGTGGGATGCAGGTGACCTTCTGGACAAGAAAATGGCTGAATACACGCAGGCTGTTGTTCAGGACAGACCGTGTTTCCATATAAATCTGGCCATGGATATTTCACCGAACTGCGACTGCCACGGGGAAAACGATGCGCCCATTCTGCCGGATATCGGCATGTTTGCTTCCTTTGACCCCGTAGCTGTTGACCAGGCCAGTGCCGATGCCTGCCAAAAGGCAACGCCGGTGCGTGACAGTCAGCTGGGCGACCACTTAGCGCAGGAAGACTGGCACCATCATCATGATGTGTTCATGGATAACAATCCGAACGTGCATTGGAAGGAAACGCTGGAACATGCGGAGAAAATCGGCATGGGTACGCGGGAATATGAACTGGTGACGCTGAAATGAAACAGGATGAACTTCGGCGATTGCAAAAAATCGTAGAAGTCCTGCGTTCCGAGCATGGCTGTCCATGGGACAAAGAGCAGACCCATGAGAGCCTGAAACCGGCCTGTATTGAGGAAGCTGCCGAGGTTCTGGCAGGGATAGATATTCTAAAGAGTACGGGCAAGGCAGAAAATCTCAAAGAAGAACTGGGCGACCTGCTGCTGCAGGTCGTCTTTCATGCCCGGCTGGCAGAGGAAGCAGGACTGTTTAATCTTGACGATGTGGCTAAGGCCGTCAGCGATAAAATGGAACGGCGGCATCCCCATGTATTTGCGGGAGTGTCCGCAGCGTCGGTGGATTGGGAAGCGATAAAGAAAAGCGAAAAGGCCGGCAGGGAATGGGAAGATGATTATTTGCCCGGGGCTTTTCGTGAGGCAGAAGTTTTGCTTGTCAAGGCCAGAGAACGCAAGGGGATATAATCTGCGGTGAGAAGAACGCCCTCAGGCTGATAATACCTTTTCTGCACTTTGACGCAGGCGTCAAACGTTACGAAAAGGCATCATCAGCCTGAGGGCTGTTTTTGTATAGAGACAGTAAGGCGCCCGGTGTCTGATAATATTTTTCCTTCGCTGAGACGCAAGCGTCAAACGCTGCGGAAAAACATCATCAGGCACCGGGCTTAGGATGTAACCGTGACTGGCAATAATGAGGAGGGGAGGGGGCAATGGCTTTCAGGAGCGTTTGGCGCGAAGCGTCTCAGCGAACGAAAGTTATTGCCCCCTCCACTCCGTCTTATGTTGAGATGCAGAAAGTATACATATTTTGTATCTGTAAATATCTGAAAATATATGCTATACTGATAATAGGTGATTGTGCCGTTGGGGCAGATTTGCCTTGAAAAGGATTTCGTTTGTATCACAGGAGGAGATTGTCATGTCAAACAACATCAGCACCAATTTTGCCGCCTCGTTTTATCAAAATATGGGGCAGATTGGCAAGAAAGGGGCAGGGAAGCAGGAGAAGGCTCAGGAGCCCTTTGCCCAGTATGCGGCAGATGCGAAGGTAGAACTTTCAGCTGACGGGCTGGCGCTGGCTGGACAGCAGAAGGCCGGGCAGACGCAGTTGTCGCAGAAGGCGCAGGATTTATTTGCCAGATTGCAGGAGAAGTATGGCGACTACGATTTCTTTGTGGCAGAAAATCAGGATGACATGAAGAATTACATGGACAAGGGCACTAAGCAGTATTCGGTGGTCTTTACCAAGGAAGAACTGGAGCGCATGGCCGGTGATGAGGAATATGCTGACAAGGTCATGGGACAGGTGGAAGCGGCCATCGGCATGACCAAGCGCATTGAAGAAAGCGGACAGCTGGGCGAAGGCGTACATTTTAAGCAGGTTGCGATATCCTTCGACGATGAGGGCAATATGAAACTCTTTGCACAGCTGGAAAAAATGACGGCTGAGCAGCAGGAACGGATGGAAGAGGCCAAGGAAAAGAAGGCTGAGGAAAAAGAAAAAGCCGCCAAAGAGGCGGAGAAAAAAGAGGAACAGGAGCAGGCCAAAGTGCCACCCGGCAGGATTGTGGAGATTGAGGCCAGCTCGGAAGAAGAGCTATTGGAAAAGATTTTGGGAATTGAATGGTAATATCGAGACACATAAAGATGCCCACCCTGCTGAGGATGACTTTCGTCAGCAGGGTGGGCTTATTTTCTACATTGTCAACTCTACCTGAAATGCGCCTTGGGCGTACTGGGCAAGCTCCTGTTGCTCACTATTGACATCCACGACAAAAGCGGGCTGGGAAGCTCGGCCAAAGTACTCTAATTCCTGAGCGCCCTGCACGGCATCAAGGCCGGCCATGAGAGTGTGTAACGGGGGCAGGCTGTCAGCAGCTGCCTGATTGGAACTCTTGACGGCAGAAATGGCACCCAGCAGCTGGTTTTCCTGACTGGTCAAGAGCTCGGTTCGTCGGTGCGGCAGAACCGAAAGAGTATTAACATCCATGTAAATTCCTCCTTGAAAAACAGTTGTAACCTTGTAATATGATAATAGCAAAAAATAACAGACTAGTCAATTTTTTATAAGCTGCAAAATTTTAGCCGCCAGCAGGCCGATGAGGAGGCCGGTGAGGAGGCCGCAGGGGCCAAGCAGCGGCAGATAGCGGAATAGCTGCCAGCTTTCCGCTGTCCAGGCGGCAACGGCTAATTGCCCGATGTGGTGGGCAAAGCCTCCGGCAGCGCTGATGCCCGGGACGCTGAACAGGGCAGATTTTTGGAGTATAAACATAAAGGCAAGACTGGTAAGACCGCCGGACAGACTGTAGAAAAAAACAGTGGGGCCGCCGCCAAAGAAGGAGGCCAGCAGCGTGCGCAGCAAAATAAGCAGGCAGACTGATTTTACGTCCGGCAGCAGATAGAGGGCATAGACGGTGACGATATTAGCCAGCCCCAGCTTGGCTCCGGGGGCCAGAAAAGGGAAGGGAATGAGGCCTTCAACCAAAAAAAGAATCAGGGAGCAGGCTGTCAGCAGGGCGATATGTAAAGAATTACGCAGGTTCATCGTTATTCATCCTATGGCATTGACCGGGCAGTTTTTATCTCGATAATCAGCTTGTGCGGCAGACAGGCAATGATTTCTCCGGGCTGGGAGATGGAGCCTGTCTTGACACAGATTTTATCAGGACAGTCTGCGGCGCTAATGGCAATGGTATCTTGTTCAAGGCGGATTAGATAGTGATGCGCTGTCCCTGCCTGCGTAAAGGTCAGGGAACGCTCTTCTGCTCCCTGATGTCCTGTAAGGGGGACGGTGTCCAGTACGCGCCCCTCAAGACGAATCTCGGCATAGCAGGCGTCCGGGGGAGCGCCCCAGGGAAGCAGGGGGAGCAGGGATAAGCCGAGCAGCAGTCCGAGCAGCACTATATCCGCTGTTTTTAGCATTTTAATCATGCTTATAATTATAACGCCGTTGTTCCGGTTTTGCCATAGGCAAAACATCCTCTTAGCGTTTCCCTAAAGGACTAGCTTCGCTTCGCAACGAGGCGAAGAGATATGCTCGCTGCCGGTTTTGATATTCGTGCTATTACCTGCTGAAGAGGGGGACATTTTCCTGCTTCGTTATAGACTTTCCTATGCCATTTTGCTATACTTACAGAAGTTAAAAATAAAGGAGTGCGAGGATAATGCCAAATCGTCCGGCTTGGGCTGAGGTAAATTTGCAAGCGTTACGTCATAATTATAGAGAAATCAAAAAACAGCTGGCACCGGGAGTGAAGCTGTGCGCTGTGGTCAAGGCCAACGCTTATGGTCATGGGGCGCTGGCAGTGGCGCGTGTCGCTGTGGAAGAAGGCGCTGATTATTTGGCGGTAGCTGCCTTGTCGGAAGGCTTGGAGCTGCGGCAGGCAGGTTTTCAGACGCCGATTTTGGTGCTGGGGCTGGTGATGCCGGAGGATGCCAAAGAGGTTGTGGAATACGGCCTGACTCAGGTGGTCTGTGAACTGTCACTGGCAAAAGCCTTGTCACAGGAAGCGGTGCGTCAGGGTAAGGAAGTCAGGGTTCATCTGAAGGTGGATACGGGCATGGGGCGTATCGGTGTGCGCCCGGAGGAAGCCGGCACCTTGGCGGCGGCTATTGCTAAACTGCCGGGGGTGCAGGTGGAAGGGATGTTCTCCCATTTTGCGGCGGCAGACGCCAAGGACAAAAGCTATACGCAAAAGCAGCTGGCCGCCTTTAAAGAGGCGGTGGCAGCCGTGGAGAAAAACGGCGTGCAGCTGTCCGTTAAGCATATTGCCGAATCGGCGGCGATTTTGGAAATCCCCGAGGCGCATTTTGATATGGTCAGGGCAGGCATCATTCAGTACGGCTTGTGGCCGTCGGAGGAAGTGACGCATCCCCTTGATTTGCAGCCGGTGATGAGCCTCAAGGCCCGTGTTACATGGGTGAAGGATTTGCATCCGGGGGAAAGTGTCGGCTATGGCCGGACGTTTATCGCTGACAAGGAGTGCCGGATTGCTACACTGCCTTTGGGGTATGCTGATGGTTATATCCGCGCTTATGGCAAAGAGGGCTTTGTGGAGATTCATGGGAAAAAGGCACCTGTTGCTGGAAGGGTGTGCATGGATCAGGTCATGGTGGATGTGACGGATATTCCCGATGTACAGATTGGGGACGAGGTTACGTTATTTGGCAGCGACAGCCTGACCATTGATGAGGTGGCGCGCTGGGGCAATACCATTAACTATGAAGTGCCATGTTTGTTGGGGGCACGGCTGCCAAGAGTTTATCGGTAAGGTTTTTTATTCGAGGTACGCCGGCAGCTGGCATGCTTGCCACGCGCTACTCGGCGGCTCACTAAAAAATCTCCTTTGCTTTTAATTAAGCATGAACAAAAGTCAAAACTCGCTACGCTCAAACAGTAGACTTTTATTCATGATATTAAGGTAAGCAAAGGAGATTTTTTACGTTCGCGCGCCTGACGCATCGCTTAGGCAAGCATGCCAGCTGCCGGCTAGTTGATAATTTTTAACTTGGGTGGCGAACCGGAACTAGCTATATAATGCGGAGGCAGGGCCGGGCAGGGATTGCCCCAGCGGAGCGTCGGGCGGCAGGCGTAGTCGGGGCAATACCTGACCGACCTCGCCGGACTTCCAGATGTACGAATTATTGAACTTGCCGCTTCCAATATTCCAAATCAGGCTCGTTAAGCGGCAAATCTATTGTCTGTCCATTATCGTAATAGAAGCGGAACCGCACGGTTTCCGCTTTTTTTATGGCCGGCAGGCTGGAACGGGGCAGTTCGACAAACAGTTTGTTCTCATTCTGCCAGGCATGGTCGCGGCTGTCGTGGGGGGGCGGTGTCTGCTTGGTGGCCGCCTTCATTTCCCAGGCAGCGCCATCAGTGTACAGGATGGCTTCATTTTTCAGCTTGGCGTTATCGTAGCGCCAGTCCCAGAGTGTCAGGACTGCGCCTTCCAGTTTACCGTCCCCGGTATGGGAAGACTGGAAGTCAATGCGGCAATAGGCCGACAGGCTGTCAGCCGTGCGATGGTCTATATGCCAAGTATAGGAAAGACCAAAAATGCCCACCAGCATGAGCAATAAGCCGATGCCAATAAAAATTTTTTTTAGCATGTAAAGAGTCCTCTCTCGTATTATTCACGTAAATTTATGTAAATTTATATAGACAGTATAACATATTAGGGCGTGTTGCAAAACTCCACCTGCGCACAGCAGCGGCCATTTTTCAACACGCCCTAGATTTTTCCTTGCAATTTTAGAGGGATGTGAGAAAATAGAAGTGTTAGGCTTATGATAAAAATACCACAAGGGGGCATTTTTATGCAGATAAAATTACTGGCTACGGATTTGGACGGCACATTATTGTCCTCAGGCAAGCCCGTGTCGGAAAAAAATATTGCCGCTGCCCGGGAGGCAGCCAAGGCCGGGACGATTGTCACCATCGCCACGGGGCGCATGTATAAGGCAGCTTTGCCGGTGGCTGAAGCGCTGGGGTTGGATGTACCCATTATCACCTATAACGGCGCACTTATAAAATCCACCTCCGGGAAAGTCTACTACCGGAAATTTATGGATGAAGAAATCTGCCGAAAGGTAACGGATTTTTGTGCCCGACGCGGCTGGTATTTACAGACCTATAGCGGTGATACGCTCTACTACTCTGATTACAACGAATTTTCCCGGCGCTACGAGCGCAGCCAAAAGGTCAGCGGTGAGAATCTGGGCTATGAGGCGCTGCGCGAAAAAGTCAGTGAAATGTATAAAATGCTGATTATCACCGATTCGCCGGAAGTGACGCAGGACTGGATGGCTGAGCTTACGGCTGAATTTGGCGATGCGATTACCCTGACCCAGTCTGCCCCGGATTTTATTGAAATTATCAGTCCCGGCGTCTCCAAGGCTGCCGCCCTGCAAAAGCTGGCAGACATCATGGGCTTTGATATGCGGGAAACCATGGCCATCGGTGATGCCAACAACGACCTGCCTTTGCTGAAAGCAGCCGGATTCAGCGTAGCTATGGGCAATGCTGCCGATAACATCAAGGCCGTCACCGATGCGGTGACGGGGAACTGCGTTGATGATGGCTGGGCGCAGGCGGTGTACAAGTACATTCTCAATAAGTAAAGGCTGGTGACTATATTATGGAAGAAAAAACGGAAATGGAATTAGAGCAGACCAAAGAGGATAAGTTCCGTCTGGTTATCGTCACCGGCATGTCCGGCGGCGGCAAAACGCAGGCCTGCCGTTATATGGAGGACTTAGGCTACTTTGTCGTGGACAACCTGCCGCCGGTGTTTATTCCCAAGTTCGTGGAACTTTGCAAACACGCCGGTGACCATGTCGGCAAAGTGGTACTGGTGGTCGATACTCGCAGCCGGGAATTTTTTGATACCTTTATCCATGTCCTTGACGATATGGATAAAGACGATGTTGCTTATGAAATGCTCTTTATGGATGCCTCTGACCCTGTGATTATCCGCCGTTACAAGGAAACGCGCCGCCGTCACCCGATGGCGCCGTCTTCGCGTATTTCCGACGGCATTGCCAAGGAACGGGAGCGGCTTTCCCCGGCAAGGGCCAAGGCAACCTATATAATTGACACATCGGAACTCAAAAAAGTGGAACTCCGGGATAAGATTCATCGTATCTTTGGCAACAGTGACGGGGAACAAATGAGTATCAACGTGCTGTCCTTCGGCTTTAAATTCGGTATGCCTCTGGACGCAGACATGGTGCTGGATGTGCGTTTCCTGCCCAATCCCTTTTACATTGAATCCATGCGCCACAAGAGCGGCGCTGTGCCGGAGGTGGCGGAGTACATTGCCAAGTGGCCGGTGACGCAGGAATTCATCGGCCATCTGGACGGCATGATGGATTTTCTCGTGCCCCAGTATGTGAAGGAGGGCAAGAGCCAGCTGGTCATTGCCGTGGGGTGTACAGGCGGCATGCACCGCAGTGTCTTTATTGCCAAGCATATCTTTGACAGACTGAATCAAAAAGGCCTGCCGGTAAAACTCGAACATCGTGACCTGATGAAAAACGATGTTTGGGAACACGTGCGTGAGGAGTGCTGATAATGCATTTGTTAAAATGGCTGTATCCCGGCATGAAATTCAAGCGCTGGCTGGCGCTGTTTTCCGCCGGGGTCATGCTGGTGAGTCTGGGACTTGCTCTGGTTTTTAACTATAAATATCTGGATATGATAGAGGAGACTATCTTCCGGGCGGTCTATTTATGGAAGGGTACCTATGATTACGCGTTTACCACCTTTATTGGCATTCTGGTGGTGGCGCTGGGCGCGGTGCTGATGCTGATAGCTACCCGTTATACCATTCGCTCGGTAATCATGGTGCTGCTGCCGGATAATTCCGAGCGTCTGGTGGACATCATTTATGAGAAACGCCGTCTGGGCAAGGGGCCTAACGTCACGGTGGTGGGCGGCGGTCACGGACTGTCGGTGCTGCTCCGCGGCATAAAATCCGCTACCAGCAATGTCACCGCCGTGGTGACGGTGGCTGATGATGGCGGTTCCTCCGGGCGGCTGCGCGAGGAATTCGGCATTATCCCCCCGGGGGATTTGCGCAACTGTCTGGTGGCGCTGGCTGATACAGAGCCGCTGATGGAAAAACTTTTCCAGTATCGTTTCAAAGGACAGTCGGAACTGGCCGGACACAGTTTCGGCAATCTCTTTATCGCGGCCATGAGCGAAGTGACCGGCGATATGGAGCAGGCCCTCCGCGAATCCTCCAAGGTTCTGGCGGTCAAGGGGCAGGTACTGCCGGCCTCCAAGGACCATGTGCGTCTGGATGCCGTCATGGAAGATGGGACGGTGGTGCAGGGGGAATCGCATATCCCCGAAGTACACAAGCGCATTCACCGGGTGCGGCTCTTCCCCGAGGAAGTGCAGCCGGTACAGTCGGCGCTTGATGCCCTGCTGCATGCCGATGCCATCATTTTGGGGCCGGGCAGCCTTTACACCAGTATCATGCCCAACCTGCTGGTGGATGAAGTGGCGGAAACCATCAGAAAGAGTAAGGCCATCAAGATTTACATCTGCAATGTCATGACACAGCCCGGCGAAACGGACGGCTATACCGCTTCCATGCATGCCAAGGCCATTATCGACCATGGCGGCAAGGGGATTATTGACTACATGCTGGTCAATGATGCGCCTATCTCGGTGGAAATGCAGGATTTTTATGCCGCCAAGGGCGCTTATCCTGTCGAGGTGGACGAAGAGGCCATCAATGCTTTGGGCGTGGGTTTTGTGAAGGCTGACATCATAAATGAAAACGAAGTCATCCGCCATGACCCGGATAAACTCAGCCGCGCGGTGATGAATATGGTTTATCACCTGCAGCCCAGCGCGCTGAAAAAGTATGAAATCAAGTGATGGCAAGGGAGGGAGATTATGCCGTCCTTTGCTACAGAAGTAAAAAATGAACTGGCCAGATGTTATTATGAGGATGACTGCTGCCGGGATGCGGAGCTGGCGGCTCTGCTGCGCATGGGGGCTGCCATGACGCTTGGCGCCAATCATACCTTTGGCCTGAATTTCACCTCGAAAAATGCAGCTGTGGCTCGGAAGGTGCTGCAGCTGCTAAAAAGTGCCGGCGAGGGCATCCGCACGGAAATCACGGTGCGCCGCTCCCGGCAGCTGAATAAAAACAACAGCTATACAGTGAGGGTGATTCCCTCCCCGAAGGTCAATGAACTCTTCGGGAGACTGGGCTTTCTGCATGACGACAGCCTCAATATGGAAAACGACCGGGGCATTTTAAAAAAGCAGTGCTGCCGTATCGCTTACCTGCGCGGCGCTTTTCAGGGGGGCGGCAGCGTCAACCGCCCCGAGGCCAGCTATCATTTGGAGCTGGTGACCGGGAGTTTTGAACTGGGGCGGCTGCTCCATGACCTGCTGAAACGCATGGGCTTTCCTGCCGGATTTGTGGACAGGAAGGATGCCTACATCGTCTATCTGAAGGAGGGCGATGCGGTGGTGGATTTTCTGGGCATGCTGGAAGCGGAAAAAGCCGTGGAAAGCTTTGAGGTTGCCCGCAATGTCAAGGAAGTCAGGGAGCAGGTCAACCGTCTGGTAAACTGTGAAACGGCTAACCTGCAAAAGGCGGTGGATGCCGCCGGACGGCAGCTTGCAGATATACGCACCCTGAAGGCGCGGGGAAAGCTGCCCGGCCTGCCACCCAAGGTGCTGGCGGCAGCCAAGGCCCGGCTGGACAACCCGGACGCTTCGCTGGCAGAGCTGGCGGAAATACTAAAAATCAGCAAGTCGGGGCTTAGCCATCGTATGCGCAAGCTCCACGAACTGGCTGGTTTAAATTAACGGAAGTAGGGATTATAGATTGCGCTATGTTAAATATGTGCTGGGGACATTGTGCTTCGGCTTGATGGTTTTTTTGTCATGGCTGACCTTGACGCCAACGCCGCAGGGCGTACTGGTGCTGGAATACCACCATATCAGCGATGAGACGGATAGTGAGGGCAAGCCGTATTCGGTGCCGCCGGCAGAGTTTGCGGCGCAGCTGGATTACTTGCAGCAGCAGGGATATACGACGATTTCCATGCAGGATTTCATGCGCGCGAAGAAGGGCAAGCAGGAACTGCCGGAAAAGCCCCTGATTCTCACCTTTGATGATGGCTATGAGGATAATTACACGGTTCTGCTGCCCATGCTGGAAGAACGCGGCCTGAAGGGGACGGTGTACATGGTCACCAACAGTATCGGACGCAAGGGGTATCTTTCCTGGAATCAGCTGCGTGATATGCAGAACAGGGGCATTGAGCTGGGGAGCCATACGGCAAACCATCAGCCGCTGACCACGCTGGACAGGGAAAAGCAGGCTGAGGAGATGAAGCTGTCCAAGCTGCTGATGGAATGGAACGGTCTTAAGACCATCTTTACCTTTTCCTATCCCAACGGCGCTTATGATGAGGGCATGCCCCCGCTGCTGGCGGAAAATGAATACCTGACGGCAGTTACGGGGGACAGCGGTTTTAACACCTTTAAGACCAATCCCTATCTGCTGCAGCGCACGAACATCCCCTATCCGCGGTTCGGCCTGACGGAGTTCAAACTGCGTCTCTTTAAAGCTGAGGCTATGACCAAGCTGGGGATAAAACAGCATATCGTAAACGAGTAAACAAGTAATATATAATAAAGGATGAATTGGTTTTCATGAATATCAAGCGTAAAATTGCAGCTGCCCTGCTGGCAGGTCTCATTTGCCTGCCTGCAGCAGCCGGGGCGCAGACTGCCGCAGGCAGCGCTGACACCGCCCCTCTTGCCGGACAGGCAGGTCAGGAGGGATATAAAACGGATTTAATGCGGCGTATTAAAAATATTTTGCAGGGCAAAGACAGGATGTCAGACGAGGCCGGACTGGAAAAATTAAAGGAGGCCGGCCTTAATCAGAATTTATCCCGCTGGGTTATGGACAGCCGGGATGAAGGCGGCACGCTGCTTTTTTCCGACAGTCCCGAATATGTGCCGGAAAACGGCATTCTCTATCAGGACTCAGTTAAAGGCGATGCCCGGGTGCTGTTCTACCATCTGAACAACACCAGTGAACCCAAAAAACTGGCTGTGGTGCTGAAAAACGAATACAAGGACAGCAACAAGGTCATGGTGACCCGTGGGGGCAGCGGCCGGCCCAGCAGTGATTATCTGGAGGTCGGCAAGGCTACCCAGCTGGAGTATTTCAGTCAGGAGCTCAATCAGCAGATAGTTCTGCCCCGGGGGACAGCCAGGCTGCTTCAGGAGGATATGAATGAGACCATCCTGCAGCCGGGACAGCTGACCTACGGCGTGTTTGATTTTCATGCCGAACACAGCGTACTGGTGACAGTGCTGATGCTGGATGCCTATGGCGACCCGGTGACGGCGGCGGAAAGCCTGCCGGTTTTGCCCAAGGATGAGATGCGGCTGCGCGGCACCTTCAAGGGGATGAACCGCGTACTGACGGCCCGGAAAACCTACGACCCGGAAAGGGACGGCGGCGTTTATTTCATGCTGGCTGATGACAAGCAGGATAAATACCGCTACGGCATTGACGCTACCGACGGCAGCCGGGTGGTAAACTACGGCAACTACGGTATAAACTACCGGCTGGAACTGCCGGTCATTGCCGGTCAGGTGAGGTATTATCTCAGTCCTTTGGGGGGCGTTTATGCCGGAGCTGTCCGCAGCTATCAGAGCAAAAAAAATTACACGCTTTTCCCGACGCCCAGCGGCCGGACTTATTTCGGTGACAACACGGCTCCCGAGACCGATGAGGTACAGGAAAAACGCGAGGCAGGCAGCTGGCACATAGCCCGTAATACGGAGCTTGCCAATTTGGGCGAGACCAGCCAGCGCGGGCAGACCGTGTTCGAGTTTTCACCGCCGGGGGCATCCAATTTGCCCGTGGCCATAGTAATGGTGCCTGATAAGAAATAAACCTAGGAGGATTTTATATGACAGCCAAGAAACCTTTTTATATCACAACCCCGATTTATTACCCCAGTGCCAAACTGCATATCGGTCATGCTTACTGCACGACCATTGCCGATGCCATCGCCCGTTTCCACCGTCTGGCAGGTGAAGAAGTGTTCTTCCTGACCGGCTCTGATGAACACGGCCAAAAGATTCAGCAGAAGGCCGAAGAGGCAGGCATTACGCCCATCGAATACACGGATAAAATCGTGGCCGGTTTCCAGAACCTCTGGAAGAAGCTGGACATCAGCAATGACGACTTCATCCGCACCACGGAAAAACGCCATGAAAAAGTGGTACAGGAAATTTTCCGCCGCATTTACGAAAAAGGCGATATTTACAAAGGTTCCTATAAGGGCCTCTACTGCACACCCTGCGAAAGCTACTGGACGGAGCATCAGCTTGATGAAAACGGCTGCTGCCCTGACTGTGGGCGTCCTGTGCAGGAAGTGTCCGAGGAAGCCTACTTCTTTAAGATGAGCAATTATCAGGACAGGATTCTTGCCTATATCGAAGAACATCCCGACTTTATCCAGCCGGTTTCCCGCCGCAATGAGATGATTAACTTCATCAAGCAGGGGCTGGAGGACTTGTGTATCTCCCGTACCTCCTTTGACTGGGGTATTCCTGTGCCCATTGATGAAAAGCACGTTATCTATGTATGGTTTGATGCGCTCACCAACTATCTGACGCCGATTGGCTTCCTTGATGACCCGGAAAAGTTTAAGAAATTCTGGCCGGCCAACCTGCACCTGGTGGGCAAGGAAATCGTCCGCTTCCATACCATTATCTGGCCCTGCATTCTGATGGCGCTGGATTTGCCGCTGCCGGAGAAGGTTTACGGTCATGGCTGGCTGATTGTGGACGGCGACAAGATGAGCAAGTCCAAGGGCAATGTGGTTGACCCCATCGGCCTCATTGATGAATTCGGCGCTGATGCCATCCGTTATTTCCTGCTGCGGGAAATAAATCTGGGACAGGACGGCAACTTCTCCCGTGATGCCCTCATCGGCCGCATCAACAGCGATTTGGCTAATGATTTGGGCAACCTCCTGCACCGCACCCTGAACATGGTGGGCAAGTTCCAGAACGGCGTCCTTACTGCACCGCAGGGCGAAAGCGAAACCGACAAGAGCCTTAAGGCTGATGCCGCCGAAACAGTCGCTTTCTTTGAGGAAAACATGGAGAAGATGGAACTTTCCCTGTCCATCAAGAAGGTCTGGGCCTTCATCAGCCGCGCCAACAAATACATTGACGAAACGGCGCCGTGGGCACTGGCGAAGGACGAAAGCAAGAAACAGGAACTGGCTAACGTCATGTACAATCTGGCTGAATCCCTGCGCCAAATCAGCGTGCTTATCAGCCCCTTTATGCCGCAGACTGCTGCCCGTATCTGGCAGCAGCTCAATCTGCCGGGGGAATTTGCTGATGTACAGCTTGAAGATATCAAAGTTTGGGGCGGCATTGCCGGCGGCCACAAGGTAGGCACGCCGGAACAGCTCTTCCCCCGTATCGAGGTGGAAAAAGAGGAAGCGCCGGCTAAGGAAAAGCCTGCCAAGCAGTCCAAGGAGAAAAAAGCCAAACAGCAGGAAGAGACTGCCGGTGAAATCTCCATTGATGACTTTGCCAAGGTGCAGCTGCGCGTGGTGAAGGTGCTGGCCGCTGAAGCCGTACCCAAGACGGAAAAACTCCTGAAACTGACGGTGGACTTAGGGGATGAACAGCGCGAAATCGTTTCCGGTATTGCCAAGCACTATGCACCGGCTGACCTCATCGGCAAAAATGTGGTCATGGTCATCAACCTGAAACCGGCCAAGATTCGCGGCATCGTGTCACATGGCATGGTGCTGGCAGCCTCTCAGGGCGATGACCTGAAAGTGCTGTCGGTGGATATGCCTGTAGGCTCCGTGGTGCGCTAAAATGGCTGACTATGAGCTGATTGACACCCATAACCATCTAAACGATGCTAAATTTGCCGGTGTGGAGGAAGACGTCATAGCAAGAGCCGGAGAAGCAGGTGTCACCCGGCTAATCAACATGGGTGACACCATGGCCTCATCTCAAAAGGCCGTGGAACTGGCGGCTCAGCATGAGGGCGTCTATGCCGGTGTGGGCATTCATCCCGAAGAGATTTATGAGCTGGACACAGCCGATGATGACAGGCTGACGGCATGGACGAAAGCCCCAAGGGTCGTAGCCATCGGCGAAATCGGCCTTGACTACTACTGGGAAAAGGACGGGGATAAACGCGCCCTGCAGCGGCGCATGTTTATCCATCAGCTGGATTTAGCCCGGCAGCTCCATTTGCCGGTGTGTATCCATGACCGTGAGGCACATGGTGACATCATGGACATCCTCAAAAAAGAGGGGCAGGGCCTGCGCGGTGTAATGCACTGCTTTTCCGGCAGCTGGGAAATGGCGCAGGAACTTTATAAAATGGGCTGGTATATCGGCGTTGACGGCCCGCTGACCTACAAAAACGCCGCCAAACTTCCCGACATTGTGGCGCGCTTCCCGTTGGAACGGATTTTGGTGGAAACGGATGCGCCTTATCTGGCACCTGTACCCATGCGCGGCAAGCAGAATGAACCGGCATTTGTCCGTTATGTGGCGGAGAAAGTCGCCGAAATCAAGGGAATTTCTGTAGAAACGGTGGCTAAACAGACTTCAGACAACGGGGCAGAATTATACGGCCTTTAATCACGCTAAATACGGCTTTTTAGGCTAAAGTGGTGGACACTGTACAAAAAACAGGGTTCACCGCTTTTTTATTCCCATTTTTCAGCTTGTTTTCAGTATAATGTGGGAGAATATACGCGTTGAATTTGACAAGGGGTTAAATCTCATGGTATACTACCACAAGTTCTTCACCAAAGATTTAAAGGGGGCTTTCAATGAGTTTAACGAAGCTATTTGTTTTCAACCATAAAGAACGTAAAGTCATGCTGTGCGTGATGCTCACAGCCATGATGCTTATGACAACGGGTTTTACAACGACCGCGTTGCCGGAAGACTGGCATCAGGTAGCCATCATTGCTGATGGCAAAACGATTAAGATAAACACCAATCATTCAAACCCTGCCTTTATTTTGGCCAGGGCTGGCGTGAAACTCAGAGCCAATGACGAATACCATCTGGAAAAGGATGGCAAGGACACGAAAATCACGGTATATCGCGCGGTTCCGATTACCGTATCGTACAACGGACAGCAGAAGGCTGTCATGACCAGCAAGCAGACCGTAGGTGACGCCCTTATCGAGTTGGGCTACAATCTGGAGGATGTGGAAACGCCTCTGGGACTGGATGCGAAAATTCAGGAGAACCTAGACATAGTAGTATCTGACAGTGCAAAAAAAATCGCAGCACTGCAGCGTATGCGTGAAGAACAAATGAGACCCAAGGTACAGACGGAGCAGGGCAATTTAAACTACAGCGCCGTTTATACCATGGAAGCAACGGCTTACCTGCCCACCGATGGCAGTGCCGAAGGCATTACCGCCATGGGCATTCCTGCCCGGCGTGGTGTGGTCGCCGTTGACCCCAATGTCATTCCCTTAGGCTCGAAAGTATTTATTCCGGGCTACGGGGTGGCGATTGCAGCTGATACCGGCGGAGCAATCCGCGGTCAGAAAGTAGACCTGTGCATGGAGACTTACGGTGAGTGCATGAACTTCGGCCGCAGGGACATCGAGGTTTACGTGCTGTCGTAATGAAGTCAAAAGCACGTGTTGAGCAGATTATCTGCCTGACACGTGCTTTTTTGTGCTTTTATAACTTACAAGTTGCGTCGTCATCAATATGTACTGTAGGCAGGATATGGCGTATAAACGAATCATATATTTGCTGAAAATTTTCCCGATTCATGGTATAATCCAATTAGAAAATCAAAGGAGCATTCTCGCATGACATACCCTAAAAGCCTTATCCGGCAGGCTATCGAAAACGATATAGCCAATAAGAAATACAATCCCATGAACGATATCCTGTTCAAATTCATCTTTGGCAAAGAGGAACGCAAGCATGTCACCATTGACTTTCTCAATGCCGTCCTTGGCCGTTACGAAGCAAAAGCCATCAAGGATATTCAGTTCCAAAACAGCGAGATTGTTCCTCTTTATGATGAAGACAAACTCACGCGTCTGGACATTTTCTGTGTTACCGAAGACGGCACACAGATTGATGTGGAAATCCAGATTGTGGACAAAAAGAACATGGAACGCCGCACGCTCTACTATTGGTCGCAGATGTACCTGATGAACCTTACAAAAGGTGGGAAGTATCAAAATCTGAAACCGTCCATCACCATTAACATCCTGCGCTATACGATTTTCCCCGGGCAGCCGGCACACTCCATGTACAGCATATACAACATGGAAACCGGCCGCCGCTTAAATGAGGACATGGAACTGCATTTCCTCGAAGTCACTAAATTTCAGAAAAAGCCTGTCAGCGAAATGAGCAGTGTAGAACGCTGGCTGGCTTACTTCTCCAACAAATTAGATATAAAAGAAATGGAGGAACTGGCTATGAATGAAGCTGCTATTCAGACAGCGCTGGACGCAGCCGCTGTATTTATGCAAAATAAACAAGAGCGTCTTAACTATTTGAATCGCGAAATGGCTATCATGGACTATGAGTCCGATAAAGATGCCTGGATAGATGCAGGCCGGGCTGAAGGCCGGGCTGAAGGACGAGCTGAAGGCCGGGTTGAAGGCCGGGCAGAAGGAGAGAAGAACGCTGACCGTCGCACAGCTAAGCGCATGTTAGCCAAAAGCAAATCCATTGATGAAATTTTAGAATTGGTTGACCTAACCCGTGAAGAAATTGAAAAATTAGCTCATGACACAAGCTTGTAATATTTTACCGATGTGGAATAAATTGAGAAATCACTAAGAAAAAGGGCTGCTGCACGTCATATTACGTGCAACAGCCCCTTTGGCGTGTGCGTTATGATTCTGGTTCAACGCCATGCTTGCGGCATTCGTTGAAGAAGAAGATAGCGTTGGTGTCCTTGGGATTTTCTGACCAGAACTTGATGAGCTTGCTGGCCATGGCGTATTTTTCCTGCATAAAGGGCAGGAGGTTTTCAGCGGTTATGGGGCCGCCGACGGTCATAAATACATCAATATTATGTCCGAGGGTGTCTAGCATTTCCTCGCTGCACTCGCCTTTGGCCAGTGACTCGGCAAAACGAATACCCTGTTCTAAGTCATCGGCGTAGCCGCGCTGGAGGAGCCAGACGGCAATCTGCTTTTCCATGGGAGTCCCTCCTTTAGATAGCTATGTTTTAATTCTATTCGCTAGGGGGAGGAAGATTTCCTGCCTGCGGCAGATTTTTTATTTATGAGAAAAGCCCGGGGAAATCTTGACGATTACCCGGGCTTTTGACTTTTGCTTATTCAGCTGCGGCAACGACTTCTTTGCCATCATAGTAGCCGCATTCGGGGCATACATGATGGGGCATCTTCGGTTCGTGGCACTGCGGGCAGGCTACGAAGCCGGGAGCCTCCAGCTTCCAGTTGGCGCGGCGGCTATCGCGGCGTGCCTTGGACATTTTTCTCTTTGGTACTGCCATGGTTGGTTCACCTCCGGAACAATCCGACTTGCTTTGTTCAGTGAAATCCATACACGTTGGGTTGATGCTGAATGGATTTATTGACACATGTTAATATAATAGCGTTTTTGGCGTACTAATGCAAGTCTTTTTTTATGGGGAGGCTTATCTGTTGGACAAGAGGAGTTTGAGGGCGATTTGCTTTTCGGGGGTCAGTTCCTTGATGAGTTTCAGCAGCTGGGGGTCAATGCCGGCTGTTTCCGGTGTGACGGTATCCAGAGGGTCAGCCTGAGAGGCCAGATTGTTGAGGTCTTCAATGCGGATATTCAGGGCGCCGCAGATTTTCAGCACGTTGTCCATAGCGGCGCCGCCGATGGAACCGTTCAGGATGGACAGCAATGTGGTATAGGGCATCTTGATGAGCTGGGCAAAATTTTTCATTGTATATCCATGTGATTTTATTAAGGCTCTGATATAATCTTCTCTGTTCATGAATCCGTTCTCCTTGTCTTGTGTCTATACTGTATTATACAGGGCTGTCTGAAAAAAGGAAAGTCTATGGGAAAATATTTCTCAATAAGAAAAACGATAGATTGTAATAAAATAAAATCATATTTCGTATTGACTAATATGGAATTATGTTGTAATATACTTGTGGAAACGAAATATTGTTAATGATTTAATTATCATGCAATTCACAATCATACAAAATGTGTATTAGCCGGAGAGGAAGGGTGTATGATGGAAAAAGCGACGGTCGTCGTCATTGGCGGCGGAGCCACAGGCGTTGGCATCCTGCGTGACCTTGCCATGCGCGGCGTGGACACGCTGCTCGTTGAAAAATGCGACCTGGTGAACGGCGCAAGTTCCCGTTATCACGGGTTGCTGCATAGCGGCGGACGGTATGCGGTAAAGGACCAGGAGGCAGCCAAGGAGTGTATTATCGAAAATCAGATTTTGCGCAAGATTGGCAAATCCTGTGTGGAGACGACCGGAGGCATGTTTGTCCGTCTCGACATTGATGACCCTGCTTATGAGGAAGCCTGGGTAAAAGGCTGTGCGGAGAGTGGAATTGAAGCAACGCCGATTACTCTGGAGGAAGCTTTCAGGCTGGAACCGCTGCTTTCGCGTAATGTGCAGTCGGCATATCTGGTGCCGGATGCAGCCATTGACGGGTTCCGTATGTCATGGCAGAATGTGGAGTCCGCCAAGCGTTACGGCGGCCGTTGCCTGACTTACCGGGAAGTCATCGCCATCGAAAAGACCAGCGGTGAAGTAAAGGGCGTAAAGGTACGAAATACCATAACCGGTGCAGAAGAAATCATCGAATGTGAAATCGTCATAAACGCTGCCGGCGGCTGGGCAGGCAAGGTCGCAGCCCTTGCCGGGCTGGAAGTCGGCGTACAGCCGGATAAGGGCACGCTGTTGGCTTTCAACCAGCGCATCACCAATCATGTGGTGAACCGCCTGCATAAATCTTCCGACGGTGATATCTTCGTACCCCATGGTTCCATAACCATTCTGGGGACGTCGTCCATGAGCATTCCTGACCCCGAGGACACCAGCACTTCCCGTGAAGAGGTGGAAAACCTGCTGGCCATCGGCGAAAAGACTTTTGAGCATCTCCGGGATTACCGCCTGCTCCGTTCCTTTGCCGGTTCCCGTCCCCTCTACATGCCCCCCGGAGGCGCTTCCGGCCGTGGCGCATCCCGTGGCTTTGCCATCGTGGATCACGAAGAGGAAGGGCTTAAGGGCATGTTCACCATCGTGGGCGGCAAGTTTACGACATACAGGCTCATGGCAGAAAAAATGGCTGACAAGGTGTGCGCGAAGCTGGGCAATACGGAAAAATGCCGTACTGCCGAAGAACCGCTCGTGCCGGAGGTCAGCGAAGCGGACAAAAAGGCCGCCAGAAAGTTCTTCCCGGCCTATGGTACGAATCTGGCTGCAACCCGTCTGGGGCCGGAACGCTTTGCCCGGGTGGTAAAACGGCTGGAGGCCGCCCCGGAAAAACGGGAGCTGGTCTGCGAATGTGAAAACGTAACTCTGGCTGAGTTTGAGGAAATTGCGCAGGAAGAAACCTGCTATCAGATAAATGATATTCGCCGGCGTACCCGTGTGGGCATGGGTACCTGTCAGGGCAATTTCTGTGCCCTGCGCAGCGCAGGCCTGTTTGCCAAGTACGGCAAGCATGAGGGCGCGGCCAAGACAATGACGCGCATGAAGGAATTTTTGCAGGGCCGCTGGAAGGGGATTCGCCCCGTACTGGTGGGCAGAACCCTGCGTGAGACGGAAATGACACGGGCGCTTTATGAACTGTCCTTTCATGTGAATGGAGGCAAAAAGGAATGAAACATGCGGATACAATCGTGATTGGCAGCGGTTTTGCCGGCCTGATGGCGGCACTGGTCAGCGCCAATCAGCGGAAAAAGGTAATGCTCCTCACGGCAGGGGCAGGCTCTCTTTCCTTAAACAGCGGTGTCGTTGACGTACTGGGCTATGACGAAAACCATAACTATGTGGAATGTCCCCGGGAGGCTATCGGGGCACTGCCACAGGAACATCCATACAGAAAAATCGGTTTGGAAACGGTGGAAAAAGCCGTGGAGTTCTTTCTGGACTTCACCCGTGATTACGGTTTTCCGTACCGCGGCTCCCTTGACCACCAGCTGCTCGTACCGACGGCTGTCGGCACTTTGAAGCCCACCTGCCTGGCACCGCGCTGCCTGGACGGTACCAGCCTCCACGGTGAAGAGCAGATTGTCATTGTGGGGATTAAGGGGCTCAAGGATTTCTACGGCAATATCCTGCAGGAAAACCTGCAGCTTTCCTTAGAGGGGAAGACGGAGTTCCCCGTGGTCGAGGTGGAGACGCCGCTTTTGGGCGGCCGCGATATTACCACCATTGACGTGGCGCGCTGGCTGGATACGGAGGAAGGCCGAAAATCCTTTGCTCAGCAGTTAAAGCCCCATGTCAAATCCGACAGCACGGTGTTCCTCGTGCCGCAGATTCTGGGCACCAAGGGGCAGGAATGCGCCGCTGCCCTCCATGAAATGCTGGGGGCTGAGCTTTTGGAAACCACCTGCCTGCCGCCCTCAGTAAATGGCCTGCGCCTGCAGAAAATGCTCAAACAGGCTTTGAAGGACTTGGATGTGGAAATTGTGGAAAATACCAAAGTCCTGCGGGCAGTGAGCGATGGCAAGAAGGTTACCGGCGTGGTAGCCGAGGCTTCTGTCCGGGAAAAGACCTATTATGCAGATAAGTTCATTCTGGCTACCGGCGGTCTCTATAGCGGCGGCATTACGGTACGGGAATTTGAAAAGCCCAGGGAAATGGTTTTCGACCTGCCTGTATACATTGAATCCGGCGAAGAAAACTGGAGCAATGAAGAACTGTTCAGCGATAAGGCACAGGGCTTTGCCAAGACCGGTGTGCGCACGGATGCGTCTTTGCGTCCGGTAGATGCTGACAATCAGCTCGTCTATGAGAATGTATATGTGGTGGGCAGAAACTTAGGTGGCTACGATTTCTGCTTTGAACATTCCGGCAACGGTGTGGCGCTGGCATCGGCCTATAAAGCCGCAACGATGTGAGGAAGGGAGAGTAGACGATGAGCGAAGTTACAAAAAAAATAGAAGAAATGGAATCGGCGCTATCCACAGCTGACCATTGCCTGTCCTGTACATCCTGTATGTCCAGCTGCCCTGTAATGGAAGCGGAAAAGAAATATCTGGGCCCGAAACTGGTCGGCCCTGCCCATAGCCGCATGAAATTTTCGCAGGAGGATATCGAAGAATCGCTGGATTTCTGCTCCAACTGCAAGAGCTGTGACAGAGCCTGCCCGTCCGGGGTGGCTGTATCCACGCTGAATATGCTCCAGCGGGCAAAATACTATGAGACACATCCCCATTCCCAGCGTGATGATATGCTGGCGCATGGCGAGCGTATGGCAAAACTCGTCCGTTCCCTGCCGTTTGGCGCGAGCCTTGCCAATCTGGGCATGAGCATCGGCAAGGCCTTGGGCGTGTTCGGCGCAATGGGCATGGCCGGTGAGCGCAGTATGCCGGCTTACGCCTCGGAAAGTTTTTTGCAGCTCTTTAAGGGGATAAAACAGCCCCAGAGTGATAAAAAAGTCGTATTCTTCCCGGGCTGCTTCATCAATGACAACGAGCCTCAGGTGGGGGTGGCCTTTATAAAGGTCATGAACGCCAACGGCTATGAGGTTCTCGTGGATGAGAAGTTCAACTGCTGCGGTTCGCCAATGGTGGTTACGGGTTACTTGGATGAAGCCCATGAACATGCGGACAACAACGTGAGCCGCATTCTGGAGTGGAAGAAAAAGGGCATTCCCGTGATTGCCTGCTGCACCAGCTGCTCTTTGATGCTGAAACAGGAGTACCATGAACTCTTTGATGAAGAGAAGATGCACGAAGCCGGGCAGAATGTCTATGATGCCTTTGAATTTTTGGAGATTCTCGCCGAAAAGGGCGAGCTAAATACAAACTTCCAGCAGGTCGGGGAAAAACTCATGTATCACGTTCCCTGCCATCTGAAAAGTCAGGGGTTCGGCGTTCCTGCTGCCAAGATTCTGGCTCGTGTTCCCGGCGTCACCGTGGAACAGGCCGATGCCGGCTGCTGCGGCATGAGCGGCAACTACGGCTTCAAGGGAGATAAATACGAAATCTCCATGAAGATTGGGGAAAAGCTCTTTAACCGCATTAAGGAATCCGCAAGTGACGAAGTCATCTGCGACTGCGGCACCTGCCGTCTACAGATTCAACATGGTACGCAGGCCAAAACCTGCCATCCCGTTGAGATATTAGCTAAGGCTTACGGGAAATGATAAACAGGGGTGCAGGCTGATCCGCAGGGAAAAGCCTGCATAACCTGATATCAAAACCGTAGTTCAGGAAGGAGGATTTTCGATGATTCGGAGAATTGTACTCATCTGTTCCGCCGGTGTGTCCACCAATATGCTGGTGCGCCGCATGGAGCATGAGGCAGCAAGGCTGGGGTATCCCTGCTCGGTGACTTTTTATCCTATTCAGGAAGTCAAGGAAGCAGCCCAGTTCGCTGACGTCATGCTGCTCGCTCCGCAGTCCGCATTTGAGCTGCCGGAGATTCAGGTCAAGTATCCCAATGTCAAATCAGCAGTCATTCCCAAGGATTTGTATGCCAGCATTGACTCGGTAAAAATCCTGGATTTGGCACAGAAGATTGCCGGGGACTACTAAGAATTTTCTAAATCTTAGTGTTTGTCTTAATTGATTTCACAAGAAAGAAGAGGGGTTTCACAATGGCAAAGAATTATGTAATGGCTTTGGATGCAGGTACGACAAGCAATCGCGCGATTATCTTTGATAAGAATTCCAAGATTATCGGCGTTTCGCAGAAGGAATTTACCCAGTATTTCCCGGAACCGGGCTGGGTGGAGCATGATGCTGATGAAATCTGGAGCTCCATGACCACGGTCATGAAGGAAGCTCTGGAACAGTCCGGTTTAGTTGCCAGCGATATCGCGGCTATCGGTATCACCAACCAGCGTGAAACGGCAGTTGTCTGGGATAAGAACACGGGCCGTCCTGTGTACAATGCCATCGTTTGGCAGTCCCGTCAGACGGCGCCTATTGCTGAGGACCTGAAGAAAAAGGGCCTTGTGGATGAGGTCAAGGACAAGACTGGTCTTCTGATTGATGCTTATTTCTCCGCAACGAAAATCAAATGGATTCTCGATAAAGTTGAAGGTGCCCGTGAAAAGGCAGAAAAGGGCGATTTGCTCTTCGGTACGATTGATACTTGGCTGATTTGGAAACTCACGGGCGGCAAGGCTCATGTGACGGATTATTCCAACGCTTCCCGTACCATGCTCTACAACATCAATGAGCTGAAATGGGATGACGCTCTCCTCGGCTATCTCGATGTGCCTAAGTGCATGCTGCCGGAAGTTAAACCGTCCTCCTGCGTATACGGCGAGACGATTCCTTCCATCCTCGGCGCACCGATTCCCGTTGCCGGCGCTGCCGGTGACCAGCAGGCGGCTCTCTTCGGTCAGAACTGCTTTGAGCCGGGCATGGCTAAGAATACCTACGGTACCGGCTGCTTCATGCTCATGAACACGGGCACGGAAATCCATAAATCCAAGAACGGCCTCGTAACGACCATTGCCTGGGGGCTTGACGGCAAAGTTGAATACGCTCTCGAAGGTTCCATCTTCGTAGCCGGTTCCGCTATCCAGTGGCTCCGTGACGGCGTCCGTATGGTAGATTCTGCCCCGGACTCCGAGTGGGTGGCCAAGAAGGTTAAGGACAACGGCGGTGTTTATGTAGTACCGGCATTCGTAGGCTTGGGCGCTCCGTACTGGGATATGAATGCCCGCGGCGCTATCATCGGCATCACCCGTGGCACGACGAAGGCGCATATCGTCCGTGCAACCCTTGAATCGCTGGCTTATCAGACCCGTGATGTACTCGAAGCTATGGAAGCTGATTCCGGCGAAAAACTCACGGCCCTCAAAGTTGACGGCGGCGCTGTAGCCAACAACCTGCTCATGCAGTTCCAGGCTGATATGCTGGGCGTACCTGTTGACCGTCCGCAGATTACGGAAACCACGGCTCTGGGCGCAGCTTACCTTGCCGGTCTGGCTGTAGGTGTCTGGACGAGCAAAGACGAACTCAAGAGCAGCTGGAAGCTGGATTCCCGGTTTGAATCCCAGATGGACAAGACGGAATCCGACCGCCTCTACAAAGGCTGGCGCAAGGCTGTTAAACATTCCATGCACTGGCTGGATGAAGAGTAATTTGGTCAGGGCTTGTCAGAAGATAGTCATGGTGGGCGGCCTGCCCGTCCACCTGCTATATAGCTATAATCTATTTATAAGAAAGAGGGATTATCATGGTAACAGGTTCGGAAAACTTGTTTGGCGAGTTCTTTGGTACGCTCGTCCTCATCGTTTTTGGTTGCGGCGTCTGCGCCAATATGTCACTTACAAAATCCAAAGGTCAGGGCGGCGGCTGGATTTGCATAGCCGTAGGCTGGGGATTTGCCGTAACGCTCGGTGTATTCACGGCTACGACGCTGGGTGCCCCGCAGGGCGATTTGAACCCGGCTGTTACGCTGGCTAAGATGATGGCCGGTGTTTATACCTTCTCCCAGTTCATCGCTACTTCCATTGCCCAGCTGCTGGGGGCTATCGTGGGCGCTGCCATCGTATGGCTGGCTTACCTTCCTCATTGGAGTGAGACGGAAGACCAGGCTACGAAGCTCGGCGTATTTGCTACCGGCCCGGCTATCCGCAACTCCTGTGCAAACTTCCTCTGCGAGGCTATCGCTACGTTCTTCCTGATGTTCGTCATCTGGATGATTTTCTCCAAACCCGTTGGCAATCTCGTTCCGGGCTATGGCCCCTACATCGTCGGTGTGCTCATCTGGGCACTGGGTCTTTCTCTGGGCGGCCCCACGGGTTATGCCATGAACCCTGCTCGTGACCTCGGCCCGCGTATTGCCCATGCAATCCTGCCGATTGCCGGCAAGGGCGGCTCTGACTGGGGCTATGCGTGGATTCCGGTTGTCGGCCCGCTCTGCGGCGCGCTCGTAGCATATCTGGTTGCTTCCTGCAGCGGCGTACTCTAAGCAGCTTTCTTTTCCCCTAAGGATTCCATAATCTAAAGGCCTCCGCATTTGCGGAGGCTCTTTCTGTTGCACAATAAATCTGCTTATTATATACTTATCCTAAAGCACTTTTTATGAAAAAGGAAGGTATCATCCTATGGGCGAGAAGTATATTTTGGCGTTAGATTCAGGCACGATAAAGAATCGGGCGGTTATTTTCAACGAGAAGGGCGAAATGGTGTCCTATGCGGAGAAGAAAATAGGCGTCAGCCGCCCCCATAAAGGCTGGGTGGAGCAGGACCCGGACGAGATATGGAGTACCCAGCTGTGGACGGCTAAGGAGGCCATTCAGCTGGCAAAAATTTCCCATCGGGATATTGCCGGTATCGGCGTAACCAATCAGCGCGAAACCACCATAGTATGGAACAAGAACACAGGGCGCCCGATTTATCCGGCCATCAGCTGGGAGTCCAAGCAGTCTGACGGCATTTGCAAGCGGCTGGTGGAAGAGGGGCTGCAGGAGGAGATAAAGCAGAAGACCTCCCTGATTATCAATCCGTATTTTTCGGCTACCAAACTTTGCTGGATTTTGGAAAATGTTCTGGGCGCCAGAGAAATGGCGGAAAAGGGCGAGCTGCTATTCGGCACGGTGGATACATGGCTGATGTGGAAGCTCAGCGGCGGCGAAATCTTTGCGACGGATTATTCCAATGCCTCCCGTACCATGATGTTCCATTTGCGGAAGCTCGATTGGGATGATGATATTCTGGAGCATTTGCGTATTCCCCGAAAAATGCTGCCCTTGGTTTATCCTTCCAGTCATATATACGGCGAAACTGATGCGGCGGTTATCGGCTCACGGATTCCCATTGCCGGCTGTATCGGCAACCAGCAGGCCGACCTCTTTGGCGAGGCCTGCTTCAAGAAGGGCATGGCCAAGAATACTTATGGCGAAGGCTCTTTCTTCCTGATGAACGCCGGCAAGAAGTACCATAGTTCGCAAAATGGCCTGATTACGACGATTGCCTGGGGCATTGGCAAGGAAGTGACCTATGCGCTGGAGGGCAGTGTGTTTGTTTCGGGAGCTACCCTGAAATGGGTGAAGGAGGGGCTGGGGCTTATTGACTCCATGTCTGATTCCGAATGGCTGGCCAAGCAGGTGCCCGATGCGGACGGCGTGTATTTCATTCCGGCATTCCGCGGTCTTTCCGCGCCATACTGGGACACGGAAACAACCGGCATGATTATCGGCATAAACGAGGATACCCAGCGCGCCCATATCGTTAGGGCAGCGCTGGAGGCGCTGGCCTATCAGGTGCGCGATGTTTACGAGGCCGTGATATCTGATACGGGTGTGGAGATAAAGAGCCTGCACGTAGACGGCGGCGCCAGCCAGAATTACGCCCTGATGCAGTTTCAGGCCGACCTCTTGAATATCCCCGTTATCCGTCCCTACATTGCGGAAACCACGGCCTTGGGCGCGGCCTTTATGGCCGGACTGGCTACGGGTGTCTGGAACAGCGTGGATGAACTAAAGCATCTCTGGAAAGAGGGTATGCGCTTCAAGCCGTCCTTGTCGGAACGCGGCCGGGCGGCCCTGTATGACGGCTGGCAGGAGGCTGTTTCCCGTGTGCTGGGGTGGCCGAACAAGTAAGTTTGTGCTAAAATGTACTTTAGTATGTAAGAAAGGCGGTATGGCTGATGAAAATTACTATTGGCAGCGACCATGGTGCGGTTCAGCTCAAGGAAGAAGTAAAGATGGTTCTCAAAGAATACGGCGACATCGAAGTGACCGATGTGGGCACTTTTGGTACTGAGTCGGTGGATTACCCGGACATTGCGGAAAAAGTTTGCGGTGATGTGGCAGGCGGCAAGGCTGACAGGGGCATTGTTCTCTGCGGCACAGGCATTGGCATTTCCATTGCCAGCAACAAGATTAACGGTATCCGCTGTGCCCTGTGCAATGATGTGTATTCGGCCAAGATGTGCCGTCAGCACAATGATGCCAATGTACTGGCCATGGGCGGCCGGGTTACGGGCTTTGGCCCTGCCGGTGAAATCGTCCGTGCTTTTGTGGAAACGAAATTTGAAGGCGGCCGCCATGAGCGCCGGGTAAATAAAATCATGGCTTTGGAGAAAAAATAAGCGTTAGGTAGTGAAAGTAAGGAAAAGTTTTTTGGTCTGAGCCAATGGCTCGAAGGAGGCGCCTCTATGAATCTTATGGAAATTCTGCAGCAGTCTGACCCCGAAATAGCCAAGCATTTAACAAGTGAGCTGAACCGTCAGCGGGAAAAGCTGGAACTTATTGCATCGGAAAACGTTGTAAGTCCGGCAGTCCTCGCGGCGCAGGGCAGCGTCCTCACGAACAAATACGCGGAAGGTTATCCCGGCAAGCGTTATTATGGCGGCTGCGAATTCGTGGATGAAGTGGAAAGTCTGGCTATAGAACGGGCCAAAAAACTTTTTGGGGCAGAGTATGCCAACGTCCAGCCCCATTCCGGCGCTCAGGCCAATATGGCCGTATTCTTTGGGCTGTTAAAGCCCGGTGATACGGTGATGGGCATGAACCTCAATGACGGCGGTCATCTGACTCATGGCTCGCCCGTCAACATGTCCGGCAAATACTTCAAGATTGTGCCCTATGGCGTGGACAGGGAAACGGAAACCATCGACTATGATGCTTTGGAGGCGCAGGCTAAGGAATGCAAGCCCAAACTCATCGTTGCCGGGGCTTCGGCCTATGCCCGGATTTTGGATTTTCCGCGGCTGGCAGAAATCGCCCATGGCGTGGGTGCATATCTGATGGTGGATATTGCCCATATTGCCGGACTGGTAGCAGCTGGCGTTCATCCCAGCCCCCTGCCTTACGCTGACGTGGTGACGACTACCACTCATAAGACCCTGCGCGGCCCGCGCGGCGGCATGATTTTGTGCCGTGACGCCGAGTTTGGCAAGCAGTTCAACAAGGCGGTGTTCCCCGGCATTCAGGGCGGCCCCCTGATGCACGTTATCGCGGCCAAGGCGGTGGCCTTGGGAGAGGCTTTAAAGCCGGAATTTACGGAATATGCCAAACAGGTGGTCAAAAATGCGGCAGCCCTCGCGAAAACCTTGCAGGAAGAGGGCTTCCGTCTAGTGTCCGGCGGTACGGACAACCATCTGATGCTGGTGGATTTAACGAATAAGGGCATTACGGGCAAGGTGGCGCAGACGGTGCTGGATGAAGTGAACATCACCGCCAACCGCAACACCATTCCCTTTGAACCCCTGTCACCCTTTGTGACCAGCGGCCTGCGTCTGGGGACGCCGGCACTCACTACCCGTGGCTTTAAGGAAGCTGACTTGCAGGAAGTCGGCAAAATCATCGCTATGGTGCTTAGTGATACGGAAAATGAGGAAAAGAAATCCGAAGCACGGAAGCGGGTAGCCGCCCTGTGCAAAAAATACCCGCTTTATGCCGGTATGTAAAAGGAGAAAGAAAATGTCTGATAAGCTTAATGTAAATGTAATTGACCATCCCCTGATTCAGCATAAACTTACGATGATGCGCCAAAAGGACACGGGCACGAAGGACTTCCGCGAACTGCTGGAAGAAATCGCTATGCTCATGACCTATGAAATCACCCGTGATTTTCCGCTGAAGGATATCGAAATTGAAACGCCGGTGGCTAAGTGTACAGCCAAGGTGCTGGCTGGCAAAAAAGTGGGTGTCGTGCCCATTCTGCGCGCCGGCCTTGGCATGCTGAACGGCGTGGTCAACATGATTCCGGCTGCCCGTGTGGGGCATGTGGGCATGTACCGCGACCCCAAGACGTTGAAACCCGTGGAATACTACTGCAAGCTGCCCGGTGATGTGGCTGAGCGCACCCTGATTGTGGTCGACCCCATGCTGGCAACCGGCGGCAGCGCAGCGGCTGCCCTGTCCCTGCTGAAGGAGAAGGGCGCTACGAGCCTGACGCTCATGTGTCTGGTAGCCGCGCCCGAGGGCATCAAGGCCATCAACGAGGCACATCCCGATGTACCCGTTTATGTGGCAGCCATTGATGAAAAGCTCAACGAAAAGGGCTATATCGTGCCCGGTCTGGGCGATGCCGGCGATAGAATCTTCGGCACATTGTAATAAAAAGGTGGAAAGAAATTTTGAGTAACTTAGAAGTAGGTATTGTAGGCCTGCCTAATGTGGGCAAGAGTACCCTGTTTAATGCCATTACCAAGGCCGGTGCAGAGGCGGCAAACTTTCCCTTCTGTACCATTGAACCCAACGTGGGCGTGGTGGCCGTTCCCGATGAACGACTGAACGTTCTCCACGAAATGTATGATTCCAAGAAAACCACCCCGGCCTCTGTCCGCTTTGTGGATATAGCCGGTCTGGTCAAAGGCGCTGCCAACGGCGAAGGCCTCGGCAATAAGTTCTTGGAGCATATCCGTCAGGTAGATGCCGTGGCTCATGTGGTGCGCTGCTTTGAGGACGCCAATATCACTCATGTGGAAGGCGGTGTTGACCCACTCCGCGACATTGACATCATTCAGACGGAACTCTGTCTGGCTGATTTGGAAGTGGTGGAAAAGCGCATTGCCCGGCTGGTAAAAATCGCCAAGTCCGGCAGCAAGGAAGCCAAGGTGGAAGACGAAGTCCTCCAGAAAATCAAGGCTAGTCTTGATAACGGCAAGCCGGCCCGTCAGGTGGAACTCACTGCTGACGAGCTGGATTTGATTAAGGACATCAATCTGCTGACCTTGAAACCGACCCTCTATGTGGCCAATGTGGCTGAGGATGAAGTGGCCACGGCCTTTACGGAAAATGCCTACGTGCAGAAGGTCAAGGAATTTGCCAAGGCAGAAAATGCTGAGGTAGTGGCAATTTCCGCCAGAGTGGAAGCGGAAATCGCTGAGCTTGACCCGGAAGAAGCCAAGGCCTTTCTGGAAGACCTGGGCGAAACGGAAAGCGGCCTTGACCGCCTGATTAAAGCCGCTTTTGACCTCTTAGGCCTTCAGACCTTCCTGACGGCAGGCCCCGATGAATGCCGTGCATGGACGATTACCAAGGGCACCACGGCACCGAAAGCCGCCGGCAAGATTCACACGGACTTCGAGCGTGGCTTTATCCGTGCCGAGATTGTCAATTATGATGATTTAGTGGCGAATGGCAGTGTAGCCGCCGCCCGGGAAAAAGGGCAGGTGCGCGTGGAAGGCAAGGACTATGTCATGCAGGACGGCGACGTGGTAAACTTCCGCTTTAACGTTTAAACAAAAAAGCTCCCGCAATGGGAGCTTTTATTTTAGGCCGGACGCATATAGCTGTGGCCGTCTGTCGCCAAAGACATCAATGGACAGCTTTATGCCGGTCTGGACGGCTAAGTCCAGCTGGCAGTCAATGACGGCCTCGGCGGTGCCGGCAGAGGCGAGAATTTCGCCCCAGGGGTCAATGATGGCAGAGTGTCCGGCAAGCTGCTGGCTGCTGCCGTCAATTCCGGCGGCATTGCAGGCAGCTACGAAGACCTGATTTTCGATGGCCCGGGCCTGCAGCAGAATCTGCCAGTGGCGGAGGCGTTTCAGGGGCCATGCCGCCGGGAGAAACAACACCTGTATGCCTGACAGAGCCAGACTGCGGCACAATTCGGGAAAGCGCAGGTCATAGCAGACGGCAATACCGCATTTCGTGCCATCAAGCGTAAACGTTACGAGCTTATTGCCGGGGACAAAGGCTTTATGTTCTTCGCCGGGGGAAAAGAGATGCGTTTTATCGTAGCTGGCCGTAAGTTGTCCGGCGCGGTTGAAGATATAGCAGGTGTTAAAGACCTGCCCCTGATGAGAACGGGCAACGGTGCCGCCAACGATGTTTACCTGATAATTTTGCGCAAGCCTGCCGAGGATTGACTGCGCCGTCCTGCCGTCTGTATCGGCGTAATCCGTAATGGGCCGGGGATAAAAGCCCTGCAGCCATAATTCCGGCAGCAGCAGGACATCGGGCTTTTTCGTCATAGCCTGAGCTGCCAGCTGCTGGAGCGTGGCGATATTCGTATCCGGCTCTCCCAGTGCAACCTGCATTTGTAAAATAGCGACCTTCATAAGAACCTCCCGAAGAAAGGAACAGCAAATGGAAAAAATAACGTATGCTTTAGGGGATATTGTACGCCTGAAAAAACAGCACCCCTGTGGCAGTCATGAATGGGAAATCCTGCGGACGGGCATGGACTTCCGGCTGAAATGTCAGGGCTGCGGCCATCTCATTCTCATTCCCCGGACGAAATTTGAAAAAATGGTACGGGGCAAGGTAGAAAAGTAAACCGCCCCGAAGGGCGGTCTTATCAGCCAAAGAACTGGTAGTATAAGGAAATGAGGAACATGGCGACAGCCAGCCCCATAGAGCCGAGACTGGCGCTGTTGAGGTAAGTACGGACATTATCCGACACATTGGCGTGACGATAAAGGTATGTGAGCGTCAGAGACAAGGTCAGCAGCAGATACATGGCTCTGTTGGTGTTGTCAAACTGCTGCCAGCCAAACAGCGTTACCACTAAGGTAAAGCAAATCATAATCAGCAGAAAATAATCCCGGCCGACCTTGGGCTGTGTTTCCTGTTTCACTGCCTTGGGATGCAGTTTGTTCTGTAATTTCTTGTATTGTTTGGACATATAAATAACTCCCATCTGAAATAATAAAAAACCATCTCTAGTATATCATAGAGATGGTTTTTTGAATATAAATTTTCGCGTTGCGCTGCCTTAGTTTTTCATAATATGTTTGCCGGCCAGATAGCCAAAAGTGTAGGCGCGGCCATGACTGTTGCCCATGATGGTCATGCAGTAGTCATTGGCATAAAAACTGCCGGAGTTGTTGCCGGCTGCATAAAGGCCGGGTATCACATGTTTTTCTTTGTCCAGCACCTGCATATTTTCATTTATTTTCAAGCCGCCTAAAGTTACCAGCAGCGCCATGGTGATATGCGCCGCATAAAAGGGTGGCTTTTCGATGGTGGTCAGGCATTCCTTACGTTTGTAGAAATCATCGTCAAAGCCTTTGCGTGCCATTTCATTGTAACGCTCAATCTCGCTTTTGACCTTGTCATACGGCAAATTCATCTGTCTGGCCAAATCCTGTAAGGTATCTGCTGATTTTACCACACCGTCAGCAATGAGTTTTTGTAAGCGCTTCGGGTCATGGTAAACGCTTTTTAACGACTTGCAGGCTGTCTGGTGCATGGCCGGTGCTTCCTGCGGCCATTTGGAATCCCAGATATTCCATTTACTGTAGTCAGGTTCCTGACGCACGCCATTGGCAATGAATGGATAGGGCACGTCTTCGTTGGCAAAGCGTTCTCCGTAGTTATTCAGTGACAGCCAGGGCTGGCGCATAACAGAATCGGCAAGACCCGGGGCATTGACCATGCCGAAGTCAAAGTACATGGGGGCATGCGGCCCTTCATCAATAGCGGCACCGACCCACAGGCCCATCTTGTGCCCATCGCCGGTATTGGCCTTGCTGGGGTACAGGTTAATTTTTACTGTATCGGCGCTGGGAATATAGTAATGCAGCATATCCTTGTCATGGCCGTAATCACCGGCGCAGAGAATAATGCCTTTTTGTCCCACAAACTTATGATATTTTCCCTCTTTATCCTGAGCGATAACTGCCGTCACCCGGCCTTTGTTGTTATCCTCGCGAACAAGCTGCACTGCCGGCAGTTTAAAACGCAAATCTACGCCCTTGTCCTGAGCTGTGGAAAGCAGGGTATAGGCCATGGCGATGACCGGCTTGCCGCCAATCATGCCTTTTGGAGCTTTTTCAATCGCTTCCTGTGTAGGTTCCAGCACAAAGGTCATTGATGGCCGGGTCGGCAGAGTAGCGCCTTCGGCTACCATTTCGTCATGCGTCCAAATGTGCTGTACTTTGCAGCCTTTGGCAAGAGCCATATCAAGCAGCCAGTCGTTGACATGGCCGCTGTGCTTAACCCATTGCATGACAACTTTCTGATTAGGTTTGTAGGCACCAAAGCGCATAATCTCACGCGTAACATCTACAGGGTCAAGATGATTGCCGACCTGCTGCTGTACGCGTGAATTGACGGCAGCATAGTCATAGCCACGGAAATTCACGGTATTGGTCTTTTCCAGAACAATGACCTTGCCGCCTTCTTCAGCGGCTGAGATTGCGGCGCACAGGCCGCTCATGCCCGCGCCGACGATGATGACATCTGCTGTTTCCGTGCTGGCAAGCTGACTGTCTTTTATGGGAGCAGGTGGTTTCATAAAATCAGGCTGAGGGTCTTCCTTTTTGAAATTTCCCTCCTCGTCCACTTCATGCTTGCGTCCGTTGCCGCAGCCGGACAGCAGTGGTGCAGCCATAGCTCCGGCTACTGCCAAAACGCCGCTTTTTAGGAAAGTGCGGCGGCTCAAATCAGTTGTTTTCATAATGCTCCCTCCCCGGTGTGCGGATTTTGTACTTTCTCCCATTCTGCCGGCAGATTATGCAAAAATTCAAAGTCGTGGCAATTCTGGCAGGCTGCCTTGGATTGTCTGTGCATACTATGGCAATCCGAACAGGTCAAATCACCTAAATGAGAGTTATGCGGATTGACACCGTTGCCTTTATCCGTCTTGGCGATAAGGGCATCTATATCATTATGACATTTTGTACACATCTGATTGCCGAAATGACGTTTGGCCGGCGGGTCATCAAAATCATCCGTTACATACCAGATTGTCTCATGAATCTTGTCCTCAATGCCGTTCTCATGACAGTCGATACAATCCACATGGGCAGCTTTATGTCTGGTGGACAGCAACTGCCCCTGGTCATAGCCCTCTACATAGGGATTCATCACATGGCAGGGCGAACAGGCCAGTTTGGGAAACCGTTCTACCTGATGCATGACGACATTGCCAAGCAGCCCCAGCAGAATGACAGCGGCTATGGCAAGCAGCGGATGCCGGGTTATAAGCTGTGCTCCTTTTTTAAGTTTTTCTTTCCAGCCCATAGAAACTCCCCCTTAATATAATGTTGCACAATGTGTGCAGAAAAAGCGGAAGCAAACTGTCCTTCCGCATTTTCAGGCTTTTATGTGTATGTATTCCTTGCTGTAATTATCATACAATAAACGCAGTCAATATTCTCTAGTGTACTGTCTATAATTTTCCGCTATTTACTGTCGAATCCTACAAAGGTTTTTGCTGGTAAGAGTAAGTGGCCGGTACAATATTTTTCCTTACAGCAGCGTGCGCGTTTCCTTTGCCCCGTTTTTATGGCCGCTCAAATTTCCTATATAACCGGGCTGTATAAGGTTCAGGGCTTTTAACACATCGCCAACCCGGATAGCTGCATAGAGATTGAAACGCGTGTCAGGGTTAGTGAGGTCCATATCCAGTAATTGGGCAATTTTATCGCAGCGATAGCGCACGGTGTTTACATGGATAAAGAGTTTTTCTGCCGTCAGTTTGTAATTGAAGTTGGTATCTAAAAGTGTTTTCAGGGTTATCAAAAGTCCGGCATCATAGTCGTGGTCGTAGGCTAGCAGTTTATCCAGTGTCCGGCGGCAAAAACTGATAATCTGTTCCTGTTCACAGCTGAATAATTCGCGGAAAATTCCCAAGCCGGCAAATTCCTGCACAAAGCCCTTTTCACCTTTTATCTGCCGGAACGTCAGGGAAATCCGGGCTTCACGGTAGCTGCGGTGGATTTCGGACAAGGGATAGCTGGTACCTACGCCGATGGATACGTCGGCTTTGTAAACCTCGGAAAACAGCTGCTGACAACGGGCATACATTTCCTGCTGCTTACCGGCAGACAAAAAATTAAATTCCGGTTTGCTGTAAATTCCTGAGATAATTACCAGATAGCAGCCATTCCATTCCAAGGGATAAAGGAGTTCTGTCTGATAAGATTGCTGAGCCTGCATGAGCCTGGCCCGGAAATCAGCCGGGGGAATCAAGGGGATATCACTGCCAATGTCCATCAGCATTACGGCGTATTCCCTGTCGTGATGAATATCAATGCCCTGTTCCTTTAGCAGGGTTTCCACGCTGATATTGTGTTTGACAAAGACCCCCTCAAAGAAAGCCCGGCGCTGTTCATGGAGACGCCGGGTAAATTCCTGATGGCCGCGCAAATGCCATTTTAAGGCCAGCCGGGCAGTGGCAAGGATATTGCTTAACGTGCTGATTTCTCCTTCTGCCACTGACTGCCAGAAGAGAAACAGGCAGTTGTCCTGAAAATCATCCAGCGTAATCTTAAATACCAGCATTTGCTGATTTTGCGTGTAAAAGTATTGCTGTTCATCAAAGTCAGGCATGATTGCCAGCACATCCTGTATGGACTGAGAGGCCAGTACGACAGTTTCGGGGTAGTGCTCTATCCCCTGACGGTCTGCCATAATTAAATTTTTTCCGCCCTGCTGCTGTAATTTTTGCCCCAATGCTTTTAAACCTCTGTCGGCAACTATTTCCAGCAGCTGCAGAGCTTCGTTTTTCTCTTCCATTATATGTCGGTCCTCCATCGGAAATAAATCTGTTATAGAAATATATTATATGTATTATGCCTAAATCCTGTTTGTTTGGCAAATAGCAAAAAAAATACTTGCATACTTTCTTGGCTCGTGTTACACTTTGTGTGTAAGTTAATTTCACAAAGGAGCTGGGGAGCTATGAAGTTTGCAGAGAAGATACGACAGCTGCGAGGGCAAAAAGGCCTCAGCCAGGAAGCGGTGGCCAAGGCGATTGGGGTGACCCGGCGCACTTACGTTTCCTATGAAAAGGATGGCCGCTATCCCAAGAACAGAGAGCGCTATGCTCAGCTGGCAGAGGTTTTCGGTGTGGATATAAATTATCTGTACACGGAAAATGAGGATTTTGTCAGTCAGGTGGGAGCAAAATACGGCGCGAGGGGCATGAAGCAGGCAACGGCACTTGTAAGTGAGCTGTCGGGGCTGTTTGCCGGTGGTGAACTTACGGAGGAAGACCGCGATGCGGTTATGCAGTCCTTACAGGAGGCATACTGGCTGGCAAAAAAGGAAAATAGGAAGTACGGACGCAAAGAGCAGGGGTGAGTGAATGAATGCAGAGTGGTGCCACCGGTTTATTTTTCTCAACTCCAATCTTGATGATATCTGGCTGAATATGGTGCTGGCGCATGAGATTGGCCACGACCAGCTGCACCGGGATTTGGCCAAGGACGCCCAGCTGCACGAATTTGAACTGTTCCGGCTGAACAGCCGGGTGGAGTACGAGGCCAACGTCTTTGCCGCTCATCTGCTGATGGATACCGATGAGGTGTATGCGGAGATAAAGGACGGCTGCGATGAGTTTTCGCTGGCCCGGAAGATGAACTGCAATATCAATCTGGCATTGGTGAAGCTGCAGGAAATGGCCAAGCTGGGCTATGATATCCGCCCCAGCAGTTCCGGGGACAGCCAGTTTTTCCGCAGAATTCACGTATAATATAAGGATATTTTTGAGGAGGCAGGAATAATGTTAAATGCAATCATAAATTTTGAGGTTATCTTAAATATTTCATTGATTCTTCTCGTGGTCTGCCTGTCGGGTTATATTGCCCTGCTCGGTCAGCGGCTGCGCAGCTATGAACAGCGCGAGGAGCAGCTGCACCTGCGCCTGAGATGGCAGGCCAGAAAGCAGGCTGGAAAGCAGGCTATGGAAAAACAAAGGCTGGCGGCATAGGGCTGTAAATTACATTAAATTACATATATAACAAGCTGAAAAGTGGCTGTTGCACGTTTGCGTGCGGCAGCTATTTTTTATGGCTGTTATCAGGCTGGTTTAAGAACGTATTGATAGCTGCGAGCTGCGATTTATAACGCCGTTGTTCCAGTTTTGCCATAGGCAAAACTTCCTCTTGGCGTTTCAACGAGGCGGGAGATATGCTCGCCGCCTGTTTTGATATTCGTGCCCCCACCTGCTGAGGTGGGGGACATTTTCTTGCCTCGTTATATGCGGTGGGCAGTCAGCATTTTTTTGCCGTCGGATAATCTTTTTGCAGAGCAGGAAAATAAATTTTTCCTGCCGAATTATGAGAATAAGCAGGCTAAAAACGGAACGAAGGAAGGATAGGAACGATGAAGAAGAAAATTTTACTGATTCGCAAAGGCAAGTCCTTCATGCTGAATACCATTGAAAAAAATCTTACCGACGCCGGGTATGAAGTGGTAGCGGTTGACCCCGACATGGAGGCCATCGGGCAGCATAAAGCGGAGACAGAGCTGTTTGTCATGTATCTGGGAGATTATGTCGATGACGCCACGGGGGCATTGGTATATTTGAAGGATATCTGCACGGAGGAAGACAAGCTGCTGGTGCTGGTCGGCACGGCTACGGAAATTGAAACGGTGCATAAGACCATACCGGCGGCATTGGTGGCCGCCGCCTTTGAACGGCCCTTTGATATGAAAAAACTCGTTGCGCAGGTGGAATGGCTGCTGTCGGCAAATGACGATTTGGCCAGACGCAAAAGCATTCTGCTGGTGGACGATGACGGCACTTTCCTCAAAATGGTCAAGGACTGGCTGTCAGCCAAGTACCGCGTCACCATTGTGACCTCGGGAGCGCAGGCACTGATGTACATTGCTGACAACCGCCCCGATTTAATCCTGTTGGATTACGAAATGCCGGTCACCTCCGGCCCACAGGTGCTGGAAATGATTAGGAGCGAAACCAAGGTGGATTCCATTCCCGTCATTTTCCTCACGGGCAAGGGGGACAGGGAAAGTGTCATGAAGGTGCTGGCCTTGAAGCCTGACGGCTATCTTTTGAAATCCATGGAACGCCCGAAGCTCATTGCGGCTATTGACGACTTCTTTGAAAAACAGAAATATCAGAAACTCCACGATAATAACATTCAGTAAAGTCATGCTGCCTTTAAGGGAGATGTAAGGTTATGCTGCAAAAAAACTATGAAATTTGTCTGCCTGTCAGCCGCCAGCAGGAAGTACGGACGGAGATAAAACCTTTTTTGGCAGAGATAAAGGAGCGCGCGACAAATCTAAAATCCAGCTGTCTGTATCTGCATATTATTTTCAGCGGCTTTAAGATGGAAACCGGACGGCAGGTATATGAAGAAATCAAGGCCTGCCTGCCGGAAGCGGTTATTACAGGCATGACGGAAACCCTCTTTGTACAAAAGCTGGAACAGGTAAAGCTGCAGATAAATGCCATGTTCTGGGAGGATACACGGGTGGAACTGCTGGAATATAAGGGGCGTCCGGCAGACTATGCCGCCGAGGGACACAGGTTCGGCGAGCTTGTGAGCGCCATGCCGGACGTCAGGGCTGTAGCTGTTTACTGTTCCGGCGTGGGGACGCAGTTTACCAAGTTCCTCAATGGCGTGGCAGAGGCCAATACGCACAGCGTAGTCTTTGGAGCAGTAGTCAGCATGCTGGAAGACCTGACCTCGGCACCGGAAAACAGCCAGAATCTCTTTAGTCTGGCCAGGGGGATGGAAAAATCCTACAGCTTTATTCTTGGCAATGATTTTTTGTCCAGCGGTATCGTTGTGGCGGTTTTCTGCGGTCAAAATCTGCATGTTATGGCTGATTATGTGCTGGGCTGGAAGCCCGTAGGCAAGGAACTGGAAGTCACGGAAATGGTCGGAGATACCTGTGTGGCCAAGCTGAACGGCATGCCGGCTACGGACATCTACAAGCATTACCTGCAGGTAACTCCCGATGAGAATTTTATTTTTAACATCTCTGCTTTTCCGCTGGCGGTAAAACGCAATGACTGTATCATTGCCCGTGTGCCTCCCGTTTATGACGATGAGGGGCGGATTTATTTCAGTGGTGATGTACATATCGGGGAGAAAATGCAGCTGACTTATGCTGTACCGGCCAATCTTTTGCAGGAAACGGATATGGCCAGTGAAAAGCTGTGCTGCTTTGCCCCCGATGGCGTGATACTTACCCTGTGCGGCAACCGTACTTTTTTCCTCAAGGAAGATGCGGTCAAGGAAATAAATTATTACCGCCGTTTCGCCCATCAGCTGATTGCCAACTATGGGACTTCGGAAATTTTCTGCCATGAAGGCAAAGGCGGCGTCCTGAACAGCGCTTTGGTCAGCGTCGGTTTCCGGGAGGGCGAGGTAAAGGCGCTGCCCGACTGCTATGAAGAAATGACGGCTGAGGAAAAACACTTTGTCATTCCTCTGGCAGCCCGCATGGCGGCTTTTCTGGACGTGGTGACAAATGAGCTGGCGGCATCCAATGAGGAACTGCTGGAAATGGCTCATGCCGCCAAGGCCGCCAGTATTGCCAAGAGCCAGTTTCTGTCCAGCATGAGCCATGAAATCCGTACACCTATCAATGCGGTGCTGGGCATGGATGAAATGATTTTGCGTGAGACACAGGAGGAAAACACTCGTGAATACGCGCAGAATATCCGTGCTGCCGGGACGACGCTTTTGGGGCTGGTCAATGATATTCTGGACTTTTCCAAGATTGAAGCCGGCAAGATGGCTATAATCCCTGTGGAGTATGCGGTCAGCTCCCTGCTGAACGATTTGGTGAATATGATTCGCCAGCGGGCCGAGAAAAAAGGCTTGCAGTTCCATGTGGAAATCCCCGATGATATGCCCAGCATTCTGAAAGGTGATGAAATCCGCCTGCGTCAGGTGGCGGTAAATATTCTGACCAATGCCGTAAAGTATACTGAAGAAGGCAGCGTGACCTTAAAGCTGTCCTATAAAAAAATTGGGGATAACCGTATTTCGCTTACTACGGCGGTTAAAGATACGGGCATTGGCATTAAGAAGGAAGATATTGCCAAACTCTTCCATGCCTTTGAGCGCATTGAAGAAGAGCGCAACCGTACCATAGAGGGAACGGGGCTGGGGATGAATATTACCCAGAAACTGCTGGAGATGATGGGCAGCCGTTTGGAGGTGGAAAGCGTCTACGGCGAAGGCTCGGAGTTTTCCTATACCGTGGAGCAGGAGGTTCTCAACTGGTCGCCCATGGGCAATTATGAAGAATCATATCGCCGCATGATGGCAACGCAGACAGCCTACAAGGAAAGTTTTGTGGCGCCTGACGCGAAAATTCTGGTTGTCGACGATACGGCCATGAACCTCACGGTGGTACGGGGACTGTTAAAGCAGACCATGGTACAGGTGGAGACGGTGCTCAGCGGTTATGAGTGCCTTGCGCGGGCGGAAAAGGAGCATTTTGACCTGATTTTCCTCGACCACCGTATGCCGGGGCTGGATGGGATAGAGACGCTGCGGCGTTTGCAGACAATGAATAAAAAGGAAAATGCCTTAAATGCCCATACGCCGGTAGTGGCGCTTACCGCCAATGCGGTCAGCGGCGCCCGGGAAGAATACATTGCGGCAGGCTTTGATGACTACCTGACTAAGCCCATTGACAGCCATAAGCTGGAAGCTATGCTGCGTAATATGCTGCCGCAGGAAAAGGTCAGGGCAGCCGGTGTGGTAGCCGTGCCGCAAGAAGAAAAACTGCCGGATTGGCTGGAATATGTGGTGGGTATTGACCCACATAAGGGCGTGGAGCACTGCGGTTCCGTGACGGCTTATATGGATGCCCTGAAGGTCTTTGCCCAGTCCATTGAAAGCAATGCTGAGGAAATACAGCGTTACTATGATACCGGTGACTGGCAGAACTACACCACCAAGGTGCATGCCTTAAAGAGCACGGCCCGGGTCATCGGGGCGGCAGAGCTTTCGGAAAAGGCACGGCGTCTGGAGGACGCAGGCAATAACTGTTACTGTGACGAGATAGAAACAGGCACAGGGCCTTTGCTTGACCTTTACCGCAGCTATGCGGCCAGCCTGTCCATGCTGATTCCGGCGGAAAAGGCAGCAGAAGATAAAGTGCCTATCAGCCCGGCAGAACTCAGCGAGGCATGGGAGACGCTGACGGAGATTGTAACAAGTTTTGATTACGACAGTCTGGAGTATATGCTGGGAGAATTGTCCGGCTATCAGCTGCCGGAGGCCGAGGCGGAAAAGCTGGCGCAGATAAAAAAAGCCGCCGCAGTTCCCGAATGGGATAAGCTGCAACAGCTTTTAAGTATTGCCAGAACATGACAAAAAATGTATGATAATAAGCGGAGACTGACGAATTAGTTGGCGTTCCTCCTGTGGGAGGTGAGCTACATGACCCTGTACGAGAAGTTGTCTTTATTTTTAGCAACGATGTCATTCATTGTAGCTGTCTTGATGTACCTAAAGTAATTTAGGTAACGAAAAAAGCCGCTGACCTTTTGCCAAGTCGCGACCTTCTTCAATGTTCAAATAACTATGGGGAGTGCCGACGAGTGCGAATTCGCCAGTCTCCGTTTGTCTATATTATAAGTTTTTTTGCTGCGGATTGCAATAATTTAACGAAAATCAGAGCTGAATTTTCTCACGCAGTTCTATTTGATTTTTGCAGTCTGTTTTTTTCAGGAGGTTGCCGATATGGTATTTTACAGTCCGCTCGGTGACAAACAGGGCGGCGGCGATTTCGGAAATAGACTTTTCCTGCAGGACTTCCATTAAAACATCGGCTTCTCTGTCTGTAAGGCCATAAGCTCTCCGCATGATGTCATGAGTGGAGGCTGTATTAGGCACTGTCAGGGGGATGGAAGCATTGGCCGCCAGTGTCAGTTCACTGTCCGTCAGATTATTGATGGGATTTATATCGTTTTTCATGAGATTCCCGGCTGTAAGAGGCCGGGATTTTTGTGTCCGGGCATAGATTATGAGTACCTGATAGAAAAGAATGGCGCAGAGCAGCAGCAAAGCCGTATGTACTGCCAAAATCACAGCGATACCGGCGGATTCAAGGTACAGTGTCCCCCATAGTGCCGCAAGGCCGCTCAGCGGCATTTCAATCCCTCTGCCCATCGTGGCCCAGAGTGCAGGGCGTTTGGTGTAAGGCGCGATAAAGAAGAACAGACGGATAACCAGTACAATCAACGCCCCAGTGAAGAAAGCATCGGTGTAGGCCAGCAGGGACAGGAGGAACTGGGGACTGCTGGTGCGGACTAGTATTGGCGCGCTCTTGGCAACAATGGCAATAATGGGCAGATAAAAAGGAAACATATCGGCAAGATAGCCTGCCAGCAAAAAGCCGCCCGCAGTAAACAGCCGTGATATACCGAAGTAAGAGGCTTCGTATTCGGCAAAGCGTGGGATAAAAATGCTGTCATCAAGCCCCACCAGCACCCCAAGGGCAGCTGCAATCAGCACAGCCAGCGGCAGGTTCTTTTTCACCTCCGCGGCTTGGCTGACGAAGGTCATCTGAGGCAGAGTGTTATGAGGGATTTTTTTCAGCAGGAAAAAAGTCAGCAGGACAGCGCCCAGCATGACGGCTGACTGGCTGGCATCCGGCAGGAGCAGGGCAAAGTACAGGCTGAAATTGGACAAAGCCAGTGAGTAGCCAATGAAGCGTCCCTGCCTGACGATAGGTATCTGATATGCGGCTTTGTGGGCAATACAGGCAAACAAATAGCCAAAAGAGAGGGCAAACAACAGTATTGCAGACCATGAAAACCAAGCTCCCTTTGCCAAAGAAAGCAGACTGATGCCTGTGGCGCTGCCCAGCAGGGAAACTTGTAAGGCGCGCCTGCCTGCGGCAAGGGAGAATTTTTCATGGGCAAAGCCATACAGCAACATGCCGCCGCTACACAACAGCATAAAGGCAGTATTATAAAGGATAATGTCTGCGGCAGGCACTTGTCTGAGCAGCATCATATAGAACAGCACATTGAAAAAAAATGCGCTGGCGTATAGACCGTAAAGCATAATCAACCTCCTGTTCGCATACTCAATTATAACAACACCAAAAAGATTTTACAATAGAGGGGGATATAGCAGGTACAGGAAAAACTGTACCTGAGTACAGTAGGATTTGTACCGTTTTTGGCTTAATATTATAAGCAAGCGGTCGATAGTGTAGACAGGCCGTTAGTTAAGGGAGGTTTTCTGAATATGAAGAAATTGGACAAGAAGAAGTATGGGCTCATTGCGGCCGCTATGGGCTTCATGTGGATGGGAACGGCGTCGGCTGCTCCGGCTATTCCCGACAATCCGGGTACGGTGCGTGAGAATCTGGAACGGCAGCAGGCAGCGGCAGATGTGGAAACTGCCGTTCCCCATGACGTACAGGCTGACAGCACGGCCAGCTTTGCCTTAACCAAGCTGACGGTTACAACTGATGAAGCCATGAAATATAAGGCTGAGGATTTGGCGAAGATAACAGCCCGTTATGAAGGCACAACGGTGACGCTGGCAGACCTCAATAAGGCCGCCGCCGAAGTTACCGGCTATTTCCGTTCTCATGGCTATCCGGCGGCAACAGCATATCTGCCGGAACAGAAAAGCGCAGAGGGTAATATCACCATCGCTGTAGCGCCGGGAAGATACGGTAATATCTCCATTGATAACCAAAGCAAGGTCAAGACTGCCGTGCTAGAGCGTCTGGTCAAGGGGCTGAAAAGCGGCGACATGGTGGAAGGAAAATCGCTGGAATCCGCGCTCTACAATATCATCGGTCTGGGCGGCGTGAAAGCCGGCGGTCTGCTGCAGCCGGGGGCAAATAAGGGCGAGAGCGATTTGGTTATCAAGGTGGAAAATGGCAAAGCCGAAACGTATATGCTCTATGTCAACAACTATGGCAGTCATCCTGCCGGACGCTATCGCTACGGTTTTACCGCCGACTGGTATGAATTGAGCGGTATGGGCGATCATCTGGGCTTGAATGGGATGGTGTCCAATGCCAGCCAGAAGAACTTTGGCATACGCTATGATACCGTTGTCGGGCGCAGCGGCACCCGGCTGGGCGTGGGCATTTCCCATGGCAACTACGAACTGGGGGCTGACTTTGCGGCCTTTGGTTTTAAAGGAACGGCGACTACCTATAGCCTGTACGGTCTGACACCGCTGTTCCACACCAGCAAAGAGGCGCTTTACCTTAATTACGGGTATGATTATCGTGATATTGAGGATAAGGTAGACAGGGCAGGTGTAAAATGGAAAAAACATAGCCATGCTGTGCATGTAGGGCTAAATGGCTTCAAGAAACAAGCGGAAACCACCTTCAGCTATGGCGTTACAGGCTATGGCGGTACGTTGAAAGGCGATTCCGTAACGGGGCGTGACGGCAGCTTCAGCAAGCTGACGGCGGATGCCACGATGGTACACAAATTTGCGCCTCAATGGGATGTGCTGGTAAGAGGATCGGCGCAGGTTTCCGGCAGTGACCTTGATTCCAGCGAGGAAATGTATCTGGGCGGCATGAATGGCGTCAGAGCCTATCCTCAGGGCGAAGGTTCGGGGGATAAAGGCTTTCTCGGTACGGTCGAGGTTCGCTATCATATTCCCCGCGTTCAGGGGCTGACGCTGTCCACATACCTTGATGGCGGCCGCGTCTATTCGGAGGATAATCCGAATACGCGCAATACGACCCTCAAGGGCTGGGGCATCGGTGTCGCATGGGTACGTCCCAACGATTTCTATGCCAGATTTGACTATGCGCGCCGCATTGGTTTGGGCGACAATACCAGCGAATATGCGCAGGCCAAGAACAGGCTGTGGTTCATGCTGGGGAAAATCTGGTAAGCTGATTTTTTGTCAGATTGCTGTGCAGAAGGGCAGCGAAGGGAATTTTTCGCTGCCGCTGCGCAGTTTTAATACCGTTGTTTAGGATAGGCAAGATGAAAGGAAGCGATATCAATGAAAAAGTCGGAATTTAAGAAAAATTTAGGCAGGAAGATTGCATTAGCCTTAGGTGTCGGTATGTTTTCCCTGCTGCCCCTGGTGCAGGCACTGCCGGCAGGCGGTCAAAGTGACAGTGCCACCATCAAAGTCAGCGGCAGCACGATGGACATCAGCGGCGCGGCCAACAATGTAATAAACTGGCAGTCATTCAGCATTGGAAAAAATGAGACTGTCAGTTTTGATGCCGGTAATTATCTGAATCTGGTCAATGGGCCGGATGTGTCGAATATCTATGGCACGCTTAAAGGCGCAGGCAATATCTTTCTTGTCAATCCCAATGGTATCGTGTTCGGCAGCGGAGCCGTTATCAATGTCGGCTCGCTGACGGCCTCCACAGCGCCGATTGAAAGCGTAAATAAGGAGGCCTTCCTCAATGGCAATACAAATATTTTGGGAAGCAGTGTTACTGAGGGGAGCGATATTTCTGTAGCGCTGGTTAATGTATCGTCTGCTAATTCACTAATTCTCAATGCAGAGGAGGTCGTGTTGCAGGATACGACTGTACTTGATAAGGTCGCAAATGTTGTTGGTGCCGACACGGTGATAATTGGCGGTGTGGCAGATAATTATACTTCTAGTAAGATAGTAAAAGGCACGGCAAAAATTATAGATGGTGTTGCGACAGTGACGCCAATAGTAAAAGGGGCGACCTTGGTTACAGATTTGAGCCAGATTACGGATATGAGCGGGAAGTATCTGCTGGCAGGTGATGTTGACTTGAGTTCTGCCTCCTTCACAACCTTGGGGGCTGCAGGTGAAGAACTGGGCAGTATGGCAACGCCCTTTACTGGGTATTTTAATGGCTTGGGCTATACCGTAAACAAGTTAAGCGGCAGCAACGGACTTTTTGCACAGATTGGCAATTACGATAGTGGATATTCCGGCGGTACGGTTAAGAATCTGCGATTGGAAAATGTGGATATAACCGGTTCGGCCTCGAACTGGAATGGTACAGGGGCACTGGCCGGTAAATTCGTGGATGGTGTAGTCTCTAATATCTATGTCAGCGGTAACATTACGGCAGCCGAATCATATACCGGTGGTATTGTGGGAGCTATGGGGGGTGAAAATGCCGGTTTTAGTGCCAAACTGACTAATGTAGAAAATACGGCAACGGTAACTGGCGGAACGACCGGCGGCGATATCGGTGGTGTGGTTGGAATGCTTTACGGCGGTACAATCACGAATGCAAAGAACAGCGGTGCTGTAGATGGTAGTTCTGGTATTGGCGGTATCGCAGGGCAGACCGACGGCAACAATGTTGAAGCAACTATAAATTATGCCTATAACAGCGGTGTAATTAAGGCAGTAGGAACTGAATATGGGCAACCAGGTACGGCCGGCGGTATTGTCGGCGCTATGATAGGTGATGGACTGACGATAGATAACGCATACAATAGTGGTACTGTAACTGGCGATACTGTTGGCGGTATTGTTGGCGGTATTGTTGGCGGTATTGAAGGCATGGCTTATAGTTATGATAGTGAAACTTATGAAATGACCGAAACACCTGTTACTTATAATCCTACTGTCACCAATTCCTACTACGCCAATGTAACCAACCCCTCTGGCAACACCTATGGAACATCCGTATCTGCTGCTGATTTGCAGGCCAAGGTCGATGCCATCTGGGGTGGAAGCGCAGCGTCTGGTACAGACACGCCCAGCACCGAACCGACAACCCCGACTACGCCAACCGATACACCCACTACCCCCAGCACCGAACCGACTACTCCGACTACGCCAACCGATACACCAACTACCCCCAGCACCGAACCGACTACTCCGACTACGCCTACTACCCCGACTGCAGATAGTCAGAGCGGTTCTTCTTCCCGTATGGATGTTATCCGCGATATCCTTACTGAGCTGATGGGCAGCAATATGTCGAGCGAGCAGCGCAGGAGCATGGAGCGAGATACGGAAAACAATATCGTAGCGGCTACCAGCAATCCCGGCAGAGGTGACAGACCTATGGCCGCTATGCCGACAGCTGATACAGGAGCAGCTGCTCCGGCTGGCGATAGCAGCATCGTGGAAAATACCGATAAGTCAGCTCCTACGGGTGGTGAAGTCAATAGCAATAACGACGAAGATGAAAATTGATACCCATTGTAATATTTAGATAATTGTGGTAAGATATGCGAGGCAGTGCAGGTTTTGGCCTGCTGCCTCGTATTTTTTCTTTATAAGGAGTGAACTCTATGAAAAACTGGTTTGCCAAGCTGCAAAATATCGGCAAGGCATTGATGCTGCCCATCGCGGTACTTCCGGCGGCAGCGCTGCTGCTGCGCTTAGGCGCGCCTGATGTGCTGAATATACCGTTTATCACTAAGGCCGGTGGAGCGGTCTTTGATAATCTGGCACTTATCTTTTCCATTGGTATCGGCGTAGGGCTGGCCAAGGACAACAATGGTGCGGCAGGTCTGGCCGGCGCTATCGGCTACCTCATTTTGACGGCGGCGCTAAAGACCATTGACGAAACCCTGAACATGAGCGTGCTGGCCGGTATCGTCAGCGGTATTGAGGCTGGTCTGCTCTACAACCGCTATCATACGGTAAAACTGCCGGAATATCTGGGCTTTTTCGGCGGCCGCCGCTTCGTCCTCATCGTGACGGCTGCGGTATCCATCGTGCTGGCTGCGGTGTTCGGCGTTATCTGGGGCCCCTGTCAGGCCTTTATCCATGGCGTGGGTGAGTGGATTATCGGCGCCGGTGCTGTGGGGACTTTCGTGTACGGTGTTTTGAACCGCCTGCTGATTCCCGTGGGTCTGCATCATATTTTGAACAGCTTTATCTGGTTCGTATTCGGCGAGTATACCAATCCCGTGACCGGGGCTGTAGCTACGGGTGATTTGAACCGTTTCTTTGCCGGTGACCCGGCAGCCGGTATGTTTATGGCCGGCTTCTTCCCGATGATGATGTTCGGTATGCCGGCAGTAGCTCTGGCCATGTACCATGCGGCCAAGCCGGAAAACAGGGCAAAAATCGGCGGTATGCTGGCATCTGTAGCGTTTACAGCGTTCCTGACGGGTATCACTGAGCCTATCGAATTTATGTTCATGTTTTTGGCACCGGGGCTTTATGTGGTTCATGCCATTTTGACCGGCTTGTCCTTGGCTGTAACTTATTCGTTAGGCGTCTTGGACGGCTTTGGCTTCTCCGCCGGTTTCATCGACTATGTGATTGACTGGGGGCTGGCCACGAAGCCGGAGATGATACTGGTCATCGGCGTGGGTGTCTTTATCCTGTACTACGGTATTTTCAGCTGGGCTATCCGCCAGTTTGACATTCCCACGATTGGCCGTTACGATGATGATGCACCGGCAAGCAGCGAAGCGCTTCCCTTGAGCGAGCTTGCCCAGCAGGTATTGTCTGCTTTGGGCGGCAGGGATAATCTGGAGGAAATTTCTTCCTGTGCCACGCGGCTGCGCTGCACGGTAAAGGATCTGTCCCTGATGGATAACGAAAAGCTGAAAAAGACACAGGGCGTGCGCGGCGTTTTCGCTACCGGCAATGCGGTACAGGTGGTTATCGGCACCAATGCCGAACACGTGGCCAATGAGATTTTAAGCGTATAACATTAGCGTGTTTTTTATGGACAGCTGGCTTTGGCCGGCTGTCTTTTTTTTGTACATTTATAACGAGGCAAGAAAATGTCCCCCACCTCAGCAGGTGGGGGCACGAATACCAAAACAGGCGGCGAGCATATTTCCCGCCTCGTTGCGAAGCGAAGCTAGTCCTTTAGGGAAACGCCAAGAGGAAGTTTTGCCTATGGCAAAACTGGAACAACGGCGTTATAAAAAATATTATGATTATTGCGTTATCGGCAGGATTTTAGCGGAAAATGTAGAAATGATTTTGTATTACGAGATGTTAAGATGGGGTGATATTATGTTTTTTATGAAGTCGGTTCGCGGCAAGCTGACGGCACTCTTTGTGGCTGTCAGCGTGGTGGCTACTCTGGCAGTGGGCGGCTACTTTATTTACAGTACAATTTCCGATAATGACAAACTGGTGGCTGATTACCGTAAGCAGCTGTCGGCACAGTATGACAGGGAACTGCGGCTGCAGACGGAAGGCCTGGTTTCCTCACTTAATGGCATATATGCGCGCCAGCAGTCAGGTGAGCTTACAGAGGCTCAGGCCAAGAGCATGGCGCTGGATGTCATCCGCTCAGTGCGCTATGACGAGGGCAAGGGGTATTTCTTTGCCGATGAAAAGGACACGGGCATCTGTGTAGCCCATGCCGGCAACCGTTCGGCAGAGGGCAAGATGCGCCGTGGTGAGAAAGACCCCAACGGCGTTCCCTACATGGAGAACATGTGGAAAGAGGGCCAGAAAGACGGCGGCGGCTTTGTGGATTTTTCCTATCCGAAACCGGGCGAGAGCCAGTCTCTGCCCAAGCGCAACTATGTAATGGAATTTAAGCCCTATGGCTGGATTGTGGGCACGGGCTCATGGATAGATTACATTGATGCCGAGGCCGCCAAATACACGGAGGCCAATCAGAAAGCACTCTATCAGAAAATCATGATTTCGGCGGTCATCATTTTTGTCGTGGCGCTGATTATGGCTATGCTGGGCGTGAAGATTGCCCAGAGCTTTGGCGACCCCATCAGCTTTGTGACGGGACGTTTGCAGAAATTTGCGCACGGGGATTACCGGGCAGAACCTGTAAAGCCTGAATATACGGCGCGTGAGGACGAAATCGGCCAGATGGTGGAAATCCTGAAGGTTCTGGGCGGCAATATGCGCAAGCTCATGGGCTCAATCAAAGAATCTGCTGACCAGGTGGCCAATGATGCAGCCCAGCTCAATGAAATGACTACCCAGTCGGCGGCGGCCAGCCAGCAGGTGGCTGAATCCATCACCGATGTGGCCGGGGCTACGAATAAGCAGCTGACGGCGATAGATGAAGCCTCCCAGTCCATGGATGTGCTTTTGGAACGCATTGGCGGCATGGCGCACAATGCGCGCCGGGCGGCAGTGGAAACCCAGCAGGCTACGGAAAAAGCCCAGAACGGTAATCATGTAGTTACCCGTACCGTCAAGGATATGGCCCGTCTCAGCGAAGTTGTGGGCGAGTCGGCCAAAGTGGTCAACAGTCTGGGCGAGCGTTCCGATGAAATCGGGCGCATAACCGATACCATCTCCGGCATTGCCGAGCAGACCAATCTGCTGGCGCTCAATGCCGCTATCGAGGCAGCTCGTGCCGGTGATGCCGGCCGGGGCTTTGCTGTTGTTGCTGATGAAATCCGCAAACTGGCCGCGCAGTCCGAAGAAGCCGCCAGCCAGATTGCCGGGCTCATTGGCATGATACAAAATGAAACCCAGCAGGCTGTCAGCAGCATGAACGAAGGCACGGAAAATCTGGCCACGGCCAAGGACAGCGTCGAAGAAACGGGTCGGGAATTCTCCGATATCGTAACGCTGGTCGAAAAGATTTCCAGCCGTTCCCAGCAGATTGCCAGCGCTTCCAAGGAGGCCACGGACAGCGCCGACAGTTGCCAGTCCGCGATTAAGGACATTGAGGAAATGAGCCGCAGCGTTGTGGCCAACTCCGAAACCGTATCGGCGGCCACGGAGGAACAGTCGGCATCTGTTCACGAAATGAATTCCAATAGTGAGCAGCTGGCAAAGATGGCCGGTGCTTTGCAGGAAGAAGTTCAGAAGTTCAAGGTTTAAGTTTTTAGCATAGTCAGCCGCGCCCGTAGAGTGCGGCTGACTGTGTGATGTTATAAGTGTATTTTTAGGAGGAGAAATTTATGAGCAAATACGCAGGAACCCAGACCGAAAAGAATTTGGCAGCCGCCTTTGCTGGGGAAAGCCAGGCGCGCAACAAGTACACCTACTATGCGTCCAAGGCCAAGAAAGAAGGGTATGAGCAGATTGCTGCTCTGTTCCTGAAAACTGCCGACAATGAAAAGGAACATGCCAAGATGTGGTTCAAGGAACTGCATGATGGCGGTGTACCAGATACGGTGACGAATCTTAACGATGCCGCTGACGGGGAAAACTACGAATGGACGGATATGTACGACGGTTTTGCCAAAACAGCCGAAGAGGAAGGCTTTAAGGATTTGGCCGCTAAATTCCGCATGGTCGGCGAAATCGAAAAGCACCATGAGGAACGCTACCGCGCCCTGCTGAAAAATGTGGAGACGCAGGAAGTATTTAAGAAGAGCGAAGTCAAGGTCTGGGAATGCCGCAACTGCGGCCACATCGTGGTCGGCACCAAGGCGCCGGAGCTTTGCCCCGTCTGCGCTCATCCCCAGAGTTACTTCGAGATTCATGCGGAAAACTATTAAGTGGTTTTGCCAAGATAATGATAGCTGGCCGGGCAGTGAGGCTTTGCCAGTCTTCGCTCAGACCGTAAGCTAAAACAAATTTTGACCTTTAAATAAAACAGCTCTAAAAGCCATAAACTCGCTGTGCTCAGACAAATGGCTTTTAGAGCTGCTTTTTTGGTTTGGTCAAAATTTGTTTCTTAACGCTTACGGTCTAACGCTTCGCTTTGGCAAAGCCACACTGTCTTGACAAGACGTGCCGTTTTATTAGCGTTGCAGTATTTCGAGAATCGCTTTGCCGATGTCGCTGGTTTTGGCGGTACCGCCGAGGTCGGGAGTGAGTACCTTTTTCTCCAACAGCAGGGTTTCGATGGCGTTAATGACTTTTGCCCCCCATGTTTCTTTGCCAAAGAAGTCCAGCATCTGGCTGACGCTCCAGATGGCGGCCAGCGGATTGGCAAGGCCCTTGCCGGCGATATCCGGGGCACTGCCGTGGATGGGCTCAAACATGCTGGGGAATTTCTTTTCCGGGTTGAGGTTGGCACCGGCTGCCAGTCCCATGCCGCCGGCGATGGCTGCGCCCAAATCCGTGATGATATCACCGAAGAGGTTGCTGGTCACTACGATTTGGAAGCGTTGCGGCTCTTTGACGAAGAACATACTGGCGGCATCCACCATCAGGCTGGCGGTTTTCACCTCGGGATATTCCCTGCCCACTTCGGCAAAGATTTCATTCCAGAACACCATGGAGTAGCCAAGGGCATTGGCCTTGCTGATATTGGTGAGGGTCTTGCCCTCCCTGCGTGCCAGTTCATAGGCATAGCGGATGACACGCTCGCAGCCCTTGCGGGAAAACACGCCTGTCTGCAGGGCGACTTCCTGCAAGGTACCGGGATACAGACGGGCGCCGACATTGGCGTATTCACCTTCGCTGTTTTCACGCACCACTACCATGTCGATATCGGCCTCCGTGACATCCTTCAGGGGGCAGGGCGCGCCTTTTAAGAGTTTTACCGGGCGGAGGTTGATATACTGGTCAAAGCCCCGGCGGATTTTTAAGAGCAGGCCCTGCAGGGAAACATCGTCGGGAACGCCGGGATAGCCCACCGCCCCAAGGTAAATCGCATCGAAATCCTTAAGCATATCCAGACCGTTTTCCGGCATCATGCAGCCGTTTTGTAAATAGTATTCACAGCCCCAGGGGAAATCGGTAAATTCCACCTGGAAACTTCCGTCAAGTCCGGCAATGCCGTGTAATACCTTTTTTCCTTCAGCGATAACATCAGGGCCGATACCATCACCGGCAATGACGGCAATTTTATAACGCCGTTGTTCCAGTTTTGCCATAGGCAAAACTTCCTCTTGGCGTTTCAACGAGGCGGGAGATATGCTCGCCGCCTGTTTTGGTATTCGTGCCTCGTTATAATTCTGCATAGAGAAGCTCCTTTCTGTAATGAAACACACTCTAAATTATATTCGGTAAGCCGGGGATAAAAACCTTGTGGCAGGATAATTTTATTTGCTTATGAAAGGTTCTGCCGGGGAGACGTTCTTTAGTTGCAGGAAATAGCTTATATCGGTAGAATAAATGTAAAGGGTATATGAAATAGGAGTTATCCACAGAATTTAGCGTAAATCTGTGGATATGTGAGAGTTTTTGTGGATAACTGCGTGTTAAATGTGTATGTTTCTGAGGTCAGTATGGATAACCAAAAAAAGGTATTAAAGTTAATCGACTATATTCGTCAGGTGTGCGCCCTGCGGCAAAACATTGTCCGGGGCATAAAAAATGAAGTGTGGTCCCTGTTTGTGGATGAACTGCCCGTAGACCCCAAGCGAATCTGTACCTATGCGCCGGGGGAACGGGAGGACGGTGTACTGCTGGAAGTGGCAAAACCGGAGTTTACGCCGTGCCCGGAACTGCCCTTTGACCTGCTGGGCTGGATTCGCACGCCCAATTACCGTGATTTTGCGGTGGCCGATATCGAGGCCCGGGAGGAAAAACTGCGCCATGACAGCCGTCTGGGCGACGTGATGGAGCGGTTTGTGGATTCCGGCGTGCGTCTGGCGGCACTGGAAAAATGGAAGCGGCAGCGCACGCTCTGGCGTTCCGGGGAAATGGTAAAGAGCCGTACCCAGAAATTGTTTATGGAGCTGTACGAAATATACGACAGATGCCGCAAAGACCCCGAGGGGCTGGAACTGGTCATCGGCAACGCCATGTTCCTCAGCGGCCTTGATTCGGCGGTAAATCATCCGCTGCTGCTGAAACGGGTGCAGCTGCACTATGACCGGCAGGGAAAAATGCAGGTCAGGGAGGCCGATTATCCTACGGAAATTTACATGGATATGTTTCAGGATATGCCGGGGGTGGAGCCTGAGGGACTGCGTGAGTTTGCGGCTTTGGTGGAGGAACGGGATATCCATCCCTGGGCGGAAGGGATGGAGGCGTTTCTGACGGAGGCGGCAGGCGTTTTGACGCCCAACTGCCGTTATGCGGACAATCGTTTTGACATCCTGCCTACAGACTGGTACCTCACCTATTCACGTCAGGTGCTGTTTCTGCGCCGCCGCAGCGCCGGTATGGAGCGCGGTATTGCCAGCCTGCTGGATTATATTGATAAAAACGGCGATGTACCGGAGGCACTGACAAGAATTGTCGACCCGGCAGCAGCGCCGGAGCAGGCCGAACCGTTTTCGCTGAACCTTGCTGATATTCGCGGCGAGGCGGAGGAAATTCTGCTGACCAAGGAGGCCAATGCGGAGCAGCTGGCCATTGCTCGGAAGATAGAAAATTCTCCGGCTGTAGTGGTACAGGGGCCGCCGGGCACGGGCAAGACCCATACCATTGCCAACCTGCTGGGGCATTTTCTCGCGCAGGGCCAGCATGTACTCGTCACCAGCGCTGCCAGCAAGGCCCTGTCGGTACTCAAGGAAAAGCTGCCGGCAGGCATACAGGACTTATGCGTATCCCTTATCGGCGATGCAAAAGCCGATATGCTGCATTCCGTGCAGGGTATCTGTGAGCGGCTGTCGCAGGATAACCCCGAAGAACTGGGAAAAGATGCCCTGCGGCTGCAGGAGAAACGCCGCGCCATCCTGAGTGAACTGGACAGGCTGCGCAGCAGTCTGGAACAGATTCAGCGGCTGGAGGCCAAGCGCGATTATTTTGAACTGGGGGGCAAGGTCTGGTCCCTGTCGCGCATGGCGGCCTTTATCCATGACCATCAGGAGCTTGACGGCATTGTGCCCGGAGAGGTGGCGGCTGTGCCGCTGCCGCTGACCGAGGGCGAGCTGGAACGCCTTTACGGTTCCAATGCGGTCTTTGATGCGGTCAGTCTTAAAGAGGTGGGCGAAAACCTGCCGGCCAGAAACGAGCTGCTGCCGCCCAGCGAAGCGGCAGATATTCTCACGCGCACGGCCAAAGACCAGGCGGAAATGCAGGGGCTGCTGGCTGGCTTGCAGGATGCGGCTGTGGACAGCAATGGCCGTCTGGTGAAAAAAGGCCAGCTGGTGGCGCCGGGCGACCTTTCCCGGGAACGGCTGCTGGCAGCGCAAAAGCTCTATGCGACTGTCGATTTTGCCACATTGGACGAAAAGTGGGCGCAGGAGGCCATTCTGGCCGGCAAATTGGGCGGTGCCCACATGGAAGTCTGGCAGATGCTGGAAAGAGCCATCGCCCGGGTCGGACAGCTGAAGGGGCAGACCATGACGCGCTTGTTCGGTCATGAGTTTGCCTATACGGGGAAACGCGCCCTTAATCAGGAATTTATCCAGACCCTGGCAGAAATGGCTGATGCTTTTGCGGCTGACGGCCGTCTGTCATGGTGGACGAAAATGCGCCATCAGCAATGGGGCAGGATTGCCCGGGAATTTGTCATTGACGGCCATGGGCTGGAAAGCGGTCAGGACTGTCAGCTGGCCTTGCAGTATGTGGCCTTGCAGCAGGCGCGTCAGGAGGCGGTGCGCAAGTGGGAGCAGTTGCTGGTGCCCTTCGGGATGATGAGCTGTGAGGAATTGGCAAAAATCGGCGATGATTTGGATGATTTATTGGCAGCTCGTTTCCGGCAGGTCATGGGGCTGGTACACTGGCAAAAGGATTTTTGGGCGGAACTCATGCTCATTCTCAGGCAGGCAGGCGTGGACGCGGAACTTATCTACAGTCCGAATCCCTTTGCCACGCCCCATGAGGAAATGACAGAGCAGCTGCGGTGGCTGCGCGAGGATTATCCTGCCTGGCAGAAACTGCTCCTCATGCAGGAGAGCCGTCAGGATGAAGCGGACAAGCTCTACACCACCAAGCGCTCACTGGGCGCAAGTGACGGCGCGCTCAGTTATGAATTTATGACAGCCCTCAACAACAGTGATGCTGAGGCGTATGCGGCTGCCTATGATAAACTGCTGCGCTATGAGGATTTGCTGCCTGCCTACTATGAGCGTCTTGACCTTATGGAACGTCTGTCGGCAGCGGCGCCTGCCTGGGCGCAGGCTATAGCCGCGCAGGTGGGCGAGCCTGAGGGAAGCAAAGCGCCGGCAGAGGCCGGACAGGCATGGCTTTATGCGCAGTTCAAGCGTGAGCTGGGGGCGCTGCCGCAGCTGGACGTCCAAAAGATTTCGGGAGATATCGGCAGGCTGACGCAGGAACTTCATCAGGTAACGGCCAAGCTGGCAGAAAAACTGGCCTGGCAAAAACTGCTGGAAAATGTGTCGGGGACGGATTTGCAGGCCAGCCTCGTGGGCTGGAGCAAGGCCGTGGTCAAAATCGGCCGGGGCAAGGGACGGTATGCGGCAAGGCATATTAAGGAAGCCCGGGAATGTATGCTGGAGGCGCAGGGCGCTGTGCCTGCCTGGATTATGCCTTTGGCACGGGTCTGGCAGAACCTCAATCCGGCCAGCCCCAAATTCGATGTTATCATCATTGACGAGGCCAGTCAGGCGGATATTACCGCCCTGCCGCTGCTGTACTTCGGCAAAAAGGTCATCATCGTTGGTGACGATAAGCAGGTCAGCCCGGCGGCGGTGGGGGTGACGGCGGCAGATATCACCCACCTGCAGAGCGTTACCATTGAGGGGGTTATTAAGCACGCCTCCCTGTACACAATGGACACTTCCCTGTATGATATCGCCCAGATGAATTTTACCGCGCGTATGCTCACTGAGCATTTCCGCTGTGTGCCGGAGATTATCGGCTACTCCAACAAGCTGGCCTATGACGGCCGTATCCGTCCGCTGCGCGAAGCAGGCTGCGGCCCGCTTCAGCCGCTGGTGTCTGTCGAGGTGCCGGACGGCAGGCGTGAGTCCGGGAAGAAACGCAATCTGGCAGAGGCTGAGGCGATTGTGGCGCAGCTGGCGGCCTGTCTGGCAGAACCGGCTTACGCAGGCAAGACCTTTGGCGTCATTTCCCTGCTGGGGGACGAGCAGGCCAAGCTGATTCGGGAGCTGGCGGCAGAAAAAATCGGCATCAGCGCGCTGGAAGCCTGTGATTTCCTCTGCGGCAATCCCGGCAATTTTCAGGGCGATGAACGGGATGTCATTTTCCTGTCGCTGGTGGACAGCGCCGGGGATGCAGAGGAAAGCCGGCAGCTGCGGCTCGTGGGTGAAGGCCACGGCGGCGATACGGTCAAACGCTATAATGTAGCGGTCAGCCGCGCCCGTGACCAGCTGTGGGTTTTCCATTCGATGGGACTGGCGGAATTAAAGCCCGGTGATTTGCGCCGTGATTTAATCGAGTACGTGCAAAGTCCCCATGTTTTAACAGCGGCTTCCGACAAGGAGCCCGGCTCTTTGGAGATTGCCGTGGCAGCAGCTTTAAGGGCACAGGGCTACAGCCTGCGTCAGCACATGCTGGTCGGGACGATGGACCTGCCGCTGGTGGTGGAAGGCGATGGCTGCCGGGCCTTGCTGGTGACGCAGGGCGAGCACTGGGTAGACAGCATTCAGGCGGCGGCTGAGGAGCGTTACAATCAGGCCATTCTGGAGCGTCTTGGCTGGCAGTTTATCCGGGTACGCGGCAGTGAATGGTATCTCGACCCCGAGGCGGCGCTGCAAAAACTCTGCGGCAGCCTTGCTGAGGCGGGGATTAAGCCGCAGGCAGAGGCGGCAGCTCCGGCTGACAGCGAGGCAGCCAGAACAGAGCTGCTCACCTATGTACGCGGCGCGGCGGAAAAAATCCGCGCCAAATGGCACGCGCCCCTTGAAGAGGACGTTGTCTGAGCCTTTTTGAGCCGGCAGATAAAAAAACAAATAAATTTTTAAAAAAGTTGTTGACAAGCAATGTGGTTATGGATATAATAGTTTTTGTCAGTCAGCGAGAGGCACTAAAGCCCTGCTGGACAAAGACAAATGCGGAAATAGCTCAGTTGGTAGAGCATCACCTTGCCAAGGTGGGGGTCGCGAGTTCGAGTCTCGTTTTCCGCTCCATAATGCGGAAATAGCTCAGTTGGTAGAGCATCACCTTGCCAAGGTGGGGGTCGCGAGTTCGAGTCTCGTTTTCCGCTCCATATTGTTTGTTGGTTTTTTGAAGAATTTGGGCCTATAGCTCAGTTGGTTAGAGCAACCGGCTCATAACCGGTCGGTCCTTGGTTCGAGTCCAAGTGGGCCCACCACTTTCATAAAACTGCATATAAATCATGACTCAGTAGCTCAGTTGGATTAGAGTATTTGACTACGAATCAAAGGGTCGGGGGTTCGAGTCCCTCCTGGGTCACCATTTTGTGGGTAGGTGCCCGAGTGGTTAAAGGGAACGGACTGTAAATCCGTCGCCGTAGGCTACGATGGTTCGAATCCATCCCTGCCCACCACTGAAATGACAGCGTCGCTTATGCGGCGCTTTTTTGTTGCTGTTTGAAGTTGTCTAAAATGTGCTTTATTTGACGGAAATTAGCAAAGTTTGTTAAAATAATCATAGTTTGCGAAGGGAATATGGATAGAAAAAGCTAGTGAGGTGGGTTAATTGCGCAAGCATGTATTCCTTATAGTTTTGTTTACCCTGTTTTTTACCTGCTCAGCTTTGACGGCTGAGGCTTCTATTTTAGTGAAGGACGGTTCCCGGGGAGAGGCTGTGCGTCATGTGCAGGAACTGCTGCTGGAGCAGGGCTTTCTCAAAGGTGAGGCCGATGGTGTATGCGGCCCTTTGACGGTGGCAGCCATCAAGGAATTTCAAAAATCCAAGGGACTGACCGAGGACGGCATCTGCGGTGACGGTACATATTACTATTTGTCCGGCGGCAAGACCTACGCAGGGAAAAATGAGAAAAGTACCCCTAAGCACAGCAGTCATCACGATGGGGAGATGACCATTCCCAGCGGCCGGGCGCTATATGTTTCCGCTTCCGGCTACAGTGCCCACGACCCGGGCAACAGCAGCCATACGGCTACGGGAACACTGGTGCGCAAGGGGGTTATCGCGGTTGACCCCAATGTGATTCCCTTGGGGACAAGGGTGTTCATTCCCGGCTACGGCGAGGCTGTAGCTGAGGATATCGGCGGCTCCATCAAGGGACACCGCATTGATGTGGCCTTTGATACCCATGAGGAGGCTCTGGCCTTTGGACGCCGTGATATTGAGATAATCATAGAAGACTGATTCATACAGGCCGTTTCCGCCGGGAACGGCCTATCATTTTTTTAGCTTGGAAAGTGGTGACATTATTTTGACACAGGATATTCAGGAATTACTGCGTTTTATCAAGGAAGCGCCTTCGCCTTGCCATACGGCAGCGGCTGTGGCCAAAAGGCTGGATAAGGCAGGCTTTGTCAGGCTGGCGCTGGACGGTGAGTGGCAGTTAAAGCGCGGCGTACGTTATTATGTGCCGGTGTATGGCTCGGCAGTCATGGCCTTTGTGGCAGGGGAAAAAGCCGGCCCGCTGCGGCTGGCGGCAGCCCATACGGATTTTCCCTGCTTTCGCCTAAAGCCCCGGGCCGGCATGGTGAAGGAAAACTACGGTATACTCAATGTGGAAAAATACGGCGGTATGCTGCTGCGCACATGGCTGGACAGGCCTTTGTCGCTGGCAGGCAAGGTGGTGCTGCGCGGTGAGACGGCTTTTGCGCCGCAGGTACGGCTGGTGGATTTTGCCCGGCCGCTGCTGACGATCCCCAGTCTGGCCATACACATGGACAGGGAGGTAAATGACGAAGGCAAGCTCAATGCGCAGACGGATATGCTGCCTTTGGCGGCGGTGAGCGGAGAGACAATGGAAGAGGACTTCTTTTTGTCATGGCTGGCAGCTGAGCTGGGGACAGCGGCTGAGGATATCCTGTCCTATGAACTGTCGGCCTATCCCGTGGAGGACGGCTGTCTGTGCGGCCTGCATTCCGAATTTATCTCAGCGCCGCGGCTGGATAACCTCACCTCCGTTGTGGCGGTGCTGAGAGGAATTATGGCGGCACCGCCGGAAAATAATGCCGGTCTGCGGCTGGGGGCGTTCTTTGATAATGAGGAAGTGGGCAGCCAGACCAAACAGGGGGCTGGCTCAGCGGTACTCATGCAGGTGCTGGAGCGGATTTACATGGCTTTGGGGCGGACGCGCAGCGAGCTTTTGGCAGATATTGCCGGGGGCTTTATGCTGTCGGTGGATGTGGCTCACGGCCTGCACCCGAACCATCCCGATAAGTGCGACCCTTCCAACAAGCCGCTGCTGGGCGGCGGCGTTGTCCTGAAGCAGGCGGCCAGTCAGGCTTATGCCGGTGACGCTGAAGCGGTGGCTGTGGTCAGGGATATCTGCGAGCGGAATAATATTTCTTGGCAGGGCTTTGTCAACCGCAGCGATATGCGCGGCGGTTCTACGCTGGGTTCCATTGCCTCGGCGCTGGTGCCCATGCGGACCATGGATATCGGTGTGCCGGTGCTGGCCATGCACTCGGCACGGGAAGTCATGGCTGCTGACGACCAGGGGGCATTGACGGATTTGCTGACGGTTTTTTATACTTCCTGAGGCGATACTCAGCCGGCTGTTTGTCCTGCTTGCAGAGATAAAAAATAAAATGCAAATAATCAGGCAAAAACAGGAAAATAGCCTTGATTTTTACGGTGTTTTCACCGATAATAAGAATAGGAAACCTCTCTTTTTTAGGTATGTTCACGCGTAAAGGAGGAAGATGAACATGGATGTCAACATGATTTCTTCTTTGTCGCAGACTTCCGCAGCGGTGAAGGCTAATTACACGAAGAGCACCACCACTACCACCAATGAAGCGACGAAGGAAACGACGACCACGACGAACGAGGCTTATTCCCTGGATATTTCCGCGGAAGCCAAGAAAGCTTCGACGGCGTTGGGCAAGCTCACCAGTGAGCAGATTGATGCGTTGCAGGACGGCATCAACAAGAGTTATCAGCTGATGATTAAGACCCTCACGGAGCAGAATGCAAAATTGCAGGGCTATCTTGATGAAGGCATCGGCCAGCTGAACTTTGACGGTATTCTCTTTGGCACGGACAAATTTGCCCTGCCCCCGGTAGGTACTACGCCGGAAGAAGCAGCTGCGGCTGTGGGCGAAGGCGGTGCTTATTCTGTGGACAGCGTGGCCACCCGTATCATGGATATGGCAACGGCTATCGCCGGCGGCGACCCTGAGAAGCTGAAACAGATGCAGAGCGCCGTGGAAGAGGGCTTCAAGCAGGCCGGTCTTGTCTGGAAAGACGCTATGGGACAGGACGAAATGCCGCAGATTACCAAGGATACGCAAAACGAAATTACCAATCGGTTCAACAAACTGTATGAACAGATGGGGATTAAGGCTTCCACTATGGAAGAGTAATGATTTCACAGCGACCGCTGCGTGGAGATGGCGGTCGCTTTTTTATGTTTTTTATGTTAATGAGGTGGCTGGATGGGCAAAAAAATACGTATTGTCGCCATGGGTGGCACGATTGCCGGGGCGGCGGCCGACAGTGCCGCTACAACGGGCTATCAGGCAGGAGCTGTAGGCGTGGCTGAGCTTTTGGCGGCGGTGCCGGAGATAAATGAGGTGGCAGAGGTCAGCTGTGAGCAGCTGGCGGCCATCGACAGCAAGGACATCACTGCGGCGCAGCAGCTGAAACTGGTGCAGCGCGTCCGGGAACTGCTGCTGTCTGCGGAGGTGGAGGGGATTGTCATTACCCACGGTACGGACACGCTGGAAGAAACGGCTTATCTGCTGGCTTTGGTGCAGTTTGCCGATAAGCCGGTGGTCATTACGGGCGCCATGCGTCCGGCTACGGCGCTCAGTGCTGACGGCCCGCTGAACCTTTTGGATGCCGTCCGGGTGGCGGCAAGTGAAAGCGCCCGGGACAGGGGCGTGCTCGTGGTGCTGAATAACGAGATTCACAGCGCCGGGCTGGTGACCAAGCTCTCTACCACAGCAGTGGACACCTTTACTTCGCCTAACGGCGGTGCCCTTGGAACCGTTAATGACGGTGAGGTGGTCTTTTATCACAGTCCGCAGTTGGCGCACCTGCCCCGGGCGCTGAGCGTCAGTGAAAAGCTGACAAGCCGGAGTGAACTTCCGTATGTGCCCATACTCTATGGACATAGTGATGATGATGGCCGGCTGGTGCAAATGGTAACGGCTCAGGGAGCAAAGGGCATTGTCTATGCCGGCATGGGCAATGGCAGCGTACCGGAGCGCGCGGAGCGCGAGCTGGCTGCCGCAGCCGGACAGGGCATCCCTGTAATCCGTGCCAGTACCTGTGCCGCAGGCATGGTGACGCGCGCCGAAGATTCTTATGAGCAGTCGGGCTTTATCGCCAGCGGTGTTTTAAATCCCAAAAAGGCGCGGCTGCTCTTGCAGGTGGCGGCTGTGATGGAGCTGTCAGCGGCGGATTTAAAAAGTTGGCTGAAAATCTGAGCAGAATAAAGGAAAATTTTTTCTTTATGGCGAATAGTACAAGCAAATAGCGTTGCTTTGTAAGTCGTAAATCCCTTGCGTATCCTCGTAAGGGATTTTTGCCATAAGGAGGATGGGCGATGATACAGTACAATTACACGTTAAACTGGAATGCCGATGACCCGGGGATTTGGGATAAGCTGGACAAGGCCCTGCGGTCACTTTCCATGCGGCCGGCCAGCAAACAGGCCAACGCGATTTTTATGCAGTTGTCCTTCCATAATATGGATATGGAGACGGCAGACAAAATCCGGGAAAAGATTCGTGAGTTCCTGCCCAGAGCCGTGGTCGCAGGCATGACGGAAACGCTCTTTTTGCAGGAAGCAAGCTATGTGCGGATAAACTGCTCCTTCTTCCAGAGCGCCAAGGTGCGGCTGATGGAATATCCGGGCATTCCCGGGGATTTTGGCAAATTGGGCTTGGAAATGGGGCAGAAGGTAGCGGCCATGCACGATGTCCGGGCTGCTCTGGTCATCGGTGTTATGGCGCCCAAGCTGAGCCGGTTTATTGACAACTTTGTGGTCGGCAATGAAAATGTGGTGGTCTTTGGTGCCATTGCCGGTATGTATGAGGCCGGTCTTGATGAGGAAAGCCTCAGTTCCAGCCTTTTTTCCCTTGATACCGGCAATATGATGGCCAATCAGTTCATCATGGGCAATGGCTGTATGGAGCGTGGGATAGTTGTAGCCGTGTTCAGCGGTGAAAATTTGAGCATCAGGGCTGACTACACCCTGGGCTGGAAACCGCTGGGCAAGGAAATGATGATTACGGAGACCGCAGGGCAGACCGGCATCAGCAAGCTGGACGATATGCCGGCGGTGGATATCTACCGCCATTATCTGAAGGTCGTTCCCGATGAGCATTTTCTGCAAAATATCGCCGAATTTCCGCTGGTCATAGACAGGGACGGCTGTCCCATCGCCAGAGTACCGCCGGGCTTTGACGAGGAAGGACGATTGTTCTTCACCGGCGATGTACGGGTGGGCGAACGGGTGCGCCTGTCTTATGCGGTGCTGGAAGACTTCCTCCATGAAACGGAGCTGGCCAGTGAGAAGATGAGCCAGTTTGCGCCGGAGGCGCTGTTCCTCAATGTTTGCGGAACCCGTGGCCTGTTCTTACAGGAAAAGGCACAGATGGAACACATCTATTACCAGCGCAGCGCCAATCAGCTGAATGCCTGCAGCGGCACCGGCGAAATCTATTGTTATCAGGGACACGGCGGTATTTTGAACTGCGCGCTGGTGGCGGTGGGCTTCCGTGAGGGGCGCAGCAAGTCGGCGCTGACGTTTTTTGACGAGCCGGAAGAAACAGCGGAGAATACGCCCGTCCGCCTGTCAGCCAGAGTAGCGGCCTTTTTGGAAGCGGTGACCAGAGAGCTGGAGAGCTCCAATCGCGAACTGCGCGAAATGGCTGTGGAAACGGAAAAGGCCAGCATTGACAAGTATAAGTTTTTGGCCGGTGTCCGCCGCGATATAGCAGCTCCCTTGCAGAGGGTAATTGAAATGGAGCGCCGGGTGCAGAAGGAAAGCACCGAGGCGCATATCCGCAACTATGCCCGTGAGGGACGCAGAGCCGGGGAAAAGGTCTTCGGCGTCATTCAGCGCATCTTTGACTTTTTGGAGATGGAGGCCGGCAACTTTAAGCTCAACGAGGATGAGTACCGTCTCGACCATCTGCTGGAATCCCTGCGGCAGGAACTGTCGGAGGTGGCTGAGGCCAAGGGCATTGAGCTGAAAATAAATCTGCAGGGCGATATTCCCAGCGTCCTTTACGGCGATGAACTGCGTATGCGCCAGCTGCTTTTGAACCTGCTGGGCAACGGCGTGAAGTATACCGAGCAGGGCAGTGTTGAACTTAGCATCAAAGCGGAAAAGACCGGGGCGGCAGAAGCCAATCTGACGGTTTGTGTCAAGGATACGGGCATAGGCATGACGGCGGAGCAGCTGGCGGAACTTAACGATATTCTGGAAATGAATGTGGATAAAAAGGTAAGCAGCCTCGACGATACGGGGATTGGCATCAGTGTGACCCAACGCCTGCTTAAACTCATGGGCAGCGGCCTTGCCATCAGGAGCAAACCGGGCGAAGGCGCGGAGGTGTCCTTCGTCCTGCGGCAGAGGGTGCTGAGCTGGATTCCCCTGCGGCAGGGAGACGGCGCTGCAGCCGGGGATAACGTGGAGGAAAAAGAAAGTATCAGTCAGGAAGAACTGACCGAAACATGGGAAGCCCTGCGCGAAATTGCCGATGCCAAGGAAAAGGAAAGCCTTGACTATATGCTGGAAACACTGGAAGGCTATCAGCTGCCGGAACGGGAGTCCGGACTGCTTTTGGAACTGCGCGCCGCAGCCAAGGAAGAGAACTGGACGCTCATTCAAAAACTGGTGCAGTAAAAAAAATAAATTTTATCTTTTTGACCTATTGACTTTTTGACTATTTGGGTTATAATAAAATTGTAATCAGGAAAGAGCAAAAGCAACTGGTTACAGAAATGTTACAAATAGTCAAGAGAGGCACAGCAAGCTCCCTTGACCAGGATAGATTTTAGAAAGGGGTTGCTGATTATGTTTGGTTTGGTTCCGTTTGGTACGCGCAAGGATTTGGCAACGGGGAATGCGCCCCGGAGCATCTGGGATGTTTTCAATGAGCCCTTCTTCAATGATGACTTTTTCCCCACCATGTCGGATTTCAATACCGCTGGCGGTATGCGCGTAGATGTCAAGGACAATGGCGACAGCTATGAGCTTACGGCAGACCTGCCGGGAATGAAGAAGGAAGATGTAAACCTGAGTTATCAGAACGGTTATCTCACCATTGCTGCCCAGCAGCAGAGCGAGAGCGGCGATAAGGATGACAAGGGCAATTACATCCGCCGGGAACGCCGCATGGGTTCTGTGAGCCGTTCCTTCTACATTGATAACATCGATGAGAGCCGGATTGATGCAGAATTCAAGGATGGCGTGCTGACGGTGAAGATGCCGAAGGCTGCCGAAGTCCAGCATAATACCAATATTCAAATCCGTTGAGGCGTGGTTTCCTTGACAGGACGATAAAACGGGGCTGCTGCATGAGTGATTTTTCGCTCATGCAG
>FLNX01002702.1_pt1 | contig 68080 bp, 55 predicted proteins | sample 1140341 | NCBI WGS metagenome assembly FLNX01 (sample SAMEA3878208, study PRJEB12797) | bioreactor metagenome | biome: Moose rumen | place: Sweden | collected 2011-10
TGAGCAACCACATAGTCAAACATCTGTTGGGTAGTGGATAGTTTCTCATTGCAGTACCATTCAAAGTGTCCGCTGATGTCTGGCCAGTCGTTATGCTTCCTCACTATCAGATTTCCTCCAGATTCTCCTACCACTTCATATTCTTCATCTTCCATTTCATAACCAGGAGCAATGTCGATGGTGTAGAAGTACTTGCCTAAGTCCAATGGCCAGTCGGCAGACAGAGATTTGATTTGCCGTTTCTCCGTCTGCCGGCTTTCCGGTTGTTGAATCATTGTATTCTTCTCTGTCTTCTTTACTGTCTCTTGCTTAGGTTCAATCAGCCAGGCGTAGCCAATCATGTAGAGGACGAAGAAGAGAACGATGCTACCTTTAACAATATAATCCTCTTTCTGTTTGGTCATTGTTAATCTCTTCGATTTGCAAATGGGCGCTTGCCTTTATGCTTTTTGCAAAAGTCGGCAATCATTTTGCTTTCAACGCAACAAGGCTCTTCATCTGTTAATACGCGCCAACAAACTATTAGTTCTTGTGCGTCAGCCAGCTGCCAAATACTGCGACCACCACCATGTGCAGCTTTTTTGCCTTTCCCAAATCGGATGTAGGTACTGAGCCGCTTATGCAGTTCCGTCTTTTGTCCAAAGCCACCAGCCTTGCCAATATAGACAATGTGTGTCCCTTCTACCCATTCTTCTTCTAGCTCGGCTTTTGAGTAGCTGGGATATTTGTCTTCCTGACAATCGAAAGGTCGCTTATCCATGATTGTAGGTCGATTGTCTTTCTCCCAAAGCACGACATATACGCCCATCAACTTCGGGATTTCCCTACAACTACTCATTAATTCACGGATAGTCTTGAACCCCTCAAAGCCATATTTCTGTAATTGTTCTCTTTCTATTTTCATAATTCAAATGTTTTTTCGTCAAGAGATGCACACCAGTATATAATATTCAATAAATCGTAAATAAGTGCTTTGTTCAGATATGGAGCATTTTCTCCGATCTGTTTCTGTACATAAAGAGGGTTACTTATTCTTGCTTCATATTCTTTCGCAGATTCTTTAGGTATCTGATGATCACCGTTATTTGCTATTGTAACACAGGAATGAAAGCATCTCTGAACATGAATGGGTACAATGTCCTTAGCATTCCCTATAACCCCTTTTTCATCTCCTAACCATTTGCTACAAGCGCCAAGATTAGCACCAGTAAATTTAACAGGTAGAATGCCTTCGTTATTAAGAAAGAGCATAATTTTATCCAAAATAAGGCGGACAACTCCGGGTATAATGTGATTATTATATAACTTGTCATCCACGAGCCCTTTTAAAAGATTCATAAGTAATTCATCAGATGTATCTAATTCTGAACAATAGAAATCGTAGATGGTTCCATATCTTTTACGAATTTGATAATCTTCATTTTCACTTACTACATTTCTAATTTCTTTATAAAGCACTTTTTCTGAGCTGTGCAAATAAAAGAAGCGGTTCTTACCTGCAAAACTTTTAGCTACATTTTCTTCAAGTAGATTCATTTCGTTTTCACATGCAACAATGAAAATAGGAATGTCATATTTGAATACTTGTTTATAAGCAGTTCCTATCTCATGACTATTAGGCAAAAGATTTGCAGTCATTATTGGACATGCATCTAACAGTATAGTTTCCCATCTCTTATGATTATGATGTGATAGTTCTCTCCTACATTCCTCCATATTGCCACAAGTGGTAATCTCAATTCCTTCAAGTTTGGCATTGTCAATATAAAACTTTGATTTGGAGTCACCATTATTCATCCAAAGAACTTTTATCTTATCCATAGCATACCCTCCCCTCATTTAGTCTTGACAGACTGTAGAAAATCTTCATAAAATTTATCCCGTTCTTCCTTTGATAAATCATAGAGCCCAACGCGATTAAGCTTTAGTCTCCACATATCATTTATAGTCAGCCTGCGAGATATTGGCAACTGACGCAACACATCCTCCTTGGTAAATAGCTGAAGGGCAACAGCAAAATCGACATGATAGCCTACTTCAGGAACAAGCAACATCTTGTTGTATAAGGATGGAACGTCTTCTCCAGGTGTTACTAATTGCGGTTGCAATAGTCCATTTGTAGAAAGGAGAATGGCAGTTCCTTTCAGTTCTGCAATATCTTTTGCTGAAATAGGGTAGCGAATATCAAAGACTTCGCTTGCCAGACACACTTCTTCAGTATCATTATCAGGAATGCCAGCTTCATACAAATAGTCTTTGGGAAGTAACGAATCTACATCGCATGCTGCACAGACACATACTTGATGGCTCCAAGGTTCGTCAAGCCATATATCCATTTGATCTTCATTCATCTGGAATGCCAACAGATGCTCACCTGGGAACAAATCATGAATCAGCATGTTGCAGACACCAGCCATATGAGTGTCTTTGGATATATCCCACTCGTCGGCATGAACGAACTTGATGCTTCCTCTACGCCTGCGCGTTACATCAATTAATAGGATGGCAACATGGGCATTCTCGTCAGAAGGCCAAGGAAATGAGGTGGTACAAACCGTATCAATAATGTCCGCTTCGACACACATTTTGCGAAATTCCTCATGTTCCTTGTCATTCAGAACCGATGAAGGCACAGGCCAGAAGAACTGCTTGCTATCTGGTAACCCTTCAATGCTTGCCTCTTCAAATGGTGTGTCAAAAGGATTGGGAATTAGCTCGTAACCAACATTAGCGGCTAAGTCCTTCAACAGCTGTTCCATTACTTCAATGTTCATCTTACTCATAAGTCAAATCAAATTAAAAGTCCAACGAAATTAATTATCGAGTGCAAAGGTAGGAGTCATCTGTGCAGTCTTTCTGCATAGACAAATATTTTTTTAAGTTTTCCTCGATTTTTTCCATTATTCGCTGTCTATACCACTCAGGATAGAGCACTTCAACGTCAGGAATGAAGGAAAAAAGCTGTTGGTCAAGTTCCCTTGTGGGACGCACTTCGATTTCCACTATGCAGTTTGATTCATCAACAACTCTCTGTGACTTGTGAATAGGCTTGGACACAACGTAAGGATAGCGATTGGCAGAAAATCGCAGGCCAATGGTCTCTTTCGCCACATTTTCGCTTGGTATGGTGGCTCCCATGACATCATCGAAATATGTAGAGAAATCAATTTGCTCGTTCTTCTTAAAAGGTATCTCCGACATCTTGTAACTCTGAATCCTGTCGAGTGCCAGATTGCTGATTTCATTACGTTCATCATTCAGCCCATACAGAAACCAGCGACCATTATACTGCTTGACATAATAGGGGTGGATGGTCATCTGTATCTCTTTGCCTCTGAAAGTCAGATAGACAATTTCCTGTGTCTGATGGTTTATTGTTGCATCAATGATGTCAGCCAAGTGCTCAATACCCTTCAGTTGCTCATTCTGCTCGAAGGATACAAGATGTTCTGCATTTGCCTTCAGACCAAAACGGTATTCTAAATTGGATATGACTTCTTCAAGCCAAACATTGGAGGTAATGCCCCTGAAACGGGCTAACATGTCTATCGTGGATTGTAGTTTGTTGAGGTCTGCTACAGACAACTCGTTGTTGTAGATGGAGAAATTTCGGTCAGAATAGCGATAATAGCACTTCTTGCCATCGTAAGGATAGGCAACAATGGGAGCATTGAATGAAACGCGGTCACGCATGTACTTTATATCTTCACGTATCTGGCGAGTGCTTACTGTAGTGCCAAATATGTCAAGCAAATGTTCGTTGACTTCATCCAGCAAATCATCTATCTCGTATCGTTTCTGGAAATTACTAAAGCATCTATCCAGTATCTGATAGCGTAATTGTGCATTCTTATTTGTGGCCATCGCTATTGATAATTACTTTGACGACACCAATAATTCCTTCACATCCACGTCGAGGTGGCGTGCAATCTCGTAGAGTTGTTCCACTGAAGGCTGCGCCTTATTGGTCATCCAGCGTGAAACGGTACTGATGCTGTGGCCCATCTGCTCTGAGAGCCATGTGCCAGTCTTTTCTTTCTCGGCCAGAACAATCTTGAACTGCGTTCGAGCCTGCTCCCGCTCGGCAGAGTCGAAGAGAACTCCACTCTGCACTCGCTTAATCGCAGCCTTTAGCCTGTTATATTTCTTAATTCCCATTTGCTTTTAGTTATTCCTGCCCAACATTGGGCGTTTCGTGCACAAAGATATGAAATAAAACCGAGGACATGATGAATTGTGAACATAAATTAAGATAATTGATAGCTTTTCCACTTGAATATGACATCATTCCGCACAGAATACAGCATGAAATGCCATAGAAGGGTGTAGCCTAATACGCAGTTTTCTGTGGAGTGCCACACAAAGATGCCTGTCTGCTTTCTGATAAGCAAGCTCGGCAGACATTAGGGTTTTGTTCCCCTGAAGTGTTATTTCACAATAAGGAATTTTCAGAATGAGCCTCTCTGGAAATCATGATGTACCTTTGCCCGCAAATTACAAAAACCAAATAAAACATGGAAGTTATATCAATTGAGCGCAGTACCTACGAGGTCATCGGCTTGCCGCTTCGCTTGTCGAAGAACTGCTGACGAGTTTCAATAGTTTCGTCACAAAGATGAAGGCGATGGCCAGCAGAGGAAACGACAAAAAGTTCTTTGCGAGCAAAGCGAACAAGTTCGAGCGGGGCGATTGGATTGACAACCAAGACGTATGCCAGATGCTGAACATCAGTCCAAGAACTTTACAAACGCTTCGTAACAACGGAACGTTGGCGTATTCACAAATCAATCGTAAGGTGTATTACAAACCTGAGGATGTGGAGAGTGTTCTTCATGTTGTGGCTGATAGGGGTAAGGAAAGCAAAATGTGTAACCTCAAAACGAGCCGCCTATGAACGAACTGATAATGCCGCATAACGTTGGAGTGAAGAACGCATTGGAGGACATGAAGGAGGTGCTTGCTCTATACAAGAAAGTGATAGGCAATTATCGTCCATTATTGGATGGTGAGCGCTACCTGACAGATTAAGAGGTGGCACATATCCTGAAGGTTAGTAGACGATTTTTTAATTTTGGCTGCAAAACTACTGTTTCTTTTGGCATCCATCGCTATGCAAAATATAGCAGTTTGCGGAATAAGAACGGGTTACGATTTGGCAACCTAACTCCTTCACCAATCCTCCCCAATTTGCTTTTTGCCCCAAATTAAACTTCCTCGTTCTTCCCCGTTTTGCCTTTATTACAGGCCGAATTGCGTTAATCTTCCAAAATCGCTTTCTTTTTACAAGCTTTTTTCGTAACTTTGGCTCCGCCGAAGTTTCTTGCACTCGGAAATGAAAAGAAAAACGCGTTTTCCTTTTGCATTTCGCTCGTTTTTTCGTAACTTTGCAGGCAAAACTAAAAGGATGGAAGTATGAAGAAATTTTTGTTAATCGGTTGGGCGCTGATGGCAGCGCTGATGGCATCGGCACAGAGTAAGGTGTATTTCACGAAGGAAATAACGCCAGAGTCGTTGGTTAAAATCTATAAGGCACTGGGCGTGGAGGCTACGGGCCGCGTCTGCGTGAAAATATCTACTGGTGAAGGCGGTAACACGCACTATCTGAAACCGCCGTTTATTCGCCAACTGGTGGAAGAGGTGAACGGCACCATCGTGGAGTGCTGCACGGCCTACGGCGGCTCTCGCCAGGACCCCAGGAAGCACTGGCAGACTATTCATGAGCACGGCTTCGACTCTATCTTTGCTGTCGATCTGATGGACGAGTTCGGCGAGATTCGCATCCCCATCAAGGACCATAAGCACCTGAAGTACGACATCGTGGGGGAGCACTTGGCCAACTACGACTTCATGATTAACCTGGCCCACTTCAAGGGACACGCCATGGGCGGCTTCGGCGGCGTGATGAAGAATGCCAGCATCGGCGTGGCTTCAACAAACGGAAAGGCTTACATCCACTCGGCTGGAAAGACGACCGACCCCAAGCTGACCTGGACTCCCGAATATATTGCTGCTGGCCCTACGCAGGACCTGTTCCTCGAGTCGATGGCTGCCGCTGCACAGGCTGTTCACAACTACTTCGGCGGGCGCGTCATCTACATCAACGTGATGAACAACATGTCGGTGGATTGCGACTGCGACGGCCATCCTGCCAAGCCTGAGCTGCAGGACATGGGCATCATGGCAAGCCTCGACCCCGTGGCCGTTGACCAGGCCTGTCTGGACAAGGTGTTCAACTACCAGGGACGACCCGGCGACGACAACCAGCCGCTCATTAAGCGCATTAACCGCCAGCACGGCACGTACATCACCGACTATGCCGAGCAGATTGGCCTGGGCTCGAAGAAGTACGAACTGATTGACTTGGACCAGCAATAATAAAGAGAGGCTTAATAGTCATAGTTATGCAGGGCGATGTTCAGCAGCGTACACATGGCCTCCTCGCCTGTGAACGAGCTGAGCCGCTTGTCAAGATGATCCTCCATGAAGTCTATGGAACGGCGGTTGCGGTTGGCATCACGGCACTTCTTGCGTATTTCGTCGGCAGCATACTCAAAGCAGGGATAGCGGCTGCTGCCCGATTCGCAACGTGAGCTGACCTTGGTGAAGTGACCATAGCCATCCACATCGATGGTGATGGTACAGATGTACGTGCCGCCAAACAGCGCACTCAAGAAACCGTCAGACTCAAACGATGCCTTGACGACCACCTGGTCGCTGTCTATTCGCTTGATTTCAATGCCGTTGAACTCGGCGGCATTCGGATGGGCATAGTAAAAGTAGTTCTGAACATAACGCTCAGTAAAGAAACTGCGCAGCTTGCGCGTGCTCTGCCCAAAGGCCGTGACGGTGGCCGAAACCAGCAATACGAGTAATAACAGTTTTTTCATCATGCCAAATCTTGATTTTAGGTCGATGCTGCAAAGATAGTAACTTTCTTCATCATCACCAAATAAAAAGGTGAATAAAACACGGCAGCCGCATTTCCCGGGCGAAGAATGCAGCTGCCGTTGTCAGTTCCTGTAAGGAGGCAGGTCACAGGATTCCGGCTCAATCCTGCTCCTCATTCATATCCAGTTCTATGCTGGAGTCGTAGGCGTTCGTGGCCTTCATGTTGATGACCGGACGGATGAAGTACTCCACCTCTACCGTGTCCTCAATCAGCCGCAGAATCTCCTTCGGGTCCTTGTAGGCCATCGGGCTCTCGTCAATGGTACCCGTACCGACCGACGTTGAGTAGATGCCCTTCATTGACTCCCTGAATTCATCAAGTCCGATGAGTTCCTTGGCGTCGGCACGCGACAGCAGACGGCCTGCACCGTGAGGAGCACTCTGGTTCCAGTCCTCGTTTCCCTTGCCGTGGGCAATAATCAGACCGTCGCGCATGTTGAACGGAATCACTATCCGTCTGCCCTCAGGAGCAGCTACGGCACCCTTGCGCATCATCTTCATCGAGAAGTCAATGTAGTTATGGGTGGTGTATATCTGCTCCACTATGCTGACCTTCTTGCCGCTGCCCCGGCTGATGGCATCCTTTACCAACTGGTCAATCACCATGTGGTTATACTCGGCGTAGGCCTGAGCCACCACCATGTCGGTGATGTAGCCCTTCATGGCCTCCTCCACCAGGAAACCGTTGGCCACGCCCGTCAGCTTTCCGGCCTCCATCTTCCAGTATTTCCACACCTTCTGACCCAGGTTGCGGCTGCCGCAGTGAACGGTGAAGGCATAGTTACCTTCGGGTGTCACGCCCACCTCAACAAAGTGGTTGCCGCCGCCCACGGTACCGATGCTGTTGTAGAACATGTTCTCCTTCTGGTCAACACGCTTCAGCATGGCAGTGATGCCGCGCTCCGACACGTCCATCGCACCCACCATCTCCGGCCACTGCTGGCGAGCCTGCCGCAGACGCAGCTGCAGATGCTTGTAAAGGTCGGCAACCGGATAGACCGGTTTCTGCTGAATGGACATGCCGAACCGCACGTTCTCACGAATCAGCTTCTCTATCATCGGGTAGTCCTCAGGACGAATGGGCTGGTCCGTGATGGCCGTCGATACCGAGCAGCCTATGTCACCGCCCACGTGGTCGGGGTTCACATGGTCCGTAAACGGCACCGTAAATCCCACCACTATATCCTTACCGGCATGCACGTCGGGCATAATCCTGATTTTGGAGCCGTCGAACATCGGGTTATCAAGGAAGTGATACACCATTGAGAGGGCTTCCTGTTCTATATTATCTGTGAATATCTTGCAATCCTTGCAATACTTTCCTTTTAATTCTAACATTGTCGTATCTTTTTTATATAGTTAAACACTTAGTGAACGGGCAGTCATGCCGATACTGTGATACGACCTGCACCTATACCTTCTGCTCGGTGCGGCATGACTGTGAAAAAAGGTCTGCGAAGGAAGAGAATGAACGACACGCCACCACCACCCTACTGTCAGCCATCGTGATCAGTAGCTTATCGTTGGCTTTTCTCTTTGTTGTTGTTAATTACATGATGTTTAATGAGTCTGCTTACTCCTGTTCTGTTTGCTTCGGGCTCCTTGACTGTTTGTTGGCTAAGAAGAATGAGCCGAAACCCTACAAACTCATTTCTCAGCGTCCTTTGTGCTGCCGTTGCGCAGCTCCTGTTTACTGATTTTCATCATATTCTTTTTGATAGTTTTTTCAAAATCGGCCGCAAAAGTACAATATTTTTTCTATACCGCCAAATTTTTTACCTCATTTTTTCGCCCAGGTTTTAATTGGGACTCTCAAAAATAATCGGCGTTAAAAAACCATCAACACCTACCTCCAAATGGCTGATAGGCCGTGACATTACCGACGACGAGATTCGTGAGATGACGCGCAAATGCAGCCGCGACTTCACGGCCACCTGTGGCCAGCTGAAGGTGCTCACCGCCGCCGACATGGAAGCCATCTACCACATGGCCCGCTGACGAGGTGCGAGGTACGAGGTGCGAAGTAAGGGGTTAGTCGCCGAAGATTTTGCGGAGGCGGCTTTTGAGGGCATTGCCCCTCAGGGCACGGTCGATGATCTTGCCTTGTGGGTCGATGAGGATGTTATCGGGAATGCTATTAATCATATAGACCGGAGCAGCGGCACAGTTCCAACCCCTGAGGTCGGAAATCTGCAGCCACGGCATCTTGAGCTGACCGATGGCATTTACCCATGCCTCCTTCTTCTGGTCGAACGATACACCAATCACCTCGAAACCCTTGGCGTGGTACTCGTTGTAAGCCTCGACCACGTTGGGCATCTCGGCACGGCAAGGGCCACACCATGAGGCCCAGAAATCGACCAGCACCCACTTACCAGGGCCTACCAGTTCGCTGATTTTGTGCATGGTGCCGTCGGGGGCGGCCATCTCCAGGTCGGTATATTGCTGACCGATGAAGGCTGTCTTCTGATTGTCCTTCGGATGCAGTGCCCTGATTACCTCGTCACAAGCCTTCCTGAGGTAAGGATGGCTGGCAAACGGCACCTGCTCGCTGACCAGTCGGTCGTAGGCTTCCACGCCATAATCAAAGAAATAGGTTGCAGCAAAAGCCAAGGGGACAAGGGAGTTTCGTTCTTCCTTAAATACTTTATTGATGAAATCCAATTGACTGGCCATCAATTTATTATATTCACTCACCAAATCGGCCTCACGCAACTTTTTCTCTTCGTTGCTCAGGCTGTTGTACTTCAGCATGAATGCCTTTATGGGGTTGTCCAAGTCAGCGTAATAATGCGCCAGACGCTCATTCTGCGCAGAGCCCGTCAGTGTACTGTCGTTGAGGTTGACAGTAATCGGCGTGCCGTCGTTGAAGAACTCTGTGACCCAGTTCTGATTCTCTGCGACAACAGCCATGAAGGCATCTTTGGCAGCGGTGCCACTGAACGAGAACTTACCGTCGGCAACCACCAGGCTGTCGATGGCCTTGTCGGTCAGCCGGTCAAAGAGATACACCTTCTTTCCACTGTCAGCGTAGGTTCCGCTGACGGAATATTTCACCTGTTGTGCCATGACGGGCAAAGCTGCAGCGACGAGGACTGCTGAAAGAATGGTTTGTTTCATACTTTATTTTTTATTTTGAGGTTCGGGGTACGAGGTACGGATGCAAAAGTACACATTTTGGTGGAAGAAACGAAAGAATGGGGTTAGTTTTATACTTTTTTTTCAAAGCATCCCCTGTTAAATAGTGTCAAAATCACACCTTTTGTAAAAATAATTGGGAAAATTCATGGTAGTTTCAAAATTTAGTTGTAATTTTACACCCAAATTTAGAAATACCAATAACTAAAACAAAATTTTAAACAAAACAATGAAGAACCTAAAAGGACTTTTATTGGGTGTCGGCGTTGCAGCTGCAATGTTGACAGCCTGTTCGTCTGCCGACAAGCAGGCGACAACAGTTTCGGGTCTGAATCCTGCCGCTTTTGATTCTACCATCAACGGCAAGAAGACCGCGTTATTCATTCTGAAAAACCAGAACGGCATGGAGGTGTGCATCACCAACTACGGTGGCCGCGTGGTCAGCCTGGTGGTGCCCGACAAGGACGGCAAGCCGACAGACGTGGTGCTGGGTTTCGACAACATTCGCCAGTATGCTGACACGCTGAACTCTCCGAGTGACTACGGTTCGACCGTCGGCCGCTATGCCAACCGCATCAACGACGGTAAGATAGTGCTGAACGGTGACACCATCCAGCTGCGCCAGAACGACACGGGCAACGGTGCGAAGCACTGTCTGCACGGTGGAGGCAACACGGGCTGGATGCACCAGGTGTGGGACGCTGAACAGCCTAACGACACGACGCTCATTCTGACACTGGTTAGCCCCGACGGCGACAACGGTTTCCCCGGCAACGTGGAGGCCAAGGCAACGTTCACCGTGCTGCCCGACAACACCATCGACATTCTTATGGAGGCCACTACCGACAAGGAGACCGTCATCAACATGACCAACCACTCGTACTTCAACCTGAACGGCGACCCCACACGCGAGGGTGACAACATGGTGCTCATGGTAAATGCTGACAACTACACGCCCAGCGACGCCACCTACATGACAACGGGCGAAATCAAGCCTGTCGAGGGCACGCCGATGGACTTCCGCACCCCCACCCCGCTGAGTCTGAACATCAACAACACAGAGTTTGACCAGATAAAGAACGCTACGGGCTTTGACCACAACTGGTGTCTGAACACGTACAAGGACGGCGTGGGCGACGACAAGACCGTATGTGCCTCGCTGTACTCACCCGAGACGGGCATCTTCTTAGAGATGTTTACCAACGAGCCGGGCGTACAGGTGTATAGCGGAAACTTCCAGGGCGTAGGCCGCGATGCCGACATCGTACGCAAGCTGGGCAAGAAGTACCCGAAACACGTTTCGGTCTGCTTAGAGAGCCAGAAGTATCCCGATACACCCAACAAACCCGAATGGCCCAGCGCCGTGGTAAAGCCCGGCGAAAAGTACATGAGCCATGTAGCTTACAAGTTCACTATCAAGTAAAACATCGACAACTATGGCTCAATCAGAAAACGGTAGCAAAGCCTATCTAATAAGTATCGTACTGGTAGCCGTGCTGGGCGGACTGCTCTTCGGCTACGACACTGCCGTCATTTCGGGCGCCGAGAAGGGCCTGCAGGCTTTCTTCATACAAGGTGAAGCATGGGACTACACAGACATGCTGCACGGTTTCACATCGTCCTCAGCGCTGATTGGTTGCATTATCGGTTCTGCAGCATCGGGCTTCTTCGCCACGAACTTGGGGCGCAAGAAGTCGCTGATACTGGCGGGTATCTTGTTTTTCGTGTCGGCACTGGGTTCCATGAATCCAGAGTTCGGCGCCTTCGACTACGGCGTACCCACCTACTCGCTGCTCATCATGTTCAACATCTACCGCGTCATTGGCGGCATTGGCGTAGGTCTGGCCTCGGCCATCTGCCCCATGTATATTGGCGAGGTGGCACCGTCGAACATTCGCGGCATGCTGGTTTCGTGGAACCAGTTTGCCATCATCTTCGGACAGCTGGTGGTTTATTTCGTCAACTTCATGATACTGGGCGAGCACACGAACCCCATCATCGAGAATATAGGTCAGGCCGTCGAGGGTGTTGTAGCCCCGACGAGCGACCCGTGGACTATAGAGCGCGGCTGGCGCTACATGTTCGGCTCTGAAGCCGTACCCGCTGCGCTGTTTACCATCCTGGTATGTTTCGTGCCCGAGACGCCACGCTATCTGGTACTGGTGGGCGAGGACAAGAAGGCACTGGGCATTCTGTCGCGCATCAACGGCGCGAAGAAGGCTGAACAGATACTCGAGGACATCAAGCAGACCCTCGTGGTGCGACAGGAGAAGCTCATGGCCTATGGCTGGATGTGCGTCTTCGTGGGCATCATGCTCTCGGTGTTCCAGCAGGCAGTAGGCATCAATGCCGTCTTATACTACGCACCGCGCATCTTCGGCGACATGGGTATGACCAACCCGATGATGAACACAGTAGTGATGGGTGTCGTCAACATTACGTTCACGCTGGTGGCCGTCTTCACGGTCGAGAAGTGGGGCCGTAAGCCGTTGCTCATCTGGGGCTCGTTAGGCATGGCCTTAGGAGCCTTCGGCGTTGCCGTAACGTTCGGCCATGCAGGCCTGGAACTGGTAACGGCAGCCAGCATCATGGTCTATTCAGCATCGTTCATGTTCTCGTGGGGTCCCATCACCTGGGTGCTCATTGCCGAGATATTCCCGAACACCATCCGCTCGTCGGCTGTAGCCATTGCGGTGGCTTTCCAGTGGATATTCAACTTCATCGTCTCCTCGTCGTTCGTGCCCATGTTCAACATGCACCTTACTGAGGGCGACGACTTCGGCCACTGGTTCACCTATGGCCTTTACGGCATCATCTGCATCGTGGCAGCCCTGTTCGTATGGAAACTCGTGCCCGAGACCAAAGGCAAGACGCTGGAGGACATGACGGCACTTTGGAGGGACAAAACTACTAACAAATAACAAATAAAACAAGAAAAAAAAGAATTATGAATTGGAGTTCACATGAATTCATCTGGCTCGACTGGCTGGTGCTGGCTCTGGGCCTCTGCGGAGTAATAGCAGCCGTGTGGTATGCTATCTGGAAAGACAAGAAAGCCCAGAAGGGCGAAGACTCGTCGGCTTACCTCTTCGGTAAGGGCGAGCCGTGGTACGTCATCGGTATGGCCATCTTTGCCGCCAACATCGGTTCGGAGCACCTCGTAGGTCTGGCCGGTACGGGTGCAAAGGACGGCGTCGGCATGGCCCACTGGGAGATGCAGGGTTGGATGATCCTCATCCTCGGCTGGCTGTTTGTACCGTTCTACCAGTTGCTCATCAACAAGATGGGCAAGATTATCACCATGCCCGACTTCCTGAAGTTCCGCTACACACAGCGTACGGGCTCGTGGCTTAGCATCATCACGCTGGTAGCCTACGTGCTGACAAAGGTTTCAGTAACAGCTTTCACGGGTGGTATCTTCTTCGAGTTCCTGCTCGGCATACCGTTCTGGTACGGAGCTATCGGCCTTATTGCCGTCACGGCCATTTTCACCGTGTTCGGCGGCATGAAGGGCGTGATGACGCTGTCGTCCATCCAGACACCTATTCTTATTATAGGTTCGTTCCTGGTGCTCTTCCTCGGACTGGCAGCTCTGGGCGGCGGCAGCATCACTACGGGTTGGGCTACGATGATGGACACCGCCCGACAGATGCACGAAGGCTACGGCATTAACCACATGTTCCACACCGACCCCGGTGACCCCATGTATCGCGAGTATCCGGGCTACGTGGTATTCCTCGGAGCTTCGATTATCGGTTTCTGGTACTGGTGTACTGACCAGCACATCGTACAGCGTGTACTGGGTCAGGTGCCCGGCGAGGACAACAAAGCCGTCATGGCACGCGCACGTCGTGGTACCATCGCTGCCGGTTTCTTCAAGATTCTGCCTTGCTTCATGTTCCTTATCCCCGGCATGATAGCTGCAGCTTTGGCTCAGCACCCCGAGATTAACGGTTTCGTCATGGACGACACGGACGCCGCTTTCGCCCTGATGGTGAAGCACGTTCTGCCCGCCGGCGTGAAGGGTATCGTGACCATCGGCTTCATCTGCGCCCTGGTAGCTTCGCTGGCTGCTTTCTTCAACAGCTGCGCCACGCTCTTCACAGAGGACTTCTACAAGCCCATGAAGAAGGGCAAGAGCGAGGCCCACTACGTGCTCGTTGGCCGTATTGCCACCGTCGTCGTGGTGCTGCTGGGTCTGGCCTGGATGCCCGTCATGATGTCTATGGACACCCTCTACTCGTACCTGCAGGGCATTCAGTCGCTCCTGGCTCCGGCCATGGTGGCTGTGTTCACGCTGGGTATCTTCTCCAAGAAGATCACGCCGAAGGCTGGTGAGTGGGGTCTCATTGGCGGCTTCATCGTTGGCATGATTCGTCTGGTGACCAACGTCATCACCGACTCAGGCAAGGCTGCCATGGACGGTGCCTTCTGGGACTACACATCCTGGTTCTGGCAGACCAACTGGCTCATCTTCGAGTGCTGGCTGCTGGTATTCATCATTGCATTGATGGTAGTAGTAAGTTGCTTCACGCCCGCACCCTCGAAGGCTCAGGTGGAGGCTATCACCTTTACCTCGGAATTCAAGAAGAGCATCCGCGAGAGCTGGAACGTATGGGACATCGTCGGCACACTGGTTGTCGTAGGTCTCTGCGCCTGCTTCTATGCATACTTCTGGTAAACGAGTGTTTTACAAACAAAAATAGGCTATGACTACTTACTATAGCGAGTATTCGAAGGTCTATGTATCAGTAGATTGCATCATCTTCGGCTTCGACGAGGGCCAGCTGCGCGTGCTGATAGGCAAGCGCCAGCTGGACCCCGGACGGGGCGAGTGGTCACTGTATGGCGGATTCGTCGGTGCCAACGAGAGCATTGATGACGCAGCAAGCCGTACACTGTTTGAACTGACTGGTCTTCGCAATCTATACATGCGTCAGGTCGGTGCCTTTGGTAATATTGACCGCGACCCGGGTGAGCGCGTTATCTCAGTGGCCTACTATGCCCTCATCAACGTGAAGGACTACGACGACAATCTGCGTAGGGAGCACGGAGTGGAATGGGTAAACATCAAGCAACTGCCGCCGATGTACTCTGACCACCGCGACATGATTCGCAAGGCGCGCAGGATGATGCGCGAGAAGATTAAGTCGGAGCCCATCAGTTTCCGACTGCTTCCGTCGCTCTTCACGCTAACGCAGCTGCAGCGGCTCTACGAGGCCGTCAACGGTGAAGAGGTCGATAAGCGCAATTTCCGCAAGCGCGTCAAAGAAATGGAATTCATTGAGAAAACAGAACTCATTGACAAGACAGGGTCGAAGCGTGGTGCCTACCTCTACAGGTTCAACAGCAACACCTACGATGAGGACCCGATCTTTAAGCTTTAGGCTTCATGTATCATAGACAATGGATAATTGATAATTGACAATCTTATGTTAGAAGAACTTAAACAAAAAGTATTTAAGGCCAACCTTGATTTGGTTAAACAAGGACTCGTTATCTTTACATGGGGTAACGTAAGCGGCATAGACCGCGAAAAAGGACTGGTAGTGATTAAGCCGTCGGGCGTCAGCTACGACGAGATGAAAGCAGAGGACATGGTCGTCGTTGACCTGGAGACGGGAAAAGTCGTAGAAGGCGACCTGAACCCGTCGAGCGACACGCCGACCCACCTTGTGCTCTATAAGGCTTTCCCCAATATTCAGGGCGTTGTTCACACCCACAGCACTTATGCCACCGCCTTCGCACAGGCTGGTCGTGACATTCCCAACATCGGCACCACACACGCCGACTACTTCTACCAGGACATTCCCTGCACCCGCGACATGACCGAGGCCGAAGTGAAGGGACAGTACGAACTGGAGACGGGTAACGTCATCGTGGATGAGATACTGAACATTCGCAAGATTAACCCCGACCACACGCCTGCCGTGCTGGTGAAGAACCACGGTCCGTTCTCATGGGGCACGTCGCCCGACAACGCCGTCTATAACGCCAAGGTGATGGAGCAGTGCGCCAAGATGGCCTTCGTCTCGTTCAGCGTCAACCCGAATACGACGATGAACCCTCTGCTCATTGAGAAGCACTACATGCGCAAGCACGGTCCGAACGCCTACTACGGTCAGAAAGGTCAGAAACACTAACTTAAATAACTTAAAAACTTAAAAAACAATGAACGCATTTGAGAATTTAGAAGTATGGTGGGTAACTGGTGCACAGTTGCTGTATGGAGGTGACGCTGTCGTTGCAGTTGACGGTCACTCGAAGGAAATGGTGGAAGGCCTGAACAACAGCGGCATCATTCCCATAAAGGTAGTATATAAAGGTACGGCCAACAGCTCGAAGGAAGTGGAGGACGTGATGAAGGCTGCCAACAACGACGCGAAGTGTGTGGGTATCATTACCTGGATGCACACCTTCTCACCCGCCAAGATGTGGATCAAGGGCCTGCAGGACCTGCAGAAGCCGCTGCTGCACTTCCACACACAGTATAACGCCGAGATTCCCTGGGAGACGATGGACATGGACTTCATGAACCTGAACCAGAGTGCCCACGGCGACATAGAGTTCGGCCACATCTGCACCCGTATGCGCGTTGCCCGCAAGGTGGTTTGCGGCTACTGGAAGGACGAGGCTGTACAGAAGCAGATTGCCGTCTGGGCCCGCGTAGCTGCCGGTGTTGCTGATGCCCGTCAGGTTCGCTGTCTGATGTTCGGTATGAACATGAACAACGTAGCCGTGACCGACGGCGACCGCGTAGAGTTCGAGCAGCGTCTGGGCTACCATGTTGACTACTACCCCGTGAGCTCGCTGATGGAGTACTTCAAGAAGGTGACCGATGCTGAGGTTAATGCACTCGTTGAGGAGTACAAGAAGGAATACACCATCAAGATAGACGAAAGTGGCGAAGAGGTTTATTGGGAGAAGGTGAAGAACGCCGCCAAGGCCGAGATTGCCCTGCGCCGCGTGCTGAAGGATGAGGGCGCAACAGCCTTCACCACCAACTTCGACGACCTGGGTGATGCTGACATCGATCAGCCCGACTTCGTTGGTTTCGACCAGATTCCCGGTCTGGCCTCTCAGCGCCTGATGGCCGAGGGTATCGGCTTCGGTGCCGAGGGTGACTGGAAGACCGCATGTCTCTATCGCACGCTGTGGGTCATTCAGCAGGGCATGCCTACAGGTTGCTCGTTCTTGGAGGACTACACGCTGAACTTTGCCGGCGACCGCAGCTCTTGTCTGCAGAGCCACATGCTCGAGGTCTGCCCGCTCATTGCCGTTGACAAGCCCAAACTGGAAGTTCACTTCCTCGGCATCGGCATCCGCAAGCAGCAGACTGCCCGCCTCGTCTTCACGTCGAAGGTAGGCCGCGGCATCAAGGCTACTGTCGTTGACCTGGGCAACCGCTTCCGTCTGATCAGTCAGGAGGTGGAGTGCATTGAGCCGAAGCCCATGCCTAACCTGCCTGTTGCCAGCGCTCTCTGGGTTCCGCAGCCCACATTCGAGATAGGTGCCGGCGCATGGATTCTGGCAGGTGGCACGCACCACAGTGCTTTCTCTTACGACATCACCGAAGAGTACTGGGAGGACTTTGCTGAGATGCTGGGCATTGAATATGTCAAGATCAACAAGGACACGAAGACCTACGAGTTCAAGCAGCAGCTCAAGAATAATGAGATTTACTACATGTTGAACAAAGCACTCCGTTAAACTATGGATATACAGAAAGCAAAACAAACGATTGAAGCCGGTAAGGCCATTCTCGGTATTGAGTTTGGCTCTACCCGCATCAAGGCTGTTCTCATCGACGAGAACAACAAGCCAATAGCACAGGGTGACCACGAATGGGAGAATCAGTTGGTTGACGGTCTCTGGACCTACTCGACGGAGGCCATCTGGTATGGCCTGCAGGACTGTTATGCAGACCTTCGCAAGAGTGTGCAGAACCAATACAACTGCGAGATTGAGGCGCTGGCCGGCATTGGTTTCTCGGCCATGATGCACGGCTACATGGCCTTCGACGAGAAGCAGCAGATACTGGTGCCCTTCCGCACCTGGCGTAACACCAACACAGCACAGGCCGCCGCCGAGCTCTCGAAGCTCTTTAACTACAACATCCCCCTGCGCTGGAGCATCAGTCACCTGTATCAGTGCATTCTGGACAACGAGGAGCACGTGGCCGACATCAAGTACCTGACCACGCTGGCAGGCTATATCCACTGGCAGGTGACAGGTCAGTTCGTACTCGGCGTCGGCGATGCCTCGGGCATGATTCCCGTTGACCCCGCCACGAAGACTTACGACGCCACAATGGTCAAGAAGTTCGACGACCTCGTAGCTCCCAAGGGTTTCTCATGGAAGCTGCTCGACATTCTGCCCAAATCATTAAATGCAGGCGAGAACGCAGGTTTCCTGACACCGGAGGGTGCCAAGAAGATAGACATCAGCGGACACCTGAAGGCAGGTATTCCCGTCTGTCCCCCAGAGGGCGATGCCGGCACCGGCATGGTAGCCACCAATGCCGTGAAGGTTCGCACGGGTAATGTAAGCGCAGGCACATCGTCGTTCTCCATGATTGTACTGGAGAAGCCGCTGTCGAAGCCTTACGAGATGATTGACATGGTGACCACGCCCGACGGCAGTCTGGTGGCCATGGTACACTGCAACAACTGTACGAGCGAACTGAACACGTGGGTCAAGATGTTCCGTGAATACGAGTCGATGATAGGTAAGGTGCAGGAGAAGCACATGGTCTATCGCGTGCTCTACACCCACGCCCTGCTTGGCGACCCCGACTGCGGCGGACTTGTGGCCTATAACTACATCTCCGGCGAGCCTGTCACCGGTCTGGCCGAAGGTCGTCCGATGATTGTTCGCAGCCCCGACGACAACTTCACGCTGGCTAACTTCATGCGTGCCCAGCTCTACTCCTCCATTGTCGTGCTGAAGATAGGTAACGACATTCTGCTGAAGGAAGAGAAGATCAAGGTTGACCGCATTACGGGCCACGGCGGACTGTTCAAGACCAAAGGCGTGGGACAGCGTTTCCTGGCTGCCGCCCTTAACACCCCCATCTCAGTGATGGAGACAGCCGGCGAAGGCGGCGCATGGGGTATCGCCCTGCTCTCTGCCTTCCAGGTAAGAAATCCGCAGAAGTTAAATCTGGAGGATTATCTTGAGCAAGTAGTATTTGCAGGTAATAAGGGTACATCGATGGATCCTATTGCCGAGGACGTTGTTGGTTTCGATAAATATACAGAGAACTACAAGCGTTGTCTGCCCGTTGAGCAGTGTGCTGTAGAAAACAAGAAATAACCAAGCAACGCTCTAACTGACAAGCATGAAAAGAACTGCCCTCCTACAGGCAATCATTCTTATATGCAGCATCCAGGCGTTTTCCCAGGAGGGGAAGCCGTGGGTGCTGCGTGCTTTAAACAGTATCGGGACCTACATAGACTCCATGACGGTGAGGGGCATTGACCAGCGCTACATCGAGGTGCCCGAAAAGCCGTGGCAGGTGGTGCTGAAATACAACGCCAACGACATGGACCTGACGGCCACGTCGAAGCTGAGCGCCGAGCACATGGCAGCCAAGGGACTCTACGGCGAGCTGAGCTGGGAGTCAGCCTTCAGACCGAGGAGTGCCTCATCCATAGGTGCATGGGTGGGCTACCGAGGCTATGGCTTCGGCTACAGTTTCTCGCTCACCCGCACCAACGGGCGCAACTTCTCCATTGGTGCCACGGGCTCCAACTACGGCCTCAACCTGCGAACACGCAAATTCTCGACCAGCGAGCTGGAAGCGTCGATGTGGGGCTACGACGAGGACGGGGAATTCAGCGATGACAATGTAGCCGAGACGTGGGCCCCCATAGACGTGAGAACCACCATCTTCGATGCCTACTACATGCTGAACGGCAAGCGTTTCTCGTACGCAGCTGCCTACGACCAGTCGGTCCAGCAGATTCGCTCGGCAGGCTCACTGATGTTTGGCATCATGTGGTACGCGACGTCGCTCGACTATTCCGCACGCCAGAACGCGCTGCTCATCCAGGCTCTTGGCGACATTGGCAAGGTAAAGATTCACGAAGGCAGCATCGGCGTGGGCTATGCCTACAACTGGGTGCCCGTGAAGAACGTGCTCGTCAACGTGACGGCCATGCCCATGCTGGTAGTCTATAACCGCTCGAAAGCCTACTTCTACGAGTCGAACTACGACCTGTTCTTAGAGGAAGGCCAGGTGTCACCGACGGGCAAGAAAGCGGTTCCCGACGATTTGACGTGGCTGGAGGACATTACGCTTGAGGAGCGCGCCACTGAGGTTCGCCATGCCCCAGTGTCGTTCACGTTCGACGCCCGCATGTCGCTCACTTACTACATGAACCGATACTACCTCTCTGTATTTGGACAGTTGAACCACTTCCGCAACACCATTGACGACAACAAGGTGCGGCTGACCGACTGGTACGTCAACGCATCGTTAGGTTTCAGATTTTAATCACTCTATTTAAATATGAAAAAGTTACTACTGTTATCGGCTGTCGCACTGACGACCGCCCTGACGGCATCAGCACAGGATGTCGTAGCCACTATTCATGCCGACCAAGGCAAGAACATTATTAATAAGGAGATATACGGACAGTTCTCGGAACACCTCGGAAGCTGTATCTACGGCGGACTCTGGGTGGGCGAGAACTCCCCCATCCCCAACATTCAGGGCTACCGCAAGGACGTGTTCGAGGCTCTGAAAGCCCTGAAGGTTCCCGTGCTGCGCTGGCCGGGCGGCTGCTTTGCCGACGACTACCACTGGATGGACGGCATAGGCCCGAGAGAGAAGCGCCCGTCACTGCGCAACAACAACTGGGGCGGCACCATCGAGGACAACTCCTTCGGTACGCACGAGTTCCTGAACCTCTGCGAAATGCTGGGCTGCGAGCCCTACATCAGCGGCAACGTGGGCTCGGGCACGGTGAAGGAGATGGCCCAGTGGGTGGAGTACATGACCAGCGACGGCGACACGCCGATGGCCCGTCTGCGCCGGCAGAACGGCCGCGACAAGGCGTGGCACGTCAAGTACTTCGGCATAGGCAACGAGGCCTGGGGCTGCGGCGGCAACATGACGCCCGAATACTACAGCAACGAGTACCGCAAGTTCAACACCTACCTGCGCGACCAGGGCGGCAACCGCCTCTACCGCATCGCCTCGGGTGCCAGCGACTATGACTACAACTGGACGAAGGTACTGATGGAGCAGATCGGCAACCGGATGCAGGGTGTGTCGCTGCACTACTACACATGCTCCGGATGGGAAGGCTCAAAGGGCTCGGCCATCAACTTCGACAACGACCAGTACTACTGGGCACTGGGCAAGTGCCTGGAGATTGAGGACGTCATCAAGAAGCACAAGGCCATCATGGACGAGAAGGACCCCGAGGGCAAGGTCGGCCTGCTGGTCGATGAGTGGGGAACATGGTGGGACGAGGAGCCGGGCACCATTCCCGGTCACCTCTATCAGCAGAACGCCCTGCGCGATGCCTTCGTGGCCGCACTCTCGCTCAACGTGTTCCACAAATACACCGACCGCGTGAAGATGGCCAACATCGCCCAGGTGGTGAACGTGCTGCAGTCGATGATACTGACCGACCAGGAGGGCACGGGCCACATGGTGCTGACGCCGACGTACCACGTCTTCGAGATGTACACCCCGTTCCAGGAGGCTACCTGGCTCCCACTCGACCTTGAGAGCGAGGTGATGCAGGTAAGCAAGGCATACTTCAAGGAGAAGGCCAACGCCCGCGACGCCGGCTACCGTCCCTGTCCACTGCTCTCGGCCTCGGCCGCCAAGACTCAGGACGGCGGCATCGTGCTGGCCGTCACCAACGTCAGCTTAGACAAGGACCAGACCATCGACTTCCGTCTCGACGGCTACACGGCCAAGACGGTCAGCGGCCGCATCCTCACCTCAGGGCGCGTTGACGACTACAACGACTTCCAGCACCCTGACAAGGTGGCGCCGCGCGCGTTCAGCGATGCCAAGCTGAAGAAGAACGTGCTCTCCGTGAAAGTTCCGGCAAAGAGCCTCGTGGTTTTGACGTTACATTGATGTAATGTACTTTCCACCCCCGTAGGAAACGGCATTACACGCGTGCAATGTACTTTCCCGACCCATGGAAACGGCATTACACGCGTGTAATGTAATTTCTCGACCCATGGAAACGGCATTACACGCGTGCAATGTAATTTCCCGACCCATGGAAACGGCATTACACGCGTGTAATGTAATTTCTCGACCCGTAGGAACGGCATTACACGCGTGTAATGCAATTTCCCGACCCATGGAAACCGTTTCAATGAAAAAGGGGAATGAAGAATGAACGAAGCAATCAATAAAAAACGTTAAATAAGCAGTAGGCGGTAGCAAATTCATATTCTTCATTCTTCATTCTTCACTAAAAATTCGTAACTTTGCCGATACTTGTGAAAATAACTCTAATTTATCAATAAAAACTTATATTATGAACGACAACAAGACAATGAATCGCGCAGCCGACAACATCCGAATCCTGGCTGCTGCAATGGTTGAAAAAGCTAAGTCTGGCCACCCCGGCGGTGCCATGGGCGGTGCTGACTTTATTAACACGCTCTACAGCGAATTCCTGGTCTATGACCCCGAGAACCCCAACTGGGAAGGACGCGACCGCTTCTTCCTCGACCCCGGCCACATGGCTCCCATGCTCTACAGCCAGCTCTGCCTCATCGGCAAGTACGAGCTGGAGGACCTGAAGAACCTGCGCCAGTGGGGCTCAGTGACCCCCGGTCACCCCGAGCGTGAGCTGGCCCGCGGCATCGAGAATACCTCTGGTCCCCTCGGTCAGGGTCACACCTTCGCCGTCGGTGCAGCCATTGCCGCCAAGTTCCTGAAGGCTCGTCTGGGCAACGTCATGAACCAGACCATCTACGCATACATCTCTGACGGTGGCGTACAGGAGGAGATTTCGCAGGGTGCAGGCCGCATTGCCGGTAACCTGGGACTCGACAACCTCATCATGTTCTACGACGCCAACGACATCCAGCTCTCTACCAAGACCGAGGTGGTGACCTCTGAGGACACCGCCAAGAAGTACGAGGCATGGGGCTGGTACGTGCAGAAGATTGACGGTAACGACGTTGACCAGATTCGCGATGCCATCAAGAAGGCACAGGCTGAGAAGGAGCGTCCCTCGCTGATTATCGGCCACTGCGTCATGGGCAAGGGTGCCCGCAAGGCTGACGGCTCAAGCTACGAGAGCAACTGCGCTACCCACGGTGCTCCCCTCGGCGGCGACAACTTCGTGCAGACCATGAAGAACCTGGGCGCTGACCCCGAGAACCCGTTTGTCATCTTCCCCGAAGTAGCTGAAATGTATGCTAAGCGCCGCGAGGAGCTGAAGAAGATTTGCGCCGAGCGCTACGCCGAGAAGGCTGAGTGGGCCAAGGGACATCCCGAGCAGGCCAAGCAGCTGGAGGAGTGGTTCTCTGGCAAGGCTCCCGTCATCGACTGGACCAAGGTGGAGCAGAAGGCCGGTGCCGCTACCCGTGGTGCTTCGGCTACCGTTCTCGGCGCACTGGCCGAGCAGGTGCCCAACATGATTTGCGCTTCTGCCGACCTGAGCAACTCTGATAAGACCGACGGCTTCCTGAAGAAGACCCACGACATTGTGAAGGGCGACTTCACCGGCGCCTTCTTCCAGGCTGGTGTCGCCGAGCTCACCATGGCCTGCTGCTGCATCGGTATGGCCCTGCACGGTGGCGTCATCCCCGCTTGCGGAACGTTCTTCGTATTCTCTGACTACATGAAGCCCGCCGTCCGCATGGCTGCCCTCATGGAGCTGCCCGTGAAGTTCATCTGGACCCACGACGCATTCCGCGTGGGTGAGGACGGTCCTACCCACGAGCCCGTTGAGCAGGAAGCACAGATCCGACTCATGGAGAAGCTGAAGAACCACCACGGCAAGAACTCTGTGCTCGTTGTACGTCCCGCCGATGCCGAGGAGACCACCGTCTGCTGGCGCATGGCTATGGAGAACACCGAGACCCCGACGGCCCTCATCTTCTCGCGTCAGAACATCGACATGCTGCCCGAAGGCAACGACTACTCGCAGGCTGCGAAGGGTGCCTACGTGGTGGCAGGCAGCGACGAGGACTACGACGTCATTCTCCTGGCCTCTGGTTCTGAAGTCAGCACACTGCTGGCCGGTGCCAAGCTGCTGCGTGAGGACGGCGTAAAGGTTCGCGTGGTGAGCGTTCCCTCTGAGGGTCTGTTCCGCAGCCAGCCTGTAGAGTATCAGCAGAGCGTGCTGCCCTGTGGCAAGAAGAAGTTCGGCATGACCGCCGGCCTGCCCGTCACCCTCGAAGGTCTCGTAGGTGCCGACGGTTGCGTATGGGGTCTCGAGAGCTTCGGCTTCTCGGCTCCTTACAAGGTGCTCGACGAGAAGCTCGGCTACACGGGTCAGAATGTTTACGATCAGGTAAAGAAACTGCTTGCATAAAACTATGGAAGTGAAGACCATCGGCATAGCCAGCGACCACGCTGGCTTTGCCTTAAAACAATTCGTAAAGCAGTACCTCGACGAGAAGGGCTATGCCTATAAGGACTACGGTACGTACAACGAGGAGTCGTGCGACTACTCTGACTTCGGCCATGCACTGGCTGAGGGCATTGAGCAGGGCGAAGTGTTCCCCGGCATCGCCATCTGCGGCTCTGGCGAGGGCATCAACATGACCCTCAACAAGCACCAGAGCATCCGTGCAGGACTTTGCTGGATTCCCGAGATTGCCCATCTCATCCGTCAGCACAACAATGCCAACGTGCTCGTCATGCCAGGCCGGTTCATCGATGAAGACATGGCCCGCAAGATTATGGACGAGTACTTCGCAACTGACTTCGAAGGCGGACGCCATCAGCGTCGCATCGATAAGATTGCGATTAAGTGAGAGAAGTGAAAACATTCTCATTTACCTTAAAGGCTGTTCACGATATTCCGCGGACAGCCTTTTTTAATAATCTTCCAGAATCTTCTCCAGCCGCTCACGGCGTTTCTGAGCTTTCGTCTTATGCACTTTCCGGGGAAAAAGCTTACTGACTAAGAAGCCCACCAACGAGAACACATCGGCCCCAATCATCATGGCTCCCCCTTCCTGCTCCTTGCGCTGGCGCACCAGCCATTTACTCCAAAACTGCAGGTCAGCGTCACAATTAGCAGAGCCCATAACTCCCTCCCAATTGATTTCCGGGAAGTTTGGTTCATCCTTCAGGGCCGCCTTGCTCAGGAAGTCGGACTCCACAGGTGCCAGTATGTCATTTTGATTGGGTACGATAGTAGAAGGCATACGGCTGAGCCACTCGTCCAGATGCTCACGGATGGAAGGGTCAGAGAATCCGAGCGAATCAGTCGGCAGGGGACTCTCCCTGACGTCAGTGTTCTGAGCCTTTGCCCCCACAGCCCAAAGGCCAAGACAAAATACGAAAACGTAAGAATAGGACATACATTATCGGGCTTTAAACACCATCCTATAACCGTACCCACGTATGTTCTCTATGCTGATGCGGGGGTCGTTGACGAGGTAATGACGCAGTCGGCAGATGAAGACATAGAGACTGGCATTGCTGAACAGATAGGCGTTCTCCCACAGTTCATGGCAGAAGCGGTCGTTTTCCACGACTTCGTTCAGCTTTTCCATCAGCATCTGCAACATGCAGCACTCACGGAATGAGAGAGTCTGCTCGGTACAGGTGCCGTCAGCTTGGTGGCAAGTGAGCCGCAGCGTCTTAGTATTCAACTCGTAGCAGCCTACGGTCAGCAGCGTTGGGGTAGTTTTTTCCATTGGAGTCATCTTTTCTTTGTGTAACAATATGGGCACAAAGATAGAACAATATCCACAAACAAACCTTAATGAAGTCTTATATCAAGTTACGATTATTTAAATGTTAGAGGAATTAAACTTTTGCAACTTAAAATTAGTTGACAGTTGTGAAAAAACAAGTGAGGGGAGCGCTTTTAGAAACGTTCCCCCCACTCTATTGAATACTACCGCTGATTACTTGGCGTAGGCTACTGAACGGGTTTCACGGATAACCGTAATCTTCACCTGTCCGGGATAAGTCATCTCCGTCTGGATCTTGTTGGCAATCTCACCAGAGAGTGCTTCCGTCTCAGCATCGTCCATCTTGTCAGCACCCACGATGACACGCAGCTCACGACCGGCCTGGATGGCATAGGTCTTGGTGACGCCAGGATAAGACATGGCGATGGCCTCAAGGTCGTTCAGACGCTTGATGTAAGCCTCTACAATTTCGCGGCGGGCACCAGGACGGGCACCACTGATGGCGTCGCACACCTGGACGATGGGAGCCAGCAGCGTCTGCATCTCCATTTCGTCGTGGTGAGCCCCGATAGCGTTGCAGATATCAGGCTTCTCCTTGTATTTCTCTGCCAGTTTGGCACCGTAGATAGCGTGTGGCAGTTCGCTCTCCTCGTCAGGCACCTTACCAATGTCGTGCAGCAGTCCGGCACGCTTTGCCTTCTTGGGGTTCAGTCCCAACTCAGCAGCCATGACGGCGCAGAGGTTGGCTGTCTCACGAGCATGCTGCAAGAGATTCTGACCGTAGGAAGAACGATATTTCATCTTACCAATGATACGGATAAGTTCCGGGTGAAGACCATGAATACCAAGGTCTATCGTGGTGCGCTTACCGGTCTCTATGACCTCGTTCTCTAACTGTTTCTTCACCTTAGCCACCACCTCTTCGATGCGTGCCGGGTGAATGCGTCCGTCAGCCACAAGCTGGTGGAGTGCCAGTCGGCAGACCTCACGGCGAATGGGGTCGAAGGCAGAAATGACGATGGCCTCAGGCGTGTCGTCAACCACAATCTCCACACCGCAGGCAGCCTCCAGTGCACGGATATTACGTCCCTCACGACCAATGACGCGGCCTTTCACGTCGTCGTTCTCAATGTGAAACACTGACACGCTGTTCTCGACGGCCGTCTCAGTAGCCACGCGTTGAATCGTCTGAATGACAATCTTCTTGGCCTGCGCGTTGGCGTTGAGCTTAGCCTCGTCCATAATCTCGTTGATGTAAGCCTGTGCGTCAGTCTTTGCCTCGTCCTTGAGCGACTCCACGAGTCTGGCCTTGGCTTCGTCGGCACTCAGTCCTGACAGTTCCTCGAGCTTGGCGCGCTCCTGCAGCTGCATCTTCTCCAGTTCCTCATGCTTCAGGGTGAGCATCTTCTTCTCGTTGTCAATGCGTGTCTGCTGGTTGTCGAGCTCATTCTTACGGCGTCCCAGTTCCTCCTGTCGCTGATTGAGCGAAATCTCACGCTGCTTGAGGCGGTTCTCGTTCTGCTGGATGTGCTGGTTGCGCTGCTGTACTTCCTTCTCCAGCTCACTTTTCTTGTTGAGGAATTTCTCCTTCACTTCGAGCAGCTTCTTTTCCTTAATCACTTCTGCCTCTTTGTTGGCAGCTTCTACCATTTGGTTATATTTCCCCTTTACAACATAGCGGAAAATCAAGTAGCCCACAGCGACACCCATAGCGAGTGCCACAATGATGGCTATAATAAGAGTTAAATCCATAATACCTTTTTAAAATTATATAAATTAGTTAATATTCTCTCTCAGCCATTCTCTCCGAGTGTGCTTTCAATTTCAGCGGTGAGCCGTTTGAGAATATCATCATAAGGCGAAGTATCGTTATGTGTGCGCTCCTTCTGATACAACAGCGCCACATCGACGAGTGTCATGAGCGCTATCAGATGGTCGCTTTTCCTTCCCTTATAAGCCTGTGCATAGGCGTTATACCGGTCGGTAATGAGCTTTGCTGCCGCACGGTAATACTCTTCGTCCTCGCGGTTAATGGTAACCTCGATTTCTGCGTCATAGACGTGCAGTCGGATATGTAGTTTTTCTCTGTTCGGTTCTGCCATCGCTTCTAAAGATTATTTTGCTTCACCCAAGATAGCAATGCATTTGTTTACATCTTTTATCAGCTTCGACAATCGGTTTTTGGCTCCCTCCAGGTCGCCATTGGTTATCTCAATCATCTTAGCCATTTTCAATGAATCGTAGTCACGCCCTTTCTGTTCCAGTTTCTCTTGGAGCTGCTGAACGTCGCGTTCGTTCTTCTCCACTATGGAGTAGAGCTCCTCGTTTTCCTTCTTGAGTTGCTGGAAACGTAAGAGCATCTGACGCACGCGCGTCTCAAAATCCGTCAAAACTTTCTCATTAGGGGTCATACCTTAACTCATTAATTTCTACAAAAGTAATGATAATTTACTATTTGGCCATTGACTGTTTACAATTTATAAAGGTTCAACGTAGAAAATTGTGTTTTTTTAACGTTCAATCCTTATCATTTTTCTGTCGTGGCTCCTTCTTGGCTAACATAACGACCTTATACACGAAGTCGGTTGTCCATTGTGGTGTGAAGCCTAGTCGGCGAGCATATTCTCGAATGGCCACTACCGTTTTCATGACGCTTGCATCCTTGAAGTCATTTTTCGTAAAGATGTCGTTGACAGTCTGCTCCGTCGCCGTGTAGAGTGTTTTCTTGAACATGCTGGGAATGCGCAGCTTATATTTCATGAGGTTGGTAACAAGCATGAGCAGATCGTTAGTATAAGCCTGGAACTGAAGCAGATACGGCTGCACGTCCTGCAGCTTACGGCAATGTTTCTTAATGCTCTGGTCAATCTCCTTAAAGAAGGCATCATCCATTTCGTAGATGTCCTTCAGCATCTTCTTGCAGCGGCTCCTCTCCCCGACTCCCAGTTTGTTGTTCACCGTAGCCACATGGAGGGTGGTCTTGAACACGCGCAGGTCAGGCAGTGCAGCCAGATTATTAATACCCAGTTCCGAGGCCATTACAGCCTGAAAATATACACGAATCAGCGTCATGAAGTCTTCCATGCCGCCCGTTTTTTGCGTTTCATCGGAATCTTTCCTTCCGAAGAGTTTTGATATAAATGCCATTTATTCTTCCGTTTAACTAATTCTGTTATCAATGTTATTTTCAAAAATCGCTGCAAAGGTACGAAGAAAAATGAGAAATGAGAAATGAGAAATGAGAAATGAAGAGGTCAAAGGATAAAAAAACGTTAAATAAGCGGTTTGCGGTAGTAAATTCTTCATTCTTCATTCCTCATTCTTCACTAAAAAGTCGTACCTTTGCACCCCAGAATATAACGTTATATATGAAAGGAATTGTTTTAGCAGGGGGCAGCGGAACCCGTCTATACCCCATTACGAAAGGCATCAGCAAGCAGCTGATACCCATTTTCGACAAGCCGATGATCTACTATCCGATATCGGTGCTGATGCTGGCCGGCATACGCGAGATACTGATTATAAGTACTCCTTATGACCTCCCAGGTTTCAAGCGGCTATTGGGAACTGGCGAAACCATCGGCGTACGCTTTGAATACGCTGAGCAGCCGTCGCCTGACGGTTTGGCGCAGGCCTTCATCATTGGCGAGCAGTTCATCGGTGACGACTGTGCTTGTCTGGTGCTTGGTGACAACATCTTTTATGGCAGCGGCTTTACGGGCATGTTGCGCCAGAGCGTGGAGAATGCCGAGAAGCATGGCGAGGCTACCGTCTTCGGCTATTATGTCAACGACCCTGAGCGCTACGGCGTGGCAGAGTTTGATGAGCTGGGCAACTGCCTCAGCATTGAGGAGAAGCCCGTGCACCCGAAGTCGAACTATGCCGTTGTGGGCCTTTACTTCTACCCCAACAGCGTGGTGAACATAGCCAAGAACATCAAGCCCAGCGCCCGTGGAGAACTGGAGATTACCACCGTCAACCAGGAGTACCTGAGGCAGCAGCACCTGAAGGTGCAGACGCTGCAGCGTGGTTTTGCCTGGCTCGACACAGGCACGCACGACAGTCTCAGCGAGGCATCGACGTTTATTGAGGTCATTGAGAAACGCCAGGGTCTGAAGGTAGCCTGTCTCGAGGAGATAGCCTTCAAGCGTGGTTGGATTAGCCGCGAGCAGTTGCGTGAGCTTGCCAAGCCCATGATTAAGAACGGCTACGGCCAGTACTTGATGCAGATAGCAGAATAGCGTTTTTGGAAAAAAAGAGAAATATTAAGATAAGTATTACCTATTTTTATATTTAAAATGGAAGAAAAGAAAAAAGTAGAAACTGTTGAGAACGTTGACGTACCCATGCTGCAGGAAGAAGAAGAGTCTTCGTTTGACTTCAGGGCTATCTTCACCATGGTAGTGCTGAACTGGCAGTGGTTTGTATTGTCCATTCTTATTTGCGTCTTCGCAGCCATGATATACCTGCGCTATACCACGCCGGTATATACCGTATCGCTGAAGATGCTCATCAAGGACGAGGACCAACGCCGACGCAGCAACCAGATGCTGGCTAACATGAAGGACTTTGGTTTCATGTCGAACAGTGCCGGTATTGAGAACGAGATTGAGATTCTGCAGAGCAAGATTCTGGCAGAAGAAGTGGTGAAGAACCTGAAGATCTACACCGAATACTACAGCAACGGCCGCGTGAAGAAGAACTTCATGTACCAGACGCAGCCCGTCAGCGTCGATATTGACCCGCTGAGCCTCGGACGTCTGGAGGACACGCTGAAAGTGATTAAGATGAGCATTACCAAAGAGGCTACGCAGTACCGTGTGAATGGCACCATCGTGGGGCCGGGCAACGCCGAAAAACCCTTCGAGACCACGTTCGGCAGCTTCCCTGCCGTTCGTAAGATTTCTGCAGGCACACTCACCTTCACCAAGGGCATAGGCAAGGGCATGCAGGACGGCGAAGTCATCTTTGCCAACATCACCCCCGTTTCCATAGTGGCCACCCGCTGGGTGAACAGCCTCTCGGCAGAGCCCACCTCGAAGGTCACCTCCATAGCCCAGCTTACCGTCAAGGACATCAATCCCAAGCGTGCACAAGACTTCCTGACCGAGCTGGCAGCATGCTATAACGGCCAGGCCAATGCCGACAAGAACGAGATAGCCCGTAAGACGGAGATCTTCATCAACGACCGAATGGAGAAGATCAACGCAGAGCTGGGTCTGACAGAAGGTCAGTTAGAGAGTTTCAAGCGCAGCCACAACGTGACCAACATGAGCATTGATGCCGGCCAGGCCGTACAGCGCTCAGGCGAGTTCTCCGACCAGTTGTCACAGGTGAACGCCCAGATTCAGATGATTGACTACATGCGCGAATACGTAGATAACCCCTCGAACAAATACCAGATCATGCCTTCAGGCGTCGGTCTCAGTGATGCCGCCTCGGTTGGACTCATTAAGGACTACAACCAGGCCGTCCAGGACCGAAACCGCCTGTTGCGCTCAGCCTCCGAGAACGCACCTCAGGTCATGACGCTCACCAGCACGCTGGACGAGCTGCAGCGAAGCATACGCACCTCGCTGACTCAGGCTCACCGTTCTGCCGACATCAAGCGCCAGAGCATCAGCAGCCAGTACAGCATCTACCAGAGCCGCATCAGCAGCACACCAGCCCAGGAGCGCGTGCTCACCGAGATAGGCCGTCAGCAGGAAGTAAAGTCCGGCCTCTACCTCATGCTGTTGCAGAAGCGTGAAGAGAACTCCATCGAGCTGGCCGCCACCGCCGACAAGGGTAAAGTCATTGACAAGCCCCAGTACAACGGCAAGGTGAGCCCCAAGTCAGCCATCATCCTGCTCATCGCCCTCATTCTGGGTGCCGGTCTGCCAGCTCTCGTCATCTACCTCATTCAGTACATGAAGTACAAGATTGAAGGCCCCGACGACCTGGCACGTCTCACCACCCTGCCCGTTGTGGCCGAGGTGGCCGTGGCCAGCGACAGCGTCAAGACAGCCGCCGGCATCGTGGTACACGAGAACCAGAACGACCAGATTGACGAGATATTCCGCTCCATGCGTACCAACATACAGTTCATGATGACCGAGAAGCAGAAAGTCATCCTCTTCTCGTCATCAACATCAGGCGAGGGAAAGACGTTCAACGCCGCCAACCTGGCCGTCAGCTTCGCCCTGTTAGGCAAGAAGGTCATCCTGCTGGGACTCGACATCCGTAAACCTGCACTGGGCCGTCTGTTCGGCATTACAGGCAACCGCGACCTCGGCATTACCAACCTGCTGAACAAGGAAACCGTCAGCAAGTCCGACCTGAACGGCCAGATTATCTCTTCAGGTGTCAATGCCAACCTCGACTTGTTGCTGGCTGGTCCCGTGCCCCCCAACCCTGCTGAGTTGCTGGCACGCGAGAACCTTGGCACCGTCATTGACATTTTGCGCGAGGAGTACGACTACGTCATTCTCGACACAGCACCTGTCGGTCTGGTAACTGATACGTTCCAGATTGCCAAGTACGCTGACGTATCTGTCATGATATGCCGTTCTGACTACACGCCGAAGGCCAACATCGCCATGATTAACAACATCAACCGCGAGAAGAAGATGCCTAACATGTGCCTCGTGCTCAACGGTGTTGACATGTCGAAGAAGAAGTACAAGTACTACTACGGCTACGGTCGCTATGGTAAGTACGGCCGCTACGGCTACGGCTCAACGGGCTACGGCCGCTATGGCTACGGCAACTACGGCTCTTACGGCAACTACGCCAACAGCCATTACGGCAAGTCTGACGACAAATCAATCAAGCGATAACAGCGAACCATCATCATCATAACACACGTATGACCATAGCAGTGGATTTCGACGGCACCATCGTCGAACACAGGTACCCGGAGATAGGCGAGGAGATACCCTTCGCCGTAGAGACGCTGAGGATGCTCCTCAAGGACCACCACAAGCTCATATTGTGGAGCGTCCGCGAAGGCAAGCTGCTCGACGAGGCCGTGGAGTGGTGCCGCCAGCGAGGCATCGAGTTCTACGCCGTCAACCGCGACTACCCCGAGGAGACCACCGACAACAACCAGCATTTCAGCCGCAAGCTGAAGGTTGACATCTTCATCGACGACCGTAACGTTGGCGGTCTGCCAGACTGGGGAACCATCTACCGCATGGTGAGCCACCGCGTAACGTGGCACGACGTGATAGAAGAAGACCGCGATCTGGATTTCCACTCCAGTTACGAACGTCACCACAACCGTGAGAAGAAGCGTAAAAAGTGGTGGCAGTTAGGATAAACGCCACATCAACAGAAAGGTTCCCCGTTCGTTCGAGGAGCCTTTCTTGTTCAACATTTAACTGATGAAACCAGTATGGAACTAACCTGCAACGTTATTGTCAAGATTGACTATTTGCCAAGCGTCAACTATTCCATGATGAATAGTGGCATAGAAGTGTGTAACAAGCTGGTTCTGGAGAATGGCGACGACCATGACTGGCACCACTTGTCTGTTGAGATAAGCGGTCAGTACATCAAGCCTGGCAGTAGCAGATTTGAGATTCTGCAGCAGGGTCAGTCCGCTCAGGTCAAGACCCTCAGCATTGAGCCGGATATTGCCGTGCTAAGCGAGCTGACCGAGGCTGTGAAGACATCGTTCCTGCTCACAGTGAAGAGCCAGGACACCCTGCTCTACACACACGAATACCCCATTACCCTGCTGTCGTACGAAGAGTGGGCGGGCAGCAGCGTGATGCCAGAGCACATAGCCGCCTTTGTGGTACCCAACAACCCGTTACTGCCAAGAGTGAAGATGGCTGCTGCACAGTTCCTGGAGAAGTGGACCGGCTCAGCCGCCTTCGACGAGTACCAGACACAGAACAGAAACCGGGTTCGCGCCCAAGTAGCTGCCATTTACGAGGCATTACGCGCTGAGGGCATCATCTACTCTGCACCCCCTGCCAGCTTTGAACAGACAGGACAGCGCATACGAATGGCCGACAAGGTGCTGACAGAGAAGATGGGCACCTGCCTTGACACGAGCCTGCTGGTGGCATCGTGCCTTGAGGAAATAGGTATCTACCCCATCATACTGCTACTGAAAGGCCACGCCATGGTGGGTGCCTGGCTGATGCCCAACGTGTTTCCCCAGATGGTGTGCGACGATGCCAGCTACCTGCTAAAGGAGACGGCCGACGGCAACAACAACCTGGTGTTATTAGAGTCAACGGCCATCACGTCGTCAGAACGCATCAGTTTCGAGGATGCCGTAGCAAGCGCCATGCAGAAGATGAAGGACGACAGCCAGTTTCTCTACTTCATTGACATACACCGCTGCCGGTTGGGCAACATCAGACCTATGCCCCAACGCGTCGAGATAAACGGCAGGTGGACCTTTGCCAACGAGGGCATAGCGCACCAGCATGCCACAGAGAGTCTGAAAGACCTGAAGCACTACGACCTCAGGCTCGAGGAAACAGGCAAGCCCACCACCAAGCAGATGCTCTGGGAACGCAAGCTGCTCGATTTCTCGTTGCGCAACAACCTGCTGAACACCCGCTTAGGCAAGAAGGTCATACCCTTCATCTCGTTCGAAATAGAACACTTGGAAGACCACTTGCAAGCCGGAGAAGACTACACCATCACCCCCTCTCCCGACAAAAAACTCGAGCCCAACGCCGAGGGCATGTACGACTCCAGCCAGCAGGCCACAGAGTACCAAGCCTATGTCTCTGAGCTCATCCAGAATCACAAGATAGCGTCGTACCTGACTGACACGGAGCTGCAAAACGCGCTGAAACACGTCTATAGGACTGCCCGTACCTCGTTAGAGGAGAATGGTGCCAGCAGCCTGTTCCTGGCCTTAGGCATGCTCAAGTGGTACGAGACAGAGAAGAGCGAGCAGCCGCGTTATGCGCCCATCCTGCTGCTGCCTGTTGACATGGTTCGCAGAAGCGGCAACAACTACATCATTCGTAAGCGCGATGAGGACACCATGCTCAACATTACCCTCCTTGAGCTGCTGAAGCAGAATTTCAGAATCTCGTTAGACGCGCTGAAGGAGCTGCCCACTGACGAGAGCGGCGTTGATGTGAAGCTCATTTTCACCTACTTCCGCAGGGCCATTATCGGGCAGAAGAAGTGGGACGTTATTGAGGAGTCCATGCTGGGTCTGTTCTCGTTTAACAAGTTTGTCATGTGGAATGATATTCACTCGAATGCTGATAAGCTGAGGGAGAACGTCGTTGTGGCCTCGCTCATTGACCAGCGTGACAAGCAGGAGTCTGCCGGCTGTGCCGTTGATGCCAGAACCATCGACAAGCAGTGTGCGCCCGATGCGTTTGCCATCCCCCTTGACGTTGACTCGTCGCAGATGGAAGCCATCGTAGAGTCAGGCCGAGGCAGGAGTTTCATACTACATGGTCCTCCAGGCACAGGCAAGTCGCAGACCATTACAAACATGATAGCCAATGCGCTGTATCAAGGCAAGCGCGTCTTGTTCGTGGCCGAAAAGATGGCCGCCCTGTCAGTGGTTCAGTCACGACTTGAGAAAATCAATCTTGCCCCCTTCTGCCTGGAGCTGCACTCCAACAAAGCTACCAAGAAACACTTCCTGGAGCAGATGGACGACGTGTTGAACGTCACCAAGATCAATTCACCTAAGGAGTACGAACGGCGGTCAGCAGAGCTGTTCCGCCAGCGCAAGCAGCTCATCAGCTATATGGAGGCCCTCCACCAGAAGTCACAGAACGGCCTGAGCCTCTACGACTGCATCTCGGCGCACCTCTCCATTGCTGACGACGAGATAAAAGAACTGCTGCCGGCTAAGGAGCGCATCACAGCCGCCTACATAGACCAGTGCAAGGAGCAGGCGGCAGAAGTCAGTACCATACTCGACATTGCGGGGCAGCCCACGCAGCATGCCCTCTATGGTCTGGAGCCCATGGACAACAGGCAGGAGACACTCGACACCATCCAGTCGCTGCTACAGCAGTTCCAGGCGGAGCGTAACAAGTACGCCAGCCTGTTGGGTACCATTAACAGCAGCGTACCCCTTGGGCTGAAAAGTGACGACGACCTGCAGTGGCTCGGCATGTTTGCCAACCTGCTGACGGCAGAGTCAGAGAGCGAGCAGCAGCGCCAGCACCTGCTGGCCTCCTACAGCGAGGGCATCTTACACATCGACGTCAATGCCTACAAGCGCGAGTGGGACGACGTGAAGAGCCAGTGGTTCCTGCCCCGGTATTTCGCTAAAAAGCGATTCCTGCAGTCACTGCAACAGTACGGAACAGTGTTCGAGACAGGCGTTGACCAGCTTTTGAACCAAGTTGCCAACTACCAGCACTCGGTGCAGAACCTGAAGGCGCAAGCCGACCAGACAGCCGCCTTTGCCTATGCCCACGGATTCAGCCATCAGCAACACTACAACAGCTACCTACAGTACATGGGCAGCCGTCGCCAGGACTTCCTCTACTACGCACAGTCGCTCGTGAGCAGCAATCAGCACTTAAACGTGCTGACCGAACAGCTCAACGCCCTCACCGTGCTCAGCAACACCAAGGCCTCCATCGACAACCGTATAGACACATGGCTGGCCCACTACGACCAGATGCGCGACTGGTATCACTGGGTTGACAAGAAGCACCAGCTGCAGCAAATGGGGCTGCTGCCTGTCATCATGCGCATAGAGCGTGGCGTCATGCCACAGGTTGCCATCAACGGCATGTTGAAAGGCATGTACCACCTGCTCATTGAGTCAGCCATCAACGAGAACGAACAGCTACGTATGTTCAACGGACTGAAATTCCGTCAGCAGATTGAAAAGTACAAACGCGACACGGCACGCTTCCAGGAGCTCAGCAAGGAAGAACTCTACAGCAAGCTGGCCTCACGCGTACCCTCATCGTCGGCCGCCATGGCCGAAGGGTCGGAAATCAGCATACTGAAGCGCAACATTGCCAACGGCGGACGGGGCAACTCCATCCGCTCCATCATCGACAGCATTCCCACGCTGCTGCCCCGCCTTTGCCCCTGCATGCTGATGAGCCCCATATCAGTGGCGCAGTACATTGACCTGAATGCCGAGAAGTTCGACCTGGTTATCTTCGACGAAGCCTCGCAGATGCCCACCAGCGAGGCCGTGGGAGCCATTGCACGAGGCAAGGCACTCATCGTCGTAGGCGATAGTAAGCAGATGCCGCCCACCAGTTTCTTCACGTCGAACCAGACTGACGAGGAGGAGGCCGACATCGACGACATGGAGAGCATTCTCGACGACTGCATCACCCTCTCGCTGTGCGAGCACCGGCTGGACTGGCACTACCGCAGCAAGCACGAAAGCCTCATAGCCTTCAGCAATTCGCAGTATTACGGCAACAACCTGCTGACATTCCCCTCTACCGACGACCGTGTGGCCAAGGTGAGGCTCATTCCTGTCAACGGCGTTTACGACAAAGGGCGCACGCGCAGCAATCCTGAAGAGGCGAAGGCCATTGTCGGCGAAATTATCAGAAGACTCTCCGATGCCGAACAGCGCAACTACAGCATCGGCGTGGTGGCCTTCAGCAAGGTGCAGGGCGACCTTATAGAGGACGTGCTGCTGGAAGCGCTCGACAAGAACCCGGCACTCAAGGAAGCAGCCACGAACGGCAAGGAACCCATCTTCGTCAAGAACTTGGAGAACGTTCAGGGCGACGAGCGCGACGTCATTCTCTTCAGCATAGGCTATGGTGCCGACAAGAACGGCAAGGTATCCATGAACTTCGGCCCACTGAACAATGCCGGCGGCGAACGGCGCCTGAACGTGGCCGTATCGCGCGCCCGCTATGAAATGATGGTATTCTCTACCTTGAAGGCCAGCCAGATAGACCTTAAGCGCTCCAACGCGAAGGGCGTAGAGGGACTGAAGGGCTTTCTGGAGTTTGCAGAGACGGGCCGTCTGCCCGTCGTATCCGGCACAACGCAGCACACAGATGCCAGCGTCATGGTAGAGCAAATATGCGACGCACTGTCAGAGCAGGGCTATATCACGTCATCGTTTGTGGGAAGATCGAAGTTCAAGGTCGATATAGCCGTCTCAACGCGCGAACACCCGGACCGTTACATCCTCGGCATACTCTGCGACGGCAGGAACTATTATGAGACGAAGACCACGCGCGACAGGGAAATCGTGCAGCCCAGCGTGCTGAACATGCTCAACTGGCAAGTGGTTAGGGTCTATTCCATCGACTGGTTCGAGAACCGCCAGCGTGCCTTGCAGCAGATGCTGCAGGAGCTGCAGCAGGCCGAGGCAGGACATGCCCCAGCCAAGCCAGCTGACACAAAGCCCGCCTCCTACGTCTTTGATGCTGAGAAGATAAAAAGCTCTGGTATCGTTGACCAGGTGGTACGTAACGAATCGCAGATGGCCTATCGTGAAAGCCAAATCGAGCAAATACCCTTCAATAAAGAGACTTTCAATCCTCACCACCCGAAGTACAAAAGAATAGTCTGCCTAATTCTTGAAGACGAGCAGCCCATGACCGAGGGCTATCTCAGTAAGCGGCTGGCCAAGACCTTGGGGTTTGGACACGCAGGAGCCAACGTGCAGCGGGTGATGGCAGCAGTCTTGCCAAAACTCTATCGCGACCCGCTCAGCATTGACGGGCAATACAGCTATTGGCTGAACAAGAAATCTGCCGACGGCTACAGTTACTACAGGGCACCGTCGCCGCGCACCATCACAGAGATACCCATCGTAGAGATATCAAATGCCGTCATCGAGGTGGTCAAGGAGGAGTTCTCGTTGCCTAAAAGCCGTGTTCCGGCCATTACGGCCAAGAAACTGGGATTCTATAGTGCCGGTACCAAGATTTGCGACATCATCAACAAGGTCATCGACCTGCTCGCACAGAATGGCATCATCACCATCAACAACGACCTCGTAACAATGAAGACTTAGGAGCCTGCTGTCAATAGCCGAGGAATTCCTTCAAGCCTTCTGCCTTCTCCAGGTCATCCCTGCCCACATAGAAGGGACCGGGCGAAACCAGGTCGAGATACTTGTCAAGGAACTCCTCCCATGGCAGCTTGAGATAAGAAGCTGGAATGAAGAACGTCCTCGAACCACCTGCCGAACGGTTGCCAGCCTGCACATAGGCTGAATAGCCCCCCTTCTCGTGCTTCTGTATGCGATAAATCTCCAGAAACCAGTCACCACGGCATCGGCAAGAAGCTGGCACATTGATATAGTTTTTCACGGGGTTCGCATGTTCAAGTGCCCGCTCATGACCACTGGCCAGCCGACGGATGAACTCCTGACTGTCCACATTCATTGGCCTTGGGCTCAGCATACCATCAGACATGCTGTAATACCCGACATACTGATAGTCGCCACCCACCTTTGCAATGCCTAAATACTGCTGCTCCGCTATCATGTCCCTCGTTGCCCAGGGAAAATCCTTCTTCATCTGCTCGAATGCCTTGTCGATATAGGCATCCACGTCATAGCCGTATGGAAACTTCTCGTTCATAATATTTCAAGTTTAGAGTTTTACGGATGCAAAAATACAAATAAATGGGCAAGATGCCAAACAAAGAAGATAAAAGATGTTTAGGGGGGAGAATAGAGAAACGGCACTTCTCCCCAAGAGAAACGGCACTTCTCTCCAAGAGAAACGGCACTTCTCCCAAAGAGAAACGGCACTTCTCTCCAAGGGTTACGGTTTTTCCCGATTTGGTAAAAAAGTGAAGGAAGGGAGAGTCTTTTTGGGGTGTTTTATCTGAAAAAACTCACTTTTTCGAAGAAATATTTGGTGTTTTCGTTCATTTTGCATACTTTTGCACCCAACAATTATAATAACAAACGTCAAATTAACTAAAATAGCAACGCCTATCGACGCAACTATACTCAATAAAAATGAGTAAAAAATGAGAAGTTTCGAAGAAATGACCGACGAGGAGTTGGCCTTGCTGTACGTCGATGGTGACAATCGTGCATTTGATGAGTTATTAGCCCGCAATCAGCAAAAGCTCTTCAACTACATTATGTTCATGGTTCACGACCAGGATCTGGCTAACGATGTGTTTCAGGACACGTTCGTCAAAATCATTGTTAAGCTGCAGGAGGGGAGCTACACTGACTCTGGCAAGTTCTCGTACTGGATGGTGCGCATTGCCCACAACATCATCATGGATATGTTCCGGGTGCAGAGGAACGAGCCTGTCATTGAGCCGAACGCGGAGAACGACCTGAGCAACCTGAAGAGCAGCGAGGTGATGGAACTGAACTGTGAGATGCAGATGGTGAACAGCCAGATAATGCGTGACGTGCGCCACATGATGGACATGCTGCCCGCAGCGCAGCGCGAAGTGGTGTATATGCGCATGTACCAGGACTTGTCGTTCAAGGAGATTGCCGACATCACGGGCGTGAGCATCAACACGGCCTTGGGGCGCATGCGCTATGCCATTCTGAACCTGCGCCGCATGGCCAAAAAGCACGACATCATGCTGTGCTGTGAGGGTTAAGATTAAAGGTGAAAAAGTGAAAAGGTGAAAAGGTGAAAAAGTGAAAAAGTGAAAGGCTTTGGGGAAGCATTCTTCGACCTTTGACCTTTTCACTTTTTCACCTTTTCACTTTTTCACTTTGTCCTAAAGCCCTTTAAGCTCCAGAATGGTCTGTTCGGGCGTGGGACTCTTGAACACGTAGCTGCCGCTGACCAGCACGTCAGCGCCGGCTGCCACTAAGCGGGGAGCCGTCTCACCCTGCACGCCGCCATCAACCTCAATCAGCGTCTGACAGCCTTTCTCGGTGATGAGCCGCCGCAGACGGCTCACCTTGTCGATGGTGTTCTCAATGAACTTCTGACCGCCAAAGCCCGGGTTCACACTCATGAGCAGCACCATGTCAACGTCGGCGATGATGTCTTCGAGCATGGACACTGGCGTTGACGGATTGAGCGTCACACCGGCCTTCATGCCTGCATCGCGGATTTCCTGAACGGTGCGGTGCAGGTGGGTACAGGCCTCGTAGTGCACGTTCATCATCATGGCGCCCAGCCTGGCCGTGCGCTGAACGTAACGTTCCGGCTGCACCACCATGTAGTGAACGTCAAGCGGTTTCTTACAACACGCGGCCACTGCCTCCAGCACAGGAAAGCCGAACGAGATGTTTGGCACGAAGACGCCGTCCATCACGTCAAGGTGGAGCCAGTCAGCCTCGCTACGGTTAATGATTTCGAGGTCGCGCTCTAAGTGCAGGAAGTCGGCAGCTAATAAGGAAGGTGATACTTTTACCATTTCACAGATTTGAGATTTTGGTCTAAGGTCTAAGGGAACCAGTCTAAGGCTTGAGGGGAAGTGGCCTTTGACCTTCAGCCTTTGACCTTTGACTTTAGTTGAGACAATAAGAGACCTTGGTGCCATCGGCAAACTTGGCCGAGCGATAGGTGTAAGCTACTTGCTTGATCAGTCTCAGGGTTTTCTCACTTGGTTTCAACACGTCGGGGGTAAAATACTTCATAGGCAAAATTGTTTTGTTTGTGACTTTCTATCTACCTAACGTAAGAATACCCCGTTTTATTATGTCATCTGAGGAAATAATTTTCAATTTCCTTCATTCCGTTCAGGAAGTCGGCGGCACGCATTCGTTTCTTGCCTGCCAGCTGTAGTTCGTCAATGGCCAGCAGCGTGCCCTGACCGGCTACCACCGCCATGGTGTTACGCGACACGCTGAGAATGGTGCCTGCCACAGCCCCTGCCGAGTCGCCACTCACCACGTGCGTCCTGTAAAGCTTCAGAGGGGTCTCACGGCCGTCAGGACCCACCAGAACCGTCCAGGCACCGGGCACGGGCGAAAGGCCTCGCACGAAGTTCCTCACCTGCTCTGCACCGGCACTCCAGCCAATGCGGCAGTTCTCCTTGAACAGCTTGGGTGCTGGCTTCAGCACCTCGCCTGCCGTCATCAGCTCGGTCTGAGGAATGCTGACGGGGGAGCCGTCGGCCGCTATGATGCGCTCGAGGGTCTCTATGCAGATGTCGGCACCCAGTTGCATCAGTCCGTCATACACATACTCCACATCGGCATCGGACGGGATGGGGAACGGTTTCTGCATGATGACACGGCCTGTGTCGATGTCGTGGTCGAGGAAGAAGGTGCTGACGCCCGTCTGCTGCTCGCCGTTGATGATGGCCCAGTTGATGGGTGCCGCGCCTCGATACTGCGGCAGCAGGGCGGCATGGACGTTGAACGTGCCATAGGCAGGCATGTCCCACACCACCTCCGGCAGCATACGGAAGGCCACCACCACCTGCAGGTTGGCCTGAAAGGACCGCAGCTGCTCTACAAAGGCGGGGTCTTTCATCTTGACGGGTTGTAACACTGGCAGTCCGTGTTCGAGACTGAACTGCTTGACGGCCGACGGCTGCAGTACGGAACCATGACGGCCTACCGGCTTATCGGGCTGTGTGACTACGGCCACCACATGATAGCAGCCGTCAAGCATCGCCTTCAACGTGGGCACCGCAAACTCCGGCGTGCCCATAAACACTATACGTAAGTCTTCTTTTTGCATTATGTAGAATATTAAAAGTGAAAAGGTGAAAAAGTGAAGAGTGAAAAAATTCATTCCTGGCTCATGTCGTGCACCATCTTGCGGTAGGTACCATAGATGCGGTTGCGGGAAATGTAGCCTTTCAGGTGGTTATCGCCATCGAGCACGGGCAGCCAGTCGGCACCTGTCTTGTCAAACGCCTTCATCACCTCGGCCATTGACTGAGTGTCAGACAGCACGGCAGCCGGCTGCGACATGAGCTGAGAAGCCTGGAAGTGGTGATAGAGCTCGATGCGGAATACCACGTGGCGAATGCGCCTGATGTCAATCTCGCCCAGCAGCGTGCCTGCAGCGTCGAGCACTGGCAGCTGGCTGGTGTGGCTGCGCGATATCTTGTGTACTATCTGCCCTAACTCCATGTCAGGGTCAACGGCCACGTAGTCGTGGTCAACCACCGAGTCGAGGCTCATCAGCGTCAGCACGGCGTGGTCAGTATGGTGGGTGATGAGCTGTCCCTGCTTGGCCAGCCGCATGCCGTAGATGCTGTGTGGCTCGAAGATGATAATAGTAAGGTACGCGCACACGGAGGTAATCATGAGCGGCATGAAGAGATTGTAGCCGCTCGTTATCTCGGCAATGAGGAAGATGCCCGTCAGCGGAGCATGCATCACGCCTGACATGACACCGGCCATGCCCAGCAGCGCAAAGTTCTTCTCAGGCACATAGACGCCAAAGCCCTGCTGGTTCCACACCCGCGAGAAGAGGAAACCGGCAAAGCAGCCTATGAACAGGCTGGGTGCAAACGTGCCACCCACGCCCCCTGCCCCATTGGTGGCCGACGTGGCAAACACCTTGGTGAGCAGCACCAGGGCCAAGTAGGCAATGAGCCACTCGCTGTGGCCGTAGAAGAGCGAACCGTCGAGTATCTGGTTCCAGTCGGCCTCGGTACGCCCGTTGAGCAGCAGGCTGATGCTCTGGTAGCCTTCGCCGTAAAGACTGGGGAACAGGAAGATGAGCAGGCTCAGCATGACGCCGCCAATGACGAGACGGACGTAGGGCTTATCCTTGAAACGGGCAAACATGCCTTCGGTGGCTGTCATCATGCGGATGAAATAAAGGCTGACCAAGCCACAGAACACTCCCAGCAGCACCGTGGCCGGTACGCGCTCAACGGTCCAGTCGGAGTCAATGTGGAAGGTGAACAGCGTGGTGTCGCCACTAAAGATATAGGTGAAGCAGGTGGCCGTCACGCACGACACGAGAATGGGCAGCAGCGAGGCCATGGTCAGGTCAATCATCAGCACCTCGAGCGTAAACACCAGTCCAGCAATGGGGGCTTTGAAGATGCCGGCTATAGCACCTGCCGCACCGCAGCCTATGAGCAGCATCAGCGTGCGGCTGTCGAGCCGCAGCAGCCTGCCCAGGTTCGAACCAATGGCTGAGCCGGTAAGCACAATGGGCGCCTCGGCACCTACTGAGCCACCAAAGGCTATGGTAACGGCAGAGGCCACCACGCTCGACCACGTATTGTGAGCCTTCAGGCGGCTCTGCTTTGAACTGATGGCATAGAGAATGCGAGTAATGCCGTGAGAAATGTCGTCGCGCACAATGTAACGTACAAAGAGCGACGTGAGGTAGATGCCAATAACAGGCAGCACCAGGTAAAGCCAGTTGGCTCCGGTGCTCACCACCTGACCTGTCAGCAGCGCACTTATCTGGTTAATAAGCGAATGCAGCACAAAGGCTGCCACAGCAGCAAAGAAGCCCACCAGCAAGGCCAGGATGATAATAAACAGCCTGTCGCTGATGTGCGTGGTCCGCCAGTCATGCAGGCGGTCGAGCCACCGAGGTCTTCTGTTGTCAGTTGTCAGTTGTCCGTTGTCAGTTGTCATCATAATACAGCCACAAAGATATAAAATAATTACGAATTACGAACGGTGAATAGTGAATATTTTTCAGTATTACCTGAAAAATTGTCCTAAATCTATTGTCGTATCCACTTTTTTTATTAACTTTGCAGCAAACTAACTAATTGAGTTATTAACGACATGAGCCGAGCCTTCAAGAAAACCACCATACCCATAACCCTTTGGTTGCTGTTTTTCAGCATGCTTCAGGCTGTGGCCAGCACACCACCATCGGACATTCAACGCCAGGCAGACTCACTGCGGGCCATTCTCAACACCAAGCAAGGCGAAGAGCGGACACAGGTGCTGCGCAGCATTTTCAAACTGTACTACGCCAACAGTCAGGTAGAACCTGCCTATGCCGTACTCGACGAGATTATCGAACTGGAGCAGCAGCTGAAGCATCCAGAGAACGAAGCATCAGCCAGATGGAACAAAATAGCCCTGCTGAACAATAACGGACGATTCGACAGCCTGTACGTTGAAGCGGGAAGGCAAATGGAATGGTACAAGAAACAACAAATGTGGGACCGTTACTATCAAGCCTGGCAGCGCAAATGCTCAGCAAGCCATGACCTGGGACTCATGCAGACGGCATTGCGCGAGGCAAAGGCTATGCAGGAAGATGCCTTCAAGAAGAACAACAACATAGGAAGGGCCATGGCTTACAAGCAGATGGGCATCATTTATTTCGACATACACGAGCTGACCCAGGCTACCGACGCTTTCGAGCGCAGCGTCGCCCTGCTCATTGAAGAACACGACTCCACAGGAATGATAAGCGGCGTGTATGAGGGGCTCTGCCAGGCACTCGACAAGCGAGGGCTCTATGACGAAGAGCTCGCTGTAGCCAACTCATGGGCAGAGCACATGAGGTCACTGATTTCACTCCATAACATTACCAATGTCAGCCCTACGCTGGTTACCAGCTATATGGCCCACGCGGCTGCCTACATCGGGCAAAAGAAATACGCCGAGGCACGCTCCGCCATCAAGATTGCAGAAAGCTACCAAGCGAAGGGCAATTCTGTATTATCACTCTATTACTTGTTTGAGATGTACGCACGTCTGGCTATGGCCGAGGGACGAACAGCCGATGCCATCAGTTATAGCGACTCTGCACTGAGCCTCAACCTGACTGTTGACGACAAGATTTATGAGCTGCGGGCTGCAGCCTTCACTAAAGCTGGACGCTACGACGAGGCGGCAGAACAGTACCGCATGCTCTACAACCGCAAGGACACCCTCTATACACATGTATTGCAGAGTCAGATGGACGAACAGCGCGCCATGCTGCAGCTTGACGAGATGGAGCGAAAGCAGCGGGAGACGCGCATCTTGTCTTCCTACATTATTGGAGGTAGCATCATCGCCATTCTCGTTGCCTTCCTGCTCTATCGGCGCTATCAGAACCGTAAGCTGAAGCGCCTGAACGAGGAACTGCAAAATGCCAACAACAAGGCTGAGGAGTCGTCGCGCATGAAGTCAGAGTTTATCAAGAACATCTCACACGAAATAAGAACGCCACTCAACGTGCTCAACGGCTTCACCCAGATTATGATGTCGCCAGGCATAGAAATGGACCAGACCACCAAGAACAACATACGTGAGAGGATTCGAGAGAATACTGACCGCATGACAGAACTGGTCAACAAAATGCTGGAGCTCTCTGACGCTAACTCGCAAGCCGTCATAGAACAACATGACCAGGTGAGCCCCTCTGCCACAGCAGCACAGGCGGCCATCAACGCACACATGGACAGCTACAAGAACCTGAAGTTCAACCTGAAGGTGGACCAAGAAGCCAACCAGCTGCACATGGTGACTAACCAGAAGCAGGTGACACGCGTGCTGACACTGCTGCTTGACAATGCCGTCAAGTTCACAGCAAAGGGCGACATTACCATACATGTCAGCTACGACCCCAAGGCTCAAGTACTGCAATATGCCGTTGAAGACACCGGCATTGGCGTACCTGCCAGCGAGGCGGAGCACATCTTCGAGGAATTTGTTCAACTGGACGAATATGTGGACGGAACGGGTATCGGCCTCACCGTAGCACGAAACATCGCCAGACGATTGTCTGGCGACCTGTATCTCGACACCAGCTATACTGGCGGTGCTCGCTTCGTGTTCTCACTGCCTGTCGGACAGTAGGGAGCACGCTTTCCTTATTTCCTTACGATAGTTACCTCACCGTCCTGTCTCAGACGTATAATACTGCTGGGCTTGTGGGGCTTGTGCTCTTGGCGACGGCTCCAGCAAACGTAATCGACACGTTCCAACAGCAAAGGGTCAATGTCGCAATAGTTCTGAGCTGCTGGCTGGCCGCTGATGTTGGCACTCGTTGACACCAGCGCCTTCTGGAATCGGAAGCAAAGCTCTTTTGAGAAAGGCTCCTGCGTAATGCGCAAAGCTACAGAGCCATCCTCGGCTATCAGGTTGGGAGCCAGATTGACAGCACCGTCCAGAATCAGCGTCGTTGGCTTGCCGTCGCCTTCGCTCAGGCTGTCAATGAGCTGCCAGGCTACGTCAGGCACGTTTCTCACATAGCGCTGTAGCCGTGCGTCAGAGTCAACCAGGCAAATCAGAGCCTTCGAGTCCTCACGTTCCTTTATCTCGTACACTCGCTTCACCGCTTCCTCATTGGTTGCATCACAACCTATGCCCCACACCGTGTCAGTTGGGTAGAGTATCACCCCACCCCTTCGCAGTACTTCTACTGCATTCTTGATGTCTTCTTCGCGTGTCACTTCTGATAAACTTAATTTAGAATTGTACGACTAACTATTTTAAAACTCGCTGGTGAAGTGGAACCGTATGTGCTCAAAGTCTTGCTGCGCCATTTGGAGCATGTAGCCTGAGTCAGCCAGAAAGACGTCACGGCCTTCCTTGTCCTTAGCCATATACTGATACTTGCGCTTCTTAAAGTTCTCCAGTTCACGCTCGTCGTCACTCTCTATCCAACAGGCTTTATAGAGGTGAACGGGCTCCCAACGGCATTTGGCGTTATACTCGTTCTCCAGACGGTACTGAATGACCTCAAACTGCAGCTGGCCTACCGTACCAACAATCTTACGGTTGTTAAACTGATTGACAAAGAGCTGGGCCACACCTTCATCCATAAGCTGGTCGATGCCCTTCTGCAGTTGCTTGGATTTCATGGGGTCGTCATTCTCAATATACTTGAACAGCTCTGGTGAGAACGAAGGCAGACCGCGGAAGTGGAGCTGCTCACCCTCAGTGAGCGTATCACCTATCTTGAAGAGACCGCCAGTATCAGGCAAACCGACAATGTCGCCAGGCCAAGCCTCGTCGATGGTGCTCTTTCGCTGGGCCATGAACTGCGTCGGCGAAGAAAAGCGCAACGTCTTACCCTGACGTACATGCAAATAGGGTTGGTTACGCTGGAACTTGCCTGAGCAGACCTTGCAGAAGGCGATGCACGAACGGTGGTTGGGGTCGATGTTGGCCGTTATCTTAAAGATAAAGCCTGTAAACTTAGGCTCCTCCGGGCTCACCATGCGCTCTTCAGCCTTGGTGGGTTTGGGACTTGGCGCAATTTCTACAAAGCAATTGAGCAACTCCTGCACACCAAAGTTGTTGAGGGCTGAGCCAAAGAAGACAGGAGCAACCTCAGCAGAACGGTAGTCATCGACAGAAAACTCTGGATAGACACCATCGACGAGTTCCAGATCTTCGCGCAATTTGTGCGCATCGGTTTCGCCGATGCGCTGGTCGAGCTCGCTGGAACCAAGCTCTACACTCACCTTTTCTGTGACACGCTGCTTGTCAGGAGTGAAGAGATCGAGTTTCTGCTCGTAGATGTTATAGACACCCTTGAACTTAGCTCCTTGGTTGATTGGCCACGAGAGGGGGCGCACCTTGATTTCCAGCTCCTGTTCCAGCTCGTCGAGCAGGTCGAAGGGGTCACGACCCTCACGGTCCATCTTGTTAATGAAGATGATGACAGGGGTATTCCTCATGCGGCAGACTGACATCAGCTTACGCGTCTGAGTCTCCACGCCCTTGGCACTATCAACCACGATGATGGCCGAATCGACAGCCGTCAGCGTTCGATAGGTGTCTTCGGCAAAGTCCTGGTGGCCTGGAGTGTCAAGAATGTTGACCTTGTACTCCACGTCCGACCCCTCAGGCGTGTAGTCAAACTCCATGACGGAGGTGGACACGCTGATGCCACGCTGCTTCTCAATGTCCATCCAGTCAGAGGTGGCTGTCTTCTTTATCTTATTGTTCTTTACAGCACCAGCCACCTGTATCTGTCCGCCAAAAAGCAGGAACTTCTCGGTCAGCGTGGTCTTACCAGCATCAGGGTGCGAAATTATCGCAAAGGTTCTTCTTCGTTCTATCTCTTGATTCACAACTACAATTACTTTTTACGGATTTTACATTTTACTAATACACTCAGCCAGCGACTCTTCCCAGTAGGGTACCTCTATGCCGTAAGTCTGCTTCAGCTTGGTCTTGTCAAGCACAGAATAGTGCGGACGGTGGGCTGGTGTAGGATACTCGCTGGTGTGCAAGGGGCGCACATAACAAGTAGTGATGCCTGCCAGACGATGAATGGCCTTGGTGAAGTCGTACCATGAGATGACACCCTCGTTAGAGAAATGATAAACACCAGGTTTCACTCCCTGCTTGATGGCCTCGAAGATGACACGCGCCAAATCACGGGCATACGTCGGCGTACCAATCTGGTCAAAGATAACACCCAGTTCAGACTTCTCACGTCCCAAACGAATCATGGTCTTCACGAAGTTGTTGCCAAAGGTGGAGTACAGCCATGCCGTACGGATAATCATGGTCCTGCGACAAAATTTAGAGACACCCAGCTCACCGGCCAGTTTGGTTGAGCCATAGACACTGTTGGGGCACGGAGTGTCGGTCTCCACATAGGGAGTGTGCTTGCTTCCGTCGAACACGTAGTCAGTGCTGATCTGAACCATCCATCCACCACGCTTCTCAACAGCCGCAGCCAGATAGGCAGGCGCTACGGTGTTGAGCGTTGTAGCCAGTTCCTTGTCGCTTTCAGCCTTATCAACAGCAGTATAGGCTGCACAGTTAACGATGCCGTCAATCTTGTTGGCAGCCACAAACTGCTCAACAGCCAGCTGGTCGCTAATGTCCAATTCCTGCACGTCAGTATTAAAATAGGTATGCTGGGCATGCTCCTTCTCCAGCAACTGCATCTCGTTTCCAAGTTGGCCGTTACAGCCAGTAATCAAAATGTTCATAGGTTATTCAAACTCTAAGGGTTCTTCTTTGTCTTTTAAGTAATAGTCGTTTAACAGTCCGATAAAAGTGGTAATCTCTTTGACGGCATGCAGAGTGTTGGGCGTAATGTCCTTCTTCTGCAGACGCAGCAGCATAACACCATAAAGCGAGTTAAAGCAGGTCTCAATTTCGTTCTCCTCCTTATTGGCACCACGATTGCGCAACTCTACGATGTAGGGCAACACTTTGTAGTACTCAGCATTGTAGAAGGGAAACTTCGAACTGCCCAGCAGCTGTACGTGGAGCTCCTCCAACTGCTGAAGCGTCACCTTGTTAATCTGCAAGTGACCCTGCTCACGACAGCCCTCACTGTTCATCATCTTAATCAGATTGCCAAACCAGTCGGCTTCATCCTCTTTCTGTTCGTCTGTGTAGTCGAAACGATCAATGTATTCACGACGTATGCGGCTCAGCGAACAACCGAAGGCACGAATGGTGTCCTCTATCTGCCACATATAGAGCAGATATTCGGCTATGTTCTTTTTTCTTAACTCTTGTGCTATAAACATGGTTCAACTAAAAGAATCGGAAAAGACTGGTGGTGGTGCCCAACAGGAACACCAGTGAAAAGACGATGACGACAACACCTATAATCTGATTGATGATCTTGATGCCATTGTCATCAAAGATGGCACGTACCTTGTCAACCAGCCACGTCAGTCCGAACCACCAGAACAGGGCACCTGCCACTATACTCATGAAACCAATAATCATCTCAAACGGATGATCTGGGAACACAAAGGCAAACTGGGCAAACAAACCCATGAAAAGGAAAATAATAAGTGGGTTGGAGAATGTCACCAGAAATGCCGTCCAAGTATTATACCAGAGCGACCCACGCTGTGAACCGGACTTATGCATGTTGCAGGTGGGGTCGCTGCGCCAGGTGTAGATGCCAAAGGCCAGCAGCAGCACACTTCCCACTATCTGAAGGTAGAAGCGATTCTGTGCATCGTTGACAAAATCCATGACGAACGACATGCCAAAACCTGTTATGCCAGCATAGATGATATCACTGACTGCGGCGCCTATTCCTGTCACGAAACCATACCATCGCCCCTTGTTCAGCGTACGCTGTACACACAGCACGCCGACAGGTCCCATTGGGGCTGATGCTATCATTCCGATGAGCATTCCCTTAAATATCAGATCAACTATATTATATATAGGAAACGACATAACGAGTGCAAAGGTACAAAAAATATATGAAAAGTATTCTATTTTCTCACTAAAACTTTTGCATTATCATTTTTTTTCATTAACTTTGCGCCTTAGAACGTGAAAGAAATAACTATCAAAACCAAAATATTTTAAAATTATGGAAGGACAACCGACAATTAAGCCATACGTAATTGGCTTGGACTTAGGAGGAACAAACTCTGTTTTTGGTATCGTTGATGCACGTGGTGAAATTAAAGCCACTACAGCCATTAAGACTGGTGGCTTCGACACAGTAGAAGACTACGTAAGGGCTTCTGTTGATGCACTGCAGGTGATTATCGACCAGGTGGGAGGCATTGAGAAAATCAAGGCTATGGGTATTGGTGCTCCTAATGGTAATTACTATAATGGCACCATTGAATTTGCCCCTAACCTCTCATGGGCAAGAAACGGCATTGTACCCTTGGCCAAACTGTTCGGCGACGCACTGGGCATTCCTGTGGCACTGACAAACGACGCCAACGCTGCTGCCATAGGTGAAATGGTATATGGCGTAGCACGCGGCATGAAGAACTTCATTGTCATCACCCTCGGAACGGGCGTAGGCTCTGGCATAGTGGTTAACGGACAGTTGCTTTATGGCCACGACGGTTTCGCAGGAGAACTGGGACACGTTACTATGGTACGTGGTGCAGAAGGACGCACCTGTGGCTGTGGACGCACAGGCTGTCTGGAGGCGTACTGTTCAGCAACGGGTGTGGCTCGTACTGCCCGTGAACTGCTGTCAAAGACAGACCGTCCGTCACTGCTTCGCGAACTGGATCCTGAGAAGATTACGTCACTCGACGTTTCGATTGCTGCTGGTAAAGGCGATGAACTGGCAAAGGAGATTTATGAGTTCACAGGCAAGATGCTTGGTGAGGCTTGTGCTGACTTTGCTGCTTTCAGCTCACCTGAGGCATTTATTTTCTTCGGCGGCATGGTGAAGGCAGGCGACCTGATTATGGAGCCTATCAAGCGAGCTTACAATGAGCACGTAATGACCATCTTCAAGAACAAGGCCCAATTCCTTGTTAGCGGACTCGACGGAGCCAGTGCTGCCGTACTGGGAGCTTCGGCCATCGGATGGGAAATCCAATAACGGTTGAATACCGTACAAGGCAATGTTAAATGATAAAGGATGTTAAATAACAGCATCTTTTATCATTTTTCTTTTTGCACATTTCATTGAGCCAATTGAATTGATTATCTTTGCACCATAAAAACTACAAGGTTCGCATAACAGCGATTAAAAGGGAATGTGAGTGAAAATCTCCAACTGTCCCGCAGCTGTGAGTTCCTTTATGCACTTCAGACATAATAATCCACTGTTTTCGCCCAACAAAAGGGTAAAATGGGAAGGAGTCTGCAGTTGGAACGAAGTCAGAAGACCTGCCTTGGAGAAAAAAGATGCCGAAGTTCCTCGGAGTAAGGAAGATTGAGGCCAACAACAGAAAATAGCATTTGCGATTAACATGTTCCCTCATAGTGGGGAATGATGTTTGTGGTTTATCCTCAAGATATAACTACGTGTATTATTATATAAGTGTGGAAAGGCCTGGCCGTGAGGTCAGGCTTTTTTATGACAAAAACAAAGAGGTTGGTGCAGGACGCTACCAACCTCGAAAAACACAAGCGATAAGTTGCATTTTAATTGAAATGTCGTCTTATCGGGCGCAAATATACAACATTAAAGGTTAAAATACAAATTTTATCGGCAAAAAAAACGCATTACTTACAATTTTCTAAAAAAAGTAGGAAAAAATTTGTAGATTAAAAGAATTATAACTACTTTTGCAGCCGAAAACATAAAAACTTAGATATATATGAAGCAAATGATGAATGCATGGTGGTGGCGTAACTCGAGATTCAAATAGTCGCGGGGTACGTAGCCATTTATGTATGCATCATCAGATAAAGAAGGCTCGTCGTTATCGCGGCGAGCCCTTTTTAATATAGGGAAAATGTACAACACATAAAACGATTAAGATATATGAGCAAGAGTTATTTAGTTGATGAAAGAGGATTCTACGGTGAGTTTGGCGGTGCCTACGTACCAGAGATTCTCTATGCCACAGTGAAAAAGCTTCAGGACGAGTATCTGCCCATTCTGGAAAGCCGCGAGTTTCAGGAAGAATACATGTCACTGCTGCGCGATTATGTTGGACGGCCATCGCCTCTCTACCTGGCCAAGCGTATGAGTAAGAAGTACGGCTGTCAACTCTACCTGAAACGCGAAGACCTGAACCACACGGGTGCCCACAAGATTAACAACACCATCGGCCAGATTCTGTTGGCTAAGAAGATGGGCAAGCGACGCATCATTGCCGAGACAGGAGCAGGACAGCACGGGGTGGCTACTGCTACGGTCTGCGCACTGATGGACATGCCCTGCGTGGTCTATCAGGGAGCCCTCGACGTGGAGCGACAGCACGTAAACGTAGAACGCATGAAAATGCTGGGAGCAGAGGTGCGCCCTGTGAAAACAGGCAACTGGACGCTGAAGGATGCCACCAACGAGGCCATCCGTGACTGGTGCTGTCATCCTGCCGACACCTTTTATATTATTGGTTCGACAGTAGGCCCCCACCCCTACCCTGACATGGTGGCACGCCTGCAAAGCATCATCTCCGCAGAAATCAAGGAGCAACTTCAAGAGAAGATTGGCCGTGACTACCCAGACGTACTCATGGCCTGTGTGGGTGGCGGCAGCAATGCAGCAGGCACCATCTACCACTACATCGATGACGAACGCGTCAAAATCGTGCTGGCCGAGGCTGGCGGACAAGGTGCCGACACAGGCCATACGGCGGCGACAATACATGCTGGCCGCTTAGGCATTCTGCACGGTTCAAAGACGCTGGTAATGCAGACCCCTGACGGACAAATCATAGAGGCTGAAAGCATTTCTGCGGGCCTTGACTACCCTGGCATCGGCCCTATGCACGCTAACTTGGCCACACAACACAGGGCAACGGTTTATTCCATCAACGACGACGAGGCCGTCAGGGCTGCCTACGAGCTCACCCGTATGGAGGGTATCATCCCTGCACTCGAGTCAGCCCACGCCATCGCTGCTTTGCAGAAGATGACTTTCAGACCCGATGACGTGGTAGTGCTGACAGTCAGCGGCCGGGGTGACAAAGACGTAGAAACCTATCTGAACAACAAACAAATGGCAGGAGAATATGGAGACTTTTAATTTTACTACTGTTACGCGTACCATCCTGGCTGACCTTTATACGCCAGTGGGAGTCTATATGAGGCTCAGGGACATCTACCCACAGAGTGCGCTCATGGAGAGTTCTGACTATCATGACAAAGACAACTCTCGTTCGTTCATTGGCATTAACCCTATAGCCAGCGTGGCTGTGGGGCACGGCATTGCCGACATCAACTACCCTGACGGTTCCACTGTTAAACAGCCATTGACTGCCGAGTTCGGAACAGCGGAAGCCATTCATTTGCTCATCGACAGCATTCACGTTCAGGGTGAGCATTCCGACCTGTGCGGACTGTATGGCTACACGTCGTTTAATGCCGTCCGCTATTTTGAAAACATTGAGGTGAAGGACGAGACGCAACAGAAGAACGATGCGCCTGACCTCTTGTACATTTTGTATAAAGATATCATTGTGTTCGACCACTTCAACAACCAGCTGACGATGGTCTGCTTAAAAGATGAGTCTGAGAAGCCTTATGAGTCCAATAAGCCTTATGAGCCGATACTGAAGGCCATGAATCGTGCTAATGTCCAGACATACGATTTTCACCCAGTTGGCGATGTACGCTCAACGCAGACCGACGAGGAGCACAAGACAAACATCCGTCGTGGCATTCAACATTGCCTGCGTGGCGATGTTTTCCAGATTGTACTCAGCCGCCGTTTCGTGCAGCGGTATGAGGGCGACGATTTCCGTCTCTATCGTGCACTACGCAGCATCAACCCCTCACCTTATCTGTTCTACTTCGACTTCGGTGGCTTCCGTATCTTCGGCAGTAGTCCTGAAACGCATTGCAGAATAGAACGGACAAATGCCCTACACGACAACCTTCGCGCCTACATCGACCCTATTGCCGGCACCACGAAACGTACGGGCGATGCAGAAAAAGACCGTCAGGGGGCAGAGTTCCTGCGCAGCGACCCCAAGGAAAATGCAGAACACGTCATGCTCGTCGATCTTGCACGTAACGACCTGAGCCGCAACTGCCACGACGTGAAGGTGGACTATTACAAAGACATTCAGTATTACTCCCACGTCATTCATCTGGTCAGCCGTGTCAGTGGCGCGCTGGACGAAGGGGCCGACCCCATCAAGACCTTTATCGACACGTTCCCTGCTGGAACGCTGAGCGGAGCGCCAAAGGTACGAGCCATGCAACTCATCTCTGAATATGAGCCGCACAATCGTGGTGCCTACGGTGGTTGCATAGGCTACATCGGGTTGGACGGCAGTCTGAACCAAGCCATCACCATCCGCACATTCGTCTCACGCAACGGTGAGCTGTGGTTCCAGGCTGGCGGTGGCATCGTAGCCAAGAGCAACGAGGAATACGAACTACAAGAGGTTAACAACAAGCTTGGCGCACTACGCCGAGCCATAGAAAAAGCAAAAAAACTATGAGGATTATCATCATTGACAACTACGACTCGTTTACCTACAACCTGAGTCACTTAGTAAAAGAGCTTGGTGCCAACGTGAGCGTGGTGCGCAACGACCAATTCAACCTCGATGACCTTGAGGCATACGACAAGATTATCCTGTCCCCGGGCCCTGGCATTCCCTCTGAGGCAGGCCTGCTGCTCGACGTCATTCGGCGTTATGCTGGCAAGAAGCCTATTTTGGGTGTCTGCCTTGGTCATCAGGCCATCGGCGAAGTGTTTGGCGGACAGTTGGAGAATCTTAGCGACGTGTTCCACGGAGTAGCCACGCCCTGTCACATCACCATTGACGACGTGCTCTTCGACGGACTGCCTGCTGACATTACCATCGGCCGCTACCACTCATGGGTGGTGAGCCACAAGGCCTTTCCCGCCTGTCTTCAAATAACGGCCGTCAGTCCCGAGGGGCAGGTCATGGCTCTTCGCCACAAAGAGTATGACGTTCGTGGCATTCAGTTCCACCCTGAAAGTGTACTCACACCTGATGGAAAAGAAATGATTAATAACTGGTTAAAATCTTAGTTTATGACACAGACAATGAAAGACATCCTGAACAGGATGCTGAACCACGAGGAACTGACTCGTGAGGAAATGAAGGAGATATTGATTGGCATCACCCAGTCAGAGTACCCTAACGAACAAATAACGGCACTGCTCACCGCCCTGCAGATGCGTGGCGTCACCGTTGACGAACTGCTGGGCTTCCGCGACGGTATTCTGGAGACTGGCGTGCCCGTACCCTTGGAGTGTGACCGTTACATTGACGTAGTTGGCACAGGCGGCGACCGCAAGAACACCTTTAACATCTCTACCACCAGCTGTTTTGTCATTGCCGGAGCTGGTTATAAAGTAGCCAAGCACGGCAACTATGCTGCCACTTCAACCAGCGGAGCATCGAATGTCATCGCCCACCACGGAATCCAGTTCACTGACGATATCGACCGTTTGAACCGTAGTCTCAATGAGTGCGGCATCGTCTATCTGCATGCCCAGCTGTTTGCCCGTGCCATGAAGTTTGTCGGCCCCATCCGCAAGGCGCTGCAGTTTCCCACGGTATTCAACCTTTTAGGCCCGCTGGTCAATCCCTCTCAGCCGCAGTGCCAACTGCTGGGTGTGGCCAACCTCGACCAGATGCGCCTATATAATAATGTATATCAGAAAATAGGCATAGACTACGGCATTGTCAACTCCATCGACGGCTACGACGAGATTTCGCTCACGGGGCCGTTCAAGGTGACCACCAGACAGTATGAGCGTATCTTCCAGCCACATGACCTCGGCTTTGACGTCATCAAACCAGAGGAATTAGTAGCAGGAGCAACAGAGGACGAGGCTGCCAAGATTTTCGACAGCGTGCTGGAGAACCGCTGTCTGCCTGGTCAGAAAGAGGTGGTGCTGGCCAATGCAGCTTTCGGTATCCAAGTGCTTGAACGTGGCGAGAAGAGCATTGAGGAATGCATCGAGATAGCCCGCGAAAGCATTGACAGCGGCAGTGCATTGAGGACTTTCCGCAAATTTGTTGAGCTGAACAGCTGATATATGCAAAAGATTTTGTAATTTTGCCTCCTGAAACTAAAAAGCAAGCATCATGACAGACATCTTAGAAGAAATTGTAGCATGGAAACATCGCGAAGTACAGATAATGAAGGAAATGCAGCCAACCCAGAAACTGCGCCGTATTATTGAGGAACAGACTTACTACAAGCGCCCGCCAATAGCCGAAGCACTCAAGGCTTCAAGTACAGGCATCATAGCCGAATTCAAGCGCAAGTCACCCTCATTAGGCTGGATCAACGAGGATGCCAAACCGTCAGAGGTCCCCTTCAGCTACCAGCAGAACGGAGCCACGGCACTAAGCATTCTGACCGACAACCGCTACTTTGGCGGCGACGACGACTTCATCAAGGAAGCCCGCATGAGTGGCGTACGCATTCCTGTGCTCTACAAGAACTTTGTCATTGACGAGCACCAACTGCTCCAGGCCCGGTTAGCCGGTGCATCCACCGTGCTGCTCATTGCCGCTTGTCTGGACTATCACGACTGCAAGAGCCTGCTGCATACTGCCCATTCCTTAGGCCTTGAGGTGCTGCTTGAGATGCACAGCGAGGACGAGCTGCAGTACGCGGAGCTTGAACCAGACCTCTACGGCATTAACAACCGTAACCTCGACACCTTCCAAACGAATGTCGAGACCTCGTTCCGACTGGCTGACCAGCTGCCTGTAAGCGCTGTCAAGGTGAGCGAAAGCGGCATTAGCGACCCGGTCATCGTTCGTCAGCTACGCGAAGCCGGTTTCCAGGGGTTCCTTATCGGCGAGGCCTTCATGAAGACCACCAACCCCGGTGCCGCACTTGCCAGTTTCATCGAGCAGTTGTAAAGGTCAAAGAACTGAGGTCAAAGGTCGCTTCCCCTAAGCCTTAGGCCTTAGACCAAGAACCAAAATCAAATAAAATCGTAAATGCTCATTAAGGTTTGTGGCATGCGCGAAGCCGACAACATTCGCGCCGTTGATGCCCTCAGTATCGACTTCATGGGTTTCATTTTCTGGCCTCATTCCAGTCGTTACGTAGCAGCACTGCCCGCCTGTCTGCCACAACGTGCAAAACGCGTGGGTGTCTTCGTCGATGCTGACATGGCTGACCTTCTGCAACATGTGACGCAGTACGGTCTCCATGCCGTACAGCTGCATGGGCACGAAAGCCCGGCGTACATGAGATGTTTGAGGGAAGGGCAACGCTCAACACTCAACGCTCAACGCTCAACACTTATAAAAGCCTTCAACATTGCGACGCCCAACGACCTCGAACAGACAGTTCCCTACGAAGGCCTGGCCGATTACTTCCTTTTCGACACAAAGGGGCCCAGCGTCGGCGGCAACGGCAAGCAGTTCGACTGGACTGTGCTCAATGCCTACAACGGCACCACCCCATTCCTGCTCAGTGGCGGCATAGGCCCTGACGATGCTCCCCGCATACGGTCATTCCACCACCCGCTATTGGCAGGCATTGACCTCAACTCCCGTTTCGAGACGTCACCTGCCGTCAAAGACATTAACCAACTCAACAACTTCATCAAAACAATCAGACAATGAACAAGATTAATTCCCTTTTCAATAATCGTGGTGAGCAGAAACTGCTCTCCCTCTATTTCTGTGCCGGAGCCCCTACCCTCGATGGCACAGCCGACGTCATCCTGACCATGCAACGGCGAGGCATCGCCATGGTCGAAGTAGGCATCCCTTTCAGTGACCCCATGGCCGACGGGCCTGTCATTCAGAATGCTGCCACGCGTTCGCTCAAGAACGGTATGACACTGCGGCTGCTTTTTCAGCAGCTGACCGCAGTCAAAGACCAGGTACACATCCCCCTCATTCTCATGGGCTATCTCAACCCCATCATGCAGTATGGCATAGAGGCCTTCTACCAGTCGTGCGTGGAGAGTGGTGTCAGCGGTATGATCATTCCTGACCTTCCCTTCAAGGATTACCAGGAAGTCATCAAACCCGTGGCCGACCGCTACGACCTGCGCGTCATCATGCTCATCACCCCCGAGACCAGTGAGGAGCGCATCCGCTTCATTGACGACCATACCGACGGGTTCATCTACATGGTATCTTCGGCTGCCATCACCGGGGCCCAGAAGAGTTTCGACGAGCAGAAGCAGGAGTACTTCCGGCGCATCAACCAGATGAACCTGCACAATCCACGCATGATAGGCTTCGGCATCAGCAACAAGCAGACACTCCTGTCTGCCCAGCAGAATGCCGCTGGAGCCATCATCGGTTCCAAGTTCGTCACCCTGCTCAATGAAGCACAGGGCAATGCCGACAAAGCACTCGACCAACTTTTCGAAGCACTGGAACATTAGCCCCCAACACCCAACGTAATCCTTTACATCAATTATTTCTGTTATTAATTTGGGCATTTAGATATTATTTCGTATCTTTGTGCCCATAATTAATATTAACAAACTACTCACTAAACAATGAAGCAACTGAAACTATTGCTCCTCTGCCTGTTGATTCCAGCCTTCGCCCTTGCCGACGATGCGTGGAATACCACCTATAAGCAGATTGAACAGAGCATTAAGGCACCCGAGTTTGCCAACCGCGATTTTGTTATTACCAAGTACGGAGCCAGCGTCAAGGCCTCCGCAGTGAAAAACCAGAAAGCCATTAACAAGGCCATTGCTGCCTGCTCCAAGAAGGGCGGCGGTCGCGTCATCGTGCCGGCAGGAACGTTTAACACGGGGGCTATCACCCTTCTATCGAACGTTAACCTCGTTGTGGAGAAGGACGCCGTGCTGCAGTTTGTCTTTGAACCCGACCTCTACCCCATCGTCCCCACCCGCTGGGAGGGCATCGACTGCTGGAACCTCAGTCCCTGCATCTATGCCTATAAGCAGCAGAACGTGGCCATAACGGGCGAGGGCACCATCGACGGTGGAGGTTCCAACGAGACCTGGTGGCCCATGTGCGGCAAGGCCTCGTTCGGCTATCGCGACGGCATGATCAGCCAGCGTGGCGGTTCGCGTGCCCGTCTGCTGAAGCAGGCCGAGGACGGAGTGAACATGGACGAGCGCCGTTTCGACAAGAACGACGGTCTGCGCCCACAGCTCATCAACCTGTACCAGTGTGACAACATTCTCATTGAGCATGTCACCCTGCTGCGCTCACCCTTCTGGGTCATCCACCCCCTGCTTTGTAAGAACGTCACCGTGCGTGGTGTGAAGATCACCAACGACGGTCCTAACGGCGACGGCTGCGACCCCGAGTCGTGCGACGGCGTACTGATTGAGGACTGCTTCTTCAACACGGGCGACGACTGCATCGCCATCAAGAGCGGCCGCAATAACGACGGTCGTCTGTGGGGTCTGCCCTCACAGAACATCATCATCCGCAACTGCATCATGCACAATGGTCATGGCGGCGTGGTCATCGGCTCCGAGATTTCTGGCGGTTGCCGCAACGTCTTTGCCCACGACAACGTGATGGACTCTCCCGAGCTGGAGCGCGTGGTGCGCATCAAGACGAACCCCTGCCGAGGCGGTATCATTGAGAACATCTACGCACGTAACATCAAGGTGGGTCAGTGCAAGGAGTCGGTGCTGAAGATTAACCTGGACTACGAGCCCAACGAGGTGTGCTGTCGTGACTACCCTCCCACGGTGCGCAACGTCTATATGGAGAACGTCACCTGCGAGAAGTCCATGTACGGCGTACAGATTATCGGACTCGACACGGCTGTCTATGTACACGACATCTACGTCAAGGACTGCAAGTTCAACGGTGTGCAGTCGGGTAACACCATTAAGGGTGAGACGCGCAACGTGAAGTTTGACAATCTCTTCATCAACGGCAACATTGTCTTATTAGAGAAGCCCTATAAGCACTACAGCGAGTGGCTGACCTACTCAGAAATGCAGCGAACGCCCAGGTCCTACCTGCTGGACTTCGCCAAGAAGCCACGGTGGAGCTACGTCATGGGAATAGAACTTGAAGCAATGCTCGACACCTATCTTAAGTATGGCGGAAACGCCATACTTAATTATTGTAAGGAGTATTGTGACACGATGATACTGGCTGACGGCACCATCCGTAACTACAAACTGGAGGACTATAACCTCGACAACATCCGCACGGGGCACTTCGTGGCCCGCATGCAGCAGCTCTACCCCGAGGAGAAGAACCTGAAGGCCATCCAGCTCATGATGCGCCAGCTCGACAAGCAGCCCCGCACCGTCAAGGACAAGGTCTTCTGGCATAAGGCCATCTACTCTTACCAGGTGTGGCTCGACGGCATCTTCATGGGTCTGCCCTTTCGCGTGCTGACTGCTCCGCTCAACACTCAACACTCAAAACTCAACAAAATCTACGACGATGCCGTCAACCAGATCAGCATCACCTACCAGCGCACGCTCGACCCTGTTACCGGCCTCAACCGCCATGCCTACGACGAGACGCGCGAAATGTTCTGGGCCGACAAGCAGACAGGTCTCTCACAACACTGCTGGGGACGCGCCCAGGGGTGGTACTCTATGGCACTCATCGAGCTGCTCGACGCGCTGCCCGAGGACTACAGCCGCCGGGGTGAGCTCATTGAGTTGCTGATGAAGGACCTGGACGCCATCGTGAAGTGGCAGGACAAGGACTCCGGCGTGTGGTACCAGGTAATGGACTCTCCCACACGCGACGGTAACTATCTGGAATCCACCTGTTCCAGCATGTTTGCTTATGTGCTGCTGAAGGCTGCCCGCAAAGGCTATGTCAGTGAGGAATATCGCAAGGCAGGTATCTGCGCCTACGAAGGAATCATCAGGAACTTCATCCGCGTGAACAACGACAAAACCATCTCGCTCACCAACTGTTGTGCTGTTGCAGGTCTTGGCCCGGGTCTCAGCAAGAAGGTGCTGAAGGCTGCCCCCAACGTGAAGGAGAACCGCAAGCGTGACGGCTCTTACGAATACTACCTCAGCGAGCCCATCCGCGATAACGATGCCAAGGGCGTAGGCCCCTTCATCTGGGCATCATTGGAGATGGAAGCACTGGGATTTACTACTGATTAATCAAGAAACCAAAACATAACAAAAAAATGAAAAAATATATACTAACAATGACTGCTTGCGCCATGTCCCTCTTCGGCATGGCACAGGTTCCGGCCTTCCCCGGAGCAGAAGGCCACGGGCGCTATGTCACCGGCGGACGAGCTGCCAACGGCACAACCAAAGTCTATCACGTTACTAACCTTGAGGACAGCGGCTCTGGCTCCCTTCGCTGGGCTTTGTCACAGTCAGGCCCACGTACCATCGTCTTCGATGTGGGCGGTGTCATTGCACTGAAGTCTGACCTCAGCATTCCCGCCAACACCACCATTGCAGGACAGACGGCCCCCTACCCGGGCATCACCCTGCGCTACTACACCATTCACGGCATTGGCAACAACGTAATCATACGCTTTATACGCAGCCGCCGAGGCCAGGAGAAGGACGTGAACGACGGAGCCGATGCCATCTGGGAGCGCGAGAAGACGGGCATCATCATCGATCACTGCTCTTTCTCATGGAGCATTGACGAAGTGGCCTCGTTCTACGACAACAACAACTTCACCATGCAGTGGTGTACCATAGGCGAGAGCCTTAACAATGCCGGACACGGCAAGGGAGCCCACGGCTACGGCGGCATCTGGGGCGGCAAACTGGCCTCCTTCCACCATAACCTCATTCTGCACGTGGGCAACCGCTCGCCCCGCTTCAACGGTGCGCGCTACAACTGGACGGGCTACACCGGCAACCAGCTCTACAGCCAGTACGGCTGGCAGAACGCCGTACAGGCCGAGAACGTTGATTTCCGCAACTGCGTGGTCTATAACTGCGGCAACGGTTGCTACGGCGGTCCTGGCGGCGGTCAGATCAACATGGTGAACAACTACTACAAGAGCGGACCTGCCGGCAACACGTCGAACATCACCACTGCCTCGGTAGCCAACAGCACCAGCTCCAGTGACAACAATACCTACTGGACCATGTTCAGCCGCTACTACATCAGTGGCAACCAGCTGAACTCCACGGCCAATGCCGACTGGAGCAAGGTGAACTACGACAGCGGCACGAAGTCGAAGGACGGCATACGCTATACGCCTGACCCCAACCACTACTACGGCTCGTCGGTAAGCTATGTGACCATTGACGGCGTGGATTGCGTCAGCATGAAGATGGAGCAGCCGGCCCCCTTCGGCGAGGTGACCACCCACTCTGCCACGTCTGCGTTCGACATGGTAATGGAGTACGCCGGGGCATCGCTCATGCGTGACGACGTGGATAAGCGCTACGCCACCGAGACGCGCAACGGCACGGCTACCTACACAGGCTCGGTGACGGGCAAGGCCGGACGCATTGACCTGGTGAGCGACGTCAACGGCTACACCGAGGACAACTTCGGTACAGGCAAGCGTGCCGCCAGCTTCGATGCTGACAACGACGGCATGGCCGACCAGTGGGAGCTGCTGAACGGCGGAGACCTGAACCCCAATGCCTACACACTCGACTCACGCGGCTATTACACCAACCTGGAGGTCTATCTGAACTCGCTCGTCGAGGACATTATGAAGCAGGAGAACGGTGGTGCCGACAGCACCGTTGACGAGTACTACCCCGCCTGCCAGAAGCTGCCCTCTGACCCGGGTGAACAGCCCGAGGACCCCGAAGAGGTGGAAGGCCTGCAGGGCAACATTACGTGGGCACTCAGCTCTGAGGACACCAACGCCACCTACAGCAGCTCGTTCACTAACTACATGGGCAGCAACAACATGACATGGGGCAGCAACCTCAGCGTCAGCGGCTACGGCACCTACGGCGGCGTGCGCTTCACAAAGTTCACGGCCGAGACGGCAGAATCAGCTGCTGCCGAGAGCAACAGCGTGCGTCTCACGGTCAACACGCAGAGCGGCTATAAGTTCCGGGCAACGAACATTTCGTTCCAGGCCTGTAAGATTGGTACCGACAACGGCAACTTCGATGCCAAATGGGTGGATGCCGGAGGCACGAAGGTGCTGGCAACAGGCGTGAAGCCCAACCGAAACAATGCTGAGGGAGGCTACTTCTCGAACCACAACTTCGACGTGACGGCACTCTCTACCGAAACTACCGGGGCATGTACTCTACTGCTGAACCTCTATAACGTTGGGTTCATCAAGGAGGGCACAATGACTAAGAAGGAAATGGGACTGGCCAATGTCATCATCAACGGTGTCATCACCAATACTGACACTGGCATTTCCACCCCCGTGACGCTGACCACCGAGGACACCCCAATGTACAACCTGCAAGGCCAGCAGGTGGATAGCAGTTACAAGGGAATCGTCATCAAGAACGGTAAGAAATACCTGATTAAGTGAAGAATGATTTTAAGTGAAGAATGAAGAGTGAAGAGTGAAGAATTTGCTACCGCCACAGTTATTTGGGTATAACCAGTAGGGCGGCAGCAAATTCTTCACTCTTCACTCTTCACTCTTCACTTTTCACTCTTCACTCTTCACTTAATAACGTATTTCCGTCCACCCTGCACCACGATGCCTTTATAATTGTCATCGACACGCTGACCCTGTAGGTTATAGCGCGGCATGTCAGCACGAGGAGTACCCTCGTCAATGGTCAGGCCCTCAATGGCGGTGGAACCGCTGAATTCATAACAGCCCAGGTCAGGGGCAGCACCCTTGTAAGACACATAACTGCTGATGTGCTCACCACTGAAGTCAGTAAACTCCACACCTTGGTCAATCAGTTGCGTGGCCGTAGCCTTCAGGTGGAACTGCGTGGTCTCAGGCAGCGTGCCGTCGGCCTGACGCTCGGCAAATATAATCTCCGTCACGTCCAGTCCCTCAAAGTCTGACTCATTGGCTGCCCAGGGCTTGGTGTCACCATTCCAGGTGTTATGCACCTGTGTGGTGGTGCCAGCATCGCTGCGCTTCCAGTGGCTGCTCAGGGGTGACAGGCTGATGTTGTTATACACCGCCAGCGTGTAGGCATAGTCATTGCCGAAGCCGTAGTTGATGTCGTTCTTGTAGGCCGTGCAGTTAATGACCTTCATATTGCCGGCATTATTGTTCTGGTCAAAACCTTTCTTACGGTGACCAACTGCTAAGCAGCGGTACAGCTCCACGTCGTGCTTCGTGCCGTTACCGCCTACCTTGAAACCGTTGGGGTTACCACCGTTGGGGAAGTTGGCCAGGTCCTTGCCCGAGAAGCAGCTCAGGTTCTTATCTACACCCGTTGCACGCGGATGATTAGACAGGTCGAACGTGGCAGGACCGTTGTTCCAGGCTATGCAGTTGATATAGACGGTCGGCGTGCCGTCAGTGACACGTCCGAAGGAGTCCCAACCGTCGTCACTATTGTTCCACGAGCGGCAGCCAATGTAGATGTTGCCCGGACAGGCATCACCCTGCTTGTCGGCAAAGCCGTCGGCATTGCCGCCATTGTCCTGATAGTCGAAGTTGTCGTGCGCATCGCAGTTAATCACCATGTTATGACCGCCACTGCGCAGCTGTATGCCGGCATTGCAGCAGCCATAGACGTCGAGGCCCTCCAGGATGCAGTACTGCGACTCTTCTAACCAGATGCCCTTGTAGCCGGCATAGCGTATGGTGATGTTCTTGATGTGCAGATAGCTGCCTCCCACCTTCACGCCGTTGGTCTTGTTTGCCTCATTACGGAAGTCCAGAATAGGCCGCTCGCTGTTATAGGGCTGAATGGTAATCATGTTTCCCTCAGTGCCCGAGCGGTTAATGCTCAGCGTGTTCTGGAAGTCATACTGTCCGCCCATCAGGTAGAGGTTGTCGCCTGCCTTCAGCTTGTTAATGACCGTCGAGGTCAGTTTGCCCGGGCTGCTCACGGTGTAGTTAGAGCCCTCACCCGTCGGCGACACATAGTAGTCAGTTGCCTGCACGCCCATAGCGGTGCCCAGCAGCATCATTGAAAGGAGTAAATGTTTCTTCATATATTTTCTTTAGTCTTTAGTTCCGTGGGCAAAGATACGAAGAAAAACAATAATCACCAAGGGTTCATCCTCAGAAACTCAGTGTAAACGTTTTCAAACTTCCACTTCCCACCCGAAAATACTATCGAAATGTCACCTCAACAATTTCCCCGTAATGAACTCTATTCACAGCCATTTCTTCATGGGTTCAATAACCTTACCTGATGTTGCATTCAGGACATCAGAAAGAGGTAAGGTGTCTTTTGACAATTCTATGGCAGGCTGATGAGCGAAATAATCTTCCCATTGTTCTTCGGAAAAATCATCTTGATGAAGTTTCCTGACTTTCTTAACAACACGCTTGTCCAGACCAGCAAGCTGATGAACAAGGTAATTAATCACCCATGCTTGCTCTTCTGCGCTTAAAGATGACAAAGCTTCTGTTAATCTTAATTTCTTTTCTTCACTCATAACCAGTTATTTTTTCCCGCTGCAAAGTTAATCATTTTCCACGTTTCCACCAAACTTTTACGCAAAAAAAGGAGGCGAACCTCAACGGTCCGCCCCCTTCGCCATATTATCGTTAAAGTAGTTTGTTTAGTCTGTGTTTACTTCTGAATCTTCTTCACACCGTTTACGATGACTACACCACGGTAGTTGGCATCAACACGACGGCCAGAGAGGTCGTACATGGCTGCGCTTGCAGCATTCTCTGCCTTGATGGTGCTGATACCAGTTGCCTCGGGCAGGTCGGCATTGATAGCAAGAGCGATGATATTAATAGCCTTGCTCTGTGTCAATACCAAAGCACCATCGGCAGCAACCGTAATGGTTGCCTCTTGTAATGCATTATCAGCAGAACTCATGGGAGCATTAAGGGTTGCTACATCACCATTGTCAACCGTAAAGGTACGGTCTTCATCAGATGCGCTCTTATAGCGAATGCTAACTTTGTCATTTTTTGCCAAATCGGTAATCTTATACACACCATTGCTGGCATTCATCTGAATAGCCTTGCCGGTATCCACACGGATAGCCTTTGCAGCAAGCTTTCCACCTATACGACCAACAGAGATGCCTGCACCATAGCTGAATCCTATTTCACCAAGGTCAACATAGGTCTCAGCTGCAATTTCAGTGTCATAGACGTAACGACCATCAGTGCTTGCGTCTGCACTCCATCCTGCACCGAGCATTTCTGAGGTTGTCGTTGTGAAGTCCCAAACCTGTGCCTCGTGAGGAGTAGCAGGAGTTACGCTTGAACCGTCAGATACAAATTCAAATGCATAGAAGTTAATACTGCCAGTAGGGAAAGTAATGAGGGCGGATCCTGCAGTTACATTTACAGATCTGATTGGATATATATTAGTCGCTCCTGTCGGATTCTTCTCTGGGTCAATGTTTTCAGCCAATTCAATTGAAACAGCCTCATCCTCCTTGACAATTTCATTATAAAGAGACTCGCCATTTTGAGTAACAACAACATTACGATCTGTTACACTATTGCTACCTGTACGAGCATATATCTTTAACTCACCATTAGATGGAATGGTCACTGAAATCTGACAAAGTTTACCTGCACCCTGACTCTTTGCACCTGACTTAAGACGATGGGTAAACTTCTGAAAATCATCTGCTGTTCCGAAGTATCCATTATTTGCGTCAATGGCCATCTTTCCTTGATCGTCTGCAAGAGTAATCTTAAAGTCACCATTTGAGAACACCTTACCATCTAAGGTCCCAGCAGCAGCGACATCGTCAGCAGTAAAAGAAATCATCTGTGCACTTGCCGTCATAGCGAACAGCACACCAGCTAAAAGAGTAAAAATCTTTTTCATAAGCGTTTTTGTTTTTTGTTAATGTTATTGTTTAAATTGTTGGTGCAAAGATAGTACATTTATTTTTATTGAGCAACAATTATTGCGTAAAAAAGCCCGTAAACGTTTTCAATCCTGCAACTTTAGCGCAAACATCGAAAGAGAAACGGCACTTCTCTCCAAGAGAAACGGCACTTCTCTCCAAGAGAAACGGCACTTCTCTCCAAGAGAAACGGCACTTCTCT